>Ga0137363_10002493_pt1 | contig 10947 bp, 6 predicted proteins | sample MadtaG_FD_104800 | JGI IMG/M metagenome (GOLD analysis project Ga0137363, IMG submission 104800) | Vadose zone soil microbial communities from Angelo Coast Range Reserve, California, USA - Mad1_115_16 metaG | ecosystem: Environmental > Terrestrial > Soil > Vadose zone | place: USA: California...
CATCGAAGGTTCCGTAAATCTGCCAGACGCTCAAAGTCTCCGGATGCGGCTCCTCCGTGGGTGTCCCATATAAATTTCCCGTCGGCGAGCGCTGCTGGCCAGGCTCGAGCCAACTCGTTCCGTCCGGATCGAGCGGCTTGGTCGCTTGGCCACCCGAGGGGTCAAGCTTGTTGGCAAGCCAGGTGTCTACGCCAACGCCGCTGTCGGCCCACACCGTGGCAGGTACTGCCAACAGAGCCAAGGCGGCGGTGCGTCTCAGTTTTCGCATGGTGCGAGTCCTCATTCGCTGTTCCTTCTGCCCTACTCGTGGAACCGTACGCCCGAAGGTGCATTCGATCCGTGAATGTTCGCGTGACAGGTGAGGCAGCCTCGACCCATGATGCGTTCATCCGGATTCGAGCCGGTTCCCAAGGCCTGCCGCGTCTGCAGGTCGTTCGGGTGCAGGAAATTGGTATGGCACTGCTGGCACAGGAACGGAATCGGCGCGACCAGCAGCGTGTTCTGATTCGAGCCGTGCGGCGTGTGGCAGTTGAGGCAATTCTCGCGAACGGGCGCATGCTCGAACAAGAACGGACCGCGCTTCTCGGCATGGCACTGATAGCACGTCTCGTTGACCGTATTGGTCTTGAGCAGCGGGCTAGTCAAGGTGCCATGCGGATTATGGCAATCGTCGCAGCTCATCTGCCCTTCGGGCAGCGGCATGTGCGAGCGGCGATTGAATTGCAGGCGGATATCCCGGTGACACTGCGCACAGGTATCGTTGATCGACGCCTTCGCCATCAACCCTTGGACGGAAAATTTCGCCATGGGGTTGTGGCAGTCGCTGCAAGACAAGTCGTTGCGCTGATGGACCGATCCCAGCCAATGATCGCGCGGCCCGCCCGCGTGACAGGTGAGGCAGGTTTTCGTCTGAACATCGATCGGGGTGCCGGAGTTTTTAGTGTATCCGATGATGAGTCCTTTGGTTTGCGGCTTGGCCGCATGTTCCGAGCCGGGGCCATGACAGGCTTCGCATACGGGAATGCTCGGATCCGATCGATTGGCGACGTGCAGTCCCAAGGAATGCAGGGTGTGCGTAAAATGATCTGCCTCCAGTTTGTGGCAGGCAATGCAGGTCTTCTCCCCAACCGCTGTCGCATCGGGCACCTGCGGGTTCGATGCCACATGGGCATTGGCGAATCCCGGCGCCGGCCTCGGGAGCCCGCGACCGGCCGTCCCGTCAGCGGAGAAGTTCGTCGAGGGTAGCGAGTTGGCGATGCCGTTCTGAGAAGGTTGGGATTGACCCATCGCCTGCGTACACACGACAGACACGATACCGAGCGCTATCGCGATCAGCACGCTCCATCGACCTGAAGTCATTCTTCCTCCGGACGGTCCGAAGTCCGCGTTCCTATACGCATGCGGCCGGTCAACAATTCGGCCTAATATTGATTGAATACCAGCCTCCCTGCCCCGCGTCACGGGTTGATCTCGGGAATCGTCAATCCGGTTACATCGGTGACCTTCAGCCGCTCGACTCTATTCGCACCGGCTGTTTGACGCGAGATCCTAAGCGGGCCGCGCTGGCCCATACGCCATTCGAATAATAATCGGAAGATTTGTACAAATTCCGTGTTTAAGAGCGGAGGTATTGGCCCAGCACGGATAACTTGCGGTCCTGCAGGAAATGTTGCGAAGAAGGAATGGCTCCGTGTGTTTGCGTTTGACGAGCGCTACAAATGTAATCGCCATTCGTGATTCCGAAATCGAAGCGTGACCCGATCCAGAGAACTTTTCAGTCATAAAGAAACTTCCTGTATTTCCGTCGCGACGCGAACGGCAATTCACTCAATGAGGCGGCAACATGAATCCGGTCGTCATTCTGCTCCCGGCTTTTCTGATCTCCCTGGTCGCGCTGGCGGTCTTCATCTGGTCGATGCACCGCGGGGTGTTCGGCCACGATCCCGCCGGCGCGCGAGTCATCTTCACCGCGCACGAGGTGGGGCACACCGAGGAACCCGCGGCACCGTCCGCATCCCGCGCCGCGCTGCAGAGCCTGGTCAATACGAAAACAGGCCAGCTCGAGCTGCTCGATGACGATGAGCTGCTGCAGCGCGCGCATGCGGACCGCTCGAGTGCAACCGTCACCTTCGTGTTTCTGAGTTGCGCCATCGGTTGGCTCATATTGGGATCTTTCGCCGGCCTCACCGCCTCGATCAAGTTGCACAATCCGGACTGGCTCGCCAGCTACGAGTGGCTGACGTTCGGGCGGATCCGCACGATTCATCTCAACGCCGTCGCCTACGGCTGGACGTCGATGGCGGGTTTCGGGCTGGCGATGTGGATGCTGCCGCGCCTGCTGAAGACCCCGTTGCAGGGAAGGCGCTTCGCGCTGCTCGGCGCGGTGCTGTGGAACGCCGGCCTGATCGCCGGGATCGGCAGCCTCGCCGCCGGCATGGCCGGCGGCCTCGAATGGTTGGAAATCCCCTGGCAGGTCGGTTTGCTGCTGGTGGCGGGCGGTGCCTTGATCGGCATTCCGCTGCTGCTCACGCTGGCGCGGCGAACCGTCGATCATCTGTACGTGTCCGTGTGGTACGTGGGCGCTGCGCTCTTCTGGTTTCCGATTCTGTACCTCGTCGCCAAAATGCCCGGCGTGCACTTCGGCGTGGAACAAGCCACGATGAATTGGTGGTATGGCCACAACGTGCTGGGCTATTTCTTCACGCCCCTCGCGCAGGCGTCGATCTACTACTTCCTGCCGAAGGTGATCGGCCGACCCATTCAATCCTACGGCCTGTCGCTGCTCGGATTCTGGACTCAAGCGTTCTTCTACGGCCAGGTCGGCGGACACCACCTCATCGGCGGCCCGGTTCCCACGTGGCTCATCACGCTGTCGATCGTTCAAAGCATCATGATGATCGTGCCGGTGGTCGCATTCGCGACCAACTACGCCGCCACGCTGAAGGGGTATTGGGAAACGCTTCTGTACTCCCCGACGCTGCGCTTCATCGCCCTGGGGAGCGTCATGTATGTGCTCGTTTCGCTGCAAGGAACGGTCGAGGCGCTGCGCAGCGTCAATACCATCACCCACTTCACCCACTTCACCGTAGCGCACGCCCATCTCGGTATGTACGCTTTCGTCACCCTGACCTTCTTCGGCGGCATCTACTTCGTGATGCCGCGGGTGGTGGAGCGCGAATGGCCCTATCCGCGCCTCATCGCCGCGCATTTCTGGCTGGTCGTGATCGGCATGCTCGTGTACATCGTTGCCTTGAGCATCGGCGGCTGGCTGCAGGGACTGGCCATGCTCGATGCCGCCCGACCCTTCATGGATTCCGTCAAGACCACGATTCCGTGGCTCGAGGCACGCAGCGTGGGCGGCGCCCTGATGACCGCGGGCCATCTGGTGTTCGCCGCCCATTTTCTCCTCATGGTGGCGGCGCTCGGCCCCGAGCGCTCGCGGCCTGCCCTGTTCGGCCTCGGCCCGGAGATGGATCATGCGTAGCGAAACGCGTCTGTTCGGCGGCGCCCTGGCGATGATCGCAGCCGCGACCATCGTCATGGTCGTGCTGCCCTACTTCCAATTGCATGACGTGAAGCCGCCGGCCGGACTCCATGCCTATACCAGTGCTCAACTGCGCGGCCGGCAGGAATATATCCGGCAGGGATGCACCTACTGCCACTCGCAACAGCCGCGGGATCGCGCTCAAGCACCGGACGCCCAGCGCGGTTGGGGCCGGGCATCAGTCGCCGCCGATTATTTCTATGACTCGCCGCACCTGCTCGGCACCATGCGCACGGGTCCGGACCTGTTCAACATCGGTGCGCGGCAGCCGAGCCTCGACTGGCATCTCGGGCATCTGTACCAACCGCGCGCGTTCGTGCCGGGCAGCATCATGCCCTCCTTCCCCTATCTCTTCGAAGTCAAACTCAAGGCCGAGCCGGGCGATCGAGTCGTGACGCTGCCGCCGTCCTTCGCGCCTGCGCAGGGGGTCGTGGTCGCGAGGCCGGCTGCTCTTGATCTCGTGAGCTACCTCGTGTCGCTGGACCACACCTATCCGCTAGCGGCCGCCGACACGGGTCCCTAAGGAGCACGCACTCATGTCCCCTGAAGATTTCACCCCGCAAGCATCCCGCGAGAATCCGGATCCGGAAGAAGCGGGTAATCCTATCCCACGCTGGGTCCTGGGACTCGCAGTGCTCCTGGCGCTCGGGTGCGTCTACTACATTCTGCGAGTGAACGTCTCCACCGCCACCGAGTACGGCGATCAACGCACGGTGAGCGCTCTGCGGCAACAGCCCAAGCCGGCAGGAGGCGGTGCCTCGGCGGCCGACGGCGCCACCATTTTTGCGGCCCGCTGTGCGGCTTGCCACCAAGCGGCGGGCGCGGGACTTCCCGGCGTGTTTCCGCCCCTGGCCGGTTCGAACTGGGTCAACGGCCGCGATACCACCGTGATTCAGATCGTGCTGCACGGGATTCAAGGGTCACTCACGGTCAACGGCGTTACGTACAACGGCGCCATGCCCACCTTCGGCGCGCAGCTGAGCGATGCGGAGATCGCCGCAGTTCTCACCCATGTGCGCAGCCACTGGGGCAACACGGCGGGCCCCGTCGGTGCGCAGCGGGTCACAGCCCAGCGTGCGGCCACCGCGCAGCGCAATGAACCGTGGCAGGGCGACGCGGATCTGTCGAAACTGCCATGACCGGCAGACCCATGGCGCCGCCCGCGTCGTTGCTGGGCACGGCGATCGCCTCGTGCACGATGATCGGCATCGCGGCCGCCGCGCTCTGGTCCGTGACGTTCGGCTTGCGCGGCTGGACCGCGGAACATGTCCGGCGCCTGCGCGTGCCGGCCAATCCCCCCCAACTCCATGCGTTGCGCCTCGAATCATCTACCGGCATCTCCCTGGTACCGTGGGGCAACCGAAAAGCCAAGCCGCGCATTTGGCTGGTCACGTTCATGTACACACGCTGCCCCACATTCTGCTCGGCGCTGGGGGTCGAGTTCGAGCGTCTGCAGCGCGAGATGAAGACCGACCCGCGCAATGCCGGGATTGGGCTGCTGTCGATTTCGTTCGATCCGGCGCACGACGGTGTGCAGGCTCTGCAACGATATGCGACGGAACATCACGCGGAGCCAGACCGATGGATCGTGGCGGTGCCCGACAGCCGCGCCGAACTCGCCCGAGTCGAGCGCCAAACCGGCGTCGTCGTGATCGACGACGGCTTCGGCGGCTTCGCGCACAATGCAGCCATCCATGTCGTACTCTCCGACGGGCGCCTGGTACGGATCTTCGATTTCAACGAACCTGAGGCCGCGCTCGCGTGGGCACGCACACAACCCGAATCACGCTGACACTCAGCCGTCGGCAGGCGATGCTGGCAGGAGTGCTCACCGGCACAGTGATCCTGTTATTTCGGAGCTGGCTGGAAGCGGACATGGCGCGGCACATGCTCGTCGAATTCCCGCTACTGCTCCTCGCCGGACTGGCCACGGCGAAAGCGCTGCCGGAACGGACGGTGACACTCATCATGCGCTCCAACCAGTTGGGCCTCGCGGGATTCACATTCGTGTCGCTGACCGCCGCATACTGGATGATCCCGGTCGCCTTGGACCAGGCGCTGTCGAGCGGGCCAGCCGCGGCGGCGAAGTACGCCAGCTTCCTGGCCGCCGGCATGTTGCTGCCCGTCTCGTTCCAAGCTGCGCCGCTTGCCATGCAGGCGTTCTTCGTCGGCAATTGGGTCTGGATGACGGCGACCGTGGGCCTGCTCTATCAAAGTACACCGCAACAGCTTTGCGTGAACTATCTCATCGGCACGCAGTTGAGCACCGGCGAGGGGTTGGTCGCGGCCGCGGTCGCCATCGCCGTTCTCTGGTGCGTGTATGCGGTGCCGGTGTATCTCGATATGAATCCAAACATGTGATGTGTTCGATCTGAATCGTCCGGACGCTTGTTGCGATTCGCTTGGCGTGGGCTTCGCAATTACAGATCCGCATCCTCGATCTTCGTCACCCGCTGAAGCTGCCGCCTGCGCGATTCTTGGAAGTCGAGTTCACATCGCACCGACCACGTTCATGAAGATACCGTGGCTCTTGAAGTTCAGGTCCGTCAGATCTTCCGAGAACCGCGTGAAGTTGTATCCCAGCCCGGCCTTCACGTGCTTGCCCATATGCCGATAGACCCCGACCAGCGCTCCTGACCGTACCTGGTTCAGATCCGGCATGTGCAGCGCGCGGCCCTCGACCATTCCCTCCCACTCCTGCAGCAGCCGCCAGTCGATGCGCACGATGTACAGCTGCGCCCGGTTGTCGAAGAACTGCGGGTTCACCCGCTCTAGGCTCGCCTGCCCCAGGCGATAGGCATACTTGCCCCCGATCGCCACCTGCTGAGTCAGGTCATAGGTCACATCGAACGAGGCGATCTGGCTCTTCTGGATGAACTGTGCCGCCGTGTCCTGCGGTGGCACCTGCCCTGTCGTGGGCATGTTGTAGAAGTAGGTGTACTTGGCCAGCACATCGAGCCGGTCGCTCAGCACCGGGCGATAGCCGTAGCCGATCACCGCCTCGGTGAAGCCGCCGTCGTAGAACTGGCCCTGGGAGTTGTTGCTCATCGAATGGTCGAGTTTGCCGACCAGCCTCCAGTCGGGCGTGATCTGTAACTTGAAATTGTTCCTGAACAGCCAGGTCTTCAGGGTCATCGCCGTCGCCGTGGGCTGCTGGATCTGATCGTCGCGATATTCGATGCCCGTGGAAGCCTGGATGCTCTCGTGGCCGTAGCCGAGGTGCAGGCCGCCCGCCTTGCGCTTGGTCTCGGCCTCGGTGCGGCTGTCGACCAGCGTCCCGACTTCCGCACTGGCGCCGACGTTCCAACGATCATTGGGCACCAGCGTGACGCCGGTTGCGTGCGTAAGCCCGGACGCCGAGTCGATGTCCTGGTAGCGCTCCTCGGCATAAACGTTGCTGCTGTCCGACAGCCGCTGTTTCACGCCTGACACCAGCGTGCCCTGGCGCTGGAACACGCCGGTGTCGGCGAGCTGGTCCTGCAGCGAGTAATTCAAGTACAGCGTGGTGTGGTCCGAGACCAGGTAGTTGGTGCCTAGTTTGCCACCCGGCCCGAGACTGCCCTCGGACGCTTCAGCGTCGATGCGCAGCTTGTTCGTGAGGCGATAAGAGCCGCCGACTCCGCCACGCCCGTTGTCGTCGCGGTTGCCGCTTTTCGACACGGTATCCTGGACGAAGGTATATCCACTCCAGGCGGCCAGCGAGTCGTAGCCGAGCTGCGCAACCAGGTCGGTTCGCTCGCCCTGCCGCTGTGTCGCGGGGACGACCGCGGAGTCATCCTGCCGATCGTCGCGCCGTACGCCCGTGCTCACACTCCAGTTCTTGTTCAGCTTGTAGGCGACGTCGATCTCCTCGGCCGAAGTCTTGAGCCCCTGCTCCTGCGCCCTGCTGTCCGCCTTGGCATTCACACTCCAGCTCTCGCCCAGCGGCACCCTGAATGTGCCGCCGAAGTACTGGGTCGCGTTCAGAGCGTCGAGCCCGGGCGCCGAATAGCCGGCATCGAGGTGCTGGCTGTAGAGGGTCAGTCGACCCTTGTTGCCGGACAGCAGGTCCCCGAGACCCAGGCTGGCATCGGCACGGTATGCCGAGGCGCTCGCATTCGCGAACGAGTTCGGGTTGTACGTGGCGAAGCCGAAGCCGCCGTCCGCCGAGTACGCCGCGCCGGATGCCAGTCCGTCGCTCTTCCCAGTCTGCAGCTTCACCCAGGAGTCCGTGCTCTTGCGCAGCGTGACGTCCGCACCGCGCAGGCTGCTGCCGCTGACGCCGGCATCATTGGAACTTGCGGTTAACCCTAAGCGGACATAATCGTTGAGCCAGACATCTCCCTGCCCGCCGGTGGTCCACGTGTTGATCTTCTGAAGCCCGGGCGTGAACTCGTAGCGGACCACCAGGTACGCTTCCTGTCCGCTCAGCCCGCTGCTGCGCACCAGCAGATTGTCATTCGCGGTTGAGGACAAGGGCTCGGCCAGCAGGATCCGACCCTGCAAATAGTCGACCTCATAGTCGACCGAGTAACGCAGATTCACCGTTCCGGTGACCAGGCCCGAGTCCTTGTCGCGCAGCTCGATCCGGACCCGCTCCGAGCCGGTCAGGATGTCCTGGTAGTGCAGGAAGTACAGCGAGCCACCGGTTCCGCGGAACTCGTCCCGACCCGCGATCGTGCCGGGTTGGGCGGCAAACCCGTCGATTGCAATGCGTTTCTCGCCGAAACTCGTGGTGGCCTCGGACAGCCAGCGGACATTTCCGCCATACAGGCCGCGGTCGACCTGCGCCAGCTCGTTGTCGAGATAGCTGATCTTGAAGTTGCCCCACAGCGCGTAGTCGTCATTGCGCTGGGCCTTCACGTAAAACTTGCCCAGCGTCGGAGCAAGCTCCTCCACGACGCTGTCATCGGCGAAAGTCGGGTAGTAGTAGGCAGGATCGATGCGCCGGAACAGCGAATCCGGCGTCTTGTTGAGGAAGTTGCTGAACAGATCCTTCACCGGCTCCTCGCGGGTATCGGCGCTGGCCGTCACCCGCCAGCCGTTGGCGAACTTCTGCGTGGTGAAGAACGAAAGGCTGCCGGCGACCGATGCGTTGTAGTCGTAGGGCGCGTTCGCACCCTGCATGAGCCGCTCGGGCTGTTCGGCGTGGTTCTTGGCGGCAGTGAGATCCGCCATGCCGACAAAGAAGCCGTCCTTGCGCTTGAACTCGAGGTCGCGCAGGTAGAGCGTGCCGTTCCCCTCCTCGTCAAGCACTGCCACTTCGACCGTGTGCGCGCCCGCCGGCAGTACCTCCTCGGCGATGAAGTTGCCCTTGGCATCGACCGGCACCTGGTGGCCCGCGACCCAGACCGTGTGCCTGGGCGGAATGCCGCCGCCGCGCACGGTCACCGTGCCGCCGCTCACCGGGATGCCCTGCTGCGACAGCGCGCTCTCGCCGTAGCCGGCGAGCAGCTCCGGCTGCTGCGACTCCCAGCCACGAGCGGCGCTTTGCGACGCCGCGTCTGCGGCCTTCTGCACGTCCGGACCGTCGCCGCCCCGGGCGGAGTCTGTCACTGTTGCTGGTGCATTCGCCGTGCCGATGGCCGCGCCGTCCGGCTGCGCGGGGGACGCCGACGCGTCGGTCGCGCCAGGCGCAGGCGTCTGCGCCGCGCCACTTTCCTGCGGCGGCGCGCTCTCGGCGCCAGCCTGCGCAGCGTCGCTCTGCAGCGCGGCTAGCTCGCGCTGCGCGTCTTCGCGTGAGCCCTGATGAATCACCGACAGGAATCGCGGCCGGGTGTCGTCGAACTTTCCCTCCTTGCCATAGGCACGCAGCAGGTACTGCAGCTCGTGCCCGCGACCGGCGAGCTGCTGCGCGGTCGGCTGCCATTGTGCCGCGCCGTTCGCACCGATCGGCAATACAGCAAGCGGGGCGCTCTGCGGCGAGCGGCCCGCCTCGAATATCCGCACCTCGGCCCGATCGATGAAGGCGCCGTAGTTGCTGTACATCTGAAAGCGCACCGGCGCCGCCACCACACCCTCGTCCCCGGCAGGCAGCATGCTAACCACGCTCGGAGCGGCTGCGACACTCAGCCGTCGCTGCGATTTGAGACTGTCGAACTGGAACTGGATATCCGCCTTGTCCAGCGCGACGTCGGTGCAGCGCTGGACGTCCGAGGAGCTGCGGCCCGGATCGTCGACGGGCACGCCGTCCACCGTGATGTGCATGGTGTTGATGCCGAAGGGGCTCTTCGGTGTCAACTCGCGGGTCAGGCGCGTGATATCCACACCCTCGTAGTCATCGAGAACGGCCGGTTCGTCGTAGACCACCTGCACCACGACATAGGAGGACTCGCCCTGGGTGAACCCGGCGTTGACCACGTCGCCGGACTGCACGTAGCCGCGACCCTCGTGTTCGGCCTGCGCAGGCTGCAGATGCATCTGCTCGACGACCGACTGCATGGCCCGGCGCGCCCGGGCAGCCGACAGCCCGACGTCGTCACCGTATACGGCGGCGGTGCGCCGGTCGAGCCGCTGGTTTTCCGTATAGCCCACGAAACGCAGCCGCACATGGGATTTGCCCTGCACGTCTGCCATGGCGTGGCGCAGAGTGTCAGTGTAGTCCGACGGGATGAGCGCGCGCCCGTTCTCCAGCTGCAGCGGTGCGATACCGCCCCACGGCGGGTCATAGATCTTCGTGACCACTTCGCTGTCCGGGTTCGGACAGAGCTGCGGCTCATCCGGCAGCTCTTGCAACGGGTCGTCGTACCAGAACTGCACTTCAATCCGGCGATTCCGCGCGCGTCCCTGGTCGGTATCGTTCGAGGCGAGCGGCGCCACCGCACCGCGGCCGTCACTCGCGACCTCGGTACCGGGCAGCTTGAGCGCCTCCTGCACGGCCAGTGCGACGCGGTGCGCCCGCGCTTTGGACAGCGCGATCAGGTCGCCGTAGATCCGCTCGTCGCGCCCCGTGAGAGTGACGTCATCCGTGTAGCCGATGAACTTGACCACCAGGTTGGACTTGTCGTGCAGGTTCTTCAGTGCCTTGCTGATGTGCTCCAGGAATTCCGGAGAGACCTGCACGTTCTCCTGGTCATAGTGCAGCGGCGGCACCAGGTTGCTCACGCGCGCCCGCCGGGCGGCGCCTTCCTTGAACCGCATCTTGCAGAGCGTTTCCACGCGACAGACCTTCAGCTGCTTGAGCGGCTGCCGCACCAGCACCTCGTCGTCGGCGTCGCGCGCTTTGGGCTGGTCGTACCAGACCTCGACCTCGACGCGCCGGTTGAGCGCCCTGCCCTCGGCAGTATCGTTCGAGGCGATCGGGTGAGTGTCGCCGGCCCATTCATACACAACGCCCTCGGGCTTGAGTTGCAGCGCCCGCTTGAGGAATTCCGCCACTTCGCCGGCGCGCTCGCGCGACAGTCCGGCGTTGTCCCCGAAGGTTC
>Ga0137363_10002508_pt1 | contig 10927 bp, 10 predicted proteins | sample MadtaG_FD_104800 | JGI IMG/M metagenome (GOLD analysis project Ga0137363, IMG submission 104800) | Vadose zone soil microbial communities from Angelo Coast Range Reserve, California, USA - Mad1_115_16 metaG | ecosystem: Environmental > Terrestrial > Soil > Vadose zone | place: USA: California...
AACGACATGGTATGCACCGCCGACCAACCCGGCGACCAAACCTTCTATGTGAACTGCTTTCACGAATCTATCTTTGCCCTGATGAAGCGCACTACAGAACTCAGTAATGAACTCAGCCGTGCCGGTGCGCCCGCCAGCGGCAAGGCGTTGGACGAGGCGCTGGATAAGGAAATCAAGGCGGGCAAGTTCAAGCTTCCGTCTCATCCTACGATAGGGTTTCAGATGAGGGGTCCCCTGAGCGGTTACAATGCGGCCACCAACACGGTCTCCGGCGAGATCAAGGCCTGGCAAATGGTGATGCTTCCATATGAAACAGGGGCCAGTCTCTCACTTCCGGATAAGCCCAATGCAAATATGCCCTGGGTCATGAATGCGGGAACCTGGGCTGCGCACATCATGATCGAGCATTGATACCGGCTGTCCATCGCCTGGTCTGCGCCTCGCAGGCCGCACTTGTGTCGGCCCCGGCTGAGAAGTTATTTGGAGTAAGTTGCCGTCCGGAATGCCTCCAGTGCCTGCTCAACTTCGGGAGTGCGAGGCGCGTGGGACAGGAGCGTAAACACGGATAAAAGCTCACCCGTCAGAAATGAGCTCTGCATCAAGTACTTGTATTCGCCCGGTGCGGGATTGCGATCCGTGAGAGCGAAGTAGTATCCGGCAGTCTGAGTGCCTCGCAATTCTTGCATGGTGATGGTCTTCTCGACCGCCTGTGGAAGAAGGCCGCTCGCAGTGCGCTGTACATTACTCTTGATCGAGTCCGGACTTCTCTTTGCGAGTGCCGCGGAGTCCAGCCAAACCGACGTGAGTTGCACATCGAAAGCTTCGCCAGTTGGCGGACTCATTCTGAGAAGGACAGAGAGCGGCTGTGATAGAGACTTGGTGGAGACCCGCCATCCATCCGGTACTGCCAGCCGCAAGCTACCGTGACCCGGAATCGAATATTCTCGGGCAGCTCCGGATTGGCGCGCAGTCAGAGGGCCGGTAAGCAGGCAGAGAATCGCTGCGATCCAAACGCATCGCTTGCATAGCATGGTCGGGATTCCTCCCATCGCCACAATAAGGATAACTCGAGGCCAACCGCCAATCTGGAATAGGAAAGCCCCAATTTGATCACATGTGGACGTTACCTCTGAGTAGCGTTAGAATCCGCCGAAGGACCGGAGGACATAGTGTACCGAGTCAATTACGCCGGATTTTTAGGTTGTTTGTTCCTGGCGATGGTGAGTGCCCCCGCATTTGCGCAGATCAACATCTCCGGGGAGTGGGCCGGCAGGTATCACGAGGATCAAGGAGACCGGGTTCCGGGTGACGTCCAGGGCGACTTCACCGGCGTTCCCATGAACGATGCCGCCCGCCGGTACGCCGAGAGTTTCGACGTTACGCGCGTGGCAATCCTCGAGCACCAGTGTCAGCCCTACAATCTTCCTCATATTTACCGCGGGCCGCTCCAGTTCCGGATCTGGGAAGAAAAGGATCCGGCCACACAGGAAATCATCGCCTACAAGGAGTACCTCGGCACGTACATGCAGTTCCGGACGATCTGGATGGACGGCCGCCCGCATCCTCCCGACTATGTACCGCACACCAACATGGGCTTTTCGACAGGAGAGTGGAACGGCGACATCCTCACGGTCACGACCACGCACATCAAGAAAGAATTCTATCGGCGCAGCGGCATTCCGAGCAGCGACCTGACAACCGTGGTCGAACATTACATCCGGCACGGGAATCTTCTCTCGCACGTCATCATCGTGACCGACCCGGTGTACCTGACCGAGCCATACGTCAACAGCCAGGAGTTCGTGCTGATGGAGCGCGGAAACCAGAACTGGCTGTACAACTGCGAATACGCGACGGAAGTGCCCAAACCGAAAAATGAAGTTCCGCACTACCTGCCCGGGAAGAACCCCTTCATCAAGGATTTCTCCAATAAGTTCGGACTTCCCTTCGAGGCGGTGTTTGGCGGGGCGGAAACAACCTACCCCGAGTACATGCCGAAACTCGAAGAGATGATGCGCAAGCAGCCGCGATGAAAAAAGCAATTCTCGTCATCCTCGGATTGGTGGCCGTCCTGCAAGGCCAGGCTCCACAGAATGAAATCAAGACATTTCATGTCCAGGGAAACGTTTACATGCTCGTTGGGGCGGGCGGCAACATTGCAGTGCAGACCGGCGATGAAGGTGTCCTGGTGGTGGATACCGGCATCGCCCAGACGCGGGACAAGGTGCTCGCAGCGATCCGTCAACTGTCCACCAAGCCGATTCGCTGGATGATCAATACGCATGCGCACCCGGACCACACGGGCGGCAACGAGACGGTCTCTCAGGCTGGCCTGACCGTCAACGGAAATCCGGCCGCCATCATCGCACACGAAAACGTCCTTGCGCGAATGACGGAGGCGTCCCGCCCCGTGACCGAACGGCCCTTGAATACGTTCTTCGAAGACGAGCGCGACTTTTATTTCAACGGCGAGGCGATCTTCATCCACCACATCCCTCATGCCCATACCGACGGAGACGTTCTTGTCTATTTTCGCGGCTCCGACGTGCTGGTCGCGGGCGACATTTTCGTGACGACGACCTATCCGGTCATCGACGCGAAACTTGGCGGCGGAGTCGAGGGATTCGTCACCGGCTTGAACAAGATGCTCGACATCACCGTGCCCAAGTATCTGCAGGAGGGCGGCACATATGTCATACCCGGCCATGGCCGGGTCGGCGATGAGGCAGACGTCGTGGACTATCGCGACATGGTCGTGATCATTCGTGACCGGATTCAGGACATGATCAAGCGTGGATTGAGTCTCGAACAGATCAAGGCGGCAAGACCTGCGCTCGATTATGACGGGCGGTACGGCAACGACAAATCGTGGACAACCACAATGTTCGTTGAGGCGGTTTACCGGGATCTGACACAGAAGAAGAGCAACTAGAATGCTGGAATTCGGGAAAAGAACGCGGGCTAAAGCCCGCGACTACATTTTGGGAACCATCTGGTGCACGAATGTAGTCGCGGGCTTTAGCCCCCGTGCACGCATTGCCGCAGTCGCAGTGATGTTACTGGTTTTCCTGCCCGCTCGATCCGAGGCAGCGCAGCAGCGTGGGCAGCGGGGAGCGCCGCAGCCCGCACGCGCCGCTGCGCCGATCGATCTCACGGGTTATTGGGTTGCTGTAGTGAGCGAAGACTGGCGTCACCGCATGGCAACGTCCGCTAAGGGCGATTACGAGAGTCTTCCGATCAATGCCGAAGCCCGGCGCGTCGCCGATGGCTGGGATCTCGACAAAGATAATGCGGCAGGCCTGCAGTGCAAGCCGTTCGGGATCGGCGGCATCATCCGTCAGCCGGGGCGTCTGCATATCACGTGGCCGGACGACAACACACTGAAGATCGACTTCGACGCCGGCACCCAAACCCGTCTCCTGTATTTCGACAAGTCCAAACAACCTGCCGGTGAGAAGAGCTGGCAAGGATTTTCCACGGCTCAATGGGAAGGACCTCCAGCGGGGCCGCGCGGCGCTCCCGCCCGGGCGCAGCTTGGAAACAACGAAGGCCCGGTCGCGCCCGGCGGAGGCGGTCGAGGACAGCGGGGAGGGCCCGCGCTTTCGAGTTCGCTCAACCAGGGTGGGTCTTTGAAGGTCGCGACAGCGAATTTCCGCGCGGGCTATCTGCGCAAGAACGGCGTGCCTTACAGCGAGAATGCATCGATCACCGAGTACTTCAATCGGCTGCCACAACATCCCAACGGCGACAACTGGCTGCTTGTCGTCACGATCATCGAGGATCCGACGTATTTGACCCAGCCGTTCTATACGAGCACGCACTTCAGGCTCGAACCCAACGGCTCAAAGTGGAGCCCCACGCCCTGCAGAACCGCGCCGCCTCCACCCACTCCGAAGTAAGGCGGATCTGAAACTAGATAGAGTCAGGGCAGAAGTATAATGACGGCCGACAAATTCGACAGTCGAGGTGCTTATGAAACACCAGCGCATTTCCCGGCGAAAGTTCATGGGCGGCGTGGTTGCCGCCGGCGGATCCGCAGCTTTGGCGCGGCAGTCCGGAACTATCCGAGGATTCGATCATGTGGCTCTTCCCATGCAGAACACCGATGCGATGCTTGCCTTTTACCGCGGGCTCGGGTTGCAGGTGGCTGAGAACGCGCAGGCGTGCTCGGTCTACATCGGCAACCAGATGATCAACTTCCATCGCCCCACCGCATGGCAGCGCGAGACGTTCACCTTGCGCGCTCCTGCGGCAAAGCCTCCCTGCGGAGACTTGTGTTTCGCGTGGGACGGGACACCGCAATCCCTGAAAGCGATGCTGGATCGTGCCGGAGCCAAAATCATCGAAGGTCCCGTGCCGCGCCAGGGGGGCCGCAAAGCCGCTGCTTCCAGTGTTTACGTGCGCGATCCGGATGGGAATCTTTTGGAGTTCATGATCTATTGATATGATGGCGCCCGTTTCGACACGCGCTCCACGGAGACGGGACATGAATATTTCAAGAACACTGGCGTGGCTCATGCTGGCTGGAATTCTTATCGCGCCGGCGGCCGCGCAAGCGCCACGGGGTGCGCAGGGCCAGAGGGCGGCGCGGACAACGGACGGTAAACCCAATCTGAACGGGATTTGGCAGGCCCTCGGCACGGCCAACTGGGAGATCCAGGACCATCCGGCGTACTCCGGACCGATGTGGGAGCTGGGTGCAATCGGTGCTGTGCCCGCGGGTCAAGGTGTGGTGGAAGGCAACGAGATTCCTTACCGGCCCGAGGCGCTGGCGAAAAAGAAAGAGAATTTCAAGAACCGGCGGACGCTGGACCCGGAAGCCAAGTGCTACATGCCCGGGATCCCTCGTGCCACCTACATGCCTTATCCCTTCCAGATCGTTCAAACACCGAAGGACATCCTGATGGTGTACGATACGCCACCGCCAGCCGCCTCATCAGGGACAATGGCCCGCCACTGCCAACATCCCCATGCAACGTCCCGCAAGTTTTGGGACACGCGCGGTTCTTACCGATGAAGAACTCGCTCAAAGGGAACGTCAGGCGCAGGCCGGTGCAGAGGCCGACAGCGAACAATTCGCGAAGGCAAATCAGACGGTGACAATCAATCCTCCATCGTATTGGGTGGAGCGTGGAAAGCCCAATCGGCAAGCATCCCTGGTTGTGGATCCCCCTGACGGAAGAATTCCTCCGATGACTCCGGAAGGACAGAAATTCGTTCAGAGCTTGCGCGGCGGCCTTGGCCCGGGCCAGCACTTCCCCGACAAAGTCGATTCGTGGGAAGACTTCGACATCTACAGCCGCTGCATCACGCGCGGCCTGGTGTCCAGCATGCTGCCCACGCTCTACAATTTCGGTAACCAGATCCTGCAGGGCCCCGGCTATGTCGTGATTCGTAATGAGATGATCCATGAGAATCGGGTGATCTCTCTGGACGGGCGTCCACATGTCGGATCCAACATTCGGACCTACATGGGAGACTCGCGCGGCCATTGGGAAGGCAATACCCTGGTGGTCGAGACAACCAATTTCAATGACAGGACCGGCGCCGGCGGCGGTTTCTTCAGTGACGCCGCGAAGCTGACCGAGCACTTTACGCGAGTCGCGCAGGACGAACTCAGCTACGACGTCACGATCAATGACCCGAAAACCTGGACGAAACCGTGGACCGTCCATATGCCGTACAGGCTGGATCCCGGCTACGTCGTTTACGAGTACGCGTGTCACGAAGGCAACTACATGATGTCCAGCGCGCTCGAGGCCGCTCGGCAATTGGAGAAGGAAGGCAAGGACACCCGCGTGGACAGGGGTGATGGCGGGGGGCCGCCGCCCCGAACTCCGCAGTAAAGAAGTCCGGATGAAACCTGTAAATTGATTAGTGATTAGTGATTAATGTACTTGGAAAGATGATTCAATTTGTCCATCTTTCCAAGTACATTAATCACTAATCAATTTACAGGTTTCATCCGGACTTCTTTTTGTTTTTGTGGTTATCGATTCGGGAGCGGCCAGTTGCCGTCGAACGGCGGCCAGTTGGGCACCGGCGCTTCCGGCGGCGGATAGAACATCGCCGAATAGATGCTGCGAATCTTGTTGTTCTCGATGACGAACCACTCGCTCAGGGCGTTTCGCCGTGTCGTGGTTCCCGGCCGGCGAATAAAGACCCCCAGGGCCAGCACAACGCCTGCTTCTTCATCCACGATTGGGTAGCGGCGGGCGGCGACCATTTGAATATTGATCGTCTCCAGGTTGGACGTGCAATCGGTCACGCCACCGGCGCCTCCGCGCGAGCCACGGCCGGTCACGGTTGCACCGTTCTCGACGCGCATGCATCCCGGATAGGCCATGATGATGGAGCCGTCGTGCGACGTGATTCCATCGAAGTAGCTGTTGGTTATGGCGACCATGGCTTCGCGGGACGAACGAGCTTCCCTGGCAACCGGCTTTTCGGGGGGAGCGCTCGCAGTGAGGTTATCCGGATCAAAGAAGTTGCCTGCCGGTTGACCTGGCTGTGCAGGGCCGTTGAGTCCCGGGTCGCCCTTTCGCGCGATGAGCCATTCCGCTTCTGTGATCTTTTTGTTTTCCACTTTCACGCGGAGAGTCACGATTGCCGTATTCGCGCCTTCTTCTACGATGCCGAAATAGCCGGCCTGTCCGCTGACCGGATCCAGATACCGTCTTTGAAGTTTTCCGAGTCCGGTGACCGACTTCCAAACGCCGGTGCCCGGACGGACGACCACGGCATTTTCCGTTTGCCGAAAGCCGACAAATAATGGGGCCGCGGCAGGATCGTGCTTCATGACGGCGTTCAAGTATTGGTCTAATGCATTCCTCAGGCATGCGCGGTCGCAGTCGGCCGCAGCGAAAACATTCGCGCTCGCGGTGAGAATAAGCAACACGCACGTCAGAAAACGCGCTGGTCGTGAAATCATCGGAACCTCCATAAGCGCGGCGAATGTCATTCGTATCTCATCACCGCAATCGGGTCCACTTGCATAGCGCGCCGCGCAGGCACGTAGTTTGCGATCAGCGCCACAAGGAGAAGCACCGCGGCGGTGCCTGCGAAGGCCGGCAGGTCCGCGGTTCCGACGCCGTATAGCAGGCCGGATAGCAGGCGGCTGACCCCGATCGCAGCGATCAATCCCAATGCGAGCCCGATTCCAACGGTGGCCATTCCCTGCCTGAGAACCATCCGCAGCACGTCCCCACGCTCCGCACCCAGCGCCATTCGGATTCCGATTTCCCGTGACCGCAAGTTGACCGAATACGACATGACACCGTAAATCCCTACGGCTGCCAGCACGAGCGCGATCGATCCGAACACCGAGAGTAATATCGCCGCAACGCGCGGTCCGGTGAGCGAAACCGCAAGGAGCTCCGAAGCGGTCTGAATATTGGTCAGTGCAATGTCGCGATCGAGTGACCGCACCTCGCGCTCGATAGTTCCCTTCATTGCATCCGGCCGCGAACTGGTTCGTACCACGAGCGACATCGCGGGCGAGTAACCTTGCTCGAGAGGCGTGTATCCCATCGGCTGCGGCTCTTCGCCCACGAACACATATTTCGCATTCCGCACGATCCCGACTATCGTGCGGGGCTCGCTGTCGCCGAAGAAACGGAACCGCTTCCCCAACGCGTCCTGATCCGGCCAGAATCGTCGGACCATCGCTTCATTGATGATGACAACGGGTTGCTGTCCCTCACGATCCACATCCAGGAAATCCCGCCCACGCATCAACGGCATGCGAACCGCATCGAAGTAGCCCGGCGCAATGACGTTCGTAAGAACGAGAACGCCTCGATTGTTCGTCACGTTCTCCTGGCCTTCCGGAAACACACTGCGCTGAAACCCCGGCGTCAGCGGCAATGTCGAGGCTACACTCGCCGCTGCCACTCCAGGCAGGGCGCGCACGTGTTCGAGCAGTTTCCGGTGGTAGTCCCTTCCCCGGCTTTCATCGTAGCCGTTGGAAGAAACGTTGTACTGAAGCACGACGAGCTTGTCGTGCTCGAATCCGAGATCGATCGATTGAGCATTGGCAAGGCTCCGGATGAACAACCCCGCACTGGCGAGCGACACCACGGAGAGCGCCACCTGAAACAACACCAGAAGGTCCCGTGCCTTGACTCGTCCTTGAAAAGATCCCCGGCCCGTGCGCTCCTTCAAGTCGGAAGCGAGATCGAACTGCGACGCGCGCAGAGCAGGCGCAAGACCGAAGAGAATCGCGCTGAAAACGGAAAGGGCCAGCGTGAAGGCAAGCACGGTGGCATCGATCGGTATGTTGAGATTTGCTGGATTCAAAACGGCCGGCATCAGCGAGATGATCAGGTTGCGTCCACCAACTCCAACCAGCAATGCCAACGCACCGCCGGGCAGAGCAATGATCAGGCTTTCGATCAGCAGTTGACGAATCAGCAGGGCGCGCGAGCCGCCAAGAGCGGATCTTACCGTGAACTCCCGGCGGCGCGCCGTTGCGCGGGCCATCATCAGGTTCGCGACGTTTGCGCATGCGATCAGAAGGACGAAGCCGACGATCGCCATGAGCAAGCCGCTGCCTTGCATTATCGTGGACCGAAACGCCGGCGGTATGGTGGCCTGAGTCAGCGGAATCAGCCCGACGTTCCGGCCCGTGTTCTCGTTTGGATATTCTTTTTCCAGACGCCGGCCGATCGTTTGTAGCGAAGATTGCGCGTGGGCCATTGTGACCGACGGCTTCAATCTTCCGAACATATTGAAGGACAGCAGTCGTCGATTCTGATCGAGCGGACCTCCGGGGAATCGAGTCGTCACCACGTAAGGATGGCTCATGACCGGCGCCCACATGTCTGGAGCGATAACGCCGATCGTGCCATCAAACCCCCGCGGCGCCACGCCGATCACCGTGAATGGATGTCCGTTCAGTCGAATCGCGTTGCCAATTGCTCCAGGATTGCTACCGAATTGCCGCTGCCAGAATTTGTAATCCAACACCGCAACGGCAGAAGCGCCGGCGACCTTGTCCTCTTCAGGAAGAAACGTACGGCCCAGCGCCGCTTTTACTCCCAAAAGCGAAAAATAGTTCCCCGAAACGATCTGTACATTGGCCGCCGTCGGCTTTTCCGCACCCGCAAGGCTTACGCCGTATGGAAACGTGTATACGGCGAGATCGGTAAACACGTCGTTCTGATTTTTGTAATCGACGTAGTTCGGGTACGAGAGCGGCATGAACGCTCCGAGCACCAGGTTCTGAGTGTTGCTGGTGTCGGTTCCGTAGACGGTCATCAGTTCAGACGGTTTTTCCACCTGGAGCGGCTGCAGGAATACCGTATTGATCATCGTAAAGATCGTCGCGTTTCCGCCAATGCCCAGAGCCAGGGACAGAATTGCCGCAACAAGGAACCCCGGACTCTTCCGCACCACCCGGATCCCGTAGCGCACATCTTGAAACAGCGTCATAAACACATCCCGCGGATCCGAATTCAGACTCTAAAACACGGCGATCGGGTTCAGCGGCGAACCTGTGCCACCGCGAATCGGCAATGGAGCGGCTATCAGAAGGAATTCCCATCGCTTTCGTGCAGCCGCCGCTTCGCCGAGAGCCTCGAGATCGCAATTGTCGAACAGATGGATGCCGAGATAAAGCAGAGCGAAATCGTGGACCGCTCCCGTCAGGTTTGAAGGCGATACGTACTGCGGATGATCGCTTCCCAGGAGCGCCACATCGCGCTGTTTCAACCACGGAATGACGGAGGGATCAAGTCCCGCGGATCTCCCGCCCTCCGCCCGTCCGCGAAGCCACGGTCCGGCGGCCTTTCGACGCGCCCACACGCCAGTGCGCACGAACAGCGCGTCTCCGGCCGACACTTTTACCCCCGCTTGTTTTTCCCAGGCTTCCAGGTCCGCCACGTAAATGGGAGTACCGGGCTCCAGGTACGGCACGCCCTTGAGCCGCGGGATGTCTATAAGGATACCCCTGGTAAAGACCCCGTTCTTTACGTTGTGGATGGAGTTTTTCGTGTGGCCCTGCTTCATCACCTCTTCAGCGTCCGGCGTATAGCCGTTGTAAAAGACACCGTTGGCATTGATGTGCGCGAGCGAATCGAGATGCGTGTGGGTGATGCCGTGGTAGTTCACCGCGATCCGGTCCGTGCCGATGCCGGTCATCGTGATTTCATAAGGATTCGCGTTGTCGACGGCCTTGACCGTATCGGCGTCGCTCGCCAGCGATACGGAGAAGCCTTCCTTCACCAGGGTGGCGGCTTGTTTGCGCTTCGCCGGCGTTATCAGATTCAGAGCACCGATTTGATCATCTTTACCCCAGCGTCCCCAGTTCGAGAGATCCTTTTTCCAACGCTCGTACTCCGCCGGAGTAACGGTCGGGCGCGTCGCACCCGACTGCGACAAAAGTTTGGAGACCGTGAGCCCTACAATCAACGACGCCGCGAAACAGCCGATTGCCAGTTTCCTCATATTCTCCTCCTTCTTTACGGAACGATTTCACCATGGCGGTCATATACCGCGCTTTCTCACCCCTTGAAGTGGCATGCGGCACTATATACGACTCTTTGCTGAGGTTGTAAATCGTGGCGTCATGACAATCAGGGCCTGGATGATTTCAAGTCGTTGCGGCGGGCGGTTTGAACGGAGGCGACGAGGATTTTGCAGAGTTCTGTGTTTTCCGCGATTAATAGCAGGATGCCGAGAAACTCTCGAATGGCGGTTGAATCCAACTGTAGCGGCGCTCTATGAGCGCCGGTTTTTCCCGGAATCAACGAAATACCGGCGGTCATAGACCGCCGCTACAGTGCAGTTTGCCTTCTCGGAGGGTTTTTCTGCAGGCCTCTTAGTGATTAATGAGTAATGTACCTGGAAAATGAATCATTTTCCCAGGTACATTACTCACTAATCACCCATCAATTTTCCGTTTTAATCCGGACTACCCGGAGCCAAT
>Ga0137363_10002511_pt1 | contig 10925 bp, 10 predicted proteins | sample MadtaG_FD_104800 | JGI IMG/M metagenome (GOLD analysis project Ga0137363, IMG submission 104800) | Vadose zone soil microbial communities from Angelo Coast Range Reserve, California, USA - Mad1_115_16 metaG | ecosystem: Environmental > Terrestrial > Soil > Vadose zone | place: USA: California...
AGACCGATTTTGAGTTGTCCAAGCGGAATTCGACTGTAACGACCATCCAGCCGAGTGTACACTCCAGCGCTTGCTTGCAACTCCAATTCCTGGCCATCGCTGTTGAGCGTCCAGATGCGGGCAAAGGCCGCGTCGAGATGCCGAACCATTGCTTCGGCGCAGGTATGCAACATTCCCCTCAAAGTATCCTGGCGCGCCAGAGCCATCCCGATTTCCGCACGGACTGCTGACAGGCGTGTTCGCTCGGACATCGCGGCACGGAGGGCCTCCTCGGCATGTTGTGACGCGTCGAAGTTCAACGCGTCGTCCACCGCCAGCGCCACTTGGTTGGCAACGAGCGAGAGGAATCTGACTTCCTCCTTGCTATAGGCATCGGCCTCGGTGCTGCCCACTGCGAGGCCCCCGAGGCGCCGGTGTACCGTCGTCAAGGGAAGCGCGCATACCGAACGAACCCCGCGGTTCTTGAGCATCTCGGCTACCGCTGGGAAGCGAGTCTCCGCGTCTAAGGAGGGAATTATTAAGGGTTGTTGATGCTGGTACACCCACCACGTGAAGGTTTCTTCCGGCGCGAGTTTTGGAACCTGGAGGTGATCACCTGGCTCGCCGTACGACGTGAGACGAATCTCGTGCGCACTCTCGTCATAGATGCCGACGCCCATGACATAGAAGTTCACCACCCCGCGCAACTCGCGTGCGAGAACGCTAAAGAGTTCCTCGGAAGAGCGAATTGAAATGAGGGTTTGCGAAACGCGGAGGAGCGCTTCATAGCGCTCAGTTAGCGCCTTCTCGGCTGCTCTTTGGACCGTGCCGCTCATCACTCTCCGGCGGCGCCGACGTAGCTGATGTTAAACGTTTGAGTGCTCTCCGCTGCCTGATCGAATTTCGTGGGCGCGTCAACAAGATACACCCGGGGGGGCGCCGACGTCACCCAGCAGCAAGAGGCACTGACCAGTCTCGCCTGGCTCGCTTTGCGCGAGTCGAATGCTGAAACAAACATTCAGGTCGTTCAGCTTAAGAAGTAAAGGATCTCCACCAAATGACAATGGCAATGATCGCCGGGAATGCAAAGACTAGCAGAGCAATTGGAGCCTCATCCTTGATGGAGTAGCCGGCCTTACTGACGCCAACCCACATATTGACCAGCGTGGCGACTAGCCAGAGCAGGAGAAAACACTTGATCGTAGTAGCGACGACCGTCGCTGCCGCGCCGCCAATCCAGCGCCCGAGAAGCAGGCACACTGCTAGAAGTAGGAAGCCACCGAACATAACCTTCAGTGTATGCATTCAGAAATTCCCCCACAGAGTGCGCGATCCGCTACAAGGTCAACATATAGTTTCCCCTGGGTGGCCTGCCCAATATCCACTCGTTTGATCTTACCCACAGACGAGAGCTGAAACCTGAAGTAAGTCCGAAAATCGCCCCATCGGTCCGAATGGAATGCGCCGGTGAGATCCAGCCCGTTGTTCTCGACGCGATCGATTGAAGTGAACCGCTCGTGACCTAGCGCATCGCGGGTAAATTCCTTGAGGCTACGAGGGCTCCCATCGTCATAGAGCTCAGCATTAGGCTCAAAGAGCGCCGACCAGGCTTTCCGGTCACCGGTCTGCAATGCTTCAAAGGCGGCCTTAACGGTTGGATTCGTGAGCGCATCGGTGTTCACTGGGTCATACTCCTTTCAGAATCTGGCCCGGACGAGTCAACCTTAGATCATAAGCACAGCGCGGAATTGTCCTTTGCTCATATTCTGAAATATAGCTTCAGCTTCTTCCAGCACATGGGTTTCGACGGTCATTGTATTCTCCATTCGTTCGCGAAGCGATGCGGATTTCCCGTCTCAGAGGAACATGCCGCCGGAGGCCTCGATTCGCTGACCGGTGATCCAGTGATTGTCGTCCGCCAGCAAGGAAGCGACTGCACCGCCGATATCGTCGGGCAGCCCGACGCGCCCAAGGGTAGTTTGCGACGCGAGGAATTTGTTGACCTCTTTGTTGTCACGTACAACGCCGCCGGCGAAATCGTTTTCAATCGGCCCGGGTGCGACTACGTTTACGCTGATCTTGCGCGCTCCCAATTCCTTGGCCATATAGCGCGTCAACACTTCGATGCCGCCCTTCACCGTGGCACGGCAGGGTGAAGCGCGCCAGACCCGTCGAGATGTTCACGATGCGGCCGCCATCCTTTATGAGTGGCAGTAATTTTTGCGTCAGGAAAAAGGGACCCTTGAGTTGAACGTTCATCAGCTCGTCAAATTGCTTTTCGCTGGTTTCCGCAAAGGGGGCGTGGATCCCGATACCGGCATTGTTCACCAGGAAGTCGGAGTCATCGCGCTTCCACTTTGCTTGCAGGACTTCTTTGAGTTTTTCGACAAAACCGTCAAAAAACTTGCTGCCGGAAACGTCGAGCGCAAGCGCTGCGGCTTTCCGGCCGGTTTTTTCGATTTGTTTCACAACGTCTTCGGCTTCCGCCTTCTTGCGGTTGTAAGTCAGGACGACATCATTTCCCTTAGCGGCGATATGCAGGGACATGCTCTTGCCCAGACCACGGCTTCCTCCGGTTACGAGTGCGATTTTCATGGTTGTCTCCTTTTGAAGCTAGGTGATTCTCATACCCTCAGTAGATGCCGGGAACGGCTTTTACTAAATACATAGACCTCCAGTATGATTGCCTAATCCTACAGATTGCCGGATCGAGTGTTTAATCGTGGGGAAAGATGCTGATGCTAAAGCGGCGAAGATAAAGGGGAAAATGCTTCATGAACAAGAATCAACAGCGGGAGTTAGCTGGCTTGATTGGCAAATACTCCAAAACGGATGGGCTCAACGACACCGCTATTGCCCCGCTTCACTTCTTCAAAATGTCGGCGCCAAGCGCGAGGATGCCAGTTGTCTACAATGCGTCTCTTTGCCTCGTGGTGCAGGGCGAGAAAGAAGTGATGCTGGAGGATGAAACCTACCGCTACGCCGCATCCAAATTCCTGATCGTGTCAATCGATTTGCCGGCAACGGGACATGTGACAGTCGCAACACCCGAGAAACCTTACCTGTGCCTGCAAGTGGACATCGATCCCAAGCAACTGAGCGATCTCGTAACGGAGACAGTCCGGACAGAAATGGAAGGCAGTCCCACGGAGCGCGCCCTGTTTATCGGCAGCACCAACGATCAGCTAGCCGATGCTCTGTTGAGGCTTGCGAGGCTGCTGGACACGCCGCGGGATGTTCCCTTGCTGGCCCCGATGGTCATACGCGAGGTTTACTATCGGCTGTTGAATGGTTCGTATGGCCGGCGTATCGCGCAGATAGCGGTTAAAGGCACCAACATCCAGCGTATTGCGCACGTTATTCGAAGGCTGAAGACTAAATTTTCGGAACCAATCCGCGTGGAAGACCTGGCGGAAATGGCCCATATGAGCCCGTCGTCTTTCCACTTTCATTTCAAAGAAGTGACGGCCATGAGCCCCCTGCAATATCAAAAGCGCCTGCGCCTGCTGGAAGCGCGACGGTTGTTATTGGTGGAAGGCACGGACGCGGCAAGCGCAGCCTATCGTGTCGGCTATGAAAGCGCGTCGCAATTCAGTCGCGAATATTCCCGCATGTTTGGCGCTCCCCCTATCAGTGATGTTGCCAGTCTTCGACAGAACCAAGGATTGACCGCAAGTTGGCGGTAAACGTCATTCCCAATGGTGTATCCACGTATAAATCTGTGAGCGCGACGCTTGAACGGCCTGAGGAGATCAAAACCTTATTACAACAAATGGTTTGCGACCTACCTATTGCGGGGCACAGGCAGATTTGCGTGCGATCCCCAGTGCGAAAGTGCCGAAGGCGCCAATGACGAGCGCCGATCCGAGGACAGTGAGGGCGCGCGGTCCGTTGCCCCGGTCCAGCGTTTGCAAGAGCACTCCCAGCGGAAAGAGAAAAGAGCCGAGTAAGGCGCTCACAGAGAGAATCATTTTGATTCGCTCCGAGAACGCTAGGCGATCGAGGCCAATCCCTAATACGATCAAAACCACTGCAAGGCCGATCCAGTGGCCGTGCACATCCACTTGCCGGTCGTAGACGTATTTTGCTTGCCGGTATTGCTGAAAAGCCCCTTCGGAGAGCGCCGAGTTCCGTTCCGCGGCCCCGCCAAACCCAGTCGCCAGTGATGCGCCAATTTGTTCCAGCGCCTGGTGTTCGGCAAAAACCGCGTACCACAGGCCGTAGCCCATGCCCCACACGGCGAGAGCAATCCCGCCCGCAAGGAGTAGCTGGCGCGCGCCGCTCATGTTGCGCCTCCCGCATCCAGTTGGCCGGTGTAACGCAGAACACCGATCCACATCGCCAGGAGCGCCACGATCACAAGCAGGCCTCCCACGTCCGCCAATCCGCCCGCGACCAATCCATACTTCAACTCAAGCAGCACGCAAATGGGCAGAAGCACGGATCCGAGCAAAAGCACGAGCGCCCAGCGCCGCTTCCACCTCTCGTGCAGGTTCACATAGGGTTGAAAAAAAGCCAGCAGCATGGAAAGAAGGCCGAACTCGATGATGTGAGAGTGCGCGGCGATTTTTACTGCCTTGTCGCCTTGTAGTTGGCCGTACTCCGCCAGTCCGCTCTGAACAGCCGCGGCGCTCTGAGTTGTCGCTCCACTGCTAATTTGCAAAAGAATCGAATAGTCGAGCGCCTCGTGACGATAGAGATCTACGGCGGCATAATAGCCGCCGTGGAGGAAACCGAGCAGCACCAGGAATACTCCTCCCGCAAGCAGTAGATTCCCTGAGGGACTCGCATCGGCGGGCAGATCGCTTCGTGGAGCTGAGCGCTCCGCAGCGAAAAAGTATTTTCCGAGTCCGGCGAGATACCAGAGCACTGCAACCATTACGAGCAAACCGCCGAGATCGGCGAAGATACTGGCCCATCCGATAGCCTTCAGCGGACTATGAGCCAGCCCAACGTAATGGATAAGGAACACACATATAGGCAGCAATCCAGCCCCGCATAGAAACACCCAAGCCAACCGTTTTTTTGTGTTCGCGGAAAGTGCAATCCATGGCCCCAGGAGCGAGAGCATTAACGCCAGGTAGCCGAACGCAATCATGTGGACGTGAGTATCTACTTTGGTGCCACGATTCTGCAGGAAAGCACGAACGTCTTGAAAATTCGTAAGGACCGCAGCGCTGTCTCCGGCGAGAGCAGCGTACGCCGCATTCGAAAGACTGGCACCGACCCTCGCGGCATTCTGGTGAAGGACAAAAACGGCAAAGATGTCGCCAAATATCATTCCGATCAGGATAAGGGCGATGCCGCCCAGGAGGAGGAGCCGCCCCGCGGTTAGCGGAGCAAACGTCTCGCTCTGCTCGAAGACCACGTGCGATGCGCTTGCGTTTTGCGAGGAACTCATCGAATCCATTGGTCCCAATGGCGTGGACAGTTTCCGACAGTGTTCATGCGCCCACTTGAGAAGCAGCGGCGTTCCCTCGAAAGGCCGGCATCACGCGCTCGGCAAAGAGGTGCTGCGTCTTGATTGATTTCCAGTGTTCAAGGCCACCGAAATTTGAAACGATGGCCAGCTCTCCGATACCGCCTTTCGCCTGCAAGTTCCGTATTTGGCGGATTACTTTCTCGGGAGTTCCAATGAAGCCAATCTCCTGGTCCACGATTTCATCGTAAGTTAACTTAGTGAGGGATTCGAGCGCCCCGCTGGCGTAGAAGCCGTAGCCCTTGGCGCGAAGTTCCGCCTTCTTCGTCTCGTCCTGCAACGATGCAACCGGCGAGGCGTTGAACGCCAGGAAATTGTGCAGCGCGCCCTCCACTTCTTTGCGAATTTGTTTTTCGTCATCGTCCAAATAAACGGGCCGGATGTAAACGATGTTCGGCTTATGTCCTTGCTCGGCACAGGCTTTCTTATAAATCCCCAGCGGCTTTTCCAGGACGCCCCAGGGAAGCAATGGCGGCACGAAAAGTCCCCATCCGCGCTCCCCGGCCATTTGGTAGGTGATATCGCTCGTTCCGCCGGTGTAGAGCGGCGGATGAGGTTTCTGCACCGGCTTGGGCACGACCGTAAGGTCCTTCACTTTGTAAAACTTGCCCTGATAGGACATTTTGTCTTTCGTCCAGGCCTCAATCAAAATTTCGATCGCTTCGTCGTAACGTGGCCGGCTCTCCTCGAGGAGGACATTTGAAGGGCCGAAAAGCCAGGCGTGGCCGCGTCCCAACCCGCATTCGAGCCGCCCTCGAGTCAGAATGTCAGCTTCAGCGATTTGGCCTGCCAGCCGCATCGGGTTTTCGAGTGGGAGCGTGAACAGGGCCACGCGAAACCGAATCCGCTCCGTGCGCTGCGCGGCGGCGGAAAATAGCGCAAGGGGATTCGCGGAGATGGAAAACTTTTGAAAGAAATGATGGTCAATCACGGAATAGACATCGAAACCGACCTGATCGGCGTGTTCGATCTGGCGGAGGATCTCCCAAGTCATCTCCGCATGGGATTTTCCCGGCGCAGTTTGCATCTCCGCGTAGATGCCGAATCTCATAGCCCCTCCGGGTCTTGCTGTTTTCAGGTGTAAAGATAAGCCCGAGCACTCGCCTCTGGCCTCGATGAGGTGAGTGCGCCGTCCTGAACTCTTGGCACTTCAAGAACTCGGTGCGGCGTGGCTCTCGAAGTCCAACCCCAGAAGACTTAGAAGTTGAACCTCAGAGCCAGCTGAATCTGCCGCGGGTTGAAAACCGCCCGTGGGGATCCGTAATTCGGGTTTGGCGAGCCCTCACGGAAGGTGGATGGCGTCGCCGGGCAGCCGAAAGCTGTCGGATCAAACGGGCAGAAGTCGGATGCGCCATACACGGTGTTGAAGAAGCGAATGTTTGTGGTGTTGAAGAGGTTGAAGGCCTCAGCAAGGACTTCCAGGCTACGGCGCTCCTTGAACGGGAATGAGCGTCCTAGGCGAAAATCAACGGAACGGAAATTGTCGCCGATGAAGGTGTTGCGCGGCTCGATGCCGACGCGGTCGTTGTTGCCGAAAATATCGCCGTTGGCGTCGAATCCCGCAAACTCTGTGAAACGCATCGGGGACTGGATTGTGGCGATCAAGCCCAATTGGTAGTCACGGGCAAATATGTTCCATTCTTTAGGTGTGGTAACCGTCCCGTTCAGCACCAAGCGGTTGCGAACATCGTCGGAAGACAGAGCGCGCTCCGCGCGGAAGTTCTGGCTGTCTTGCGGAATCAGGACGAAGCTGGGGTTGGGACCGTCGTCGATAGACTTCGACCAGGTATAACTGATGCCGTAGGAGAAATGATGGGACAAGCGCTTGTTGACGTTGATTAGCAAGCCGTCGTACTGGGAATCCCAACGCGACGTAGCTTCAAAATAGATCGCGATTGGAAAGGTCCTGACTCCAGGGGTAAATGGGCAAATAAAATCAAGGGCGCAATAGAGATTTTTGGTACCTGAACGTCCTTTGGAATCAAAGAAAGGATCTTGAAATGTCGAATTCGGCTGATTGACATTATAAAAGCTGCCCAGATGGACTCCGCGAATGTGCAGCCCGCTGACGCTTACTGATGTGTCGGCAAGAGGTTCGAACTCAACGGCGACGCTGGCTTGCACTCCGTAGGGATTCTTGTGGTTTTGATCAAAACGGACTACGACAGCGGGTCCAAGGAAGGCATTCGGGCAGTTGGTAATGGGTTTGCACGCCTGCGAATTGGTGATCGGATCGGTGGAGTTATCCGGGTAAGCGCCATTTTGGATGAGCGCCTTGAGCCCCAAGGCTGTCAGGTTGGGTGGTCCAGCAAAGGCGAATAGCTCGGTCTTGGCGTTGAGACTGTCTTCGAACGGTCGTCCGGGATACTTGCCGATGACCCCGCCGCAGGATGGAATTTGACAAGCCAAGAGCGGCGCGGGAATGATGCCGTGGAAAAGGCCGAAACCGGCGCGGATAACTACGTTGTGTTTGGTTCCGACGTTATAAGCCATGCCCAATCGAGGATCGAAGTTTTTCCATTGCGTGTTAAGTACGCCGCTGGGCCAAGTCTCCCATTCCCAGCGAATTCCGCCGTTCAAAGTCAAACGGCTCGTCGCGCGCCATTTATCCTGAAGGAAGAAGCCGTTATAGGTGTGGTTGAGCGTGCCTTCCGCTTGATTGCGAATCGCGGGCGAAAAGTGACCGCCCTTATAGACAGCAACGCCTTCCGTGATGCTCTGCTCGTTGAAATTGGGTGCCTGAAAGCGTTCAAAAAAGATCACGTTGGGATGCTGGCAGCCAGCGGGACCAGGGCCGCCGGGATCGCCCGCGGGAGAGACGCATTGTGATCCGTTGGCGCCATCGTTCCCGAGGAAAGCGGCGAGATTAGGGAAGTCGGCTTCAAAGGGATAGAACAGGGGGAAGGATTCGGTCGTGCGGACGAAATTATAGTTGCCGCCAAAGCTGATCGTGTGGCGATCGTGAGAGATCGAAAAATCGTCGACCAGTTCGAAGCGGGATTCGCGGTAGAAATCCGGATTGCCGCGGTTCACGCCGGTGGTGAACGTGTTCGACAACTCGAGGTGGGGCTGGGTGGAAACGGTGGGGAAATCGAACGAGCGCCGGGCAAACTGCATGCGCAACTCGTTGACCATCGTCGGTTTGATGACGGAAGCGAGCGTCCCGGCAACGGATTGATCGCGATAGAAGTTTTCCTTGAAAGCGGAAGGCAAGTCGAAGCCGTCGTTCAGCGGCGACTGGTTCAGCAACCTTCCATCGTTGATGAAATAGCGCACAAACATGGTTTCGCTTGGGCTGAAGTTGTGGTCGAGTCTCAGAAATCCATTGTCCGAGTCATTTGTTCGGAGAACACTTCCCAAGCCTGGTTCCGGCGCCAGGCCATAGACGGCTTTCACTTCATTGATGAATTTAATGTTTTGGAGAACGGCGGAATTGTAGAAAGGCGATTCGCCTCGGCGCTGGACTTCATAGTTGCCGAAGATGAAAGTCTTGTCTTTCTGGACCGGACCTCCGATCGCCGCGCCGAATTGATTCTGCCTTAGAACGTGGGCGCCGGTGGCCTGCAGGAGATTGATGGCATCCAGTTTGTTGTTGCGAAAATACTCGTACGCGATGCCGTGCCACTCATTGGTGCCGCCGCGCGTGATGATATTCACAATGCCTGCGCTCGCGCGGCCAAACTCCACGGAGTAGTCGGTGTTGATGACGCGGAATTCCTGCACCGATTCCTGCGGAGGCGTGCCGCGTTGGATACCCGAGGCCGTCGAAATGTCGTCGGCGCCGTCAACGGCGATGAAATTATAATGAATGTTCTGGCCGGCGAAGGAGAGCTTGGTTACCGGCTCGACGATCACGTCAGTGTTTCCCGCGGTGGTATCGCCTATCGTGACGGCGGGAGAGAGCAAGGCGAAGTCGATAAATTCGCGCCCGTTAACGGGAAGATTCACGATCTGGTTTTCCGTGATCACCGTGCTGACTTGGGTGCGCGTTGGCTCTGCCAGTTCGGAAGTTGCTTCGACTTCGACTCTCTGAACGACCTCCCCGGGGGAAAGGGTGAAGCCAAGCTCAGCGGCTTGCCCGACCTGCAGCGAGATGTTCTTGGTCTGTTTTCCAAATCCGGAAAATTCGACGGTAACCTTGTATTCCCCAGCGGGCAGCGCCAGGATGGAATACTCACCGTTGTCCGAGGTCAGTGCTGAACGAGAAAATCCGGTCGCCACATTCGAAGCTGTAACCGGGGCTTTGGCTACGCTGCCGCCCGAAGCGTCGATTATCTTTCCCGACAGTGTGGCATTGACTGCCTGGCTTCGCGCAGAATTCGGCCAAATCGACAAGATCGCCGCGAGCAAAACGGCCAGAAGAATCTGGAGCAAATAATTCCGTTTCCTGCTCATCACAGTGCACCCCCAAAATTCAACCTCTCAAACCGAGCACTCAGAACCGCATTAGATACGTTTCTGCACCATTGATTTTTGTGGCTTTGTTCGCGTACTGGCTGAAAGAGCAGCTCTGCGACGTCTCTGGCATATTCTTGAGGAACTTAGCCACACAGGGCGCCGTCGGTAGAAATAGCGAGTTTGGGATGAGGGCAGAGCGAGGATTACGACCGGGCAACCGTACGGCATCGCCGGGCATTGGCGCTGAATTAGAGATGGCCCCATCCCTCGCCCCCGCCTGAACAGAAAAAGAGAAGAATGAAACGGTACAGTATGCGGCGGAAGTAGACATGTCAAGAACAAAGAAGAGACCATTTGAATTTGGGAATTGTTGAACACTTGACTCTCCTCGTGATTGGGGGCAACATGTCGCACTGCCCCGCGCGAGTCGAGACGAACTATGGAACTTGCCGAAATAAATCGAACTTCTGTCGCGGACCAGGTTGCTTCGATTCTTCGGCAGCGGATCCTCGACGGTGAATTGCCTCCCGGAACTGCCCTGCAAGAAGTGCCGATGGCTACATCACTCGGCGTATCCAGAAATACCGTCCGGGAAGCGACGCGCATTCTGTCGCTGGAAGGTTTGCTGAAGCGAAACGCACACCGCGGTGTGGCCGTCGCACAGCTATCTTTGGAGGACGTCGCCGAAATTTATCAAGTACGCCATCTATTGGAAATTCCAGCGGTACGGGCAGCGACGATGGAAGACTCCGATGTATTAGTGGAAATGCGCGGAGCGCTGGAAGGCTACGAGGAAGCGGTTGAGGGCGTTGATTGGGTGAGGGCCGTGCGCTTTGATTTGCACTTTCACACACTGTTAATCCGCTTTCATTGTAACCGCCGCCTGGAGTCCTTTTACGAGAAACTTCTGGGTGAATTGCGGTTAGGAATGGTTCTCGTGGATCTGAGGCACGATAACCCAGGTGGGCTCGTTCCCGTTCATCGTAGAATCTACCAACTGCTGACAAGTGGGGAGACGGAAGAGTGCGCAACGCTACTCGCGCAGCATCTGCGAGATTCGGAAACAAGA
>Ga0137363_10002512_pt1 | contig 10925 bp, 8 predicted proteins | sample MadtaG_FD_104800 | JGI IMG/M metagenome (GOLD analysis project Ga0137363, IMG submission 104800) | Vadose zone soil microbial communities from Angelo Coast Range Reserve, California, USA - Mad1_115_16 metaG | ecosystem: Environmental > Terrestrial > Soil > Vadose zone | place: USA: California...
CGGTCTCATCGAGAATCTGCAGAGTCTTCTCCGCCGCTGCCAGCGATATCGAATGCGCCGTGTAGGTGCCGCCGTGCGCGACGCCGCGGCCGATCTTGCGCATGATGTCCTCGCGGCCCGCCAGCACGGAAATGGGATAGCCGTTGGCCACGGCCTTGGCGAAGGTGCAGAGATCGGCCTTGACGCCGTACAGTTCCTGCACTCCGCCGCGCGCGACGCGGAATCCGGTCTTGACCTCGTCGATGAGCAGCACCACGCCGTGCTTGTCGCAGAGCGACCGCGCCGCCCGCAGATACCCCGGTTCGGCGGCGATGCCGAGGCAATTACCCATGATGGGCTCGATCAACAGGCAGGCGATTCGATGCGAGAGACGCTTGAACACATCTTCCAGCTGATTCGCATCGTTGGCCTGGACGAAGTGCGCAAAGCTGCGTGTGCTGATGGGCACGCCCTCGCTGTACGGCTTTACTTCGGGGTCGCCGACCTGCGACCACTTGTCCATGGGCGTAAACCACATCGCCGCATCGAACAGCCCGTGATAGCCGCCCTCGAGAATCACGTAATCGTCCTTTCCGGTGTAAGCGCGCGCCAGGCGCAATCCGGCCATGACCGCTTCGGTACCCGAGTTGGAGAAGCGCACGAGCTCGGCGGCCGGCACCATTTTGGAAATGCGCTCGGCCACGGTGAGCTCGCGCTCTGTGGACAAGGCGAATACGCCGCCCACGCCCATGCCCTCGCGAGCCGCTTGATCGACTTCGGGATGAGCGTAGCCCAAGATCGCGGGACCATACCCTAAGCGGTAGTCGACGTACTCATTGTCGTCGAGATCGGTGATGCGCGCGCCCAGGCCGCGTTTCACATAGATGGTGCGATCCTCTCCCCAGTAGCGGAAATTGGAAGCCACGCCGAGCGGCAGGCGTTTGACGGCGCGTTGAAAATGCGCGTTGTTCTTGGTCAGTTTTCTGGCCATGACGTCCCCCTTGTACTGGTTCGCTATCGATAAGATTTCCCAGACCGTAACATTCGTCGCGCGCCTCGTCCAGAAAAATTATATAACCATATAAGCCGAGCGCCGGGAACGGCGCACCACCCTATCTCGCGCAGCCGTTGAATCCAGTTTCCGCGGGCCTGAATCGACAATTTCAACGTAAATTGCCTTGCTGCGTTGCTCTGACTTGCCAAGCTGGCAACCTTCGGCGTACATTAAATGACCATATAAGTCGCCGCGGGAAAAGCAATGTCCAACCTATCCGTCGCGAAGCGCGCCGACGAGGCGAACACCTTGCCGCATGCACTGCCCGCCTGGGTTTACAACAACGCCGAGCTGACCCGGCTCGAACTCGAACGCATTCTGATGCCGAGCTGGCAGATCGTGTGCCATATCAATTCCATTCCCAAGGCGGGCGACTACGAAACCTTCGATTTGGGCCCGGAAAGCGTCATGGTGTTGCGCGATCGCGATGGTTCGATACGCGGCTTTCACAATGTCTGCCGGCATCGCGGCGCGCGCCTGTTGGACGGCTCGGGAAACTGTCCCGCGACCATTACCTGCCCCTACCACGGCTGGACGTACCGGCACGACGGCGGCCTGATGGGCATGCCTGTTCGCGAGAGTTTCCCGGGACTCGATCGCGCCGAACATGGCCTGCGTCCTGTGCGCACGGATATTGCCTTCGGCTTCGTCTTCGTCTGCCTGGCCGGCGACCCGCCGCCCGTGTCGAGGGTCTGGGGCAAATTGGCCGAGGAGCTCCTGCCCTATCGGCTCGAAGACATGGTGCCCTTGGAGCCCGTTTCCGAAGAGACTTGGAGCGTCGATTGGAAAATCGCGATGGATAATTACCTCGAGTCGTATCACGTGCCCATCGGCCATCCGGGGCTGTATCGCATGTTTACGCCCGACTACGAGGACCAGGCCTCGGTGCCCGGCGTCGCGCGCGGCATCAGCTGGCTGCGCGACAAGGAGTCGCCGCGGTGGTCAGAGGGCCTGTATCAGCGGCTGATCGGCCGCGTCACCGCGCATTTGCCCGAAGTTCAGCGCCGCTGCTGGCGTTTCTACAGCGCGCTGCCGAATTTGGGGCTCGACGTGTATCCCGAGCGAATGGATTTCTTCCAGGTGTTACCCGACGGCCCGGGCAGATGCATCGTTCGTGGCGCCGTGTTTGGCTTACCCGATGATCGCCGCGAAATGCGCGCGATTCGCTTCTTGAGTTCGCGCATCAACACGCAGGTGAACAACGAGGACAAGTGGCTCTGCAGCCGGGTTCAGCGCGGACTCGCGTCCGGCAGTTACAAGCCGGGGCCCCTATCGCAGCTCGAACGCTGGATGCTCGAATTCCACAACCTGCTGCGTGCGCGTATTCCGGAATTTACTCTGCCGAGTGCGCCCAAACAGTTTGCTTGACGGGCCACGCGGAGTGCGGGCGGCTCGTGTAGCGCGAGCCGCCCGCCGCCGGTCGGGAGTACCCGACTATCTAACCTAGATTGATCCAGGCGGACTTCGTCTGCGTGTAGGAGAGGAAGCTCTCCACGCATTTGTCCCGGCCCTGGCCCGACTGCTTGTAGCCGCCGAACGGCTGCGTCATGTCGCCGTGGTCGAAGCAATTCACCCAAATGACGCCGGCTTCGAGATCGCGGACGGTTTTATGAGCGACGCTCAAGTCGCGTGTCCACACCGACGCCGCCAGCCCGTAGATCGAGTCGTTGGCCACGGTCAGCGCTTCGGCGAGGCCGTCCACTTCGATGGCGGCGGCGACGGGTCCGAAGATCTCTTCTTGCGCGATGGTCATGCGGTTGTTGACGCCGGAGAACAGCGTGGGATTGACGAACGCTCCCGGCAGATCCGGCGAGCTGCCGCCGAATTCCAGCCGTGCACCCTCCGACTTGCCGCGGTTGATGTAGCTCATGACCCGCGAGCGGTGCGAAGCGGTCACCAGCGGCCCCAAGTTGGTGGTGGGATCCAGCGGGTCGCCGGCGCGGTATGCGTCCTTGCCGCGCTCGATGAATCGCGCCAGAAATTCCTTGGCAATGGGGCGGTCGAGCAACAGCCGGGAACCCGCGTTGCATACCTCGCCCATGTTGCCGAAGATTCCGTTGATCGCGTACGTCACCGCGGTATCGAGATCCGGCAGATCGGCGAGGAATATTTGCGGAGTCTTGCCGCCGCATTCCAGGCTGACGCGTTTCATATTGGACTGGCCGGCGTAAATCAGCATCTGCTTGCCGATCTCCGTCGAGCCGGTGAATGCGATCTTGGCCACATCCTTGTGCAGCGCCAGCGCGGCGCCTGCAACCTCGCCCAATCCGTTCACGACATTGAATACGCCCGGCGGGCCGCCGGCTTCGATGAACAGCTGTGCCATCAGCAATCCTGACAGCGGCGATTGTTCGGCCGGCTTCAACACCACCGAATTGCCGGCGGCAAGAGCCGGCGCGACCTTCCACGCAGCCATCAAGACGGGATAATTCCACGGCACGATGCAGCCGACCACCCCTAAGGGCTCGCGCAGAATGTAGTGAAACGCGTCCGCGGCGGTGGAAGTGACCGCGCCGTCTATCTTGTCGATCAATTCGCCGAAGTACGCGAAATTCCGCGCCGCCGCGGGCACATCGATGGTCACCATGTCGGTGATCGGCTTGCCCATGCACAGGGTGTCGAGCAGGGAAAACTTTTCATTGTTCTCCTCCAGGAGCCGGCTGTACGCCGCCATGATCGCCATGCGGTCGCGGGGCGCTTTGCGGCTCCAGACTCGCGAGGCGAAGCTGCGTTTGGCTGCCGCCACGGCCGAATCGATGTCGGCGGCGGTGCCGGCGCTCACCTCGCAGAGAGGCGCGCCGGTCGCGGGATTCACCACGGTGAACCGGCCGCGCGCGGCCGAGTCCACGTATTGACCGTCGATGAAATGCCGGGTTTCGTAGCGCACGCCGGCGGCGCGCGCATGCCAATCTTTCGTGGTCAAGGACGTCAAATTCATGTGCCTACTCCCGAAAAATGCCGCAGGTGATACCGAGTATATTGAATTCTCTCATAGGTCGTTCGGCGGCCGAGCGAGCGCCATCACCGGCATGAGCGTGACCAGTTCTCGCCGGAACGCCGCGACCGCGGGCGCGGCCCGCGCAGCGCCCGCCGCCTCGTGACCGAACGTCACGATGCCTCTTTGGGTCGATTCCGCGACGGTGATCGCCGATCGCCGTGCGTACGGGCTTAGCCGCGACGCCAGGTACTCCATCGCGCGCGCGGGCCGGTCCGCGTCGCACACGGTGTGTTCATGTCTCCGCAACAGGCAGCGGCCAGGCCCACTGGGCAGCACTTGCAGCAGGGTGAATCCGTCGGGCCGCAGCTCAATCCGGTGGTTCGGCATCAGGAATCGTCGCTGCCAGCCGGAATTCGCGGAAGATCCCAAGAGGCGCTGGTACGAGCGGGCGCTCCAGCCGTGCTCGTCCCCCTCCCGAGATCCGCCGCTCGCCGTCAATTCCAGCCACTGTTCGATCACGAGCTTCCAATCGGCGGCAATCGCCGTCTCGACCGGCCATCCCAAGGGCCGCGACCCCGGCGGCGGCGAGAAATCAGCCCAGGCGTCCGTGACCGGCGCGTGCCCTGGGCGGCGCTCCGCGGAGCGCACCAGGATCAGATCGCCGATCAGGCGCAGATCCAGGGCCGCAAGGTCGGCCGCGCCCCGCGCGCCGCGGCGTCTGCCGTCGAGCTCGAACTGCAGCCCATGAACCGCGCACTGAATCGTGTCGACGCGGCCGGTCCGCGCCGCGATCAGTATGTGCGGTGCCTCGCTGCAGCTATTGCGAAACGCGCGTATTTCCCCTGCGCCATCGCGCACGATCAACGCCCGTTCGAAACCAAGGTCGACGCCGAGAAAATCCCCGGGACGCGCAATTCTTGCCTGATGCGCGACGAATTGCCACGAATCTTGGAATACCGCCTGCCGCTCGATGGCCGACAAACGCGCATTGGCGTACACCCACCCCGCCGGGCGCCGGTCGCTTCCGGCGACGCCGGCCTCGCCCGGAGCGGTGAATTGACCGGGGAAAATCGAGCGCAGATAGGCCATGGCACGGCGTTTCGCGGCGGCGCGATCGATATCGGCCTCGGTGCGGAAGGCGAAGTCCTGCCACAGCATCTCCAGCACGCCGATGAGGCCCAGTGCGATCCCGTCCGCGTCCAGCTGCGGCTGGGAGGTTTCGAGGATCAGCCGCTCGATGAGCTCGCGCACCAAGGCCGCAAAGCTCTCGTCCTTCTGTCCGCAAATATCGTAGTATTCCTGCCGTGAACTCGCCTCGCCCCAAAATGCATACCAAACAGAGACCTTGCGAGGACTGGCGATATCCGGGTCGAGATAAAGATCAACCATCAACTCCAACGCTGCAACAGGCCTGGATTTGAGACGCGCCACGGGCACCAATAATTGCTCCTCGAACTCGGCTGCGAGGAATTGCAGAGACGCGACCAGCATGGCCGCCTTGGAGGCGAAGTAGAATCGAACGATGCCGGGCGACATTTTCGCGATGGCCACTACCTTTTCCACCGTGGTTCGCGATGGCCCGTAGATATGCAGGGCGGAGATGCACGCATCGATCAAACGCTGGCGCTGCCGGCCATGGGCATTTCGGGCGCGGGGGATACGCGCCGGCTTTGGGGATTTTCTCTTGAGGCTACGCATGCTTCGGCTTAAGTACTCATGACATCGGCGATACGCGACGCCGCTCCGGCGCGCGCCCTGCCGCGCGCGGCACTCGGGGAATGGCTGAAGCGCCGGGGGAAGTGGCTCATCATCTTGCCGCCCCTGCTCTTTCTGTTGGTATTCTTTCTCATTCCCTTTGGGTTTGCGTTGGTAATCAGCTTGGCGGACACGGCGGTGCGCGTGCCGCCCTTCACGGATATTCTATCCGTCAGTCCCGACTGGCACATCAACCTCACGCTGAATCTCGGCAATTTCAAGTATTTGTTCACCGACGAAGTCTACGGTCTTTCATACCTTTATTCGCTGAAGACCGCATTTTTCTCGACTCTGATCTGCCTGGCCCTGGGGTATCCGATGGCCTATGCCATCGCCCGGACTTCGAAGAGTACGCAAAGCGTCCTGCTGCTCATCATCATCTTGCCGTTCTGGACCTCGTTCCTGCTGCGGGTTTACGCGCTCGAGGGAATCATTCGGGAAACCGGCTTGCTCAATACGGCGCTCCTGTGGCTGGGCGTGATCCACCATCCATTGCAGATCATGCGCACCACCTTGGCGGTGTATCTCGGGATCATCTATTCGTACCTGCCGTTCATGGTGCTGCCCCTGTTCGCAACGCTGGAGAAGCTCGATCATTCACTGCTCGAAGCGGCCGCGGATCTCGGCAGTCCGCCCTGGCGGACTTTCGTCGACGTGACCCTGCCGTTGTCCATGCCCGGAGTCATCGCAGGTTCCATGCTGGTATTCATTCCGGCCATTGGAGAATTCGTGATTCCGACCCTGCTCGGCGGCCCCGACAATCTCATGATCGGCCGGGTGCTCTGGGACGAATTCTTCGGCAACCGCGACTGGCCGGTGGCTTCGGCGGTGGCCATCGCATTTTTGGTGCTGCTGGTCGGTCCCATCGCTCTGTACCAGCACTACAACACCAAGCAGCTCGAGTCCTAGGATGGAGAACCGAATCTCCCCTTTCCTGATCACGATCCTCTGCATCGGCATCGCCGTTCTGTACATTCCCATCCTCGTGCTGATCGGCTACTCCTTCAACGCCTCCTCGCTGGTGAGCGTCTGGGGCGGCTTCTCCACCAGCTGGTACACGCAGCTCGTGCACAACACCCAGATCCTGGACGCCGCGTGGCTCAGCTTGAAAATCGGCGTCGTCGTATCGACCGGTTCGGTCATCCTGGGCACGCTCGCCGCCATCTCCCTGGTACGGTTCAAAATTTTTCGCGGCCGGCTGCTGCTCACGGGAATGGTCAATGCGCCGCTGGTGATGCCGGAAATCATCACCGGCATCACCCAGCTGCTGCTGTTCATTTCGATGCTGCATCTGTTCGGGTGGCCGCATCGCGGCTTCAACACCATCGTGATCGCGCATATCGCGTTCTGCAGCGCCTACGTGACCGTCACCGTTCAATCGCGGCTGGCGGGCGCCGACCGCTCTCTGGAAGAAGCCGCCATGGATTTGGGTTCAGGTCCGGTGCGTGCATTCATCGATACCACGCTGCCCGGTATCGCGCCGGCGCTGGCTTCGAGCTGGCTGCTCAGCTTTACGCTGTCGCTGGACGATCTGGTGATATCGAGTTTCGTGTCGGGCCCGGGCGCCAGCACTCTGCCCATGGTGATTTTCTCGAAGGTCAAGCTGGGCGTGAGTCCGGACGTCAATGCGCTCGCGAGTCTGGTGATCTGTCTGGTCGGCGTGTGTGTTCTATTTGCAGGCCATCTCATGCGCCGCACCGAGCGCCAGCGCGTCCTCGACGCGCAAATGGCCGAACGCTGACGCCGCCGCCTTCGCTAGGAGCCTGTCTGACTAATGATCGCCGTCGCGAGGGTGCGACGCATGCGTCGCACGGGCGACCATGGATGGTCGCCCCGGGCTTGCGCGCAGCAGGGACTGCGCAGCGCAATGACCCACAGCGAGCAGATTTTGGCGATCGTTTCGCGCGCATAGTGAGTACTATGTAAGCGAAAGGATCGCCAAAAGCTGCCGCTGTGGGTCGGCCGCAGCAGGCGCATCATTAGTCAGACAGGCTCCTAGGCCTTGCCCACATAGCGCGGATCGTGCGCCGGCCGGCTGAAGATTTCCCGAACGCGGGACTCAAATGCGCTCAACGGTTCCGACGGATAGCCGGGATCGAATGAGCACTGATCCCAATCGGCGCAGAAGTCCTTGCACGCCTGATACCAGGGATGGTCGCGAAATTCTTCGCGGGCATTTCGATCGCGGTCATAGTGATGCGCGTAGTAGTAAGTCTGGAACAGGCCATGCTGCTCGACGATCCACGTGACCTCGGGACGCACATAAGGCCGGATGATCCCGGCGGCAATTTCCGAGTGGTTGTACGGCGCCAGATCGTCGCCTAGGTCATGAATGAGCGCGGCGACGATGAGTTCGTCATCCGCACCATCCTTGAGCGCACGCGTCGCGGTTTGCAAGGAGTGTCCAAGCCGGCTCACGGGATATCCCTGCAGCGAATGATCCAATTTCCGCAGCGCCGCGAGCAGGCGGTCCGGCAATGATTGGACGTATTCGCGTTCGGCGCGGTCCAGCAGCGCGTAGTCCTCGCGGGTGCCGTCCTCCATCCGGTGAAAGCTCACCACGCCGGAGTCGGATTGGGCTCTTTGGTCTGGTTTGTCGGTCATTTGGCGGTCTTCACTCGAGTCCAGGTGCGTGTGCGAATCCGCTCGATGGCGGCGGTTGCCTCGGCGGACCTGAACAGCCTGGCCTCCATCTCGGGCGTAGGATACAACGTGATATCGCTCAGAATCTTCGGATCAACCCAGGGGCGAGAGGCGATATTATCATTGCCGTAATAAATCTCGTTGGTGATCTCGGCTATCACTCGCGGCTGTAGTATGAAATTGATGAACCGATAGGCTGCATTGGGATGAGGAGCACCCTCGGGTATCAACAGCGAGGAGAAGTTCTGATTGGCTCCCTCCTTCGGCACCGTGAAGGCGAGGTTGACATTGACGCCCACGGCGCGCGCCCGCGCCCTGGAAAGCGCGTAGTCGCTCGACCAGGACATCGCAATACAGAGCTCCTGGTTCGCCAGTGCGTTCAAATACTCGGAGGAATCGAAGGAGCGAATGTAGGGCCGTACCTTGAGGAGCAGTTCCTCCGCCGCCTTGTAGTCCTCGCGCTTCGCCGTGTTGGGATCCAGCCCTAGATATTGCAGGGCCAGCATCAAGGTATCCTCTGCCGAGTCGAGGAACGAAACGCCGCAATCGGCGAATTTGGATACGACTTCGGGCTTGAAAATCATGTCGAGACTGTCGATCGGGGCGTTCGGCATGCGCGCCTTGATCATGTCGGCGTTGTAGGCAAATCCGGTAATGGCATGCATGTACGGCACGGCATGCGCGTTGCCGGGATCGTATGCCGCTTGAATCTCGAGAATTCGCGGATCCAGATTCTTCCAGTTCGGCAACTTGGATTTATCCAACGGAATGTAGACGCCGGCCTTGATCTCGCGGCCGAAGAATTCCGTCGAAGCGATGACCACGTCGTACCCGGGACTTCCCGCCAACAGCCGGGCCTCCATCGTTTCCTCGGCGTCGTACACGTCGTAGGTCACCTTGATTCCGGTCTGTTTCTCGAATTCCGCGATGGTGTTGCGGCCGATGAAATCGGTCCAATTGTAGATAAAGAGACGCTTCTCCTCGGCGGCGTCGGCCTTGACTGCGCCGGCCACCGCGAATGCCATCAGCAGCAACGTCAGTGCATTGGCAGTCTGAAATCGACTGAATCTCATGGAGTTAGTTTACCATCGCAGCTGTGCCGCGCGACGCTCCGGCGGTCCCACGCGGATATTTATTATGGGGAGAATAATTTGCGCGATTCCAGTCCTTGGTCTCTCATCCGTCGGTCGTATATCGGTCGGTCGCATTTCAGCCGACCTCAAATTCGCGGGTCGCATATTCTGTTTCTGGCCCTCGTATCGATGGCGGGAGCGTCCCTGGCCGCAGGGACCGCAGGCGGGCCCTCGATGAAGCCGCGCGCCCGCGATTTAGGGGTCCCGTTCGACGGCACTCCCGGACCGTTCAACGCCATCACGGACGTTGCCGGCGTCACCGTCGGCCACACGACATTGATTTCGGGATCAGGCAAATTGCAGGTAGGTCTCGGCCCGGTGCGCACCGGAGTGACGGCGGTGCTTCCCCGCGGTCGAGATTCGCTGTCCAATCCGGTATTCGCCGCGTGGTTTTCGCAAAACGGCAACGGCGAGATGACGGGCACCGCGTGGGTCGAAGAATCCGGATTTCTCGAAGGACCCGTGATGATCACCAACACCCACAGCGTGGGCGTGGTACGCGACGCGGTGATCCAATGGCGTGTGGCGCACGCCCCAGCGGATGCGACCGGATACTATTGGTCGCTGCCCGTGGTCGCCGAAACCTGGGATGGGTGGCTGAACGACATCAATGGGTTTCACGTCAAGCCGGAACACGCAATGCAGGCTCTCGACGGCGCCCATGCCGGCGCCGTAGAAGAAGGCAGTGTCGGCGGCGGCACCGGCATGATTTGCAACGGCTACAAGGGCGGCATCGGCAGTTCGTCGCGCCGCCTCCCGCCCAAGGATGGCGGCTACATGGTCGGCGCGCTCGTGCAATGCAATTACGGCACCCGGGACAATCTGCGGATTGCGGGTATTCCCGTCGGCCGCGAAATCCCTGCGCCGGAACCATATGCCTTCATACCCTCGGATATCGCCGAGCGGGGCTCCATCATCGTGGTGGTGGCGACCGACGCTCCGCTGCTGGCGCACCAGCTGAAACGCCTTGCGCGCCGGGTGACTCTGGGCCTGGGGCGCAACGGCAGCATTTCGGGCAACGGCTCCGGCGATATTTTCATCGCATTTTCCACCGCCAATTCCGGCGCCGCGCTGCCCGAGCGCGTGGTCGATCTGAAAATGCTGCCGAACGACTCCCTGGATCCCGTTTTTCGCGCAACGGTGGAAGCAACCGAGGAGGCCATCGTCAACGCCATGGTCGCTGCGCAGGACATGACCGGGGCCGACGGCCATCGCGTCATCGCCCTGCCGCATGCGGCGCTGCGCGCCGTGCTCAAAAAATATGGCCGCCTAGTGTCCTGAATCATTAATACGTTGCTCGATTCGCCTGCGGATTTTCGTGCCGGGCAAGGCGCGCCGACGAGGCATAGTGGGCAGCCCTACCCCGCGTCGCCGCCGGGCGGCTGGTTCGGTTTGTCGGCCGGATGTTCGCGCAGAGAACGCA
>Ga0137363_10002516_pt1 | contig 10919 bp, 5 predicted proteins | sample MadtaG_FD_104800 | JGI IMG/M metagenome (GOLD analysis project Ga0137363, IMG submission 104800) | Vadose zone soil microbial communities from Angelo Coast Range Reserve, California, USA - Mad1_115_16 metaG | ecosystem: Environmental > Terrestrial > Soil > Vadose zone | place: USA: California...
CCGCCGACAGCACCGGCACCGGGACCGCCTCGTCGATGGCGGCGTTGATCGTCCAGCGTCCCTCGCCCGAGTCCGAGACCCGGCCCTCGAATCCCGAAAGCGCGGGGTCCTTGATCAGCGCGGATGCCGTGAGATCGAGCAGCCAGGAGGCGATCACGCTGCCGCGCCGCCATAGCTCGGCGATCTCCGGCAAGTCCAGGTCGTACTGGTATCGCTCCGGCTCCCGCAGCGGCGTCGTCTCGGCGTCCACGTCGTGCTCCCGCTTTCCCACGTTGGCGTTGTGCAGGACGCCCAACCCCTCGGCGAAGGCGGCCATGATCCCGTACTCGATCCCGTTGTGGACCATCTTGACGAAGTGGCCGGCGCCGTTCGGTCCGCAGTGGAGATACCCGCGCTCCGCGGTTCCACCGGTCTTCTCCCGGCCCGGCGTGCGGGGAATGTCGCCGGCTCCGGGCGCGAGCTGCGCGAAGATCGGATCGAGGTGCTGCACGATCGGCTCCTCGCCGCCGATCATCAGGCAATACCCGCGCTCCCGCCCGTAGACGCCGCCGCTGGTTCCGACGTCCACGTAGTGGATGCCGTTTTCCGCCAGGTCCTTGGCGCGCCGGAGGTCGTCCACGTAATAGGAATTGCCGCCGTCGATGAGGATGTCGCCCGGCGTGAGATGCGGCAGCAGGTCATGGATGGTCCCGTCCACGGCCGCCGCCGGGACCATCAGCCAGATCGCCCGCGGCGTCTCCAGCTTCTTCACCAGATCGGCCAGCGACGATGCGGTCACCGCCTTCTCCACCGTCGTCGCCGACCTGTCGTAGACCACGCAGCGGTGGCCACCCGCGATCAGCCGGCGGGCCATGTTGGCGCCCATCCGGCCCATTCCGATCATTCCTAGCTGCACTGTGTCCTCCAGGGGTCCGAACCGCACCCGTCAGATGCTCTGGCCTCTCAGCTTCCGGTAGCGGCGGATCAGACCGTTGGTGGAGCTGTCGTGGTGAAGCGCGGGCTCCGTCTCGATCTCGAGCTCGGGGATGATCCGCTGCGCCAGCACCTTGCCCAGCTCCACTCCCCATTGATCGAAGGAGTCGACGTCCCAGATGACGCCCTGGGTGAACACGCTGTGCTCGTACAGCGCCACCAGCTTGCCCAGCGTCTGCGGCGTGAGACGATCCGCGAGGAGGGTGTTCGAAGGCCGATTTCCGCGGAACACCCGGTGGGGAACGAGCCGTTCCGCCGTGCCCTCGGCCTTCACCTGCTCGCGCGTCTTTCCGAACGCCAGCGCCTCGGTCTGCGCCAGGACGTTGGCCAGCAGCATGTCGTGGTGCCTGCCCAGCGCCTTCAGCGGCTGGGCGAAGGCGATGAAGTCGCAGGGGATCAGCCGCGTGCCTTGATGGATCAGCTGATAAAACGAGTGCTGTCCGTTCGTCCCCGGCTCTCCCCAATAGATCGGGCCGGTCTGGTAGGTGACCTCCGCGCCGTCGCGGGTGACGTGCTTGCCGTTGCTCTCCATGGAGAGTTGTTGGAGATACGCGGGAAACCGCTTCAAGTACTGCTCGTAGGGAAGGACGGCCACCGTCTCGGAGCCGAAGAAATCCGTGTACCAGACGGTGAGGAGCCCGAGCAGCACCGGCAGGTTGCGCTCGAACGGCGCGGTGCGGAAGTGCTCGTCCATCTGGTGGAAGCCGTCCAGCAGGGCGCGGAAGCTCTCGGGCCCGATGGCGATCATCGTCGAGAGGCCGATGGCCGAATCCATGGAATAGCGCCCGCCCACCCAGTCCCAGAACCCGAACATGTTGGCGGTGTCGATCCCGAACTCCTTCACTTTCTCAGCGTTGGTGGAGACGGCGACGAAGTGCTTGGACACCGCCTTGGCGTCTCCGCCCAACCCCGCGAGCAGCCACCGCCGCGCGCTCTCGGCGTTGGTCATCGTCTCCAGCGTGGTGAACGTCTTGGAGGAGACGATGAAGAGCGTCTCCGTTGGATCGAGGTCGCGCGTCGCCTCCACCAGATCGGTCCCGTCGACGTTGGAGACGAAGCGGAAGGTCATCGCGCGATCGCTGTAGAACTTGAGGGCTTCGTAGGCCATCACGGGGCCGAGGTCCGAGCCGCCGATGCCGATGTTGACGACGTTGCGGATGCGCTTGCCGGTGTGCCCCTTCCAGGCGCCGCTCCGCACCCGGTCGGAGAAGTCGGCCATCGCGTCGAGGACGGAGTGGACCTCGGGGACTACGTCCTTGCCGTCCACGACGATCGACGTCCCGCGCGGAGCTCGCAGCGCGACATGGAGGACGGACCGGTTCTCCGTCAGGTTGATCTTGTCTCCCCGGAACATCCCGTCGATGCGCTGGCGCAGCTCCGCTTCCTCGGCCAGGCCGCGCAGAAGCGTCAGGGTCTCGTCCGTGACGCGATTCTTCGAATAGTCGAGATGGAGACCGGCCGCGTCGGCGTTCAGGCGCTCGCCCCGGGTGGGGTCGTCGTCGAACAGCGTGCGCAGGTGCAGCTCGCGGATCTTCTGGTAGTGCGCCTGGAGCAACTTCCACGATTGGCGGGCAGGCAGCGGCAGCATCGGTGGACCCTCCTCGTCTCAGCTGGCCTTGTCCAGGACCGCGCTCTTGGAGGCGATCACCCCCATCAGCTCGCGCCAGGAAGCGACGAACGACTTGGCGCCCTCGTCCTGGAGCTGATCGGCGAGGGCGTCCACGTCGACCCCGGCCTTGGCGAACCGGGCGAGCACTTCCTCGGAATCGCCGCCATCGGCGGTGAGGATCCCGCCCAGCGCTCCGTGATCGGCCAGGGCCTTCAGCGTTCCCTCGGGCATGGTGTTCACCGTGAACGGCGCGGCGAGGGCCCGGACATAGAGGACGTCGGACGCCGCCGGATCCTTGGTGCCGGTGCTGGCCCAGAGCAGCCGCTGCGGGCGGGCGCCGACGTTGAAGACGCGCTGCCAGGGCGGCGAACCCAGCAGGGACCGGTACGCCTTGTACGTCCTCTTGGCGATGGCGATGCCGAGCTGGTTGCGCAGCGCCTCCGGCACTTTGTCCTTCACCGCCGCGTCCCAGCGGCTGACGAACACCGAGGCGACGGAGCCCACTTCCGGGCTGAGCCCGGCGGCAACGCGCCGCTCGATGCCGCGCAGGAAGGCGCCGGCGGCGGCCAGGTACTGCTTGTCCGAGAAGAGGAGCGTCACGTTGATCGGGATTCCGGCGAAGATCGCCTCCTCGATGGCAGGCAGCCCCTCCTTCGTACCCGGGATCTTGATGAGGAGATTGGGTCGGAAGGCGCGCGCGTGGAGGGATTTCGCCGCCGCGATCGTGCTCTTGGTGTCGTACGCCAGCAGCGGCGAGACCTCCAGCGAGACCCAGCCGTCGACGCCGCGCGTCCGCTCCCAGGTGGAGCGGAAGAGATCGGCGGCGCGGGTCACGTCCTCGAGCGCCAGCTCGAAGAACAGCTCCTCGCCCGACTTGCCCTCCTTGAGCTTCCTGCGGATGGCGGCGTCGTACGCCGTGCTGTTCTTGATCGCGTGATCGAAGATGGTCGGGTTGGACGTCAGCCCGGTGACCGACAGCTCATCGATGTACCGCTGCAGCGTGCCGGTGTTCAGCAGATCGCGGGTGATGTTGTCGAGCCAGAGGCTCTGGCCTTGGTCGTGGAGCGTCGCGGTCGCTTTCATCGTTTCAACCTCCGCCGGGTTCAAGGCACCGGACAAGCCTTCACGTCCCAGATGTCCGCGGCGTACTCGGCAATGCTGCGGTCGCTGGAGAACTTCCCCGAGCTGGCCACGTTCAGGATGGCCTTGCGCGCCCATGCCCGCGGGTCGGCGTACACCGAGCAGAGCTTGCGATCGGCTTCCAGATACGCGGCCAGATCCGCGAGATGCATGTAGTGGTCGCTCGAGAGCAGCAGATCGCGCAGCGGCGCGAACACCCCGGGCTCGCCGCGGCTGAAGTGGTCGGAGGAGATCAGGTCCAAAGCGGCGCGGACCTCCGGCTGGTTCTCGTAGTGCCAGCGGGGGTTGTACCAGGCGCGGCTCTGCGCCACCTGCTCCGCAGTCAGCCCGAAGAGGAAGAAGTTCTCCTCGCCGGCTTCCTCGGCCATCTCGATGGTGGCGCCGTCGCGGGTGCCGATGGTCAGCGCGCCGTTCATCATCAACTTCATGTTGCTCGTCCCGCTCGCCTCGTATCCCGCGGTGGAGATCTGGTTGGAGACGTCGGTGGCCGGGATCAGCCGCTCGGCCAGCGACACGCTGTAGTCGGGGAGGAACACGACCTTCAACCTCCCGCGCGCCGACGGGTCTACATCGATGGTCGCCGCAAGGTCGTTGACGAACTTGATGATGAGCTTGGCCAGCCGGTACGCCGGCGCCGCCTTCCCGGCGAACAAGAACGTCCGCGGCGTCACCTCGAGGTTCGGATTTTCGCGCAGCCGGTTGTAGAGCACCACGATCCGCAGCGCGTTGAGGAGCTGCCGCTTGTACTCGTGGATGCGCTTGATCTGGCTGTCGAAGATGGTGTCCGGGTCGATCGCCTGCCCCAGCGCCGACCGCGCCCATTGCGAAAAGTCGGATTTGGCCGCCCGCTTGGTGCCAAGAAACGCTTCCTGGAAGCTGGGGTCGCCTGCCAGCGGCTTCAGCCGGGTGAGCTGGCCGAGATCGGCGATCCACTCGTCGCCGATGCTCTCGCTGATGGTCCTGGCCAGCGACGGATTGCACAGCAGCATCCAGCGCCGCGGCGTGACGCCGTTGGTCTTGTTGTTGAAGCGCTCGGGAAATTGTTCCGCCAGGTCCTTGACCGTGGTCGTCCGCAGGAGCTCGGAATGGATGGCCGCGACGCCGTTGGTGCTGTGCGATCCGACGATGGCGAGGTTGGCCATGCGCACGTGCTTGCTCGGGCCTTCCTCGATCAGGCTGGTGCGCGCCACGCGGCCGTCGTCTCCCGGAAACCGCCGGCGGACATCGTCGAGCAGCTGGCGATTGATCTCGAAGATGATCTCCAGGTGGCGCGGGAGCATCGTCTGGAACCAGGCCAGCGGCCATTTCTCCAGGGCCTCCGGCAAGAGCGTGTGGTTCGTGTACGCCAGCGTCCGCCGGGTGAGCTCCCACGCCTGGTCCCATCCCAGGTGCGCCTCATCGAGCAGGATCCGCATCAGCTCCGGGACCGCAATGGCCGGATGCGTATCGTTGAGCTGGATGGCGACCTTCTCCGGAAGCGCGGTCCAGTCGGAGTTGGCGCGGCGAAACCGGCGGATCAGATCGCCGAGGGAACAGGCGACGAGGAAGTACTCCTGCACGAACCGCAGTCCCTGCCCCTGGGTGGTGGAGTCGTCGGGATAGAGCACCCGGGTGAGCGATTCGGCCGCCAGCGTCTCCGCCAATGCCCCCACGAAGTCGCCATGGCTGAACGCCTGGAAATCGAACTCGTCGCCCGCCGCCGCTGCCCAGAGGCGGAGCGTGTTGATGCTCTTGCCCCCGTACCCCACCACCGCCCGATCGTAAGGAATGCCGATCAGCATGGACGGCCTGCCGATGATCGCTTTGAGCGCGCCTGCCTGGACCTGGTACGTGCAATTCAGCTGGATCTCGATCTTCTCGTCCGGCCGCGCGACCTCCCAGGGATCGGGCCGGCGGAGCCAGTTGTCCGGCCGTTCCCGCTGCCATCCATCCTCGATCGCTTGCCGGAAGATGCCGTACTCGTACCGGAGCCCGTATCCCATCGCCGGCAACTGCAGGGTGGCCATCGACTCCAGGAAGCATGCCGCCAGCCGCCCCAAGCCGCCGTTCCCCAGGCCGGCGTCGGGTTCCTGCTCGAGGAGGCCGATCCAATCCAGCGCCCTGTGCTTGACGGCGTCGCTGACGAAGGATCCCACCAGCAGATTGGTGATGTTGTTGGTCAGCGAGCGGCCGATGAGGAATTCCATGGAGAGGTAATAGATGCGCTTGGGATTCAGCCGCTCGTAGGTTTGCTCGGTACGGACCCATCGCTGCGAGAGCACGTCCCGGACGGAGCGCGCGATCGCCTCGTACCGCTCGCGCAGGCCCGCGTCCGCGGGGTCGACGACGTCGTCGAAGAGCAGATGCCGCTCGTAGAGCGCATCGTCGCTCCCGGAGAACTGGATCTCGCCGCCGTATTGCCGGCGCAGCGTCTCTTGCAGGTCCGCCGGAGTGGGTCCACGAAGAACGGTCACGTTGGTTGCGGTCATCGCGACACTCTCTCGTCCCAGAGCCGGATCACCGGCTCGGACCGATCATGTTCGTACCCGACTGCGCTGAGGCTGGCGGTCTCCAGCACGAAGTGCTTGCCCGCGATCGGTTCGAGCCCCAGCCAGCGGGCGGCGAACATGCGGAGGAGGTGGGCGCTGGAAAAGAGGAGCACGTCGCCCTGGATGTCTCGGACCTTGCGGATCACGCGGTCGGCCCGCGCGGCGACCTGCTCCGGCGATTCCCCACCCGGACAGCCGTCGCGGAACAACTGCCAGCCCGGGCGTTCGGCGAGGATCTCGGCGGTCGTGCGCCCTTCGTACGCGCCGTAGTTCCATTCGACGACGTCAGGGTCCACCTGGGCCACTCGCCCGAAGCCGGCCAGCTCCGCGGTGCGCACGGCGCGCTGCAGCGGACTGGTGAACACCGCCGCGAACTTCATCCCTTCCAGCCGCGCCCCCAGCCGCCGCGCCTGTGCTTCACCGTTCGGGGTCAACGCAAGATCGGTCCGCCCGGTGTGCTGATGAGAGATCGTCCAAGCGGTCTCACCGTGCCTCGCCAGGTAAACCGCTGGAAGCGCGTCCTTCACGACGGCACTCCTGGCTGGTGAGACCACCATTCGAATCGGTGCATGGGCCATGCCGGGGGCACACGAGACGAAATCCCCGCCAGGACACTGATTCCGGAAGGGGTGTCAGGATTCTGCTGTCTGGATTTCGATCAATCGTCCCGGCTCACTCCGCTCGCAAGGCGACGCTGGGATCCACCTGTGCCGCCCTCCGGGCCGGCAGCCAGGATGCGATCAGCGCGACCAGCCCCAGCACCAGCGTGAGGCCGAAGTAGGCGGTGGGGTCGAACGGGCTGACGCCGAAGAGCATCCCCCGCAACAGCCGCGACAGCCCCACCGCCAGGGCGACGCCGATACCGATGCCCAGCACCGAGAGGCGGAATGCATCGCCCACCACCAGCCGCAGCACGTCTCCCTGCCGGGCGCCGAGCGCCATGCGGATGCCGATCTCGCGAGTCCGCTGCACGACCCCGTAGCTCATCACTCCGTAGACGCCCACCGCCGCGAGCGCCAGCGCCACGGCGGCGAAGAGGCCGAGCAGGATCAGGCTGAACTTCCGCCCCGAGAGCGACTCGTCGAGCGCGGCCTCCAGCGTCTTCACGTTGTAGACGGGAAGCTCCGGATCGAGCGCCAGCACCTCGCGGCGCACCGCCGGCAGGAGGGCGGCAAGGTCGCCGTCGGCCCGCACCGCCACGGTGAAGCTGCGGTGCCACTGCGGCGCGAACTGCGCCTCCAGCGCGTAGGGCATGATCATGCCGGTGTGGATCGTCTCGCCCGAGCCCGGGCCGTAGTGGACCATGTGACCGTAGATGCCGACGATCTCCGGGCCGCGAAGGTCCCCCACCACCTCCGGGGGAAAGGCGAGGTGCCGCCCGAGGGGATCGTCGTTGCCGAAGAGCTTGCGGGCCAGGGCGTCGTCGATCAGGACCACCGGGGCGCGCAGGTCGTCGTCATCGCGCACGTCGCGTCCCCGCAAGAGGCGCGCGCCCATCGTCTCCAGGAAGCCGGGGCTGGCGTGGTAATCCATCGCGTTCACGCCCTCGCCCGGCGCCGGCCGGGGCTGTCCTTCGACCCAGAAGGCATCGGTGCTGTTGTCGTCGAAGAGCGGCATCGACTGCGCGATGGCGGCCGCCCGCACGCCGGGCAGCGCGCCCAGGCGGCGGCGCAATTCCTGCTCGAACCGGATCTGCGCGTTGCCGTCGGGATACCGCGCCGCCGGCAAGGAAAGCTGCATGGCGACGACGCCGTGCGGACGGAAGCCCAGGTCCACTCCCGACACCTTGGCGAAGCTGCGCAAGAGAAGCCCGGCCCCGATGAGCAGCATCAGGGAGAGCCCGATCTCGGCCACCACCAGGGCGCTGCGCAAGCGCCGGCGGGATCGCGGATCGGTGCCGTGCGCGTCGCGGAGCAGCGCGTCCAGATCCGGCCGCGAGGCGCGCAAGGCGGGAAGGACACCGAAGATGAGGCCGGTCAGGACCGACAAGACCAGCGTGAAGGCGAGCACGCTGCCGTTGATTCGCACCTCGGCGTTGCGGCGCAGGATCTCGGGGACCCAGGGAAGGAGCGCATCGAGGCCCCAGACCGCGAGGATGACGCCGGCCGCCCCGCCCACCAAGGCCAGCAGCACGCTCTCGGTGAGCAGCTCGCGCGCGATGCGCCCCCGGCCGGCGCCCAGAGCCGCCCGGATGGCCAGCTCGGGCGCGCGCGCGGACGCTCGTGCGAGGGCGAGGTTCGCCACGTTGGCCGCGGCGATCAGCAGCACCAGCCCCACCGCGCCCCAGAGGATGAACAAGGCGCCGCGGAAGTCCTCGGTCTGATCGTCCTGGATGGTCTTGGCCCGCGTGGCGTGGCCGCTGTTGGTCCGGGGGAACTCCTTCTCCAGCCGCTGCGCGACCGCGTTGAGCGCCGAGCGGGCCTGATCGAGGGTGACGCCGGGCTTCAAGCGCGCCACCACGCTGATGCCGGGATGGGTGTCGCGATCCTTGAACTGGTCGGCCCAGAGCCCGATGGGCACGAATACATCGCTGGTGACGAGGAAGCGGAAGGCCGGCGGAAGGACGCCGACCACCGTGTAGCTGTTTCCGCCCAGTGTGATGCTCTGGCCCACCACGCGCGCATCGGCAGCGAAGCGCCTTTGCCAGAGCGCGTTGCCGAGCACGACGGTGCGTTCCGCGCCGGGCGCGTCGTCGCTCTCGGTGAAGGTCCGCCCCAGCTGCGCATGCACCCCGAGCGCGTCGAAGAAATCGGCTCCGACCATGCGCGCCGCGAGCCGGTCGGGATCGCCGGCGCCGGTCAGGTTGAAGCTGTCGCGGCGGAACGCGGCCATCGCGCTGAAGACGTTGCCGGTCTGCGCGCGCCAGTCGCGATAGTTCGGGTACGCGACGGACGAATCGCCGAATCCCTTGGCGGTCTCGCGCACGATGAGGAGCTGCTCCGGGTGCGGATAGGGATAGGGCCGCAAGATCGTCGCTTCGATGAGACTGAACAGCGCGGTGTTGGCGCCGATGGCGAGCGCGAGCGCAGCAATGGCGGCGAAGGCGTAGGTGGGCGCGCGGCGGAGCGAGCGCAGGGATACTTTCAGGTCGAGGAGAAGCGTCCCCATGAGGGCGTGCTCACTGCCAGCCCCGTGCCAGCCCCTCTTTTCGCGACCGCGCGCCGGAGTGTCCGGAGGTGGGACGCCGCGTCCCGCGACCGGACGCCGCGCGTCAGTGCGCGCTCACCGCCGCGGGCGCGGGAACCGCCGCCGGCTCCATCAACGGCGGCGCCGGCACCCTCATGCGCCGGAGCCCGAAGTAGGCGATGGCGGCCGCGGCGGCGTCGAAGACGATGGCGATGCTGAACACGCCCGCCCAGCCGATCCTGGGCAGCGAGAACTTCGCCGAGAAGGGAGTCCAGGCGGTGGGAACCACGGTCAAGAAGACGCCGTACGCGACGATGGTCAGGCCGATGTAGAAGAGCATGTCGTGCAGCCTGCGGCTCATGCGCAGGCGCAGCACGGTGGGGCCGACGAAGTGCGCGAAGACGGCCAGCGCCCCTCCCAACGCGAGCAGGATGTCGGCGCGGAAGTCGAACGCCTTCCCCGCGGCGAGCGCGCTGCCCAGCGGCACCAACACCGATGCGGTTCCCTTGGCGGTGTAGAGGAAGCCGTAGTTCTGGGTGGCGTGCTTGCGGCCGAAGAAGTCGCCGCAGATCGCCGGCATCAGCGAATAGATCTCACCCCAACCGAAGAAGGTGAAGGCGCTGAAGACCACGAACAGCTTGGGGTCGTGCGCGAACTTGACCAGGAGGAAGATGGCGGCCGCCTCCAGCGTGAACGCCGTCGCCATGGTGCGCTCGCGTCCGATGTGATCGGAGATCCAACCCCAGATCGGGCGGCAGATCCCGTTGAGCACGCGATCGGCGGAAAGCGCGAACTGCAACGCCGGCAAGGTCAGCAGGAGGAAGTGCACGGGGATCTTGTCGACCTTGAAGTCCACCGCCATCGGGTTGAGCTGCGCGGTGGCCATCAGGCCGCCGGTGGCGACCAGCGTCATCAGCAGGTACATCACCCAGAACTGGGGAGTGCCAGCCATCTGCCAGGAGGTGAACTCGACCGTGCTCTGCCGCTGCTTCACCCTCTCGCCCGCCGGCGCCTGTGTCCAGGCCTGTGGCAACCAGCCCGTCGGAGGCGACTTGAGGAACAGCGCGGCGATCACCACCACCGCGCCCTGGATCAGCCCCCATTCGATGAACGCGGTCTGGTAGCCGGCCCGCTCGATCAAGTTGGCGATGGGCGCCACGGTGAACGCGGATCCCGCGCCGAACCCGGCGGCGGTGAGCCCCGCGGCGAGCCCGCGGTGGTCGGGGAACCACTTGAGCGCGCTGCCGATGGCGGTGCCGTACACGACGCCCGCTCCGATCCCTGCGACCGCATACGATAGGTACAGTTGCGTCAGGGTCTCGGCGTAGCCGGAGCCAACCCACCCGAGACCGGCGAGGATTCCGCCCGCGATCACCAGGAGACGTGGACCAAACTTGTCCACCAGCCAGCCCTCGAACGGCACCAGCCAGGTCTCCAGCAGGACGAAGAGGGTGAACGTGACCTGGATGGCCGCCTGTTCCGCGTGGAGGTGCTTCTGCAGCGGCGGGACGAACAGCGTCCAGCCGTACTGGAAGTTTGCCACC
>Ga0137363_10002517_pt1 | contig 10918 bp, 9 predicted proteins | sample MadtaG_FD_104800 | JGI IMG/M metagenome (GOLD analysis project Ga0137363, IMG submission 104800) | Vadose zone soil microbial communities from Angelo Coast Range Reserve, California, USA - Mad1_115_16 metaG | ecosystem: Environmental > Terrestrial > Soil > Vadose zone | place: USA: California...
ACGTCCGTCGCCCCCCTCATCCTGCCCTCTCCCCTCCGGAGGCAAGGGAATCGAAATAGCTTCCTCTCCCTTGGCGACGGAGGGGATCGGGGTGAGGGTTCTGTTCGCGCACAATGTGAGCTAGCGAGCCAGTGCTTCGGTGGGCGCCTGCCGTGCCTCGGCGAGCAGGCGGCCGAGGTAGCGGGCGGCCTCGCCCATCCCGCGCCGGCCGTCCTTGGCCTCGGCCTCGGAGTTGTAGTTCGTGTTGGTGTTGATGTCGTAGGTAAACGGCTGGCCCCCCTCGTCGACGATGAACTCGACGCCGGCGACGTCGATACCGTTCGCGGCGAGGACGGCGCCCCAGCGCGGGATCAGCGGATGGTCGAACTCGCGCAGGATCTGGAACTTGTCGCCCGGGGCCTCGGCTGGGCATGCCGTCGCATCTACCTGGCAGGCATCGGCCGGGCAGAGCTCGAAGCCCTGTGAGGTGTCCACGCGGACCGCGTAGAAGAACCGCCCGCCAACAAACTCGACCCGGGTGATGAACGGCTCCGGCGCCCTGATGTAACGCTGGACCAAGGTGATGCCGTCCACCGGCTCCGCGAAATCCGGGCTCGGCAAATATTCGGCGAGCGCCGCCGCGGATAGGAACAACCGCACGCCCAGCCCCTTGCCGCCGCGGTTGTGCTTGAGGATCAGCGGGAAACCGACTCGCTCGGCGGCGCCCGCGATGTTCTCCTTGCCGATGACGGCGATCGTCGGCGGTGACGTGACGCCGAACCGCGCGAGCGCCTCGTATTGCGCGACCTTGGAGATCTCGAGCTGCAGCGCGCGCTCGCCGTTGGCGACCCTCCGGCCGTGGCGCGCGAGCCAGGCGAGGACGGCGCCGGCGTACTCTGCGCCGTAGCGGTGGTCGCGCGTGTGCGAGGACGCGCTCATCCGGTTGTAGAAGACGCCCGCGGGCGGCTCGGCGCCGAGATCCAGGGTCCCGCGGTCGAGGAACCACTCCGCGTACGGTACGCCTTGCGCCTCGAACTCGCGGCGCAGGGGCTCGAGCCAGGCGTCGTTCTCGTGGATCACGTACACGCGCGGCGTATCGTCGTTGCCGTGTCGCGTCGGGTCGCGGCGCATCGCTCTCTCCTTGGAAACGTGTGGGGCCTGCCGGTGCGGACACTGGGCATCAACATAGTGCAACCAGGCCTGGCTCACGTCCAGCCGCCGATGACGCCGCCAGCCGATTCTCCCGCGCCCGAGCAGGGCGGTCAAGCCGCCTACGATGTCCGATACGAAGAAGGCGTCCGGCGAGTAGATGCACTGCCCTCACCCGCCCCCTCGCTCCCTGGAGTCCCTCGCTTCAGCCCGTCGGCTCCTGGGGCGGCCGGGTCCGAGACTGGCAGAAGCTCAGATCGTCCGCCGATTCCTCAACGACTGTTGGGCCTACCGACAAGTGGCTGCGATCAGCGCCCGAGTGGCGCCAAAACAAACTCTCGGGACCGCAGAGCGGGCGACGAAACCCTTGTTTCAGCTACGACCACGTTTTCGCCACGTTTCTCCGACACTTGTCGGATGAGGCGGCGCCAGGAGTCGGCGCGATTCAAACATGTTGCCTCAAGTTTTTTCAAAACCGTAGCGTCAACCACCAGGCAGCGACCCCGAGCCCTCCGGAAAGCGGGCTCCCTCCCAGAGCCGTTTGAACCCGGTGGGCTCGTATTACTTCCTCGGGGGAGTTTAGCGGCTTTTTCCGCGCCCTCTCTTGGATCGGCTGCGCGGCGTACGTGGTTCTGGCCATCGGAAGACACCCTATTTGCTTTTGATCCTCCGTTTTCGTCCTCGGATGGGAAGACCCGAATTGGACACGTCGGCGTCTTTACAGTGACCATTCAGATGAATGAGAATGAAGCATGGAATTTACACTTCGATACCAAGGGCGCCTTACAGACGCCGAAGCGAGGGATCAGAAACATAGCCTGCGCGAGCACTTCCACGAACAGCTCAGGGAGATCTGGCGAAGCCACAACGCGCTCTCAAAGATCAATCGCTCCGGCTTGAGACGTCCCGTCGCTAGCGCGGACGATAGATTCGATCTTCCGCGCCCGTTAGTGCAGACAGATCGAGAGGCACTCTCGGCATATCTGTTCCGGCACGAGGTCAGCGGGATCACATTCATTCCCCTGATTACGTATCCGATGGAGGCTCATTGCTATTTGTCGATGCGCATGGGACGCCCAACACGGCCCGGAAGCATCCTGTTCGGGCGTGGCGACCTCGACAATAGGATCAAGATTCTGATCGACGCACTCCGGATGCCTCACCAAGTGACCGAGTTACCCGATGGCGTGGTTCGGGATCGCGAGATGTTCTGTCTCTTGGCAGATGACAACCTCGTGACGCGGCTTGTAATCACGTCTTACCGACTGCTCTCTGGGTATACCTCCGACGCGGATGTTGCCATAGACATCGACGTTGCCATCAAGCCGATCACCGCCATGATTGGCACAATGGACCTTCTGTTCTAAGGGGCGAGGCGCGCACTGGCGGAATAAATACGACGCCTTCATAAGCGCCGTGTCGTCGCGGCGCTCGCAGTTCGGGATTCTACCGTGCCCAAGACGCGTACGAGTGCCCTGACTCGAATCGTCGCGCTTATGAGAATCGGTCTCTTACATCGCTTTCGGTCAATCCCCCTTTGGATTTGACTGTATCGTGGAGACTTGTGATCCTAGTTTAGTTCGTCTAGCACAGAGCCTCGCCCTGCTCGTGTGCTTCCTCCTCGATCGCCCATTCCCGCGTCGGGAGTTGTGGGAGTGGAGGAGAACTTCCAGTCCCGCACGCGATTCCCAGGACGTTCGTGGAGTCAATCCGTGAACAACACCTTAGCGCTGGTCCTGGCTATTGGTGTATGGAGTGCACTTTCGGTGGTTGCGGGGGCCCGCAACCACTTGCCGGCGAACACCCCTCCTGCTGGTTGCCCTCGAGGCCCTCTATCTTGAACATCGCCGCTGCGGCAAGCTCGAGTCAGAGATCTCTGAAGGAAAGCCCATCTGGATCGTCATGGCCTGCAGCAGCAGGGCCCAGCTCTCGCGGCGCAGGGCGGACGAAGAGTTCTGAGATCGTTGAGTTCCAGGGACAGCAATACTCATGCGTTGATGCGCGATGCGACCGCGGAAAATCGAATACTGTGCGCTCTTTGCGATCGCAACGACACACTATTTACCAGCATTTGCCCAGCCTTCGCTGAGGAGCAGATGGAGGGGGGTCAGTGGACCAAGCTCAATGAACTCGTGCTTCATGAGCCCCGCTTGGCCCAAGGGCAGCTCTTCCATCAGGACACGCGCCTCTTCGACTGACGTCACATTCAGGAGGAAGACGGGGCCTGGCTGAGCCTGGCGAATCCACCATTGGTCGATCTTGCCAGCCAAATACAGTCGAAGCGTAGCCGGCACTTCTTTGGGAAAGAGCTCCTTGATCTGCTCCGGCGTTGGAGGCTTCGTGAATTGTCCAATAGCCAGAATCCTTGTTGTCGGGACTGCCGGGAAAGGGCGCTTCGGCATGTCCTTCGCTTCCGCCGTTTTCTCTTGAACGTGATCCATATCGAGCTCCTCTTTGCCGGTTAGTTGAGGTGATCCTTGTTGGCTTAACTGAACAGCGCCTTGTTCCTGACGATGTAGTCCACCATCCCGAGCGGCTTTCGGCCCGTGAGCTTTTCCACCACGTCGTTGGTTCCTGAAAAGACCCCGTCGCGACAATCCTGGGCAACGGCCGCTATGTGCTGCTGGATGTAAGGGGAGTACCCCATCTTCTTCCAGATTTCAGTGAAGGCTTCGATCTCGACCGCGGCGTAGGTAATCTTTCTTCCGAGGACCTGCGTGAGGAGGTCAGCCACTTCGTACTGTGTTAGTTCCTTCGGACCGTAGAGGGGATAAATCTTGCCGGCGTGTTCGGCGGGGTCGTTCAAGATCGCAGCGATGACGCGGCCCTGATCTTCTGCCGCGATGGGAGCATAGCGCGCGTCGCCAAAGGGAAGTGGGAACATATTGTTCTCCCGGATGTTCGCCGACACATACGTAAGCCATTCGGCAAAGAAGGTGGGCCGCAGATGAGTGACCGGAATGCCCGAACGATCCAGGAGACGCTCCGCAATCCAATGATTCTGGGCGGCGTGGCTCTTCGCAATCCTTCGTGCTGAGATCTGCGACATGTTCACGACGGCCCGGACATTTTGCTCTAAGGCAGCCTGGGCGAAAAAGGCGGTGGCCTCCAGGATGCCCGGTATCCGAATTGGATAAACGAAATAGGCCCCAGTGATTCCCTTCAATGCTTCGTTTACCGTCTCAAAATCGGATAGATCGCCTTGGACAAGTTCTACGCCCCGGGCGCTCAGCTGCTCTGAGCGAGCATCTTTCTGATGAATCATGGCTCTTACAGGCACCTTGAGCTCCAAAAGCGCTTTGATTGCGTTCCCACCCGTCGCCCCGGTTGCTCCGGTAATCAGAATCTTCTTTTCTGCCATGTGATCTCTCCATTCGTTGCCAACCATTCGTCAAGTCAACTCGGCTTCCGGCCTGTCCGACAACACGATAGCCCGGCGGCCGATGGCGTGAATGCCAAAGACGCAACGTTTTAGGACATTCGAAACCGCGGAGCATATACTGGGGCAGAGAAACACATGCATAGAGTCGGCTTCATCATCTATCCTGCTTTCTCCCCGATGAATTTTGCTGTCACGAGCGTGTTCGAGACTGCAAACTGGGAAGTCGGGTCGGCGGCGTATGAAGTCACGCTGCTCTCGGAGAACGGCGGCCCGGTCGCAACCTCACTGGGATATGAGATTCAGACCTCCGCGTTCAAACGCCGCACGTTCGACACGATCATCGTTGCGGGTGGCATCACGGCTCCAACAGCGACGCCGCGGTTGTTAAACTATCTTCGGTCGGGCGTTCATCGAAGCCGACGGATCGCTTCGATCTGCACCGGTGCGCTGTTGCTCGCTGAAGCGGGATTGCTCGACGGCCGACGAGCGACCACCCATTGGTACTACGCGAGAAATATGCAACGTGACTATCCCAAGATCGCGGCCGAGGCGGATCGCATCTTCACGACAGACGGGCCAATATGGACGTCGGCCGGCATGAGCGCCGGCGTCGATCTTGCGCTGGCCCTGGTGGAGAATGACCTTGGCGCCGAGATCGCTCGTGAGGTCGCCAAAATACTGGTCGTCTATCACCGTCGAGCCGGCGGGCAGTCGCAATACTCGACGTTGTTGGATCTAGGTGCTACATCGGATCGCGTCCAGACCGCTCTCGCGTACGCAAAAGAACATTTGAGCACTCCATTGTCGGTTGGTGCTTTGGCGAACGCCGCCTTTCTGAGCCCGCGGCAATTCAGCCGACTGTTCAGAGAGGAAACGGGGCAGTCACCCGCGAAGGCGATCGAGCGGCTGCGCGTGGAGTCCGCACGACTGATGATGGAGGCCGGCCGCTTCTCCGCCGAGGAAATTGCCAGGAAGAACGGGTTTGGAAATCGTGAGCGGATGCGGCGATCGTTTGTTCGGGTATTCGGACAGCCGCCACAGGCAATTCAACGCACGGTAAGCGCTCTGATCTCATAAACGGTCGATCGACGCGCAGGCGCTCGAGCAGATCGCGTGGTTGGATCGGGAGCCGTGGAAGGAACAGCACAAGGAGAAGGACCGGGCGACTCGTAGCCGGGCGGAGGCAGTGGCCGGACTGCCTAGAGCTAGGGGTGCCTAGATCAATGAGTTTTGGGAGGTATCCCTCTAGAGGGCCGGTTGGGAAGAAATTCGGTAGGAGTCTAGGGAGCCCGCATCGTGTCGGGCTCACCTGCCTCTTGCACGCAATGACTGTGAGCTCACCATCGCCGCGAGGTCAGCCGACGATACTTGTTTGCCGCCGTGAGCTCGACGGTGAGATCGCTGAGGGGACGAGCTTGACACGACAGGATCCAGCCGGATTCACTCTCCTCCTGCGGGAGGACGGCGGCGGAACAGCGCCCGTGATCAACCCGGCCGGAGGTAGGCCGTATCTTGCACGTGCCGCAGCAGCGGCGGCACGCGCTCCAGTTCACCCTTCCCGTGATACGCTGACGAAGGACACAGCGCACCCCCCGACGCTAGCGTCTTCGCACTCGTGCCCGAACGCTCAGAACGTGTACTGGAATGCGAAATAGAAGAAGTCGCTGGTCTGGGATGGACCCGTCTCCCGGATGAACTGGCCGGGGAAGAAGCGGCTCCAGCCCGCGTAGGTGTTCAGATGCCGGGTGATGGAGTAGTTGGCCAGGATGTCGAGCTCGGCCCCGACGTAGTTCGCGCTGCTTCCCGTCCCGTGCCGGAGGACGCCCCCGACCTTGTTGTACACGGCGTCGCGGTCGGATGCGCGCCAGAAGAAGTACTGCTCCAGCGACACCGTCAGGTCGCGCACCGGCGAGATGATCACACCTCCGCTGGGGCTGATGACGTTCTGCCGCCCGATGTAGTCGATGTAGCCGAGAAACGAGTGAGCGTCCGGATAGAGCTGATTATAGGTGTTGACGTTCCCGCCCGGGTTCTTGTCCCCGCTCGCATAGTCGAACTCCAGGTAGAGACGAGGCGCGAGTCGGGAGAGGATCGGCGGCGTGTAGCCGAGGATGGCGCTCGTCATGCCGGCGGCGATCGAGCCGCTTCCGACCGAACCAAACTGGCCTGCCACCTCCACGTCGAAGTCGAAGTTGGTTTGGCCGATCATGCCTTTGGCCCTGGCCCCGAGCGTCTGTCGCAGCTCGTGCCCGTGCGTGCCGTTGAAGGTGGCGCTCGTGTTGGCCACGCCGAGCCAGTAGAAGTCGATTTCACCGGAGGGCCAGGCGTCATTTCTCGCGTCGGTCTGTGCCGACAAGGGCCGCAGAAAGCCGGACGCGGGTGGCCGCCCCATCGCCTCGATCGGGCGAGTGGCGAAGATGCCGAAGAGCTGCTGGTCGATGGTGGACTTGTTGAAGCTGTACTTGTGGACGATCGGAACGAACATGCCCCAGAAGCCGGTGATGGCCCAGTCCCCGGCGCGCACGTAGGCGGCCCCTCCGTCGAAGGTCTTGGGGTCCTGCGAGAAATCACCGGGTCCGACCATTCGCTGAGAGCCGAACAGCAGCTCCTGTCGACCTCCGCGGAAGGTGAGGCTGACCTGCTCGCCCAGGGGAAGCACGAGGTCGCCGAACGCATTCAGCAGATCCGTCTGGTCGACGTATGCGGGCGTCGCCTTGCCCTCAAGCTGTCGATCGAGCTCCATCGAGCTCTTGAACTCCGCGAACGCGCGGAAGTACTGGGTCACGTGGAGATCGGCGAGCAGGCGGAACCGCGTCAGCAGATAGGCGTCGGTGTCCTTGGGCTCCGATGCTCCGAAGAGGTAGTGCCGGAAGTACTCGACCCGCGCGCGCGCCTGCCCGCCGAGGGACAGCCACACGGAGCCGTCGCCGGTCAGGGGAATGAACTTCAGGCGATCCAAGAAGTCGCCCGTGGTGGCGAGGTCTACGCCACGGAGGACGGACCAGTCTTCGTTGAATCGCGCGGTGGAGCCAACCTGAAGGGCCGGCCGCTTCAACTCCGTCAGAGGAGCGGCCTGAGCATCGGCCGCCGGCCGGGTAACCTCCGTCCCCGGGTCGCTGCCCTCGGCCTCGGCGGCAGCCACGTCGTCCATGACGAGAAACCGAAGTCCCACCGCCCCGATCAGAGCGAGGCGTGCATAGTTCGCCACAGCGAAATGAAAGCAGTGCCTGTCAGATGTCCGCATCGCATCTCTCCGCGCCGAGCGCCATGGTACGCCTCGTCGAATCGGCCCGGACCTTCCAGCTGAAGTCTTGTCAAGAGGTGTGTAAAAGGTGACGGCGTGGCCGAAGTCGGGGTGGACCCGGGCAAAGGCCTAGATGATGCCTACCGCGCAATCGGGATCTGGCATTCTCGGACTCCCTTCCAGGCGCAGGCTGGGCCGCCTGCATCGCGAGGCCAAGGCGGTTCTCCATCAACACGTGGAGATCGCCGAGTTCGGCCGGTTGGGTAGCCGGCGGCGCGGAGAGGCGATCGAGCGTGGGCAGCAGATGGCCCAGGATGCGAACCGGCAGCGCGCTCGTGAAGTGAAACCGCGCGGCCTCCGACCCAGGTACGTAGGCGGTGACGGTGCCGAAGTAGCGATCGTCCAGCAGGAAGATGAACGACGCCGCCCCGCTCACCACGCGCGACTCCACCACCACGCCGTTCTTGGCGTGGACGACGTAGCGGTGGTCGCCGGTGCCGGTCTTGCCGCTGACCGTGTGGCGGCCGCCGCCCGCGCCGTGCCCAGTTCCACCACCTGCGCGAGCAGGCCGCGCCACCGCGGCTATCTCCGGCGCCAGCACCCGCGTCGGCGGGGTCTCCGCGCTGGCATCGGCCCCTGCGACGTTCCGCGTCCGAGTCTGGCAGATTACGTCATGGGGGTGGGGATCCCGAGGGGGGCAACCGCTGCCGGAGGGGGCTAGTGTTGACTATCCTCCTAGTGTTGACTATCCTCGTCCGCGCTAAGATTTCCAACGACCCGCGGCTGACTAGGGTTGCCGGTTGCGATGGGAGGCAAGCGTGTGTACTTGGCGTTGGTCGTGCAGAAATTGGGTGGCTCCATCCTGCGTCGCAATGCTCCTCGCCTGCGCGGCCGGTGCGACCGAGGCGCAAGCATCCACCTTGTCCGACACGCTAACCTTCTCGACGGTTGCTACGGCAGGCGACAACAGCAGCGTCGGCGGGCCAACGGCTGAGGCCAATTCGGTCTCGCAGTCGCTAAGTATTCCGTCCCATATTCAAACAAGTGGCGCCAAGGCCTCGGTGGCGGGCACGCCCTTCCCAACCTTACTCATCCGAGGGGTGGTCACCGCGAGCAGTCACGTGGAGACGGACGCCCCGCCCGGCAATGAACGCGCCGGTCTCGCTCCCCCGGTGGCGTTCGGGGAAGCGCGTTTGCTTTACGATGTCTCCCTTAGCAATATGCGAGAACTTCCCCTCGCGTGGCGGTTCTCCCCCTTTTCAGTGCCCTTCGCCGCCGACGCGCCGGGGGCCCAGACGGCCGTCAATGGCGTTGCCGCCGTCGAACTGAGAGTGGAATACGTCAGCAGGTTTACCGGCAGCGCGAACGTCTTTTTCGACGAGGGCGGTCTTTCTACCACAGCCACATCCCAAGTGTTCCACGTCGAGGCCTTTCTCACGCCACAGTTTACCTTTCTGGGCGTCGAAATGTCAGCCAGTGCCGAGGCCACGCTAAACCTTGCGCCGAACGGTGGCCCCTGGGTCAGCTCTGCCATGGCCAGCCTCGACCCGAGCTTCTCGTTCGACCAGGCAGCGTTCGACGTCGAGGCGGCCCAGATGGGGCTCCCGACCTTCCCGCTCGACCAGTACTACAGCTTTCAGTTCAGCCCGGGCCTGGCCGAACTCGGGGCGCAGCCAGTCAGCGGCATCCCCGAGCCGCCGTCGTTCGCCCTCGTCGTCCCGGGGCTGATCCTGTTGATTGCGGCAGCCGGTTTCGGGCGACGAAGCCGGACACCTGCGCCGTAATTCGTTCGCCCCCCAGGGTCCGCAGAGCGATAGGAGCGAGCAAGCGCTGAGAGGGGCCTTCTGGTGACCCTCGTGCGCCCCACCGAGGCATGCCCGGCTCCGTTGGCGCGGTCTCGGGTCGTCCGTATTTCTGAGCGCCTCGCCGAGCAGGGCCTGCGGGGCAATTGGAGTCGGAGACGAAATCGCCCCGATGCAGAGCGGCACCTCCCCAGCCCCCGCTCACCTGGCCCGCTGCCCCGGTTGTGACCCAGGACCTACCGGCCCCACAAGCCCGTACAACCGAAACCAGTTGATTAGCGTATCTGCCTGCCCGAAGCTGAGCAGCGTGCGCATTGCCAAAAGTGTCAACTCCTGGCGCTATCCCTATACCCCCCCTCGCTGCGCGCGGAGAGGGGTAAAACAGCCACCCAGAAAATCGACGGGGATCGAGATATGAAAGCGCGCGTCCACATCACGCTCAAATCGGGCGTGCTCGATCCTCAGGGCAAGGCGATCGGCCACGCGCTGGCCTCGCTGGGCTTCGCGGGCGTCAACGACGTGCGCCAGGGTAAGGTGATCGAGTTCGACCTCGTCGAGACCGACAAGGTCCGCGCCGAGGCTGTGGCAGCGGCTCCTCGGGCGGCCCGCGTCCGAGTGTGGCACGTTATGTCACGAGGGTGGGACCCATGGACGGAGCGATCGCTGCCGGAAGGTCCTTCATGTTGCCTATCCTCGAGACGCTGTCCACAATCATTTCTTTCTGATCCTGGGGTTCCCGCCGTGATGGAGGTCGCGAAATCATGCCCTTAGCGCGGACGGGTTCGTTGAGGTTTCTGGGAGGCCAGGCGGGTGGGCCGCAGGCTCTCTCAAACCGAGCGTCGGCGGGAACTCACATTTGGGTGAGGAGATCACCCCCCTCACTCTACTTGGAGAAGCGGTTTCAGAAAGACAGATCATTCCTCCTCATGGCTCCTCCACCACCCCCACCCCACCAAACTTGAGTACGAACCAGACGATCACCAGCAGGCCTAAGAAAGGAGCAACGCCACCGCCGCCAACACGTCGTCTCGCTCGGGCTCGGTCAACAGCGAGGCGGAGCTGGGGCCGGCCCAGCTGCCAACGGTCCGGCAGCACGGACTTGTCCGGACACCCACCGGATGCGCAACGGCTTCAACACGAAGAAGGCTAGCAGCGCACCGAGCCAGTCAAACACGATCGCCACGATGAAAATGGGCATCCAGCTTCCGGTGGCCGCCTGAAGGACGTTCCCCAAGGGGACGAGCAGCGATGCCGTGCCCTTGGCCGTGTAGAGCAGGCCGTAGTTCGTGGTAGCAAACTTTTGGCCAAAGAGGTCGCCGCACATGGCGGGGAACAGGCTGTAGATCTCGCCCCAGGCGAAGA
>Ga0137363_10002519_pt1 | contig 10916 bp, 11 predicted proteins | sample MadtaG_FD_104800 | JGI IMG/M metagenome (GOLD analysis project Ga0137363, IMG submission 104800) | Vadose zone soil microbial communities from Angelo Coast Range Reserve, California, USA - Mad1_115_16 metaG | ecosystem: Environmental > Terrestrial > Soil > Vadose zone | place: USA: California...
CTGGCGGCTGACTGGATCCCACGCGCCCCGGGCGTAGAAATCGCGGCCCGTGCCGCCGCAGAGCGCGACGAACTCGTAGCCGTGTCGGCCGTTCGCGCCGAGCGTGACGTTCGTCTGCGTGAACGTGCAGGCCGTGTAGGTCCCAGGGTCCTCACCAGTATAGGCGAGCGCCGGCCCGGCCGGCGACACGACGAGCAGGACCCAGCCCGTGACCAGCGACACGATCGTTCGTCGACGAAGCATGATGGGCTGCCTCAGCACGATGACGTGACGCCGAAGGAGCTCGAGCGCACCGTTGTCCATCCTCAGTCCCTCCCCGGTCTGTGAAGCCATCGGCGGCGGATACAGAGAGCGTGGCGCCCGGCCGGGCCGCTGCCTCCTGCCTTGGAACGGCGCCGCTAGATGCCCTCTCATCTGGCGCAGATCCTGCCAGAGTGCTTTGGGATGGTCAAATCGGACCCGAGAGGAAAGCCGCTTGGGATATTACGTCGGCCAACTGGGGCGCTAGCCGCTACTCCGATCTACCTTCACGCTCGAGCGGCAAGAACGTGTTCAATTACAAGGCTGTCGTTTGTAGTGGTGGCTGCGGGTGCGTGTCGGGATTTCTGTCACCGATGGATCGGCACCTAGGACGCTTGGGCCGTATCGGCTCGTGAATGTTCCGATGTCCATCGGTGGCATGCCTATTGCGTCCACGTGGCATCGGGGTTTCCCGCGGCGGCGTATGTCAAGTCGATTGACAGTAGCCATGAAACAACTCTTGGTAGCCGGGCTTGTGCTCGTCCTCACCGTTTCGCGCGCCTTCGCCACGGCGGTGATCCCGCCGCCCATCCCGCCGCCCCATCCGGCCGATCCGGGCACTCTCAGCATCGACGCCTTCACGAGCGGCGCCCAGGCGACGGTCTTCCGCAACGATGGCACGCAGAGCGGCGCGGTCAATGCGCTCCTGACGCAGATGGTCGTCACGTATCACAACAGCGATGGCACGCCTGTCACGTTCGACACCTTCTGCATCGACCTCTTCCACACGGTCAGCCCTGACCAGGTGTACCCGGTGATCCTGCGAGACTCGCTTGATCCATTGTTCGCCAACGGCGCCCGCATGACTTACGTCCTCGACCACTTCGGCGCGTCGAACCTGAGCGGCGCTCCCGACCAGGCAGCCGCCGTGCAGATCGCCCTCTGGGACCTCTCGCTCAACAATCACAACCCGACGTTCTTCGGGCCCGACCTGAGCGGTACCTACAGCAGCGGCGACCCGAACGTCTTCAGCGTCAACATGGGCAGCAATCCCGACGCATCCGCCATCGCTTCCCTCGTCAATCAGTTTCTGGTCGCCTCTGAAGGGGCCACGGCATCGGGCGGGTGGCTCGATGCCAGCGCGGCGGGCAACAGCGTGAACCGCGGTCAGAGTCTTCTGATTCCGCCTTCGCTCGTCATAGCACCTGACGGCCTCGACCTCGTCGCGGTGCCGCTGCCGCCTTCGGCTGTCCTGATGGTCGCCGGCCTAGTCGCGCTCTGCCTGATGCGCGCAATGCTGCATCGGTGGCGCCGCGCCCACGCAATGACTTAGGTAGGCACGGCCAAAGGGGGGCTTACACATGCCATTGCGCCTCGTGCTCGCGGTATCCGTCCTGTTCTTCTCATGGGTTCCCAGTGTTGCCTTCGCTGTGGAGATGGGGAGTTGGGGATTCGTCCCGGGAGGACCCCGAGGAACGGGGGTCGCGAAGTTCGACGTGACGATTGTCGTCAATGGGCAGAAGGTGACCAGACCCGTCACCATCCCCAACGGTGCCATCAAGGCGTGGACGCGACCGGGACGACTACCAACGGATAGCGACGAGGACTATGCTCAGAAGCTCGCCGATGCCTTGGGCACAGCCTCGCAGGCCAAGGCTATGGTGATCGCCGCGGCCATCAACACGGCGTTCAAAGCCGAGTTCCAGCAGCTGGGCGTACAGGCGACCTCGGCCATCAAGCAGATCGAGACCGTACAGAACGTGGGCCAGATCTTCATCAAGGTTCCCTCCGCGACCTTCGGTGAGGTCATCATCCCGAGCGTCTCGAAGGAGCAGGGGAACCCCATCAAGGTGCTCGAGAACAAGATCCTCGGTGAGTCTGGAAACGGCGGCCGCTTCCTGCCGATGGGAAAGCCATCGCCCGGGGCGAAGAGCAGCCTGGAACGCGCGACGCCGGGTATCGCGACCGTTTCGACCGGAGTCGACCCCGACGGCCAGCCCTCGTACGTGGAGATCGGGGTCGACGGTCTCGTGGCCAGGCTCATCGTAGGGATTGGATTGACGGACGAGGACGTGCTGGAGGCGCTCGAGGTCCAGCTCGATCAGATTGGTCTGCCGGCCACCTTTGATGAGGCCACCGAGACTCTGTTCCTCGACAGCCCGGTGCAGGATGACCATACCTTTGTGTGGGGAAACACCGATACCGGCCTGGAATTCCTGGCCTCCATGGAGGGCCTAGCCGTGCCGAGCCCCTGAGGGAGTTCAGTAATGTTGGTCCTTGTCGGTGTCTTCGTCTTTCTCCTGATGGCGCAAGCGGGGCGACGCCGGCGAAGTGTCCCAGCGGAGGGGTCATCGTGCCATAGGTGGGTCACGCATTAGTCAGTCTGTTGCCGATGATTGCGCCCTTACAACCAACGGCGGACAGTTGCCTTGTAGCTCGAATAAACAGCCACGAATTCCTGCTGGATGAGTGGGACGGCAAAGGCCTGGGCGACAATTCCGCGGCCGTTGCGAAGACCCTCTACCACATCGATCTCAGCGGCGCCACGGACATAAGCGATAAGAAGGGCAGCGCGAACCTCCTGCCCTTCGCGGTGACGAAGACCAGTTTCCTCGACCTGGTTGCGGCCTGATGGCTGCCGGCATCGATCCCAAGGATATTCCCGCGAAGCTCGAGGGTCTGGCGTTCGGGCCGGACATCATGGTCGGCAACGAGCTCGAGCACACGCTCTTTGTCACCAACGACAGCGATTTCCTCGGAACCACTACGGACTCGAATCACCCGAACGGTTTCGCGAATCCAAACAATTTCTACGTATTCGGCATCAGCGCGGGAGACCTGCCGTCGCATCAGACGCAGCAGGTGGTGCCGGAGCCTTCGAGCGCGGCACTCCTGCTGGCCGGGCTAGACTTGCTGGGCGCCATCGTTGGGAGGCGTAGGCACCGCCCAGTCACGACTCCCTGCACGAGCTCGATTGCGTAGCGTCGCCGCCGGGGTCTCGGCGATCGTCGAGATCGGACTCCACGGAGTGGACGGGGCATCGCGCGACGTCTCGTTCATCACGATGCGTCTCCGGCCGGAGGCAGGGCGGTTCCTCAGAGCCGCAGACCCGGAACAGGTCTAAGATGACCGCCGAGGCCGTGACGATGATCCGCCCCTCGCAGCTCTCCCAGTAGCAGCTCGCGCGGCAGAGCCGCCCCGCCGTCACTCGCTGGCGCGCTCGGGCCCGACCTCAGGCGGCGTCCGCGTGCGAGGCCGATGAGGCTCAGTCTGGCGTCAAAACTTGTGGCAGGTCGCGCACTTCGCCCCGTTCACGACCTCGAATGCCCTCTTGCCGTGTGGCAGGCGCCGCACAAACGCGCCGCCCACCACTGAGGCACCACCGCGCAAATTGACGGATCCCCGCGCCGGAGGTTAGCATCGAGGCCATGGACAGAACTGAGCGCTGCCTTCTCCCGCACGGTGTCGTGTGGCGCGAGCTCACCACTCATGCCGATGACCGGGGCGACCTGACGGAGGTGTTCCGCGCGGAGTGGCAGGAGGGGCCCGCGCCGGTCCAGTGGAATTTCGTCCGTTCCGAGGGGAACGTGCTGAGGGGCGTGCACGCGCACCCGCGGCACGACGACTACCTGATCGTGCTCCAGCAACGCATGCTCCTCGGCCTCAAGGACCTTCGACGCGATTCTCCGACGCATGACCTCGCGGCGATGGTCGAGCTGGACGGGGAGCACCTCTCGGCTATCTTCATCCCGCACGGCGTCGCGCACGGGTTCTACTTTCCATCGGAGGCGCTGTACGTCTATGCGGTCAGCCACTACTGGGACCGGTCGGACGAGCTTCGGTGCCGGTGGGACGACCCGGAGCTGGCGCTCGCGTGGCAGGCGGTGTCTCCCGTCCTGTCCGAGTTGGACAGGACGGCGGGAACGTTCAGCGCGATGAGGCGCGATCTCGAAGCCGGTATGCGAGCCGCGCCAAGGTCCCGATAACCGGAAGCGACAGCAGCTTCTTTCCCGCTCGCATCTCCACCGAGCGGTTCGCGACGTCGAGCTCCTCGATCCGCGCGGCCTCGCGCACGAGCCATTCGAGCGCCCACGCCGTAAGGGCAGGGTCCTCGATGCGCCCGCGCCAATACGCCAGCTCGCCGACCCTCTCCGCAATCGTCGCGGTCGTGCGCATGGTCGACGGAAAACACAGCACCGTTGGCCGCGCGGCGCTCGCCGCGCGGCAAGCCGGGTCGGCAAGGAACTGCTGCCACATGTAGCCGTCTGTGAAAATTCCCGCGGGCGTCGTGCGCCACCCGTGCGGCAGCCTGCGGTACATCTGAAGCGTGTGCGCTCCGCACGACAGCGGGACGCGGTTGGTGCCGGACACCATCAGCTGCCTGAAATAGTCGTTCTCCAGATTGACCGTAATCATGCCCAGCAGCCCCTTCACTTGGTCCAAGTACAGCGGCAGCGCGTTGGCGAAATCGCAGTGTTCCAACAGCGCCAGCATTGTCTCGACGTGGTTTGGCATCCACAGGTCGTCGTCAGAGAGGTAGCAGACGGCATGCCCAACGGCTTCACGCAGGGCCTCGTGCCGCAGAATCTCCCCGTGGCGCGGTCCTTTGGGGTTTTCAAAGAGCCGGATGCGGGGGTCCAGTCGCGCGACCGACCGCGCGACGTCACGCGCGGCATCCGGCATGCCGTCTCCGACGATGAAGATCTCGATGTCCGTCACCGTCTGGGCCAGCGCGGAGGCGACCGAATGACGCAGCGTCGGACCGTGGTCGTGCGTGGGAATGAGGACGGTTGCCCTCACGAGCGTGTCGTGGCGGGGCCCGTGGTCGCCAGGTCTCTGAGACGGGCGATGACGTCCACGATCAGGGCCCCTTCGGCCGCGCTGCTCTTGGGGGCCGGGCCACCGGCGAGATGCCCGACGAACGCTGCCAGCTCACTGAGGAGCGGCATGGCTGCGCCCACGTGCCGCTTCTCGATGAGCGGCGCGCCGTCCGGACCTGCGCGCGTGATTTCCACGTGCGTATCGTACCCGTCGGCCAGGACCGCAGTGCCCCGGAGCAGGTGAAGGCGGATCTCCCGGCGCTTCATCGGGTACCGCTCGGACACCTCCAGCCGCAGCCAGGGGTCCGATCCGAGGATCGCCGAGAGAGAGCTCAAGCCCTTGCGGCCCGGCTCGGCGACGGCCGCGCGTGGCTCGGGGATGTGTCCCAGGATCTCCAGCGCGATCGACAGGTCGTGCGGCGCGAGGATCCACACGGCGTCGACGTCGGCATGCGGGCTGCCCCAGTCGAGCCGCCAGGTACTGAGGCCGATGACCCTCCCCATCTCCCCGGACCGTGCGATGTCTCTCAGCGCCTCGATGCCTGGGTGATAGCGCCATTTGTCCATGATGAACAGGCGGCCGGGCAGCTCTGCGGCCAGCCGCCTGGCTTCCTCCGCGTCGGGAGTCATCGGCTTTTCGACGAATATGGGGACGCCCCGCGGTGCCAGGCGGCGGATGACGTTCGCATGTGCCGTCGTAGGTACGGCAACGATGGCGCCGCTGACCGCCGGCAGGTCTTCGACGCGTTCCCGGAAGGAGGCGGCGCCGCCCGCGGTGGCGCGCTCTCGCGAGTCAGTCGAATGTGCGGCGACGTGCACTTCGCAGCCCAGGGAGACGAGATCGCGCAGGATGTAGGCCCCCCACCGGCCGCATCCGACGAGTGCGAGGACGGGCTTGGAGGTCATTGGTGGCTCGAGCATACCAAAGCCGCCGTCCCGTCGGAGAGGCGCTCGGGTCGACCAGTGTCGCGATCGAGGACGGCGCACGCAGCTTCTGTGTGAGACCCGACCGACAAGAATTGTAGTCGGGCCAGCGGATTTTGTCCCGGCCGAGCTCTAAGTATCGATCAGCATTACCTCGGGGTCATGGCATGTGGGTTGCGTAAGAGTTTAGACGTGAGCCGCCTCAAAGCTCGGCACGGGATCATCGGACAGTCGAAACAGCTCGACGAGATGCTCGCACGGCTTGAAAAAGTGGCCCCCTCAGAGGCCAACGTGTGCATTTCAGGGGAGTCCGGCACGGGCAAAGAACTCCTCGCCCACGCGATTCACGATCTGAGTCCGCGGGCGGATCGCCCGTTCGTGATCCTGGATTGCACCGCCATTCCCGAAACCCTGATGGAGAGCCATCTCTTCGGCCACGTCCGAGGAAGCTTCACGGGCGCCGTGGAACACCGCACGGGCTTTTTCAGCCTGGCTCACACTGGCACCCTATTCATCGACGAGATCAGCGAGCTGAGTCTGCCCATGCAGGCCAAGCTGCTGCGGGTGATCCAGACGCGAGAGTTCGTGAAGGTCGGGGACAGCAGGCCCACCCGCACCGACATCCGGCTGATCACGGCCAGCAACAAGGATCTCCGTCGGGCGATGCAGACAGGGGCGTTTCGCGAAGATCTCTACTTCCGGATCGCGGTGGTCATGATTCAGGTCCCGCCGCTGCGGGAGCGGCAGGGGGACGTCCCGCTCCTGGCCGACCATTTCATTCGAAAATTCGCGGCGGCCCATGGCAAGGCCGTGCCGCGCCTCCTCCCGCGAGCCCTCGAACTGATGGAAGCCTATGACTGGCCGGGCAACGTGCGGCAGCTGGAGAATTGTCTTGAGCAGGCGGTCGTGCTCTGCGAGGAGAACTGCATCGACGTCGATCTCCTATCGCTTGGCAAGAAACACTGAGCAATCGCGGCACGCTGAGCGCCGCCTGAAGGGCGTCACGTAGGCTAAAAGGGGCAGCCATTATACGGCCTGCCGCACTGACAGCCACCGCGGAGGCCAGGGGACCTGAACGCCGGGGTCCGCCAAAAACAGATCCCCTCGAAACCAAAGAGCGGCGAGAATACGTGGAATGCTACCGCTGAGAGCTGGGCGGCGTGCGTTCCTGGGCTGCCTCGTGTGGGCTTCCTCACTGGTTTTTCGGAGGCCAAATCGGGCCTTTGCGCAATCCGCTGTCGTCCATCCCGTGGATCTTTCCTCTCGGGGGACTCTCGAGGCCGTCGTAGACGCAATTGTTCCCCGAGACCGGGACCCAGGCGCGCTTGACGCGGGAGTGCCAGCGCGGATCCTCGCCCACCTCTCCACCCATCCGGACGCGCTCAGGCTCTATCGCGCCGGGCTGGAGTTGGTGGATCGTCTAGCCCACGAGGCCGGAGCCTCGTCGTTCCGCGTTCTCGACGGGGCGGAGCGTGAGCGGATCCTCTCGTCACTAGCGGGCGGCCCAGGCGACCCTCGAGGAGCGGGCGGAGAATTCCTTGCCAGGGTGAGACGGGACGTCCTTGCGTTTTACTGGGGCTCGGTCGTCGGACAGCGGGTCGTCGGCTATCACCCTCCATTGTCCGGCTACCCGGAGTACGCCGATCCCCCGCAAAAGGCCAAGAGTCCACGCCCGTGATTGCCACCAAGGTCGACACGTTCGACGCGATCGTCGTGGGCTCCGGGGCCGGCGGGGGCTTCGCTGCGATGGGCCTTGCCGAAGCCGGGATGCGCGTGCTGCTCCTGGAACGGGGACGTCGCTTCGACCCGAAGCGCGATTTCCCGATGAATCAGCCGGACTGGGAGCTTCGTCCGCGGGCGTTTCGGGACACGGAGATCGCCACGGGTGACGCGAGTCTCGTGCTCGAGGACGGCCCATCGCTGGATCCGCGCTATGCACACCTCCGTTCGTCGAGCCTGCCGGGTGAAGGGCTCAGGTCGGGATCGCGCCGTGCGCCATTTCGATACGAGCGAGTCTTCGGGCTCGGCGGGACAACGCTGCACTACCAGGGGGAGGCCCATCGCTTTCCTGACCACGCCTTCCGCTCCGCTAGTCTCTATGGATTCGGTGTGGATTGGCCTCTAGGTTACGCCGATCTTGCTCCGTATTACGACCGAGCAGAGCACATCCTCGGGGTGGCCGGCGATCCGGCCAACCCCTTCAAGCCCTCGCGGGGGCCTTTTCCGACTCCTGCTCATCGGCTCTCCTTCGCCAGCCAGCGTATCGCGACGGGGGCGAAGAAGCTCGGCTGGGCGCTACTCCCGAACTCGCTGGCGCTCCCGACCCAAGGCACTGACGGACGGCCGCCCTGCCAGCGCAGCGGGGGATGCGTCCAAGGCTGCATCTTCGGCGCCAAGTCCAGCGTCGATCTGACAGCGATTCGCCGGGCAGAACGGACAGGCCGGCTCCAAGTCCACACTGAATCGCGAGTGCTCGCGCTCGAGATGGATCGCGAGGAAAGAGTCGAGGGCATCGTCTATCGGCGCGCAAACAGCCTCTACCGCGCGCGGGCGCGAGTCACCGTGCTGGCGATGGGAGCGATCGAAACGCCTCGCCTGCTCCTGGCAACCCGTTCCGCCCGCCAGCCGAACGGCATCGCGAATAGCTCGGGCCTCGTCGGCCAATTCCTCCTGGAGACCCTCCTCGCCGAGGTCACGGTGCGGTTCGATGAGCGGATCGATGCCTACAAGGGCCCCCCGATCGATTCGCGCATCTGGAACTTTTCTCGCCCGACTCCTGACTCGGGCGTGCGTTCCGGCTACGCCCTGGGAGTGTCGGGCACGCTGGGCGGATTCCACGGTCCCATGTCCAATGCGCTTCTCCTGCCGGGCCTCGGCCGGGGGCACAAGGACATCATGCGTTCCCACTTCGGCACCGTGGTCACCCTGTTCGGCATCGCCGAGCAGGAGCCCCGTGCCGGGAACCGCGTGACGCTGGCCGACTCGAAGGATCCCGATGGAGTCCCCCTCGCTGGCATCCAGTCCGCGCACTCCGAGGCCGACCTCCGAGCCCTGGACGCGATGCTGATGCGCGTCAAGGACCTCGCACACGCAGCCGGCGCAGCTGAGGTGCTCCGGCAGGCCACGACCTACGACCTGCCGGCAGCGTCCCACATTGGAGGAACGTGCCGCATGGGGAGGGACCCTCGCGCCTCGGTCGTGACCGCCTACGGTCGCACCCACGACGTTCCAAACCTGTTCATTGCCGACGCGAGCGTGCTCCCCGGCCAGGGCGCCGGGGATTCTCCGTCACTCACCATCCAGGCGCTTGCCTTCCGCACAGCCGAACACATTGTGACCCTCGCGCGTCGGCGGGAGGTCTAGCCATATCGCGCTTCAGAACTGTCGAAGAGGTTTACGGATTGGCGGAGGGGAGACTGATCACCGGCTCAGAAGCCCGCGGCTTTTCGCGCTTGCGCTGGTGGGCATGAGAATTGCTGTTAGCGCTGTCGAGGCGGGTTGTGCGCTGCAGACTCCGCGATCATCTGGGAGGGACGAACATGACGGTCTATACGAAACTGAGGATCACAGCCCTGTTGACCCTGGCGTTGCTGGGCCTCGTCACCGCGGTCGGCTCGGCAGGTTCTGTGAGCATTCTCGTGAACATCGATGACCTCACGGAGGGCACTCCCAGCCTTAGTCTATCTGGGCCTTCCCCCCTTCCCACTCCAATAATTGTCGCGAGTGGGAGCGAATTCCTCCACTTCAGGCTGCCTGTAGACCTCTCCGCGGCGCCCACCAATATCTACAGTGACTTCTTTGAAGACGTGGTGGGAGGAACGCTCAGCGACCGGTTGCTGATTACCCACATCAGCGGAATTCCTTTCGTCGACGTGCAGTTTGCGTCTGATCCCGCTTCCATTACCCTGCCGGGTGGAGCTGTCAACTTCTCGAACCTCGTCGAGGATGGGACCTTTCAGTCCGCCGGCAGTTTCTTCGGCGGCGGTCCGTTCGGTCTATACATCTTCAGCGTGAAATCGGACCGGGCGGACGTGCCGGCACCGGCCACGGTCCTTCTCTTCGGCGCCGGACTCGCCGCGCTGGCCAGCACGTCCGCGTGGCGGCGGCGCACCAAGTAGTCACCGTACTATCAGGTCATCTCAGCCGGTATCGTGATTGTGCGGTAGGGGCCCAATCGAGCGTAAATTCTTACGCGCCAGAGGGGACGGCACCTGAGCACGATCAGCGAGGCAGCCAGAACCGAACACCATGATGTTGGCTGGGACGGGGCTCATCCTGCTCGGTTATGGAGCCCGGAGACGGTCGTTCCGCCAATAGAGCTATTCGGGCCGCGAATACACCAACACAGCGATGGCGCTGGCTCGTCGCCCGTCGCACCTCAAAAACCTTTCTTGCGTTCGTCCCTCTTCCTTTCTGCCTCCTTGGATTGCCAGTCACGCAGGGCTTGATTGGCCACGATCAGACACGGGAAAGAGTCGTAGATGAACGATGTACGATCCCCCAATTGTTGCTCGGCCGGGGATGGTCCGCTCGCCCGGCTGCCGCAGCGTTCGAGGAGAAGGGCGGTCGTTCCGCTGGGCCACTGCCACTGCCAGAGGGTTGGTTGGGTAGGAGCGCCGAACTTGGCCGTCGCCGCATCAAGCATCTTGGCGTACGAGTCCTTGTGAAAATACATCACGTAGCCGCTGAGCGCGTCATCCGGCTTGAAGTTCAACCGCAACGACAAAATCTGGATGTCCCCCAGCTGGTAAGAACCACAGACGGCTGGCTCGGTGGGCTCGCTCGGACGGTTCTTACAACGGGGGAGCAGGAACTTGCCTTCGAGGGTGGCCTTGGGTGTTCCCCACGCCCATTCCAAGAATCCGGTCGGTTCTTCAGCGAACGCGGACGTGGCGACAGCTAGTAGGCAGTGAAACACAGCGACCACGATGC
>Ga0137363_10002521_pt1 | contig 10913 bp, 17 predicted proteins | sample MadtaG_FD_104800 | JGI IMG/M metagenome (GOLD analysis project Ga0137363, IMG submission 104800) | Vadose zone soil microbial communities from Angelo Coast Range Reserve, California, USA - Mad1_115_16 metaG | ecosystem: Environmental > Terrestrial > Soil > Vadose zone | place: USA: California...
AATCGATCCTTCACCTTTAGATGGAGCTCACGGTGTGGGGTTATGTTGTCAAACTGGCGGACCTTTCGGTCTACCAGGGGATGCACATGCAAACCACCGCTGGCCCAGGACCAGCGCTGACTCGTGTCGGCATGGTAAGTTTGTCATGACGGATGCAACGTAGTTTCGGGCTAACTGGGGTGCAACAGCTCGTGACGGCACAATGTACTGATGTAGAGATCATCGCGTCACTCCATCGTCGACGCTGGTGGTGAATGTTCAACACGGTTTTCATGTGATCTATTGCACCGTTCCTGGTTCTGTGGGCTGTCACCAATATTATATATAGTGACAATCTCACCGTTTCAGCACATGTCGACAAATCGATCCCCCTCAGATGGGCAGCAAAACACCAACTCGCGGTGTGGAATTATGTTGTCAAACTGGCGGACCTTTCAGTCTACCAGGGGGTGCACATGCAAACCACCGCTGGCCCAGGACCAGCGCTGACTCTCGTTGGCAGGGTAAGTTTGTCATGACGGACGCGACGTAGTTTCGGGCTAACTGGAGTACAATAGCTCACGGCGGCACAACGTAATGGTGTAGACATTTTCGTGGATGCCTGGAACTGCCTTGCAACTTGATGTTCCTATCGTGCCCGCACATTCACACCGACATACACGTAAGTCCCCGCCGTTGACATACGCTGTTTTCATGATTGACATTGTCACACAGCGACGGTGCTTGCCCGTCCGTCAATTTTCCATGCCGCGGAGCCTCACTGAACGACCAGGGATGTCCTCTCAAAACAAATCCTGATCATTGAGGTCACATCGTTTGTGCCATCTCAAACTTCAGGCGAAGTCGGATCTAATTGCCCACGCCGGACCGCTTTATTTCCGTTCGCGTTAATATTTAACCCTGTGGTGTCGGAGTCGATACTGTGGACTTGCGGGCTTGCCAAAGTCCAGGGATTAATTGAGGACGGTCGAGGATTCGTGTGCTGGCTCTCGGGGTGCCTGGCTCACCGTTCGATATCGCCGCTACGATGGCCATCATCATTTTCCAGCATCAATCTATTGCGCGAGGTTCCCCAATCGTTGCACTTTATTGCCGCCAATGTTATATCCCGCATCGGCACGACTCCCATCTTGGCTTGCTTCTTCAGCGGCCTCGTCGTTGCCAATATTATATGTAGCAACAGCCTTTGCGACATCATTATCTCAACCTGCTCTACTGTCCCCAATATTATATATAGCGACACATTATGCGGCACGAAGGTCTGGGGATTAATTGAGGAGGGTCGAGGATTCGTGTGCTCGCTCTCGCTGGCTCCCCGTTCGATATCGCCGCTACGATGGCCATTATCATTTTCTAGCATCAATCTATTGCGCGAGGTTGCCCCCAATGTTATATCCCGCGTCGGCACGACTCCCATCTTGGCTTGCTTCTTCAGCGGCCTCGTCATCGCCAATATTATATATAGCGACGCCTCGTGTGCCATCATTACCTTGCCCGTTCTAGCACGATTATCATGTTCATTTGCTTTACCATCAGCCTATTGCTACACCACATGCCTTGCCGAGTCTTTCTCTCTCATATGGCCTGTGCTCTCTCCCTTTGACGCATGGCTTACATGTCTGTGCCAAATTCAAATGAAGTCGAGGCATTTGCCCAGAAGTCAAAGGGAAGGATTTCTGTCGCTTACTCTCATCATTCGATGACAGAGTGATTCCCCGCAACCTTTCTACACCCAAGGGCGTTGGGCGCATAATCCCAGACCGCTTGCGTCTTATGTCGCTTTTATAGCAACAGTTCCATTTTTACATGAACTACCGATGTAAATCCGAGCATCTTATCGTCACTCGAGCTCAATATTGCCCAACTAATGCAGACGTACGATCAGGATGAAGCAGAGTTTGATATCAAGGGATGAGCTATGTAAATCTTCTAAACCTACTACATGGAATCTTCAGCATCTGAATCTGACGTCAGGTCGATGACAATACGGCGAGGTGCTGCCTGCTCATCCAAAGTTAGATCGATGAAGCTTTCGTAGCAGTCATGCTGGGCCATCACTCGGCGGGTCATCATTATCTCGCATCGACGACATCTGACGAACAATTTGCGGCATGCGGCACGCGAGAGTCCAGGCCCTGAGGAGGCATCCAACTTCAATAATTGGTCCAATGTCGATGCCGCGATGTCGGCGGGAGACTCGTATGCTAGAATAGAGACCAGAATCGTGTCACGATCTAAACTTGACTGGCGGACAACTGGGACTACTCACTAAAAGACGAAATAGATGAGGAAGATGTAGGATTGATTTCCGGACGACGCACGTCATTCGAGGTGGCGGCATCTACTCCAATCATTAACGGCCTTCAATAAATCTGGGAAGGCAACATACCAGGGTATACCTTGGACAACAGTCCTGGAATGGGATAGAGACGTTCAATCGCGACTATTTCGCATACAAAATGTCACCCATTATTCTCGACGACGACCATATGTTGACTCACCCAGGTAGTCACAACGGCCTAGAGCGCAACCGGCTACATACTCGCCACGATATGGACCCTCCATCGTGACGTCAACGGATGACTCAACTTGTACTGATCCGGACTGTGCACAAAGACACGATGGAGTTGTGAATGCATGTGTAGCGCGGTAATCGCCAAATTCAGATGGAGGTACACGCTCTCCACTCTGTTTAAGAGGCCTTGGATGACTGTTAACGTCGAAGCCAGTGATGGAGTTACCAGCATCTACGTACCAATACCAAGGGCGAAGAGCTTGAGCTTGGGCATCATAGTGCAGGATCATTCCATGGGCTTGCTGGCGAGTTACACGCTTGAAATAAAGCGCGTTGGAAAGGCTTTGGAGAGACATCAAAGAATCCTTAGTGTGAAGAGGTTTTAGGTGCGAAGGATTTACTGTATATGCAGCCATGTTCAGCAGTCTTATATAGTGTCGTAGTAGGATATCGGAACCAATTACGGGCTTGGGAGTTTAAGGTCCCGTAATACTGATGTTGTCACCATCTACCGGCGCTTGAGCCTCACATCCATCCTGAAGGCTCTTATGGATGGATACCAACTCATTGGACCAGATCATGTCATATTGACAAGTCATCACCATGTGTCTGGCGCTAAGACTCACATTCCAATAGACCGACACAATCTGAGGATCTCTTGCGCATGTTACCGCTATCTGCCCTGCACTTAAGACTCGTGACATCCCAACTAGTCAACCGACGCGATCTGAGAGTTCCTCGCAGATGAACTTAAACTCCGAATCATGCGTCTGCTTTTGCGGAAAGTCTTTTTCTAGTCGACTAGGTGCCTTGGCCTTGCATCAGAGCAAGTGTCAAAAGTCCAAAAGACGCCTTTCCGGGGCACTAGAAAAGGCACAAGCCGTGTGGAAAAGCAGAAAGAGACGGCGAGTCGAAGTCGCGGGTGGAGAGCATGCCTCTAGTATGAACACCGGCCCTGAAGTATGTGCCGCGTTTCCCCACCAGTGCTCTTGTCTGACATATCATAGGGCTCTATCAATACCATTGGCACAGATGGTGAGCATCCCTCTATAAACCCTAGCCTTGAAGTATGTGTTTTGTTTGCATTACCATTACGGCCTCTGTCTGACCTTTATAGGGCTCGCCTGCCGCCTCCACCAGTGAGGATCTACCACAACACCCTATCATATACAGTCCACCTTTGTCGCCGCCTTTGCATACCGCTGCCGAGGATAGTTCCTTATCTCTAGCTGAGCGTCGAACCCGCAGGCTAAATCGTCAACTGCCTAAACGATTCAGGGACGATGTTCCTCAGCCACTACCCCTTCTACCTCCGGAACCGGCGATTTACCCACTCGTTCCTGCATCCACTCCTTTAATCGATTCGACTTCGTCACGTTTACGTGTCCGTCAAACATTCACCACCATTCGAAACGCTTTCGGACTTTGGAGGCGATACGAGACCGACACGTTCCCTTCTCATGACCCAGAGGAGCGTGTTGATTGGCAACAATTCGTGGACGACCCGCCTTCCTATGCCGACCAGGAGGATTTAGAGGACGCGTCGATGAGTCCTAGTTATCAAAAGCCCTTTGGCCCATTTCCAAACAAAAGTGCATTTCTCCTTGGTGATTGGTATTGGAACCACGGGTCCCAGAAGTCGCAGGATAACTTTAGAAAACTCGTTGCCATTATTGGGGATAAGGATTTTCGGCCACAAGACGTGCGGCTTACAAAATGGAGAGATATCGACAAAGCACTGGGTAAAAATCCTTTTGACGAGTCCGAAAATGATGACGGCGAGACAGAATGGATGGATGAGGATGCTGGATGGAGGAAGACACCCATCCATATCTCGGTGCCGTTCCATCATCGAATGCGAAACCCTGGCCCCAAGGATTATGTTGTAGGAGATCTCTATCATCGTTCATTAGTTTCCGTCATTAAGGAGAAACTTCGGAGGCCGCATGATAACCATAATTTTCACTACCATGGGTTCGAGACATTTTGGAAACGCACCGGAAGGAGTCGAGATATTCGAGTGCACGGCGAATTGTACACCTCACCTGCATATCTCGAAGCTCAGCGTGAAGTTCTGGAGTCTCCAGGAGAACCTGGCTGCGAATTGCCCAGGGTTGTTGTCGCCATGATGTTTTGGTCAGACATAACGCACCTTACGTCGTTCGGAAACGCAAAACTGTGGCCCGCCTATCTGTTCTTCGGCAACGACTCTAAGTATCAGCGGTGCAAGCCCTCCTGCCACTTGTGCGAACATGTTGCTTATTTCCAGACCGTAAGCTTCCTGCTATCTAGATGGCAGACAACTCTAAACCATGCCCCCCAGCTTCCGGATTCATTCAAAGATTTTGCTTCTCAGCATGCAGGAAACAAAGCACCTAGCAAACATTTCATGACCCACTGCCGCCGTGAACTCCTGCACGCACAATGGACGATACTTCTCGACGACGAATTTCTAGAAGCGTACGAACACGGTATCGTGATTGAATGCCTTGACGGAATCAAACGTCGGTTTTACCCTAGGATTCTTACTTATTCGGCAGATTATCCAGAGAAGTATGCCGTCCCATTCCTTTCCACGTTCCTATCCTGACCAAGTTTAGAATCATTTTGGCTAGCATTCGCGATAAAGGCCTGTGCCCATGTCCTCGATGCTTAATACCTCTCGCCCGCGCCCAGAATATGGGCATGGTACGCGACATGAAGGAGCGAAAGACCCTAGCGCGTGTCGATGACGAGGCTCGGAGGTGGAATGTCAAAACTGCAAGGGATATCATATACAACAAGAATTATGCCGTGGATACTCCCGCGGTAGAAGAAATACTGCGGCCGCAGTCGCTTGTGCCAACGGTCGTGAGTACAAAGATCGATACCTGTTGTCAGAAATATTGACCTCTACTACAGAATGCCTTCTCGAACCGGCTCGCGTCGTTTGGTTTCAGCTTATACCTGATGCTCGTCGTAGATATTTTGCATGATTTCGAGCTAGGTGTATGGAAAGCCCTATTTATCCATCTGCTGAGGATGCTATATGCTGTTGATAAAATTCTTGTCCATGAGCTGGATAGACGGTAAGCAACCTGCCGCTGCTAAGCTATGACACGTTATTCTGATGTTACATGCATCAATCATCAAGATTTCGACAAGTGCCTACCTTTGGACGCGATACAATCCGACGGTTCTCGAGCAATATTTCTGAGTTAAAAAAATTGGCTGCGCGTGATTTTGAAGACATTTTGCAGGTGAGCTTTGAGTTTGCTAATTTATGGAATAAGGCTTACTCCACCTATCAGTGTGCGATACCGGTATTCGATGGTCTTTTCCCCGAACCATACAATAAGGCGATTCTGGATTTGCTGTTCACCTGCGCACATTGGCATGGACTTGCGAAACTTCGCATGCACACCGACCTTACCCTTAACATCCTTGACGAGGCCACAGTTAAGCTTGGGGCTGAATTTCGTGCATTTGTTGGCGAGACGTGTCCGGCTTTTGATACGCGGGAACTGCGTCGTGAGAAGGACGCCAGACGACGTCGCCGAGAGAAGAAAGGCAAGGAAAGGCAAATTTCGGGCAACACTGCTGCTGAATCCAACGAAGAGGAGCCACTTAAGAAGACGCTAAATCTCCGTAGGTACAAGTATCATTCCCTTGGCGACTATGCAAATACCATACGTCGGCTGGGCACTACAGATTCATATTCTACAGAACCGGTTAGCATGTCTTATTAATATTGGTTCTCATGGTTCTGATGTGCTTAGGGCGAGCTTGAGCATCGAACACCAAAGGCTCGTTACAAGCGCACGGATAAAAAGGCTTTTGTTATGCAGCTGGCTCGAATCGAACGTCGCGAAGCTCGTCTCCGCCGTCTCCGAGCAAAACTGAACCAGGACAGCCCCACTCACGCTGAACCTGTGGCCAATACGCCGCAACAACACCACCACATTGGATCTTCCCAGAAGTTATATGAACACATTGGCACTTTTCTTCAAAAGTTTTCAGGAGATCCAGCCGTCAAAGTGAGTGCAAAGGCTGCACTCGAGCTCTTTCACAAACTGAATGACATTGGCCGGACTCAAGAATTTTCTGCCCAAACTCAAGATGCACCTGCTCCGAATCATAGCAAATCTTGAAGCCGAGAACGATATTCTAGCTACCGACGACCACGCTCGAAGCGCCCAACGTATCTACTTCAAACATGATCGGATGTACAAGCACCATATTGCGCGCATCAACTATACGACATACGATGTCCGGCGAGGCCAGGAAACCTTCAATCCATCTACATCCCACTGTAATGTAATGGTCCTCACTGGTGCCCTCGATGACAGCATGGATCCCAACATCACCCATCCATTCAGCTATGCTCGAGTTCTCGGAATTTATCATGTAAACGTTGTCTATGCTGGTCCTGGCATGACGGACTACCAGCCTCGACGGATGAACTTCCTGTGGGTGAGGTGGTACCGGCGTATCGAAAGGATTCTTACTGGATGGGGTGCTCGGCGACTCGATCGCCTTGAATTTCCACCAGTGGCAGGGGAAGATGCGTTTGGATTCATTGACCCTTCGGATGTCCTAAGATGTTGTCATATCATCCCAGCATTTTCCAGTGGAAAAGTGCATGAGGACGGCAGAGGCTTGTCCTTCTGCGCTAGAGATTCTTCAGACTGGGTTGCTTATTATGTAAATCGGTGGGTGCACTTGATTTCAGCAATTATGGTGGACGCTAACCCACGACCAGTTTTGCTGATCGTGACATGATGATGCGGTATCATTTTGGCCTCGGTGTTGGGCACACTTATTTGCATTATGAACCATCCGATAGCATTGGTGCATCAAACATAGAAGAATCTGAAGATGACAACTCGGACGGAGACAATATGGACCTCCATCCCCCTTTCAACAGCAGCGCAAATCCTCAGCCGAGATCAGAATCGGACTCGGGATCAGAATGGTCTGAAGAGCTTGGAGAAGAGCTCGGAGATGACGATGAGTTGGGAGAAGATCCGTATCAAAGTGACGACGAAGAGTTCCTAGCACTAAACGAGATGTATGGTCTGTACTAGCGATGGATTATACCTTATTGAATAATATCATTCCGGGTCCGATAGTAATAAGTTGTAAATACCTACAAACATAGTCCCCGATTCTTTCTTCGCCCATATTTACACCATCGTCCGACCGTCTTCATTCCCTCCAACTTCGGTTCCGACCATGTCTATCTCTCCCACTACGTCTACGTCTATCCCATCCAGCCCGCCTCCATCATTTTCAGAAGTTCGTCCACGTCCAGGCCCGCTTGGCCCTACTAAGGTGCCGGAGTACGTTTTGCAGGTACACTTTTTAAAATCTTCTTTCAAAATCGATTAATCAACTTTGATTTACAGGGCCTCTCGCTATCAAACATTATGGACCCTGTTGAGGCGGCTTACATTGCGGCCGCTTATGCGACTGAGACTCGCAACATCCTTGATGCAGAGGCTTACCTTGCTGAACGACGCTACCGTCAGACGCTTATAGCCGCTCAGGCGGCCAGGGCATCCATGGTCAAAGCAGTGAAGAAACGAGAGGATGCCATCACGGATGTTGCCAACATGCATGACATAACAATGACTGCAACTACCGGCATCAACTGCCGTCCAGCGCCGATTGATGGTGGTCTCGTTGATAGTCTTTACGATGATACTGCTAAGCTTGGATACATTGGAGGATTTCATAGTCAGTACAATTTTAATAGCACAATAATTTTACTAATTTTGCCCTTAGACATCATTGTCTCCGATGGTTCGACTTAATAGTCACATCAACATAAACTTGAACATACTATTTCGCGCGTATATGTTTGTTGTACTATATACGAAGTGATTATTCGTGGGTTTGTTTTTGTTTACCATGGATAATGACACCTCGAATGCAATTAGTTTTGTCAGTGTCGACCTTCCCGGCGCTGCCATGTGGAACAATATGTCAATGCGTACACATCCCAACGGACTTTTTGAATCAAATATTCGCACCCTACAACATGATAACAATTTTCACCTGTTCGTCCACAATTCAATCTTCGCCTTCCAACCTTTCGTTCTCTATCATCTCCTGGCTAAAAAAAATTGTCAGCGCGTGGTGGATAGCTTGTTCTCAAACAAACCGTTCGCTCGGCAACCTTCGGTGTCTTTTGGTAAACCTAACCCTAACGGTGTCATCTTAATGATCGACTGTGTCAGCTACTTTATGTCAGACACAGCTCTTAAACCAACACATGTTCTCGAGTGCTTTACAAGGTCAGCCCAGAACAATTAGCCATGGCAAGTGCAGTACAACAGTGGCTTAGCATTGTCGTTAATATGCCACGGGTATCCTCCCGGATTACGGAGAGGCATCTCATATGCTTGGCAGCAATAATCCGCGAAGATGTGCGTTGTGGTATTATCGTGTCAACTTCAATACCTGACGGGTGCGCAGCCTCTCGACAATGACACTCTCTTTGGGAACCCCCCAACGTATAAGCTGCTTATCACAGCCCTTGTACCTCCGACACTCAACGTGCCAAGTATTTTACGACAAAGCCCCTGGGCCATTTTAGACGTATATGAAGGTCGTAAATATGACGGAGACGCGCCCCAATGGATGCAATGGTCCAATTCTTCCATGTCCTTTTACCATTGCATACCTTCTTTCACCGAGCTCTTTATTGGCTTTGCGGATTTGAGGTTCAATGCTAATCAGGTGGGTGATGCCTCTCTCTGATGATTGTATTTTCTGACTAGGTCTTGCTCGTACAGCCAGGATTGTCTTTGCAGATGGTCTCGTGGGCACGATGCGTCAGAAATGTAAGTCATATGCCTTTACTAAAGAAGGAAGTGTCTTATCTTTACGATGCTAGGCCGTATCGCACGGTCTCTGCCCTCAAACACCTAAGACTGTACGTATGATTCAGCAAACCGGCTTATGTAAAAGAATTGCGTACCCGGATTTTGAGGAGTCCCCAACAATTGCTCGGCGGGGTGCTATATCCGAGCTACCGCCCTCTGATGCTGGTTGGGATGTAGGCTTGCCATCTGTTGCCAGAACTCTCGGTGAGGAGATATTAAACCCCTACGTTCCTTGGTTCGTGATTCTTACTAGATATGATATAGATTTCGGGTCTCCACGGACCAACCATGATCAAGAAGCCCAGCTAGGGCTTGGTTGCGATAACGATTCCAGCTCACCATTTGGGCTCCGTGCTGTCGAGCGCGCTACGTGTTCGTTAGCCCCGACTGAAGGAAATCTTGACTGAAACCTGTGGCTTCAGTTTGCATGCTGGACTTAACTCATCATGACATACTACTATCTACGCGAGTCCGGCTTTTTTTCCAAGTTGTAGAACTCAATTGATTCGTTATACATACATGTCACACCTCCCCAACCTTGGTTTAGGATTTCGGTGAATATTAATGAATGATCTCTGCGACGTACGATTTTGGCAAGAGCACGTTCGATGTGGGATCACGTGGGTGAAGATTCTCACGACCGGTTGCAAGCATTATTGATTTTTGACAGACTATTTATATAGAACTAGTTGATGCCTTCACATCAATCCGACTGCGACATTGCATGAAATTATCATATTTTTCTAAGACTTACAGTGGAATTACATGTATTAAACAGCCAGAAATCAGTCTGGAGTCAGCAGATCAAGCAATATCATGTTTCTGCAATAATTAGACTACATTGCAAGTACTGAGCAGACAAATGACACAATTGCACCCTTTGATCCACTACTGACAGACTGACAAAGATTGGTAAGTTTGTGTCAATCTGGCTGTAACATTGCATGAAATTATCATATTATTCTAATACTTATAGTGAAATTACAGGTACTGAACAGGCAGAAATCAGTCTGGGGTCTACAGATCAAGCAATACCACGTTGCTACAAGAATTAGACTACATTGTAACTGCTGAGCAGACAAATGACACAATTGCACCCTTTGATCCACTGTTGACAGACTGACGAAGGTTGGTAAGGGATTTTATTTCCTTACAATGTCTGAACATTCGTTCCCAGGCAGCCTTATACTTACAAACTCCGCCCGGTCATACCAACATCGCGCCGATTTCCTGATGTTCTCTAGCCACAATTTTCCACCACTTACTTCTGTTGATGGCTGCTTCACAATGTTTTTTTTCCATTTCTTTTGTCAAACACTGAATCATCCATTTCGTCGGGTTTCCCTCCTCATCGAAAATGGCCTGGTTTTTCTTCGTCCATGATTTTGAACCAGAAGCCTCTCTGCATTCCAGATATTAACCAGTGGAGAAAAGGAAGAAAAACTTGTTATGTACTTAGCAGCATCTGGATCATCAGAGAGATCTGCATACTCATTATTATCCTCTTTGTCATTTTTAGTGGCACACAT
>Ga0137363_10002526_pt1 | contig 10910 bp, 9 predicted proteins | sample MadtaG_FD_104800 | JGI IMG/M metagenome (GOLD analysis project Ga0137363, IMG submission 104800) | Vadose zone soil microbial communities from Angelo Coast Range Reserve, California, USA - Mad1_115_16 metaG | ecosystem: Environmental > Terrestrial > Soil > Vadose zone | place: USA: California...
GTCGCTACCGCGGGTTCCACCTCGATCCCGTGCACCGCTTCGTTCATCGTGGCCAACGTCCGAACGAACGCTTCAGTACCAGAAGGCACCTCACCCGATTCCTTTAGTTCGCGAAGCGCTCGGCCAATGCCGACGCCTCGCCCCGGTTCCAGACCTCGAGATGTCATCAACAGCCGAAGAGCTCGATCGATCTCAATTCGCACAGCCACGAGCGACAAGTAGGGCAGTTCACGTGCAAATTCCTCCAAGGTCGGAAGTTCACTCTGGAACTGGTCGGGCAGCGTCGTCGACAGCCTGTATTGAGACACTCCCATCGGTTTCGCCGTGTCACGCAGAGCGTATTCCACGATCAACTCATTTCGACTCTTACACAGGATGATCCCGATGCTCGGCCCGTCATCGGGATGTCGGAGTTGCTCATCGACCGCGGAAAGATAAAAATTCATTTTGCCCGCAAACTCAGGTTTAAACTCCTCAATTTTCAGATCGATCACCACAAAGCAGCGAAGACGCAGATGGTAAAACAGCAGGTCGAGATAAAAGTCTTGGCCACCCACATCCAAGCGATATTGGCTGCCGACAAAGGCAAAACCCTTACCCAATTCCAAGATCAATGATCGTAGGTGCTCGAGCAGACCGCGCTCAAGATCTCGCTCCAATAGGTCAGGCCCGAGGGCTAAAAAATCGAAACTGTAAGGGTCCTTGATGAGTTGTTGGGCCAGTTTTCGGACTGAACGGCTGGAAGGGTTCGTGAGAAGTTCGTCAGTGCCTTACCCTGACGCTCATAAAGATTGCTCTCGATTTGGTGAATCAGGACGTTGCGGCTCCAACCGTGTTCAATCGACTGCCGCGCGTACCATTCGCGGCGCGTAGCGTCCTTGACGTTCTCCATAAGCCGGACGACGTGCCCCCACGGTAATCGTGCAACAACCTGTTGCACAAATGCACGGTCGGGGTGGGTTTCCGCAAGCGCGCGCATGTACTTAAGGTTCCGGGCAGACAAGCCGGTCATGTCCGGAAAATCGCGTCGCAAGTCAGCCGAAAGTCGATCGATCACGCGAGAACCCCAACCCTCCCGAGCCTGTCGTTCCATGATCTCGCGGCCGATACCCCAGTAGAGCAAAATCAGTTCCTGATTGACTGCCAACGCGGCTTGAAGTCGCGCCGTCCGGATACGCTCCTTTAATTCACGGAGCAGGATCTGATAACCGTCCATTTCAGGACCAAGGAGCTCGTCCACCCTCTATGTTCCTTCGCTGCGGCCAACCTGGCAAGCAGACGCGATTATTGGCGAGAGCGTCCTCGAGATCACAGCCATCCGGCTTTGCCTTCCAGCGTTCTATTTTCGGACCACACAATACAGCCACGCCAAGACCACTGAATGCAATCCCCTGCCCTCTCAAATTGTAGGCCATACGGTCCATAAACACACCGGAACGCGGGTTATGTATCATAATGTTTAGGCGACGCTAATTTCTGTGTGTCACTTTGCGAATTATTTGGCAAAACTTTTTGCGCGTTATTTGGCATACTTGGCCTAGCTCTCGTGGAGCCAGTTCCTCAGCCAGATCGAGACATGCGCCGAGTGGACAGCTGGTCAGTTCCACGTAAGCGCCTAGGCGAACCGCATCTTGACTTGGAAACGGTAAAACCTTACGGGAGGATTTATCGGCTTTTGTCCAAGCCTTCGGGAAAGGTCTTTTGCTGCTTTGCCATCGTCGATGATCGCGCGGATCTCAACCGGATCGGTCTTGCCAACCAAGAGCCGGGTAATCCGCGACGAGATTGCTAAGATCCGGGCGCGGATCGCGCTGTGCCGGTTGGACATAAAGAACTCGACGTCCTCGGCTCTGTGCAATGCGCCTTTTTGAACTTTTAAAGATTGGTCGACTCTCCCTTGCTCTCTCTCGCCCGCGCGAGTTATCGCGACAGATGGGGTGGTTCAGCATCTCACCGAGGTGCGTCAACAAATTTGAAGCGCCTAAAGAGGTTGTTTGGCTGGCTTTTTTGCCAGCGATTCTTGCGGCGACGCCTGAGTGATCGTGCGTTACCGGAGTGCCGATTTGCGGAACTCCTCGAGCCAAGCTGCAAGCGCCAAAAACGCTTTGAAGTTCTCGCGTATAATGTATCCAAAGTCTCTTTTTAGGCAGAGCGAACGTTTTCTTGCTAAGCATACTGCTTAATTTGATCACCATTTAGCGACGGCGAGAAAAATCGGAAAACAAAAAGGAGCAAAGCACTGCACCAGCGAAGGGGCGGTTAAAGCAGCTAGCGAATCTGGCTCGGCCGCTTTTACTGGTTGCTCTGGCTCCCACTGAATTATGGCATGATTTTGGCTCTGCCATTAATGTATACGGTATACAATATTACCTTCGGTGTCTGCCCTGTTCGCTGCGTTCTAAACTGCGACGGTTGTCGCTGTTGGTCTTCTGGAGGAACGCAGCAACTGGATCACCGAGGCAATCGAGAAACCCGTTAGAACTGACCCCGGCTGCGGTGTCGCTTCCTTAAATTGGAGGAGTAGCCCCTCGTAGCTCGAGGTCACTGAGGCCAAACATCAAATGAAAACTATTTATCTAACGGCGGCATTTGGATTTCTTACCTTATCCAGTCTGGAGGCTGCCAATGAACCCGGCAAAAGCGATACACTGGTCGTTGCCGGTCCTCGTACTCCGGAATCGCTTGACGAAGAGTATCCTCCCACCGAGGCGGGCCACGAAGCGCGTAGAAACATCTTTGAACGCCTTCTCGCTTATGCTCCGAAACGGGACGCTGACGGCATCACCGTCGAGAATTTCGATCTGTTAGTTGGAGATCTGGCAGATCATTGGGACCTTTCGCCCGATAAGAAATCCATCACTTTCTTTCTACGCCGCGGAGCGAAAAGCGCAGTTGGCAACGAGCTGACCGCGAATGATCTGCAGTGGACGTTCGAGCGCGGCTGGAATCTTAAGGCCACATTGTATTGGTATTTCACGCAAGTCCTCAAAATCACTGATTTCCAGTCCGCATTTCAAAAGGTCGACGACTACACATTCAGAGTAGTCATCCCCAATCCTTCCCCGTTGTTAGATCGGCTTTGGGTAAACAATGATCTAGGGATCATCGATAGTACCGAGGCCAAGAAACATACCTCGTCAGACGATCCGTGGGCAAGCAAGTGGCTGGCCACCAATTCTGCCTCGTTTGCGCCTTACAGCGTTTCCAAGTTCGCTTCCGGCCAAGAGGTAATCTATGACGCCAATCCGAACTACTTTCGCGGACCGGCGACAATTAAACGGGTGATCTTCCGCGAAATGCCAACGTCTTCCAACCGCGTGGCTGCGCTGCAGGGCGGCGCCATCGATGTGGCCGAATGGCTGCTACCTCGCGAATTGGCGCTGCTGGAGAAAAATCCGACCATCAAAGTCTGGAAGGTATTCGGCAATTACATCTTTCGGGTAGAAATGAATATAGAGACAAAGCCGTTCACCGATCCAAAGGTCAGACAGGCAATGAATTATCTGGTTCCGCGAGACGAAATCTTGAAAAGCATCTTCTTCAACACAGCGCGAGTGACCAAGAGTCCGATCTCTGAGATCTATCCGGCATTTACTGACAGCTATTTCCACTACTCTTACGACGTCGAGAAAGCGAAGAAGCTTCTCACTGATGCAGGCTATCCAAAGGGGTTTGAGACAGAACTCTGGTATCGCACGAATGATCAGATCCAGGAGGAACTGGCTATCGCGCTGAAAACCTCGTTCGCCAAAGCCGGAATCAACCTAAAACTGAACAAGGTCCCTGCGTCAACTTTGGTCGAGAGCTATAGCAAGGGCAAAGCACCGATGTATTTCTTTCGGGACATGGCGATCGTTCCGGATGCTGCCTACGTAGCCAATCTCTGGTTGAACAGCGGTTCACTGATTAACTATTCAAAGTTTCACAATTCGGAGGTTGATAACTTGATCAATAGCGGGTTGACCATGACCGATGAGGCTCAGCGAACAGTGATGATGAAGCGAGTCCAGGAAATTGTTATGGATGAAGCCCCTTGGGTATTTCTTTTCAATCCTGGTTATCAGCTCGCCACCGGTTCGAATGTGAAGGGGTTCTCTTGGTATACTCCGAACGGAAATAGTTGGTACGACTTCGCGAAATCCGGCTCCGTAAAATAGGAACTGCAAATGGCCGCCGGCATCTCAACATCCAGTAGTTCACGGGAGTTCACCCCAGGATTTTGGATGGTTTTGCGCCGGCTATATACACTTTGGCTGACGGCGGTGCCGCGATTTCTGCGGATCATTATCTCGCGGTTCCTAGTATTCGTACCGCAGCTATGCGGAGTCTTATTCATCACCTTCATATTGATTCGGCTGCTTCCGGGAGACCCAGCCCTGACCCTACTCGGCAACCTGGCGACTCCGGAGGCAATTGCGGCGCTTCGGGAGCGTCTCGGCCTCAACCAAAGTATCCTGGATCAATTTGTCCTTTACGCGCAGAATGTTGCGCATGGAGATTTGGGAACATCTATTCTCACATCAAATCCGGTAACTGTGGATCTGTGGGAGCGTGCGCCCGCGACCTTCGAGCTGATTTTATATGCTTTACTAAGCACGATTACCGTCGGGCTTCTCATGGCGGCACTGGCCGTGCTCCGTCCACGCGGTTTCTTCGATCGGGTCGGCCAGCTCTACGGTCTCGTGGCCGGAGCCATTCCAGATTTTTGGGTCGCGCTGCTTTTAATTTATGTTGGCTTTCATTGCTTGGGTTGGGCGCCGCCACCGTTCCGGCGGCTCGATACTTTTGTTAATGCGCCCCCCCGCTATACCGGATTCCTGACCGTTGACAGTCTGCTGGTTGGCGATTGGCAAGCTTTCACGTCGGCGGCCGGTCGCCTGGTTCTACCCGTAGTCACTTTAACCATCGTCAATGCCGGGGCGCTGATGAAAATGGCCAGGACAGTGCTGGCGGCCAATTACAACAGCGAGTTTGCCCAACATGCGAAAGCTTGCGGACTGAGGGAGCGCACCATCCTGTGGAGCGCGCTGCGCAATAGTCTGCCTCCGTTGATTACCCAGGTTGGATTTCTTGCCGGGTTTCTGCTTGGTGGGGCAGTTCTCGTCGAAACCATCTTTTCCTGGAACGGCGTGGGTCAGTATGCGGTCCAGGCGGTTGTGCGGAGCGACTATGCCGCCTTGCAAGGCTTCGTTTTATTAGCCTCGGTGTTTATCCTGTCAGTTTACCTCGCCGTCGACATCATTTATGAACTGGCCGATCCACGAATCGAAGTATGAAACCCGTGGAATATTTGAACAAGCTAATAAAGCGTCCCGCATTGCTGATTGGTTTACTGCTCCTGCTGGTTCAGTTGGCCGCTATACTCTTCGGGCCGCTGATGACGCCTTACTCGCCAGTTGAAGCGAACCCGCTGGAAACGCTACAGCCTCCGTCTCTGCAGCATCCCCTGGGGACCGATGTTTCCGGAATGGATATCTTCTCTCGAATCGTTTACGCGACGCGAATCAACCTAATCATCAGCATCGGCGCGGTTGGCATCGCGTTTCTGGCTGGCGTGCCGATCGGTTTGTTCATCGGCTATTACCGCGGTCCGGTAAGCGGGTTGATTATGCGCATCTTCGATTTCATCCAAGCGTTTCCCGTTTTCGTGCTGGGTTTGGCTTTGGTCTCAGTCTTAGGTCAAGAGATTTGGAATGTGGCCATTGTCCTGGCAGTGCTCTTCACTCCGATGTTTGCGCGGCTAATCCGTGCCGAAGTGCTTTCGCTGCGAGAGCGGCCTTTTGTTAGCGCTGCCCGATGCAACGGTGCTACCGATCGAGTGATTCTGTTCAAGCATTTACTGCCCAATGCACTGACCGCTTCAAGTGTCCAAATTTCAATCAGCATCGGCATGGCAATTTTATTGACTGCGGGATTGTCGTTCATCGGAGCGGGAGTTCGTACCCCCACCCCGGAATGGGGCTTGATGGTAAGTGACGGAGCGCAACAGATGATTCTTGGTGTGTGGTGGGTTTCCTTGTTTCCAGGACTAGCCATCGTTCTATCGGTGCTCTGCTTTGCGCTGCTGGGTGACCAGCTAAAAACCTTCTTCGATCCGCATTCCAAGCCGGCGAACATTCGCGGGTAGACTTTCCTCCCGAGCTTCCGATAACCAGGCTAGATGAAACCAATCCTTGAGTTGCAGGAACTAACCGCCGGCTTCCAACAAAACGGAGAATGCATCCCAGCGCTCACCTCAGTCAGCTTCAGTTTGAACGAAAACGAGATTCTCGGGATCGTTGGGGAAACTGGTTCAGGAAAATCGGTTCTCGCCCGAGCGATCATGAGCTTGTTGCCTACCAACAGCCGCATCCTCAACGGCGACATTCGATTTCGTGGAAGGTCCTTACTCAATTTAAAGCCTGCTGAATATCGGAAGATTCGAGGCAGCCAGATCGCTCTCATTGCAACGAACGCGAAATCTTTGCTCGATCCGGTGGAACGAGTCGGCAACCAGATCGCTCGAGTCTTGCGAGAACATCGCCAGGTTTCCCGGCGAGATGCTAGACAGGCGGCGATTGATCTTCTGGCCGAGGTCGGAATTCAAGATCCAGCGCATCGGGCGGAATCGTATCCCCATCAACTCTCCGGAGGTATGGCTCAACGAGTCGTGATCGCGATGGCATTGGTGGCGCAGCCGCAAATCTTGTTAGCCGATGACGCCACGCTTGGCCTCGATGCTACGGTTCAGGTGCAGGTCCTCGATATGATGGTGGACCGATGCAGAAAACTTGGCCTCTCCGTGATCTTGATCACCCACGACCTGGGGGTGGTTGCGCACTACTGTGATCGCATAGCCATCATGCGTGACGGGCTAATTATTGAATTGAAGCCAGTCGCAGGATTTCTCGCAGCTCCAGAAGTTCAGTACAGCCAGGAGTTGCTTCAGGCAGCGAAGTCGAAGGATACGGAAGCTGAACCGTCCAACTTTGAGATTTTAGGAAGCTCACGTCGATCGGCCTGCATCCTGGCTGTCCAGCGATTGACGAAGACATTCTCGACGCCGACATCGAATCGAGTTGTTCGCGCGGTTGACGACGTGAGTTTCGCTATCGACCGCGGGGAGACCATGGCTCTAGTCGGCGAAAGTGGCTCAGGCAAAACGACTATAGGCCAATGCCTGGTGCGTCTACTTATTCCGGATTCGGGTAAGATTATCTTCGATGATCAAGAGGTTACCGATCGGACTGAAAGCAGGTTTCGCCCGCTGCGGCGACGGATCCAGATAGTTTTCCAGGAGCCTTACCTGGCTTTGAACCCCCGCTGGCGGGTTTTTGACTTAATCGCAGAACCACTCCGGCTGTTGCAATATGGAGACCGTAAGAAGATCACAGCTCGGGTGTATGCAGTTCTGGAGATGGTGAAATTACCGTCTTCTCTGATAAAAGCGTACCCCAATGAGCTTACTGCAGGTGAACAGAAGAGGCTGGGAATAGCCCGGGCATTGGCTACCGAGCCTGACCTGGTAATCTTCGACGAACCGACCACGGCGCTTGATATCCGGGTAAGGGCTCAGATCATTCAACTGGTTCGTGATTTGCAGGCGGAAACTGGTCTTTCGGCATTGTACATCACGCATGATCTGAATTCGGTTAGATCGTTGGCGCACCGGGTGGCGGTAATGCATCGAGGCCGCATCGTGGAGACAGGACCTACCTCGCGGGTATTCAGCCAGCCGGAACAGTCTTATACCAAAACTCTGCTATCAGCAGAATTGCCAATTGAGGGGCCGGCCGGTGCCGAGGTCGCTCACTGAAAGGATGAATATGCATAAACGAATCGTGTTAGTCACTGGAGCCGCGGGTCTCATTGGACACCGAGTGGGAACGCTGCTCGAAGAGCGCGGAGATCAGGTTATCGCTGTCGATAAGTGGGAATCGACGGTAGAAGGCCGAGAGGTTACCGAATGTGATCTAACTGATGTGCACAGTTTACATCGGCTGACGATACGGTATCGGCCGGATTCAATTATTCACTGTGGCGCGATCTCCGGGCCGATGGTCGCGCGAGACAATCCGCATGCGATCTTTCAGAACAACCTGGTTGGAACAGCCAACATTCTGGAACTAGCCAGAGTTTACCAAATTCGCCGCGTGGTATTCTGTTCTTCGGTGAGCGCCTACGGTCCGACTCCGCGCGGGCCGGTAGCCGAGGATGTCCCGTTGAATCCGAGTACGGTTTATGGAGCCACGAAAGCCGCTGGAGAACAGCTGATCGCAGCGTACGCCACTCAACATAAAGTGGACGGGGTCTCCATCCGATTGTCTTGGGTATACGGCCCACGCCGCCAAACCACCTGTCTGATCCGAACGATGCTGTTGGGCGCCCTGCAAAAGCGGCCGACGCGTATACCGTCCGGCGCCGACTTTTATAAACAATACATTTACGTGGACGATGCTGCCAGAAGCCTGTTGCTTGCATTGGACGCTACCGGATTAAAGCGACGAACCTATTCGGTAACCGGCGATTCTTACCTGACGCTCGGGCAGATCGCGGACATTATTCGGAAAATCGTTCCGGGGGCCAATATCGAGGTTTCGCCAGGACCGGATCCGGATGATGATGTTCAGGAAGTCTTCGATATTTCAGCGGCACGGCGAGACCTCGGTTATGCGCCGCAATTTTCGATCGAGCAGGGTATCAAAAGCTATCGAGACTGGCTCGAAGCGAATGTTGTTCACCAGTCGTAACGAAACCTGCCAACGAATTTTAATGAGAGACTTTGATTTAGTTATTCGCGGCGGAACGGTAGTGAACGCGACGTCCACTGCGCGATGCGATATTGGTATTTTGGACGGAAGAATCGTGGCTTTGGCCGAGAACTTGGAGGGAGGGAGCGAACGAATCGATGCCGCTGGCTTGTTGATTGTGCCGGGTGGGATCGATAGTCATGTCCATCTGGAGCAGCCGAGCGGGCAGGCTATCATGGCGGATGATTTCGCCTCGGGCAGCCGATCGGCAGCCTTTGGAGGCAACACCATGCTGCTGGCGTTTGGTCTACAACCGAAAGGAGGTTCGCTTGAAGCTGCCGTTCGGGAGTATCACGCCAGTGCGGCGAGCAAGACGTTCCTGGACTTTAACTTTCATCCGATCATTACCGAGGCGTCTGAAGCCGTGCTGCAGGAGGAGCTGCCGCAGGTGATTCGAAACGGGCATCGCTCGCTCAAGGTCTTTATGACTTATGATGACTTGCGTCTGGGAGACGAAGAGATTTTGGAGCTGTTTGTCGTCGCCCGAAGGGAGGGAGCGCTTGTCCTAATTCATGCTGAAAATCACGACGTCATCACGGTGATGACAAAGCGGTTAGTGGCTGAAGATAAGCTGGCTCCAAGATACCACGTTGAGGCGCACGCCGTAGTCGCAGAAGAGGAGGCGACCCGACGCGTGCTGGCCTTGGCCGAATGGGCGGATGTGCCGATCGCGATCCTGCACGTCTCAACTCGTGGCGCGCTCGAAGCGATTCAGCAAGCACAACAGCGCCGTCAGAAAGTTTTCGCGGAGACCTGCCCGCAGTATCTGGTGTTTGACCCGGAAGATCTGGAAAACTCCGAAGCCGCTAAGTTGGTGTTTAGTCCTCCACCGCGACACGAAACGCATCGCGACGCGTGCTGGGAAAGTTTGACCAGCGGGGTCCTCGCGACGGTATCGTCGGATCATTGTCCATTCCGGTTCGAGGGGCCCGGCGGAAAACAACCAGGGAACGGGAAGGTCGACTTCCGAGCCATCCCCAACGGCATCCCGGGTGTAGAAACCAGATTGCCAATTCTATTTTCGGAAGGAGTTGGTCAAGGTCGAATCAGCTTAAACCAGTTCGTGGCATTGTCTTCGACTAATCACTCGCGTATTTACGGACTATTTCCGCAAAAAGGGCTGATTGGAATCGGCTCAGACGCCGACCTGGTTTTCTGGGATCCGACAAAGAAAGTAACTCTGTCTCAATCAATCTTGCACCACGACTGTGATTATACGCCATACGAAGGTATGCAGGTTACCGGCTGGCCAATACGGACTCTGTTGAGAGGGAAGACGATCGTTTCAGAGGGTGAGCTGCTGGCAAACCCGGGGACCGGACAGTTCCAAAAGCAGATCAGTATCAACGGAAGCGCTTAGCAGGAGAATCGTGACACTGTGACTCGGTCTCTACAGCGATGCACAACAATTCATTGATTGAATCGGCCGTGCGAGCCTAGGATCTTGCCGGTGGTAAAGAGTCGTCCCCAGAAGCGTCGCCGTCGTCCAGCAAACGAACGCCAAGTCGATTTTGAGGAGCCGCAGCGATACTACGAAATCGTTGAGACCAAGCTGCGCAGCGCTATCCGCAGTGGGCTGCTCCGGGCCGGTACCGTGCTGTATGAAGCAGCGGTTGCTGATCTTTTCGGGGTGAGCCGGCCACCGGTCAAACGCGCACTGCAGATGCTGGAGGAGGCAAATCTCATTCATCGGCTCAACCGGAGGGGGTATATAGTAGGACCAAGTGGAACTACCCTGCAGCCGATCCGAACGAATCTGCACAGATTGTCTCTTAATATAATGGAACCGCTGGGCAACGGAGCTTTGCGGGCAAGTTGGCAGCGTATTTACGAGGCAGTCGAAGAGGAAATTTTGTCTTGTTCTCCATTTGGTACCTTCCAGATCTCAGAAGCGATCCTTTGCGACCATTATAATGTTAGTCGAACTGTTATCCGCGATGTGCTTAATCGGATTCACGGCCGTGGCCTAATTGAAAAAGATCGCTGGTCTCATTGGATTGCTGGCCCATTGAGCGCCCGACGATTGGATGAGCACTTCGCGATGCGAAAGATTCTCGAACCAGCGGCCCTGATTGCGGCATCGGCGACGCTAACTCCGGAATTTATTATGCAACGTCGCGA
>Ga0137363_10002527_pt1 | contig 10910 bp, 9 predicted proteins | sample MadtaG_FD_104800 | JGI IMG/M metagenome (GOLD analysis project Ga0137363, IMG submission 104800) | Vadose zone soil microbial communities from Angelo Coast Range Reserve, California, USA - Mad1_115_16 metaG | ecosystem: Environmental > Terrestrial > Soil > Vadose zone | place: USA: California...
CTTCCAAAACGCGCCCGGCGGGTACCTGAGCTCGAAGACCGGGCTCCTCACGTTGAACCTGACCTACAACACCACCACCATGGCGCTGACCAACGTGACGGCCAGCATCGGCACCCCCTGACAGATGCCGGGACCCGCCATGCGAATACGGCGTCGGAGCAAGGTCGGGTGGTTCGCGCTGCTGGTCGCGGCCGGGGGCCTTCTCGGTCCCCGGCCGGCGGCCGCGGGAGGGTCTTGGGGAGCCGATTACTTCCCCAACGTCCCGCTCATCACCCAGGACGGCAAGGTCGTCCGCTTCTATGACGATCTGCTCAAGGGCAAGTCCGTCGCCATCAACCTCATCTACACCACGTGCAGCGCCAGTTGTCCCCTGGAGACGGCGAAGTTGACCCAGGTGCAGCGCATCCTGGGCGATCGCGTCGGCAAGGACGTCTTCTTCTACTCGATCAGCATCGATCCGAAGCACGACACGCCGGAGGTGCTGAAAGCGTACATGCAGAAGTACCACATCGGTCCGGGCTGGCTGTTCCTCACCGGCAGGGAGGAGGACATCACGCTCGTCGCCAAGAAGCTCGGCCTCTCCTCGCTGACCGACTTGTCCAACCGCGACGGGCACATGCCGAGTCTCATGGTCGGCAACGAGCCCACCGGGAAGTGGGTGCGGCAGTCCGCGGTTGACAATCCCCGCTTCCTCGCGGCGCAGATGGCCAACTTCCTCGGCTTCAGAAACGCGGTCCCGGCGCGCAGCTACGCCGAGCTCACCGAGCCGCCCAAGGTCGACGAGGGTGCGCGGCTGTTCAACGCCAGGTGCGCGGCGTGCCATACCGTGGGCAAGGGCGACGGCGTCGGACCCGACCTGGCGAACGTCACGAAGCGGCGGGACCACTGCTGGGTGGGCCGCTACATCACGGAGCCGGACAAGATGCTCGCGGAGCGCGATCCGGTCGCGGTGGAGCTGTTCGCCAGGTACAAGAGCGTCCGGATGCCGAACCTGAGCTTGACGCCCGAGGAGGTCGCTCTGTTGCTCTCGCACATCGAGAAGCAGGGCAAGTCTTCAGCGGAAGCGTCTCGGCCGGTCAGCCTTTCCGGCCGCTAACGAAGCCCGGCTGTCCCTTCTGCAGCCGGGTTTCGGCGCGGTGGTGCGCGACGGCCATCTGCGCCACAATCGCGGGTCTCGCGGAAGGAGGCCCGGCATGGTCACGGCGGAAGCGCGCGGTGCAGCGGGAACGAAGCTCCCGGTTCTCACCATCCGCGGGTTGCGGGCGCGGGCGCTGCGGGTGCCGATGCGGCGGCCGCTCGGCACCAGCCGAGGGAACATCACTCACGCGCCGCTGGTCCTGCTGGACCTGGAGACCGAGGAAGGGGTCCCGGGCCGGGCATATCTCTTCGCCTACCAGGAGGTGGGAGCACACGCTCTCCGGCAGCTCCTCGCCACCATGCTGGACATCGTGCGGGGCGACGCCGTCGCGCCCGTCGCGGTCGCGCAGAAGCTCCACTCGCGCTTCACGCTCATGGGCCGAGAAGGGCTGCCCACCATGGCCATGTCCGGCGTCGACGGCGCCCTGTGGGACGCGCTGGCGCGCGCCGCGGGGATGCCGCTGGCGCGGCTTCTGGGCGGCGAGCTCCGCCCGGTGCAGGCGTACAACAGCAATGCGCTGGGCCTCGACGCGCCGGAGAAGGTCGCCGATCAGGCCGTGGAGCTTCTGGCGGAAGGTTTCCACGCCGTCAAGCTTCGCTTGGGGCGCAGGTCCGCGGCCGAGGACCTGCGGGCGACGCGCGCCGTGCGCCAGAGGATCCCGGCCGAGGCGCTCTTGATGACCGACTACAACCAGGCGCTCACCGTGGCGGAGGCGCTCGCGCGGGGACGCGGCCTCGACGGGGAGGGCGTCTACTGGATCGAGGAGCCGGTGCGCCACGACGATTACGCCGGCGCGGCCCGGATTGCGGGAGAGCTCGCGACTCCCATCCAGATCGGCGAGAACTTCCTGGGAACGCGACCGATGGCGACGGCGATCGCGGCAGGTGCGGCGGACTACGTCATGCCGGACCTGGCGCGAATCGGCGGGGTCACGGGCTGGCTGCGGGCGGCGGCGCTGGCCGACGCGGCGGGGATCGAGATGTCCTCGCACCTGTATCCCGAGGTGAGCGCGCACTTGTTCGCCGTCACGCCGACGGCCCATTTCCTCGAGTACGTGGACTGGGCGGCGCCGATCCTGGAGCGCCCGCTGGAAGTCTCCGACGGACAGGCGCGTCCCAGCGAGAGGCCAGGGTCCGGCCTCGACTGGAACGAAGATGCGGTCGCTCGCTTCGCGCTCGAGTCCTGACCCTCAGCTCGCCGCCGCCGCCGCCGTTTGGTGTTCGGCGAACGCGCGGGAGAGCGCCAGGTGCGTCGGCAGGTAGAACACGACCACCAGGACCGCCAGCGTCGCCGCGAGATGCGCCGCCGCGGGCTCGAGCGAAAGACCCCAGATCGGATCGCGGAAGGCGAAGTTGAGGTTCTCCACCCGCCCGGTCAGGCGCGAGACGACGAGCAACGCCGACGCGAGCGCGATCTGCAGGCCGAAGCCGCGCCGATCGTAGCCGACCCGGCGCAGCGACCAGAGCAATAGAACGGGCCAGAAGACGTGGAAGAGCGAGAGCAGCCGCACGGCGAGGGGGAAGCGCGCGTCCCAGAGATACTCGGTGCCCCCGAAGACGTGCTGGCCGGTGAAGAGGCGCGACCCGGCGTCGACGTCCCAGACCGCGTCGGCGAGGATCGAGGAGACTGCCTGGCTCGAGAGGAGAAGGGGACTTCCGCGCCACAGCCCGGTGCAGGTGAGCAGCACCGCGACGTCGCAGAGGTGGAGGAAGTTCCGCGGACCCCAGACCCACCAGTAGGCGGGAATCCAGACGGCGAGCCAGGCCAGAGCAGCCCAGCGCATCCGGGGAAACGCGTGGGTGGGGCCGGCCGCCGTGGTCACGCTCGAGCCTTGCGCCGCCACGCCAGCACCGCGAACAGGATCAAGAGCTCGGCGATGCCCCCCGATCGCTGGCCGCAGCTGCAATTCGCGACGGGTACGCTGAGCGTCCGCTGCAGCTGGGCGAAGTCGGCGGCGCAGGCGGACTGTACGCTGGGGCAAGTGGAAGGTCCGAGGATCTGCGTGAACGAGAGGAGCTTCTGGAACGATCTCCCCCGGTCGTCGCTGGTGGCTACGTCGTAGCCGTCCACGCTGCCGATACCGCAGGCGTAGACGCGTCCGGCCCGCTCTCCCAGGCACTGCAAGTGGGGCCCCGGCACCCGCTCGAACGCATTCGCTCCCGGCGCACGAACGTAGAAATCGCCGGCCGAGGTGCCGGCGTACAGGGCCCCATCGGACGCGCGCACGAACCCACCGAGCGTCGAGGCGGTCGAGAGGAGCGGCTGGGCGTGCGCGCCGCCGTCGGTGGTGATCCAGATCGAGTCCGCGCCGTTCGCGCTGACCCGCAGATACACGGTGTTGGCGTCGGCCGGGTCGACTTGCGCGATCTTCACCTCCGCCGCGGGATCGACCGCCAGATCGAACCGCATCCAGCTCGCTCCGCCGTCTGGGCTGCGCAGCAGGGCGGAAGATCCGGGCGACGAGCCGGTCGGAAGCGCGGACGTCGTCGCGTACACGACGGAGGCGTCCACGGCGGCGATCTCGACGCTGAGCAGGCGCTCTTCGCTTCCGAGCGGAGGGACCCCGCTGCTGATCAAAGGGGCGCCGAAGCTCCGGCCTCCGTCGCTGGAGGAAAACAGCGAGGCGCCCGCGCGAGGCGGCCAGCCGATGGCCAGCACGGAATCGGGGTTGGCGGGAGCGACGAAGGCGTCGACGACGATCAGCCCGCTCATCGCTCCGGCCGCGCGCGTCCAGGCGCAGAGGTCGTCGCTGCGGGAGAGGTTGTCCTGGTGCGCGGCGATCACCTCGCCGTTCGATCCCCCCTGGTAGACGAGCACGGTGGCGAGCGAACCCGTCAGGTGGCCCTCGCAGACGTATCGCCAGGTGGTGCCCGCGTCTTCCGAGATGACCAGACCGAAGGTGGTTCCGACCAGGATCCGCTGCGGCAGCGCCGCGGGCAGGAGCACGCTCATCCCAGTGGGAAAAGCGCCGTCGGCGCGCGCCCCGAACGACGCTGCCATGGCGAGCGCAAGCACCGACCTGCGCATCGCGTCCATGTAGCACGGCCGGCCGCATCCCGGTAGAAGTGGCGGATGCTGCCGCGCCTCTTCGCGGCCGCGCTTCTGTGCGCGGCGGCACCCGTCCTGGCCCAGGCCCCAACGGACCATTCCGAGCATGCGGGGCACTCCCCGAAGTCCGCCCTGCAGCCCGTCGTCGAGGAACAGCAGGGGGCGGAGCTGGACATTCCCATGACGCGCAACGCTTCGGGCACCAGCTGGCAGCCCGACAACGCCCCGATGCGCGGTTTGCACTACTCCGCCGGAGGCTGGGCGTTCATGGTGCATGGAACCGCGTCGGCCGGATTCGACGATCAGCTCGGCTCGCGCGGCGGCACCCAGGTGATGTCCACGAACTGGATCATGGGAATGGCGGCGCACGAGCTTTGGGGAGGACTGGCGCAGCTTCGAGCGATGATCTCCTTGGAGCCGCTCACCGTCCCCGCGGCCGGGTACCCGCAGCTCCTGCAAACCGGCGAGTTCTACGGGGGAGCCCATCTGCACGATCATCAGCATCCCCACGACCTGTTCATGGAGACTTCGGTCACCTGGCGGCGTCCGCTGTCCGGGTGGCTGGGAGCGGAGGTCTATCTCGCGCCCGTCGGCGAGCCGGCACTGGGGCCACCCGCGTTCATGCACCGCGCCTCCGCTGAAGGAGATCCCTTTCCGCCGCTCGCCCACCACTGGCAGGACTCCACGCATGTGTCTTTTGGCGTGGCGACGGCGGCGCTCTACACGCGGCAGACCAAGCTCGAGGTGTCCTGGTTCAACGGCCGCGAGCCCGACGAAGATCGCTGGAACTTCGACTTCCGTGAGCTGGACTCCTTCTCCGTCCGCCTCTCGGCCAATCCGGTTCGGCCGGTCAGCCTTCAAGTGTCCTACGGATACCTGGCGAGCCCCGAGCCGCCTTCGCTGACGGGAGTCGCCCTGAGCGTCAGCCGGATCACGGGCTCGATCTCGGTGAGCTTGCCACTCCCGCGGCTCCAGCTCGACACCACGCTCGCCTGGGGCCGCAACCTCGAGCTCACTCCGCTCGACAGCTTCCTCTTCGAGGCGAACCTCGACCTGGACGGGCGGAACGCCCCCTTCTTCCGCCTGGAAGTGGTGCAGAAGACGGCGCACGACCTGGTGGTCCCGGGCTTCTCGGGTCCGGCGGCGTTCGCGCAGTCGTATCTGCTCTCCAACGCGGTGGTGGGATTGGTGCATTCCTTTCCCACGCTGGGACCGATCCAGCCCGCTCTCGGGGCGCGCATCTCGCTGGGGCGGGTCCCCTCCGACCTCGAGCCGCTCTACGGCTCGCAGGCGGTCTTCGGCGGGTACGTGTACTTGCTCGCGCGCTTGCCCACGCACTGATCTACTCTGGGACTCATGAAGAGCCGCTGGTCCGACGACGAGGCCCGACAGTTCTGCGAACGCTACGCGCCGCGCTGGGGCGAGCCCCTGGCGCTGCGCGTCTACACCTCGCGCCTGATCGGCGCCGATCCCGACCTGGTCATGCACGGCGGCGGAAACACCTCGGTCAAGATCGCCAAGGAGAACCTTCTCGGCGACCGGGTGGAAGCGCTCTGTGTCAAAGGCAGCGGGTGGGACCTCGATTCCATCGAGCCGCAGGGCTTCCCCGCGCTGGACCTCTCCTGGCTGCGACGCCTGCGCAAGCTGGAGAGCCTCTCCGACGAGGAGATGGTGAACCAGCTGCGCACCCGCCTGTTCGACGCCAGCGCGCCGAATCCTTCGGTGGAGACCCTGCTGCACGCGTTCCTCCCCCACGCCTTCATCGACCACACCCACGCGGACGCAATCCTGGCGCTCACCAACCAGCCCGACGGCGCCGACTTGATCCACAAGGCCCTGGGCGACCGGGTGGTGGTGGTGCCCTACGTGATGCCCGGGTTCAGGCTCGCCAAGCTCGCGGCCGAGATGTTCGAAGGGAAGCCGGACGCGGAGGGGATGGTGCTCCTCAAGCACGGCCTCTTCACCTTCGCGCCGGACGCGCGCACGAGCTACGAGAGGACCGTGGACTCCGTGGATCGGGCGGAGAGCTTCCTCCGGGGGCGCTTGCGGGGGCGGGCCCCGGCGGCTCCGGCGGGCGACGTCGCCGAGGCCAGGTCGCGGATGGCGCAAGTCGGTCCCGTCGTGCGCGGCCTGCTGGCGACCGCGAGCGGCAACGCCGACCAGCCGCACCGCCGCGTGATCCTCGAGCATCGCGCCACGCCCGAGATCCTCGGACTGATCGCCGCGCCCCAGTGCGCATCGCTGGCGGAGCGCGGCCCGCTCACCCCGGATCACGTCATCCGGACCAAGGCCCGGCACCTCTTCATCGGCCAGCCCGCTTTGCAAGATCCGGAAGCGTTGCGCTCGCAGCTGGCCGCGGCCATCGCCGGCTACCGGACGCGCTACGACGCGTACTTCGCCGAGCAGGTGGGCGCGAAGGGAGTGAAGCGCAGCAAGCTCGACCCGGATCCGCGGGTGCTGCTGATTCCCGGCTTGGGGATCGTCTGCGCCGGCAAGACGCGCAAGGACGCGGCCATCGCGGCCGACATCGCCGAGCACACGCTGCGCATCAAGGCCGCGGCGGAGGCCATCGGGCGGTACGAGCCGCTCGACGACTCCGAGCTCTTCGACATGGAGTACTGGAGCCTGGAGCAGGCCAAGCTGGGCAAGGAGGCCGAGAAGCCGCTGGCGCGGCAGGTGGCGCTGGTGACGGGTGCCGCGGGAGCCATCGGCGTCGCCACCTGCGTCGAGCTGGCGAAAGCCGGCGCGCACGTGGTGTTGACCGACGTGGACGAGAAAGGATTGGAGCGGGCCAGGGCCAAGGTGGCGCAGGCGGCGGGTGGCAGCTCGTGCGCAGCCGTCCCGATGGACGTGACCGACGAGGAGTCGGTGCGGCGCGCGTTCGACGATGCGTGCCGCGCCTTCGGTGGCGTGGACATCGTGGTGCCCAACGCCGGCATCGCCCACGTCAGCGCGCTGTCGGAGACGGACGCGCGCCAGTTCCAGAAGGTCCTCGACGTCAACCTGGGGGGCTACTTCCTCACGCTCCGGGCGGCCGCGCGCGTGATGCGGGCGCAGGGCACCGGCGGGAACGTGGTGATCAACGCCTCCAAGAACGTCTTCGCGCCGGGCGCGGACTTCGGGGCGTACAGCGCGTCGAAGGCGGCGGGCCACCAGCTGGGGAAGGTGGCGGCCATCGAGCTGGCGCCCCTGGGCATCCGGGTGAACATGATCAACGCCGACGCCGTGTTCGCCGAGGGCGACACTCCTTCCGGGCTCTGGCGCGAGATCGGTCCCGATCGGGCCCGCTCGCGCGGGATCCCGCCCGCGAAGCTCCCGGAGTTCTACCGGGAGCGCAACCTGCTCCACGCGGAGGTCACCGGCACCCACGTGGGACGGGCGGTGGTCTTCTTCGCTTCCAACCAGACGCCGACCACGGGCGCGACGCTGCCTGTCGACGGCGGGATCGCGGCCGCCTTCCCCCGCTGAGGGGCCGCAGTCGATCCGGCGTGCGAGAGAGCGGTAGTATGCGTTCCCATACGGAGGCCCTCCATGAAAGCTGGCCTCGTGGGATTTCCAGTCAGCGGCAAGACGACGCTCTTCAACGCCATCACCACCCTGCACCGGGGCGGCGACTCGCACGTGCACCTCGGCGCCATCAAGGTGCCCGACAAGCGGATCGACCATCTCGCCGCGGTGTACAAGCCGCGGAAGGTCACCTACGCGGAGATGCGCTTCGCGGATGTGCCGGGTGCGCGCGGCAAAGGGCTGGAAGGCGAGTCGCTGCGGGCGCTGGCCGACGTGGATGCGCTCTGCCTGGTGCTGCGCGGCTTCGCCGCCCTGGAGGGCAATTCCCCCGAGCCCCTGGGCGAGCTGCGCGAGTTCGACGCCGAGCTGGTGCTCGCCGACCTGGAGGTGGTGGAGCGCCGGATGGATCGCTTGCGCAAGGAGCACGGCGGCACCACCGGGGCCGAGTTCCACGAGCTGTCGAATCTGCGCGCGCATCTGGAGGGCGGCAGCCCGCTGCGCACCATGCGCTGGACCGACGCCGAGGAGCGCGAGATGGCCCACTTCGGCTTCCTCTCGCGCCGCCCGATGCTGGTGGTGCACAACGTCGGCGAAGGGGACGCGGCCAAGCCGCTCGCGCCGGAGCTGGAAACGGAGGTGTGCGCCCGCGGCGCGGAAGGCTTGACGCTCAGCGCGGAGGTGGAAGCGGAGATCGCGGAGCTCGAGCCCGCGGAGCAGCCCGCGTTCCTGGAGTCGATCGGGCTGCGGGAGGCGGCGCGCGAGCGCTTCATCCGGGCCGCGTATCACCTGCTCGATCTGATCTCCTTCTTCACGGTGGGCGAGGACGAAGTGCGCGCCTGGACCATCCACCGCGGGGACAAGGCGCCGCGGGCGGCGGGGAAGATCCACTCCGATCTCGAGCGCAGCTTCATCCGCGCCGAGGTGATCCACTACGAGGACTTCGTCGCCGCCGGCGGGGAGGCCAAGGCGCGAGAGAAGGGGCGGATGCGCCTGGAGGGCAAGGAATACGTCGTGCGCGACGGGGACATCCTCCACGTCCGCGCCGGCTGAGATGGTTCAGGGTTCTTCCGCCCCCCTTGACGGGGACCCCCGGCTTAAGTCCTAGCTGCGTCCAGAAACAGGCAGGATCGGCCGCGAATCGCCGCCCTGTGGGGAGACAAATGTCCGAGTCCGCAGGAATCCGTGAAGACCGGGCGCGCCGCCGGATCGAGATCCGGGCGCCGCAGGACTTCGCCGCCGGCATCGCGCTGGTGGTTCTCGCGCTGATCGCGTTCTGGGCCAGCGCGGAGCTGGGCGAAGGCCGCTTCTTCACCGTCGGTCCCGCCCTGTTGCCCCGGATGGTCGCCACCCTGATCGGGATCATCGGAGCCGGTCTGGTCGTCAGCGGGCTGATCAAGGACGGCGATGCGATGGGTCGCTGGACCTTGCGCGGGCCGCTCTTCATCTTCATCAGCGTCGCCGCCTTCGCGCTCAGCATCCGGACCATCGGGCTCGCCCTGGCCGGACCGCTGGTGGCCGTGATCAGCGGCGCCGCCTCACCCGAGACCCGGCCGCGAGAGCTGGTCCTCTTCGCGCTGGTGGTCACCGCGCTGTCGATCGCGCTCTTCCGCTACCTCCTGCACCTGCCCATTCCCATCCTGATCATCCCCCGCGTCCTGGTGCTCTGAATCGGCGATGAGCGATCTGCTCTCCAATCTCGCGCTCGGGTTCGCGACCGCGCTTTCGCTGCAGAACCTCGGCCTGGCCTTCATCGGATGCATGGTCGGCACGCTGATCGGCGTGCTCCCCGGGATCGGTCCCATCGCGACCATCACCATGCTCCTGCCGATCACCTTCAACTTCGAGCCGGTCGGCGCGCTGATCATGCTGGCCGGCATCTACTACGGCGCCCAGTACGGCGGGTCGACGACCGCCATCCTCGTCAACATCCCCGGAGAGGTGACCGCGATCGTCACCACGCTCGACGGACACCCGATGGCCAAGCAGGGCCGCGCCGGCGTCGCCCTGGGGATCGCCGCCATCGGCTCCTTCTTCGCCGGCTGCGTGGCGACCCTGGTGATCGCCGCGCTCGCCAGGCCGCTGGTGAAGCTGGCGCTCCTCTTCGGGCCCGCGGAGTACTTCGCGTTGATGGTCATGGGACTGGCGTTCGCCGTCGTGCTCGCCAGCGGATCGGTGCCGAAAGCGATGGCGATGATCCTCTTCGGGCTTCTCCTCTCCACGGTGGGGACCGATCTGGAGACCGGCGTCGAGCGCCTGACGTTCGGGATTCCGGCCTTGACCTCCGGCATCGATTTCGCGGTGCTGGCGATGGGCGTGATCGGGTTCGCCGAGGTGCTCAAGAATCTGGAGGTCCCGGAGAAGCGGGATCTGGCGAAGCAGCCCATCGGCCGCCTCCTGCCCGGACGCGAGGATCTCAAGGCCTCGGTGTGGCCCATCGTGCGCGGCACGCTGGTGGGGACCATCCTCGGAATCCTGCCCGGCAACGGCGCGGTCCTCGGACCCTATGCGTCCTATACGATCGAGAAGAAGGTGGCCAAGGACCCGCGCCGATTCGGACGCGGAGCGATCGAAGGCGTAGCGGGACCGGAATCGGCGAACAACGCCGGGGCGCAGAGCTCGTTCATTCCGCTGCTGACTCTCGGCATTCCCCCCAATGCGGTGATGGCCCTGATGGTCGGCGCCATGACCATCCACGGCATCGTTCCCGGCCCTCTGGTGATGAGCAAGAACGCGACGCTCTTCTGGGGAATGATCGCCAGCATGTGGATCGGCAACCTCATGCTGCTGGTGATCAATCTTCCGCTGGTCGGCATCTGGGTGAAGCTGCTCGACGTGCCCTACCGGCTGATGTACCCGGCCATCCTGGTCTTCTCCTGCATCGGCATCTACTCGGTGAACAACTCGCCCTCCGACGTGCTCCTGACCGGGATCTTCGCCCTGATCGGATATGCGCTGCTGAAGCTCGGCTTCGAGACGGCGCCTCTCTTGCTCGGATTCGTGCTCGGCCGGCTGATGTAGGAGAACCTCCGCCGGGCGCTGCTCATCTCCCGCGGCCGCCTCGGGACCTTCCTGGAACGGCCGGTGAGCGCGGCGCTGCTCGGCGTCGCGCTGATCGTGCTCGTCGCCGCCATCCTTCCCGCGGTGCGCCAGAAGCGCGCCGAGGTCTTCACCGAATGACCGATGACCGCCCGTGTGGCGGAGCCATGAACCAAAGCCA
>Ga0137363_10002534_pt1 | contig 10903 bp, 7 predicted proteins | sample MadtaG_FD_104800 | JGI IMG/M metagenome (GOLD analysis project Ga0137363, IMG submission 104800) | Vadose zone soil microbial communities from Angelo Coast Range Reserve, California, USA - Mad1_115_16 metaG | ecosystem: Environmental > Terrestrial > Soil > Vadose zone | place: USA: California...
CAATGATGGACAGCCAGCTTTCAGTACCCGTGAAGTTTTTTACTTTTGCCGCATTCCATTTCAGCAGAGAGGTTGTTCCTGCCTCGCCGTAGGGTTAAGTTCACCGCGAACTGTTCGATGCGTGCTGAGCGGTTTTCAACAGCGTCACGCTGCTGATTGCCGATGACGTGACCGTAAATTCCCAGCGTGATGCGTGGGTCACTGTGCCGCAGTTGTTTCCGCACAACAGCCGGTGTTGCACCGTCTGCGAGCAGGGCACTGGTTGCACCGTGGCGCCGCATGGAACCCGCCGCGTGGAATGCCCAACTTCACCAACAGCGGGTGAAGTTGCTTTTCACGCAGCTTGTTTGCTGAGAATGGACGCCCGCGACGGTTGACGAACAGCAGGTCAGTTTTCCCTTCATGGGTCTGAAGGTAACTGCGCAGCCGCGCTCCTAGCTGTGATGGCATCGGAACATCTGCGCTGCTGGCCTGAGACTTCACTGCTTGGGGCAACGCGACAAAAGACTTGAAGGTCGTCTGGGAAAGGGAACCCGCTTGAAGCGTGTTTTCAAAAGATCTCGGTGAAGAAAAAGGAAAATCTGGTGCCGGGGGACCGGATCGCACGACGCGTGTATACCACTTTGGTCTATCGTTGGCCGCTTAGTGACGAAGTGAGGCGGCGTATGAGCCAGCCGAGCAAAAGGAGAATCGCGCTGGTGAAAAAGACGGAAAAACGCGGCGGGTTGCTCTAGGAATTGTCGATATCTATACCGACGTTGAGAAGGGCCCAAAGGAGGAACGCGCCTGTGCCGAAGAAATAGTGGTACGGGCCGGCCGTCGCTGTAAGGAAGCTCCAGAGAGCTTGCTTGGTATCAAAACTTTCGCTTGACATCAGCAAAAAAGCCGCGCATATAGTTCGCGACACGAATTTAATACCCACCTTTAGGCTCTTTGGTTTTGAAAGTTCACTCTAAGATGCAGGAACCTGCCGACAGTATAAGGCGAGACTAGAACTCCATGATTCGAATTGACTTTACCAACACGCACGTGGCCTCGAGCCAAACGGCCCGAGACATCAACAGGGGTGTACTCCTCAACCTCGTCCGGCGGCGGCAGCCAATCTCGCGCGCCGATCTGGCCCGAGTTTCGGGGCTTCAAAGGAGCACCGTTTCACTTATAACCGAACAACTGATGCAAGAGCGATGGGTGGTGCACGGGCCGATAGGCGGGCTGCCCCGAGGTCGAAGACCTACCTTCCTTAAGTTGAATGACCGGAGAGCGATCCTGGTGGCGGACCTTCGACCGAATCAAACCACGGTAGGAGTAGCCGATGTCAATGGCAATTTTCTCTCCAAGGAGACGATGCCCACGATGAACGACCCCCGCGCCACTGCGGACGGTCTCGCCGCAAGAATGCGTCACTTGATGCAGGTTCATTCCGAGCTGGTTTTTGAAGGAGTGGGAATCAGCTTGCCTGGGCGCATCAACGAGGAGACTCAGCGCGTCATTTTCGCCCCGAATCTGGGGTGGCCGGATTTCGATTTGAAAAGCACAATCGAACGGGCCACGAGCATGCGCGTGGAACTGGAGAACGCCGCGAATGCCTGCGCGCTTGCGGAGGTCTGGTTCGGCCACACCGAGAAGATTCGTGACTTTGTGGTGGTAACCGTGTCGGAGGGGATCGGTACGGGAGTTTTTATGAACGGACAGCTTGCCCGCGGAGGTACGGGCATGGCGGGAGAATTTGGACACGTTCAGCTTGATCCCAGCGGACCGCCCTGTGCTTGTGGCCGCCTGGGATGCTGGGAGGTATACGGCTCGAATCGAGCAGCGTTGCGTTACTACCGCGAATCGAGCAAAACGCGGGATACGTTGAGTTTTCAGGATTTGATGGGATTGGCCGAATCAGGAGATGCGCTGGCGCTCAAAGCATTGGAAACGATGTTTCAGGCGGTTGGCAGAGGCATTCGGATGATCGTCACAGGTTTGGCACCGGAAGAGATTTTGGTTGTTGGGGAACTGACGCGTCAATGGCAGCAGTTCGGTTCGCTGGTTGAAAAGGAAGCCGGGACCGGTTTTCTAGCAGGGCGGCCACCTCGTGTCCGGCCGGCCGAAGGGGAAATGGCACGCCTCCGCGGTGCCGTGGCGCTGGTGCTTCAAAAACATTTTGGGCCTGCGGCAGGGACACGGTGGGAAGAAGACGAACGTTTCCTGCAGGGTAGGGCTATCGCGTTGTGAAGAGTTCTCGCAAGCAAAGTGGCGGGGTGCCACCGAGCTTGCATTGCTTAGATCACTTGGGTGAGGGATGTCATGTTTCAATCAAGAATCGGACGAAACTATTTTTTGTTCGCGGTGGTAATTGTGATGTTTTCTGCGCGAGTGTTTGCTCAGGGAGGCGGAAACAGTGCGATCACCGGTACTGTTGCCGATCCAACCGGGGCGGTCATGGCGGGTGCACAGGTGACGGTGATCCAACAGGCGACTTCCGTGCAACGTGCAACGACAACGAACGCGAGCGGCGCCTTTACGGTTCCTTCTCTCCCGCCTGCGAGCTACAGCGTCACGATAGCAGCTCCAGGCTTCAAAACCCTCGTACAAGACATCACCCTGTTGGCGGACCAGGTTCGCGCACTCGATGTGCGGCTGGAGATAGGCCAAACGAGCCAACAAGTCACTGTGGAAGCGGCCGCAGTGATGGTAAACACGGTAACTCCGGTCTTGAGCCAGGTGATCGAGCAGACCCGCGTCGTCAGTATTCCCTTGGAGACACGCAACGCTGCCGACTTGACGCTCTTGGTGCCTGGCACGACGACGGCCAACGGTCACGGTGTCCAGCAAGGTGACACCAAGCAGATTGCCGTCGGGACTCAGTCCGTCGCCGAATCCATTTCGGTAAACGGCGCGCGCCCGGACCAAATCAGCTACAACCTCGACGGGGCCAACAACGAAGACTTGATGAGTAATACCAACGACCCCTTTCCCTTTCCCGACGCGCTGCAGGAATTCAGCGTCCAGACAAACAGCTTCGACTCGCGTTACGGGACGAATGCTGGCGCGGTTGTGAACGTGGTCACGAAATCCGGTACCAACGATTGGCACGGTGATGCATTCGAATTCGTGCGCAACAAAGTCTTTAACGCTAAAAACTTTTTTGCCAAACCGCCGGCGGGATCCACCGACGCGAGAGACCGGCTGAAGCAAAACCAATTCGGTGGAACCGTCGGTGGACCGATCAGGAGGAACGAGAGTTTCATTTTCTTCGGCTACCAGGGGACGCGGATTCGCACCGTGAATAACGCTTCCAACGCCAAGGTCCCAACGGCCGCCAACATGACTGGAGACTTTTCGGCACTCTGTAAGTCCGGTTTCGATGGCGCGGGGGTGTGTCTGGACCGGGATGCAAAAGGTAATGTCATCGACCAGATCTATAACCCCGCCACTGGAGCGGCCTTTGCTGGCAATAAGGGTCTTCCGATAGATCCCGTGGCTCAGAACTTCGCCAAGCTTCTTCCTGTCTCCAGCGCCGACGTCAATGGAAACGTGACGTTTCAAACTCCGCTTGTTCAAAACCTCAACGAGTACGTTGCTAAATTCGACCAAGTGGTTCGAGGAAAGGACCGCCTCTTTGCGCGGTTTTATCTCGACAGGTTCCAGCATGCTCCGCCTTACGATGGGAAAGATTTGCTGACAGTCGCGGCGGGTTCCACGGTGCAAAGCCAGAACTACGCCGCGGGGTACACTTGGGTTGCAAAACCCACTCTCGTCAACAACGTGGTTGTGGATGTTGTGCGAACGGCATCCGATCGTGGCCAGGGCGGGCAGGTTCCTCAGATGACCGACTTCGGCTCGACCATCTTCCAGCTTCCCAAGTCGTCGGGCGGCATCCGCAGCTTCAGCGTGAGCAATTTCTTTTCCATCGGAAACTTTACGGATGCCAAGTTCGTTCGCAATACCGGCGACATCCGGGACCAGGCTACGTGGACTCACGGAAAACACACCTTCAGCTTCGGCGGTGATTTCGAACGCGACCAGTCCAACATTCGAAATACTGACTTGGAGAACGGGAGCTGGTCGTTCACCACGGATACCTCACATCCCGCCACGAGTGTTGTCAGCTCGGCGCAATCCGCTGCGAATTTCGTTCTGGGGCACATGCGCTCCTACAGCCAGACTTCCGGCGACTTCTCCGACTCAAGGCAAAACGTCATTGGCCTTTATTTTCAAGACGAGTGGAAGTTTCGGCCCCGCTTGTCCCTGACCGTGGGGCTTCGCTGGGAACCGCAAGGTGTAATGAAGGAAATCTATGGGCGCACCGAGCAGTTCCGGCCGGATGCCTACGCTGTCGGAGTGAAGTCGAAAATCATCCCCGGCGCCCCCGCAGGCCTGTTTTTTGTGGGCGATTCATATAATGGCATCGGCTTTCCTCCCACTGGGGAGACGGCCGACCTCAAAAACTTTGCTCCCCGCGTGGGGTTTGCCTACGATCTCTTCGGGACCGGGAAGACCGTCGTCAGATCAGGAGGAGGCATATTCTATTCCTCCCGACTGCCAGGCCTCTTCCTGAATGACGCTTCGATCAGCCAACCCTTTAGCCTTAGGATTGACCTCACCGAACCTAGTCCACCAAACAGTTTCATCCCTTTGGACAATCCGCTGGCATCCGATACAACTGGATTTGCAGCGGGTTTCCCTCAGCGCTTTACCCTTGCCAAAGTTCCCCCAGGCGTGACATTTCATCCGCTGGTGGCTGTATTTGGTTTGGAACCGGGCAGGCCATGGGTAACTCCTACGATCTATGACTGGAACTTGACGATCGAACAACAGTTGCGGCCTGACGCCGTGTTCCATGTGTCTTACGTGGGGCTCCGCGGGACGCACCTCCGCGAGGACGTTGACCTGAACCCACGGGCCGTCGGAGTCGGAACCGAGGCTAGTCGTCCCTTCCAGGGATTCACCGACATCCTTGAAAACCGCAACAATGGGATGTCCAACTACAACGCTCTTCAGGTTGGCATCGAGAAGCGGCCAAGTGGCGGGAGCAACAGCATCTTCAGGAACGTGACACTTCTTGCCAACTACACGTACTCCAAGGCAATGGACATAGCCCTGGCCTCCAATGGCGGCACCACTGACGTGGGCTCGAGCAAAGGCTCTGGTCGCCCATTCGGTGATCCTCTGCAGGGTGCCTTCGATACCGGCCCCGCGGATTTTGACCACACTCACCGCCTGGTGGCCTCCTACGTTTGGGGCCTTTCTCGGATGACTGGCAGGAGTTCATTGGAACGCTGGACCCTCGGCGGCTGGCAAGTGTCAGGCGTCTATACCGTTACCTCCGGCGACGCTTTGACGATTCTTGCAGGATCAGACCAGTCAAAAACCAATCTGGGTGGGGATCGGGCACAGTTCATCGGAACCCCAAGCCAATACGGCGGCGTGGCGCCTTCGAGTAGTCGATCCGGATGTCCTGGCACGCCAGGGGATATCTGCGTGCCTTGGCTCGACACTGCGTTGTTTGCCCAGCCCGCCATAGGAACGTTCGGAAATATCGGAAAAGGAGCCTTCCGCGGCCCCACGAATTGGAACATGGATATGGGGCTTCATAAAACCTTCTATCCCATGAGCGCCCATGAAAACCTTAGCGTTCAGTTGCGGGGAGAATTCTTCAACGTTTTTAACCACACACAGCTTAACGACACCGCCAGCGCGAACACCGTGACCAAAAGCAGCGGTAACTTTGGCAGCATTCGCGCCGCTTATGATCCGCGGATTATTCAGTTGGCATTGAAAGTGTTTTTCTAGGCGGATAAAGAGGGGCAGCCGTGTTCGAAAAGCGTCCCAGACGGGCACGCGCAGGTGCCCGAAGATATCCGCGAGCGGAACCGCGACCGTTTCCGTGGACCTCGCGAACTCCGGTCCCACGACCGGGGACGAAGTCGGAGCACGCATGTGCATTTCACGATGAGCGATGAGGCTGCGCTGCCGGACTGAGTCGGGTGTCCCGCTGAATTCCTGGTGGGTCACTGAACTAGGCAGCATTCCTCAACCGACGCGAACACAAGGTGAAACTCATGGAGAAAGAGCGTGTGGATCGGCGTGAATTCCTCAAGGCGGTTAGTGGCTCAGTGGCGGTAATCTCCGCGCTTCCCCAAGGGGCTTTCGCATTGGACGCGCACGGGCACAAGCGTCCTATGGAAAGCGAGGGGAAAGCAGAAGTGCCTCAGAACGCACCGCACAAAATCAAGTTTGCTGTAATTGGTGTGAACCACGACCACATTTACAGCCAGGTGGATGCCGTGCTGCGAGGAGGAGGTGAGCTACTTTCTTTTTATGCAAAGGAGCCGGACCTGGCCAGCCGGTTCAGCAAGCGCTACCCGCAGGCTAAGCTAGCCGAGAGCGTAAAGGAGATTCTTGAAGATGCCTCGATACACCTGGTGTTGAGCGCAGCAATCCCCGAAGAACGTGCGCCGCTAGGTATCCGCGTGATGCAACACGGTAAGGACTACATGTCCGACAAGCCCGGCATCACTTCGCTCGAACAACTCGCCGAGGTGCGCCGTGTGCAGGCGCAGACACGTCGCATCTACTCGATCATGTATAGCGAACGGTTTGAGAACCGCGCAACCGTTCGAGCTGGCGAACTCGTCAAAGCGGGGGCGATTGGTCGCGTCGTCCAGACCATCGGACTGGGGCCCCACCGCATGAATCCCAAGCAGCGTCCGGAGTGGTTTTTCGACCGAAAAAGATACGGTGGCATCCTCTGCGACATCGGTTCACACCAGGCAGACCAATTCCTGTTCTTTACCAGCTCGACGCGGGCCGAGTTGATCGCATCTCAAGTCGCCAACGTCCATAACCAGCAGTACCCCTTGTTCGAGGACTTCGGAGATCTTGTGCTGCGCGGTGACGGCGGCGCCGGTTACATCCGGGTCGACTGGTTCACACCGGATGGCCTGGCGACTTGGGGCGACGGACGCCTGACCATTCTTGGAACAGACGGATTTATTGAGGTTCGCAAAAATATTGATATCGCCGGGAGAATGGGTAGCAACCACCTCTTTCTGGTTGATCAGAAAGAAACTCGGTACATAGACTGCGCCAATCAGCCGCTGCCTTACGGCGAGCAGCTCGTGTCCGACGTCGTTAACCGGACGGAGACGGCGATGCCGCAGGAGCACTGCTTCCTTGCAACGGAGTTGGTGTTGAAGGCTCAGAAGGAAGCTCAACGAGTAACCTTCAAGGCGTGAATGCTGACCGGCCAGTGGATTTTCTCAAAGCGCCGCTTGCAAGGGGGTAGTGCCATGACAAACAAGAGCAGAAACGCAGTGTCCCGGCGGGGATTCATCAAAACGTTCGGCAAAGGAGTTGTGTCCTCTTCCATCCTCGTTTCGGGTTTTCCTGCTATCGTTCCAACGGCAGTCTTCGGGAAGACCTCCCCCAGCAACCGAATTAACATCGGCGCCATCGGCAACGGGCGCATCTCGCGGATTCATGATTTGCCGGGGGTGTGGAAATATGACCACGCCCAGATCATGGCTGTCTGCGACCTTGACAGCAACAGGATGGAAGACGCCAAGAGTCTGGTGAACCGTTACTACGCCAAGAAAACAGGGAAGACCTACGACGGCGTCACCGGATACCTTGACTACCGCGAACTTCTCAAGAACAAGGATGTGGATGCTGTAGTGGTAAGTACCCCCGATCATTGGCACGCTCTCATCGCCATTCACGCTGTTGAGGCGGGTAAGGACGTTTACCTACAGAAACCTGCATCACTTACGATTGCGGAAGGCAGAGCCCTAAGTGACACAGTCCACCGCAGCGGGCGTATCTTCCAGATCGGAAGTCAGCAACGCTCATCACCGCAGTTCCGTTACGCTGCTGAACTGATACGCAACGGACACATTGGCCAGTTGAAAACTGTGCAAGTGGGCCTTCCCGGCGATCCGGCCGGCGATGAACAGCCGGAAATGCCAACTCCCAAGAATCTGAACTACGAGATGTGGCTGGGCTCAACGCCTTACGTTTACTACACCGAGAAGCGGGTCCACCCGCAGACTGGCTACGATCGTCCAGGCTGGCTGCGGTGCGAGCAGTTTGGCGCCGGGATGATCACGGGCTGGGGCGCTCATCACGTGGACAGCGCGCACTGGGCGATGGGAACGGAGTACACCGGGCCGATCGAAGTGTCCGGTTGGGGAGAGTTTCCTGCTAAGGGCTTGTGGAACGTACATGGCAGGTTCAGAACAGAAGGGCTATACGCCAACGGCGTAAGAATGATCATCAGTGGCGACTTCCCCAACGGTATCCGGTTCGAAGGAACCCAGGGATGGGTGTTCGTTTCCCGCGGCAATGAGTCTGTCACCTCCAGCGATCCGGTGGCCAAGTTGAAGGATGCTCAAGCGTTGTCCGCCAGTGATCCGAAGATCATCACCTCCGTCATCGGGCCTGACGAGATACATCTTTATGTGAGTGCAGACCACCACGGCAACTGGCTAGAGTGCATAAGGACGCGGCAGCAACCTATTGCGCCGGTGGAAGTTGCACACAGGTCCTGTTCGACCTGCCTGCTCCATCACATCGTCATGAAGTTGAAACGGAAGCTAGACTGGGATCCAATTAAAGAGCGCTTCAAGAACGACGATGAGGCCAACGCTATGCTGTCTCGCTCGCAGCGCCAGCCTACACGCTGGACGGTTATAGAGCTGATTCAGATGCACCTTCAGCGCCTATCGGAGGCGGAGGAGAGAAATGATCACACGTCGAGACATGTTTGTGGCCATCATCGCGGTGAGCGCGACCCTTTGTGTAGCCGCTGTCGCTAACGATCAGGCGCCTCTAATGCAATCCTCGGTCTTCGACTGGAACGCAATTCCCGTAAATCCAACCAATGTTGGGTCGGTGCGCCAGTTTTTCAAAACTCCGACGGCGACCTTGCAACTTCTGGAGCTTCACGTGACCACCTTGAATCCTGGCGAAGCTTCGCATCCACCGCACCAACACCCAAACGAAGAGTTGGTTATCGTGAAAGAGGGTATGGTCGAAGCACTGGTAAACGGCGCGTGGAAAAGGGTTGGGCCCGGGTCCGTAATCTTCAACGCATCGAATCAGCTGCACGGGCTCAGAAACGTTGGCACAGCGCCAGCGACGTATCATGTGATCAACTGGACCTCGGAGGCAATCGGCAAGGGGCACGATAGGTAACGACGACGTTGCGCTAGATGCGCTGTGGCACCCGCCTTCGCGCTGCCTCCGCCTCTCCCATCTCACTGAACATACGTCCGAGCGGAAGCGGCAAAATCGAATGAGCTCTCACCCGTTTGCTTCAACCCTTAGCGCATTGCCAGACACTGAAGAGTCTCATGCGTAGAGCGGTGAGCAGCGCTATCTCGCTCAAAGCGAAGTGGATTGCTTGGGCTAAGAGGGCGATCGTGCGTTGAATGGTGCCGGGGGCCCGGCTTGGACCGAACGTCTGCCGGTTCGTTTCGATGCCGCGGCATGAGTCCGAAGCGAACCTGTATGGACTGGATCTCGGGACGTTTCGCAGACGCCGAGCCTTGGGCGGGTGTAGTGTCGTGCGGCTAGCCGGAATTGAGGATTGGGACGAGCGCGTTTACGGGGGCGATCAGGCGAATTGAAGGCGTTTGAGTTTGATGTGGGTGGTGCGGAGGTGGGCGAGGTCGTAGTGGGCCTGCTGGGTGAGCCAGGATTCGGGGCTGCCGCCGAAAACTTTGGAGAGGCGGACGGCCATTTCAGGAGAGATGCCGCGTTTTCCGTTGACGAGCTCGGAGAGAGTGGTGCGAGTGACACCAAGGGCAGCGGCGGCTTGAGTGATGGTCAAGCCTAGCGGTTCGATACACTGGCGCAGGACAAAGCCGCCTGGATGGGGTGGATTCTTCATCGGCATGGTTGGTTCTCCTTCAGCGGCAATACTTCCAAGGCAATCCTTCCGTGGCAATGCCTCAATGATAGTCGAGATAATCTACGTCGAACGCATCGCCGTCAGCGAAACGAAAGATCACTCGCCAGTTAGCCCGGACAGTGACCGCCCAAGAGCCTTTCATTTCACCCTTGAGAGGATGTAGCCGGAAACCAGGTAGATCCATGTCGGCGACGGTAGCCGACGCGTCCAAACGAACGAGAATATCGCGGAGCCTGTCGGCGTGCTGGCTCACAACGCCGCGATGGTCGTCGTCTTCGTAAAGGCGTTTGAGGCCTTTGTGGCGGATCGACCGGATCACATCTTAGCGTAATGCGTTACGTAACGCATGTCAAGAAGTCAAACCGAAACAGATTCCGTTTCCCTTTGGACGCGCATCGGATCAGATTGGAACCTACCCGGCGAATGTTCGGATGGTGCCGGGGGCCGGAATAGCACCCTAGCTCCATCACTAGAATTCCGACTCGAACTTGTTGTGTGAGTATTTCCTTCTCAGCATACGCATGCGGTTTGTAAAGCGCTTGGAATCAGGTGGGTTGGTGTCGCGCGCCACGCGTCTTCGAGGTGCTCACTACGGCCTTCGACCTTAGGCCCCAGCTTAGTTAGCCGAGGTGTCCACATCGGCCAAACGAGCCTTCCAAAAAGCCTCGTTTTTATTGGGAATTTAGTGTACGAGAGCCGCTGACCCATGTCTGCGATGCGGGTCGCCGGTTGTGGATCCCGCAAATCACGTCCGTGACGAATGCCATTGAAATCAGCGACATGCGGAAGGGAACTGGAGGCTGGGTTAAGAAGGCGACCGGGAAGTAACAATGTGACGTTTGACGCGAAACCGCTGGATGGAGTTTTCGTTATGCACAATTCATTCTAAGACATTTGTGCCTCGCGGGCACTCTGTTTTAGGTGCATTGACCCTCTACGTAAAAGCCAGACGTTCTATCGTAACAAGCAGAGCGGTCGCAGAAAATGTTCCAGAGCTTCTCC
>Ga0137363_10002540_pt1 | contig 10884 bp, 5 predicted proteins | sample MadtaG_FD_104800 | JGI IMG/M metagenome (GOLD analysis project Ga0137363, IMG submission 104800) | Vadose zone soil microbial communities from Angelo Coast Range Reserve, California, USA - Mad1_115_16 metaG | ecosystem: Environmental > Terrestrial > Soil > Vadose zone | place: USA: California...
ACGGTGATAGGACGATCATTGCCCTGCAATCCTTCGGGGATAATTTCCGTCGTTCTCGTTCCCTCGACGGAAACACCCTCCATGGTTTGAGAACCGAGAGGCTCGGTAGTCATGGTTGGCCTCAAGGCTTCCTGGCGGGAAATGGCGGCTGTCGAGGTAGTCCCTGCTGCTTCGGCGTTTGCTATGCGCACGGGAGGGGTCGTGAAATGCCTGATCGGCAAAGCAAAGCGGTGCGCGACGTGATTTTGCTCATCGAGAATGTAGGAATACCCTGAAACAGGGTCGCGAATCTCGACGACTTGCGCTTGTGAACCTCCATCCGGCCCCTGGCAGAAAGGACGCTCCATTCTGCTTCTTCCCTGCGAGTCACGATAGATTTTCTCGGTCACCGGTTTGCGCGCGATGTGGGTGCCATCAGCCAGAGTTTGAACATTCGAAGACTCTTGCACGGCAGAGTAAGGAACGGTTGGCCCAGGGGCCGCCATGGCCATCGGGGGGCCGAACGACCCGCTGCAAGTAAAAGTGGCCGTGGTGGAAGCGGTAGCCTGCTGCTGCGCAATGGCAGAAGTCGTTTGACCAAAGGCTGCCGAAGAGAAGAAGCTGAGTGAGGCAAAAGCCAGGGCTACCCGTGTGGCGTATTGCATAAGGTTCCCCCCATCGCCCAGTTAGAACCGGCGATGTTAGCCGGAATGTTACTGCTCTTGTTGATGTCGTTCAACAAATAAGGGTTGGCCCGGAGCGCATGGCGAGCGGCCGGGGGAGCGCAAAACGGGCGCGCGGCGCGTGCATTGCTGACATACAATCGGGCCGCCAGGGTGCCAGCCATGTGATGGGAGCCGGCTTATGAGACTCGGAATCCGGAAAACGTTCAAGATTCTTGCCCCGGGAAATTCTCTTCGGAAGAGAGTGGCCTACAGCCTAGCCATCGCGCGCTTAATCTTGGTGCCGGTGATTTTGCTCGCGGTCTACTACCTATTCGAAATGGGCTGGATTGTGGACCGCATCGTGAATGTGGATGCACCTGCCGCGACACTGGCGCAGCGGGCTTCGATCGAGATACTGGAGGCGAGGCGCGCGGAACGAAATTATTTGTTGTTGCATGACCCCGCTTATCTCGCCGCGAACCGCGAGGCGCTCGGGAGAACCAGGCAGATTTTGAGCCAGATCCAGGATCTCGAGCCGCGAGACCTGGGAGAAACGCAAGAGGCGCTTGAAGCGCTTGGTCTTTACGAACAAAGAGTTGCTGAGGCGGCTACGGTAATGTCGCAGCCCGGGCAAGGAGATGCGGACCGTATCCAGGCTGTGGTGCGCGCTTATGAAAATGATCTGAACGAATTGCTGCGAGGGGCAAGGCTTAAGAAGCGCGCACAACTGATCGACGAGCTGCGGAGCCGCGTCGGGTCGTTCGATACGCAGATCTCACAGACGGTTGAGGAAGGGAACCCCGCATTGAGACAGGTCACTGCAGATCTTCAGAGTTCCAGCCAGGAAGTGCTGGCGCTGCTGTCCGAGCTTGAGACAGAAAATTGGAAGAGCGTGGAAAGCGATCATCGCGAGGCGCGGCGGCTGATACGCTCGGCGGAATGGGCGCTGAGCATTGTGTCTGCGATTACCTTGTTGTTCAGCGTGTGGGTGAGTTTTACTTTGCCGCGGCAGGTCGTGAAGCCGCTGATTAGTCTGCGAGAGGCGGTGGATCACGCTGCCCAGGGGGATGCCGCGATTGAGCTGGAAATCGAAGGGCGCGGAGAGGTAGCCGATCTGGCGCGCAGCGTACGCAACTTGATTGTGCAGTTGCGCCAGAATGCTTGAGCGCATTTTCGCGAGTACACGTTATCTTAAGCTGAATTTTATTTGGCTGATGTCGATACCCGCTTAACGAGTTCGTAGAGGAAGGCCTGCCCTTCGTAGAAGGACTGGATGCCCAGGCGTTCATCGCGTCCATGAAATCGAATGTCGTCGCGGTCCATGAAAAATCCCTGGATGCCGTACGTGGGAATGCCGGCAGCTCGCAGATATCTTCCGTCAGTGGCGCCCATGACCATGATGGGAACCGTTGGAACGCCGGGCCACATGCTCGTGGTGATATCGCTAACGGCCTTAAGCAAATCGGGCCGCATCGGGGAAGGCGCCGCCTTGCTGAAGTCGCTCAACTGTTTGACGCTGACCTGATCATCGGCTACAACTTTTTGCAGCGTGCTTAGGACATATTCAGGCGAATCCTCTGGCAGGACGCGGCAATTTACAGTAGCGGCGGCCAGTTGTGGCAACGCATTGATTGCGTGGCCGCCTTCGAGCATGGTGGCGACGCAAGTCGTGCGCAGAGTGGAGTTCCAGGCAGGAGAAGCCGCCGCGACGTGCTCCATGGATTCCTGGGAGCCGGAGGCGACTTTTGCGAGATCGTCCTTCATGGCGCCCGTTTCGATCTTCGACATCTGTTGAAAGTAAGCGGCGGTGACTTCATTCGTTTTCAAAGGAAAACCGAAGTCGCCGAGTCGCGACAAAGCTCCAGCCAGATGATAAATAGCGTTGTCGTGCACAGGCATCGAGCTGTGACCGCCCTTGTTGCGCACCTCGAACCGGAAATTCAGAACGTACTTTTCGCTGACCTGTAAATCGTTCGAGATTTTCTTGCCTTTCGATTCCTCTCCCCAGCCACCTTCGTTCAGGGCGAGTTCCGCGTCGATTAAATCGCGGTGATTCTTCAGCAGCCAATCGACGCCATTATAGGGACCGCCGCCTTCTTCGTCGGCGGTAAGGGCCACAATGATGTCGCGGTCCGGCTTGAAGCCTTCTTTTTTGTACTGGATTAGGTTAGCGATCCAAACAGCGGCCTGCGCTTTGTCGTCGCCAGTGCCTCGGCCGTAAAAGAAGCCGTCTTTCTCAAGAAATTGAAACGGATCGGTGCTCCAATCTTCGCGCTTCGCTTCCACGACATCGATGTGCGCGAGGAGGAGGATCGGTTTGCGGGCGCCCGAGCCGTGATAACGCACGACGAGATTGCCTTTTTTGGGAATTGCGCCGCCAAGGAAAATGTCTGCGTCCTCAAATCCGGCGGCTTTCAAGCGTGCCGCCGCAGCTTCCGCGACCGGAGTGGTTGCACCGGTGGTGAAGCCGGACTGGATTTCGATGAATTGTTTGTAGATATCGTGGGCCAGCAGCTTTTCGGAGTCGGGGCGCGTAGTCTGCGCCCCGGCCGTAGCGGAGCACACAAGAAGCAGAGGCAGAATTCTAAAAGCGAGCCAGTTTTTTGCGGTTTGCATGGTGGGATTTTTGCACGGCGACGCCATTCGCGCAACATTTTGGCGCTTGCCGCGGTGCGAAAATCTGAAGTGAGTTTGAGCGTTTCACCAGCGCCGAACCACTAGGCCCACTTGTAGCTTTGCTTGGCCAGCGGCAAAGCGCGAATGCGTTTGCCGGTAACCGTGAAAATGGCGTTACAGACGGCGGGCAGGATCGGCGGAAGCGCCGGCTCACCAAGTCCCGTGGGCGGATTGTCGGTCTTCAGGAAATGCACCTCGATTTCGGGAGGCACCTGGTTCATGCGCAGCGGTGGATATTCGTGGAAATTGTTTTGCATGGCTCGGCCGCGCTCGATGGTGATTTCGTAGCCCATCAGATGACTGAGCCCTTCGATCACCGAGCCCTGAATTTCGTTAAGAGCGCTGGTGGGATTGATGATCTGGCTGCCGATGTCGCCGGCCACCCAAACTTTGTTCACCTTAAGCCGATTGTCGGAACTGACGCGAACTTCGGCGACTTCGGCGAAATATCCGCGATGACTGAAGTGGAACGCCACGCCCATTCCTGTGTCTTTCGGCAGCGTGCGTGAGCCCCAGCTCGATTTTTCCGCGACAAGTTCAAGCACGCCGCGCATGCGCTGTGCGTTAAACAGAAAAGCAGGCGGAGTTGGTTGACCGCCAGTGGGCGCCGGCGCCGCTTCGAGCGCAGGAGTGTTGAGCAGAGCCAAGCGAAACTTCACGGGATCGGCGCCTGCTGCGTGCGCGAGTTCGTCGATAAAGGATTGCATCACGAAGGCTATGCCATTGCTTCCCGGAGCGCGCATCGCACCGGTGGGCACACCCAACGCCATGACGGAGGTATGCGTAGCAAAATTCGAAACGAAACGCGCGGGGAATTCGTCGGGTGAGATCTGAGCGCTGGGCGCGAAGCGCTCGCCTTCGCCAAAAGTGACGAAGTGATTGCGCCAAGCAACGAGCTTGCCGGAGGCATCGACGCCGCCTTTCAAAAAATGAAATCCCGCCGGGCGATAAAAATCGTGATGCATGTCATCTTCGCGCGACCAAAGCAACTTGACCGGCGTGCCGCCAAGTTGCTTCGCAATCCATGCGCCTTCGATCATGTAGTCGTTGGTCAGCCGCCGCCCAAAGCCGCCGCCCATGCGCGGAAGGTGAATCGTGACGTCGCTTTCAGCGATGCCTAAAGTCTTCGCGACTTGCGTCAGCCCGCGCTGCGGCGTCTGGCTGGGAACCCACATTTCGAGTTTGCCGTCTTGAAAACGCGCCGTGCAGTTCTGCGGCTCGAGCGGCGCGTGAGCGAGGAACGGGTAGAAGTACGCGCCTTCGACCACCTTAGCAGCCGATTGCAGAGTAGCTTCCGCGTCGCCATCAGTTCGCAACGAGCGCGCAGGCTTCTGTTTTGATAGCTCGACGGCGGTGCTCGCGAAACCTTCACTGCTCTGCTTTGCAGTCGGCCCTTCGTCCCACTTCACATCCAGCTTTTCGCGTGCCGTCTTGGCGGTCCACCAGTTATCCGCAACGATGGCGACTCCGCAGAGCAGACCTGTCAGATCGTTCCCGCCTTCAACGATAAATGCTTGGCGCACTCCAGGAATCGCCCTGATAACGTCAAGATTTGCGCTCACAACTCTGCCAGCGAAAACGGGACACTTTGCAAACACGCCCCACAGCATTCCGGGAAGCCTGAAATCGATGCCGTAAAGAGGTTTGCCGCGAACGATAGCTTCGTTGTCCACGCTCGGAATCGATTTGCCGATGATTTTGAAATCCTTCGGGTCTTTTAGTTTCACGCCTGCCAAATCTGGTGGAGCGAGCCGCGCCGCTTTGGCCGCGAGTTCGCCATAACCAAGCGAGCGGCTCGTCGCCGCGTGCTGCACGCGCCCGGAGCCAGTGGTGCATTCGGTTTCTGGCACAGACCAAGTTTGCGCAGCAGCAGCGACCAGCATCTGCTTTCCCGCCGCCCCGACTTGACGCATCGGCAACCAATTAGTCGGCGTCGCCGTGCTACCGCCGGCAACTTGCGAACCGTATTTTGCGAAGTTCACGTCGCCCTGCTCGATCCGCACATCTTTCCAATCCACGTCGAGCTCTTCCGCGATAAGCATCGGCAGCATGGTCCGAATGCCCTGACCAATTTCCGGATTCTTGGCGGTGATCGTCACGACGCCTTCCGCTGAAATACGGATGAAAGCGTTCGGAGTAAGCACGGCCGGCGGCGGACCTTGAGGCGCTTGCGCAAGAGCCTTCTCGACGGGATCGATGTAGGCAGCAAGCATCAACCCGCCGCCCGCGATGGCGCTCACGCGCAAAAACGAGCGGCGCCCAATAGTTCTGATGGTCCTGGACTCAAGACCTTCCAACGTGTTCATAAGGCCTCCTTACCTTAGACCGAAACTCCGCCCTAGGGGTTACGCTGCTGGATGGGGCGGGCAGCCCGTTTGCCGGAACAGCGGGATTATAGCGCGGGACACGAGAAGCGGACAGGTGCTGCTTCCTAATGCTAGTTTTCGAGACCGACCGGACCAAACCCACCAAAAAACTTGCAAGCTCCACAGAGAAAATCGTTCTAACAACGCCACCGCGAGCAACCCGGTGTCTAGAAAGCTAACTCTAACGAGGTAACAAAGAAGAGTAAGAACGCTGTTCGTCGAGAACAGCCGCTATTACTCTTAAGACGGTCCTCCATTCCCCGGGTTGAAATAAGCAAGAGCCGAGGCAATTTCCAGAAGCTAGAGGTGTCGAAATGACCAGCTCCAATGCACTCGTTTCTCTCCAGCACAAAAATCGTAAGCCTTTCTGTTTCTTTGCTTGCACGTTGGCCGCGCTTCTTCTTTGTGTTGCCACGGCATCCGCGCAGACCGCATCACACGCTCCCGGATGGGTGGTGATCACCATCGGTGACTATCGCTCGCTCCACGCAAAAGCCTACCCGCCCGACCGCGAACCCGAAGCCCCGCCGGTGGACGCCACCCTAACGCGCGTCGATTACGATTTGCGCATCGATGGCGACCTCGCCGCCGGCCGCGCGAGTCTCACTGTGGATGTTTTGAAAGATGGCTGGGTGCGTGTGCCGATTCCCGCTGGATTGCTGGTGCGCGAAGCAAAACTTGACGGCAAGCTCGTTTCGCTGGTCCCAGGCGCAGCTGGAAAAGGCACGAACCAACTCTGCGCTCTACTCTCGCGGCCAGGACGCGCGGTGCTGCAGCTTGATATTGCTTTGCCCATTACCTCAACCGCTGGAGAAGAAAGCATCTCCCTCCCTTCGACAGCTTCCGGAGTCACGCGCGGATCGGTTCGCCTCCCGAGACAAGGCGTGGACATTAAACTCACCGGTGGCCTCTTGGCAGAGAAATCCGAACTCGGCGCAGAAAGTAAATGGCTCGCGTATGCGCGCGGAAATGAGCCTCTGACGTTCACCTGGAAAAGAAAAACAGAGGACCACCGCAGCACCCAGGCATTGCGTCTGCGCGGTTCGCTGACGGAGCTGACCGGACTCGGCGAAGACACCACGACCATCGTCGCCGAGGTCAACGTCGAAGTGACGCAAGGCGCCGCCCGCGAAGTCCACATCGCTCTCCCCGACAAAGTAACGGTCAATCAAGTCTCAGGCGCAACAGTCGCGGACTGGGAAATGAAAGACGGCCAACTAGCGGTAACGTTCCTCGAGCCGGTCGCGCAAAGCGCCAAATTCATCGTAAGCGGAGAAACACGCAGCCCGCGCGACGGCCAAATCGAAATTCCTTTGTTGCGCCTGCTGAACACCGAACGCGATACAGGAGGCGTAGCAGTGGAGGTCCTAGGCGCTGGAGAAATCAATAAGTTCAAAACCGAGGGTCTCGAAAACGCCGACGCTACAGACTTAGGCGAAATTGTTTCGAGCCGCCAATCCACTTCGCTCTCCGCGTTCCGTTTCCGATCCGGTGACGCAAAAACCACGAGATCGCTCACGGTAAACGTGGCGCGCTACACGCCGCAAGCCGTCTTGATGGCCAACGTCGCCGAAGCCCGTTACAACGTCTTGATCACCAACGAAGGAAAGTTGCTGGTGCAAGCGCGCTACGCCGTGCGAAACAACCAGCGCAACTTCCTAAAAATCACTCTGCCGACAGGCGCAACGCTCTGGAGCGCCTCGTTAGCGGGAAAGCCCGTCCGTCCTGGGCAATCGCCAGACGGCAGCGTCTTGCTCCCCCTCGAGAAAGCGCACGCAGGCGAAGATTCTCCGGAGTTCGCCGTCGAAATTGTCTATATCACCCGCGGCACCCCCTGGAACGATAAAGGACAATTCAAACTTGCACTTCCGGCTCTGGACTTGCCCGTATCGCGGACAGGTCTGTTGGTTTACCATCCGCCGCTTTTCCGGGTGACGCCAGAGACCGGATCATTCCGGGCGGAAGCGTACGCGGAGCCGACTTCCGCGGCGCTGAATCCTCCGCCCGTTTCGGCACCCGCATTTAGTACCGGCATGGCTTCACCGGCGGCTACCGCAACGCCAGGCGCCGAACTTTCAGCAATTACAGAATCGAAAATAGTTACCGATCAACTGGCCCAGCAAGCCGTTGTCGACAATTTCCGCATGGCACTGCAAGCAGGCAAGGCGGCCGGGATTCTTCCGATCAAAGTTTCCTTCGCAGCTTTGGGGCCCTCTCTCTATCTCGTTTCCGAACTCACAGGCGAAAACCAATCTCCAAGTACTGACTTGAATTATCAGCGCGAGAAAAAGGCAGGTGGGCGATGAAAAAAATCATATTAGCGATTGCGTTTCTAATAAGCGGCCCCGCATTTGCACAAGACAAGATCGCTCCTCCCGTTCCGCCCGCAGGGAACGTGACACTTCCCCTCGAGGAGTACAACCGACTGCTTGAACTGGCGAATAAATCGCCGCGGAGAGTGGAATCTGCCCCGCTGCCTTACACCATCAAGCGCGGAGACTTGAAGCTGCGCGTCGCGAATGAAACCGTCATGGGAAGTGTTCACCTGCAAGGTGAGACATTTAACAAGGGCGAGACGAAAGTCGCGCTCACATCGGGAATGACGATTCTCGATGCGCGTCAGGAAGGCAGAGGCCTCCCGCTTGAACAAGAGGGAGGCACACAAACGGCGATCCTCGCCGGCCCCGCCGAGTTTTCCGTAGTCCTCGATGCCGGTCTGCCTTTGAACATCGAAACAGGCCGCGCCTCGTTCAACTTGCCCGTCCCTTCGGCAGGCAGCGTGCGCTTGACACTAGAAGTTCCCGGCGATCACACCAACGTGAAGTTGAGTCCTGGCTTGATTACCAGCCGTGTATCCGCGAACGGCAGCACCACAATAGAGGCGACGCTCGTTCCGGGGCAGCCCGCGAATATCTGGTGGGCGACGCGCGAAGTGGTTGCACCGGTCGTCCCGCGTGAAGTGCGTTTTCTTTCCAACGTTAAAACGCTCGTTTCCGTTAGCGAAGCGGACATTCGTCTCGCCGTCCTCGCCGACATCAACGTGATCCAAGGCGAACCTGCGCAATTCGAAGTGGAGGTTCCCGCCGGCTATGAAGTAACGGGAACGTCAGGCGCTTCGGTGGATTCAAGCGATGTACAATCGGGAGTCTTGACCCTGAAGGTCAACGCCCCAGCGCAGCGCACCCACCAATTTCTAATTTCCATGGAAAAAGCCATCGGCGTGACGAAAGCCGATGTGCCGTTCCTCGGCGTGAAAAACTCGCAACGCGAAACCGGTGAAGTCCTTGTCGAAGGCGTTGGCACCATGGAACTGACCGCGGCGGAAGGCGGCAGCCTGAAGCGCATGGACATCAAGGAAACCAATCCTTATCTGCGCTCCCTCGCGCGTTCTCCTCTCCAAGCCGCATTCCGTTATCACCGTCAGCCAGCAGAAAATCCAAGCCTCGCACTCGAATGGACGCGATTTCCGGACAGCAGCGTGCTCGCGGCGATTGCAGAACGCGCCGTAGTGACCACGCTGGTAACCACGGAGGGAAGATCACTGACAGAAGTGAAGTTGACTATAAAAAATCAAGTTCAGCCATTTCTGAAAGTCGAATTGCCCTCTGACGCGAGCATCGTCTCCGCCGATGTCGCCGGAGAAAAGGTCAAGCCCGTACAAGGCGCGGATGGCCAGCGCGTGCCGCTGCTCCGCCCCGGATTCCGTCCAGTCGACTCTTATGAAGTGTCCTTTGTGTTCATGCACTCCGGCGCTCCATTTGCGAAAAAGGGCGGCTCGGAAATTTCCCTGCCGAAGATGGATGTTCCCATCACCGTGTTGCAATGGGAAGTGTTCCTCCCGGAGCAGTACAAGGTGAAGGATTTTGGTGGCGATGTTCTGGCCGCAAACCTGCTTCCCGCATGGTATCCGGGAGTCGAGAGTGCGTGGGGCGCGACGGGGTCGTTCCAGGCACGTGTGGGAGTGGGCGGCGTAATGGACGATAGAATTGCGCCCCTTCAACTCCTGCCAGGACAGCTCGGCGGTTACATTATCGACCCCAGCGGCGCAACTCTTCCGAACGCGCAAGTGAGCGTCACGCAATTGGACACCGGCGCCGTACGAACTGCGCGGACGGATTCGTCGGGCCGGTGGATTGTGTCGAGTCTGCCGTCAGGAAGAGTGAAGATCGCCGCCGCTTCGCCCGGCTTCAGCACCACGGTCCGCAACATCAATTACAACGCGAACTATCCAACGTCCGTAAGTTTTTCGTTGCAGGTCGGGGCGGTAGCGGAAAGCATTGAAGTGCTGGGCAAAGATCAGGAAAAGGAATCGCGGCAAATCGAGCGCGACTTGAAGAAGAACGAGGCCCAGGCTTCCAACTCCGCCTCCAATAATGTGCTGAATCTTCAACGACGGGTGTCGGGTGTCCTGCCGGTCCGAGTCGACGTGCCTCGAGCAGGCAGCTCCTACAGCTTTGTGCGCCCGCTCGTTCTCGACGAAGAAACCAAGATAACCTTTACCTACAAAACAAAATAACTCCGCTATCGTTGGCGGATGGCGGCTATTCGAAACGGCCAGGGGAAACTTCGTACCTGGCCGTTGTCGTTGCTTCCCATTAACAATCCGGGACAACGGCGACGGGATTCGCTTTGTTTACGGGAACTAAGTCCGCCAATAAACGGAATTTAAAAGGAGTGTCGAGCGCAAAGAGACTGAAGGAAACGCCAAAGGCCGCGGAAGTCGTCTAAGTTTCCGATGCGGAAGCAAAACACGGGACTTTACATAGCAGCCGGGCGTAGATTTACTTAGAGCAAGGGAAGGGGTAGGTCGAAATGAAGGCAATCCCAAGATTTTTATCCGGTTCACTATTAGGTTTCATGGCGGTGGCCACCCCAGCGGGAGCGCGGCCTCTCCAGGAAGCGCCACAATCTCAGAATCCCGGTTCGGCGCAAGGAGCCGGCGCAGCCCAGACGCAGGGACGCGGCGGCGAGCGGCGTCTTGGACTGCTCGGAAAATTAACGGCAGTGCACGACCAGTCCATCGAGATAACCAGGCAGGACGGGAGTGTGGCAACCGTCAAGATCAGTGGGAACACGCAGTTCCGCAAGGAAGGTCAGGACGCGAAGATCAGCGACTTCAAAGTTGGGGACGTAGTGTTTGTGCGTGGCGCGGAAAATGCCGATCACACCTGGACCGCGGAATTAATTGGAACGCGATC
>Ga0137363_10002543_pt1 | contig 10877 bp, 7 predicted proteins | sample MadtaG_FD_104800 | JGI IMG/M metagenome (GOLD analysis project Ga0137363, IMG submission 104800) | Vadose zone soil microbial communities from Angelo Coast Range Reserve, California, USA - Mad1_115_16 metaG | ecosystem: Environmental > Terrestrial > Soil > Vadose zone | place: USA: California...
CGTCGCTTCAGTCATCGATCAATCGGCCGCCTGCCGCCCTACCAGTCCGTGCAATCCCAGCCGCCGCATCCGGTCCAGGGCGTCCGAACCACCCGGATCGGGCGCGTACAGCGGAATGGGCGTTGCGCGGCACAACTCGGCCAGCTCCCGCTCTGCCAGCGCTGGCGTCACCGCGAAGTCGGCGCTCAGTGCGACCGCCCGCGAGAGCTCCTCGGCGTTGCGCACGGTCGACGCGAGCCAACGCTCGCCGTCGATCCAGTGCTCGTGAGGCTGCACCGATGCCGGCACGGCCGCTGCCGCCGGCCAGCTGAGCCAGTCCGGCAGCTCGAGAAAGCGCATCACCGGCCGCGCAGCCGGCAGCAGTGGATCCGGGGCCGGCGCGCCCGGCCGATGGAACACCAGGCGCTGGCCCTCGACCGGTGTCGGCGTGCCGTGCCATTGGACCACGCGCCGAAAGTACAGCCGCACGTATGCGTGGGGATAGTCGAAGTCGAATACCAGCCACGGCACCGATTCGATCACCGTGATCCTGAGCTCCTCGCCCAGCTCGCGCGCCAGCGCATGCCCGACCGTTTCGCCCTGCTCGATCTTGCCGCCCGGGAACTCCCAGTATCCGGCGTAGGCCTTGCCGGCGGGCCGGTCGGCCAGCAACACGGCGCGATCGGCGCGCACCACCACGCCGACCGCGACCGGCACGACCGGGCGTGCCCCGTTCACGGGCCCGCAAGGCCGGCGCGTCCCGCGAAGTCGCGCGCGAATTGCTGGGCCACGCGCCCCGAACGCGAACCGCGCGCCAGCGCAAACTGCAGCGCCTCGGCGCGCGCCTCGGAAGCGGCTGCGGGATCCACGCCGAAGCGCGCCAGCCAGTGGTCCGCGATGTCCAGGTAGTCGTCCTGGCGAAACGGGTAGAACGACAGCCATAAGCCGAACCGTTCGGACAGCGAGACCTTCTCCTCGGTCGATTCTCCCGGATGCAGCTCGCCGTCGGCGTCGTAGCCCGCATCCAGGTTCTCACGCATGAATTCGGGCATCAAATGACGCCGGTTGGAGGTCGCGTAGATCAGCGCGTTGTCGCCGGGACCGGCCAGCGATCCGTCCAGCGCCGCTTTCAGCGCCTTGTACGAGGCGTCGCTCGGCTCGAACGACAGGTCGTCGCAGAAGAGCACGAAGCGTTCCGGCCGCCCCTCCAGCCGCGCCACGATCTCGGGCAGATCGATCAGGTCGTGCCGATCTACCTCGATCAGGCGCAGCCCGTCCACCGCATAGCGCGAAAGGCAGGCGCGCACCAATGAGGACTTGCCGGTGCCGCGCGCGCCAGTGAGCAGCACGTTGTTGGCCGGAAGCCCGCGGACGAATTGCTCGGTGTTGCGCAGGATCGCCTGCTTCTGCCCGTCCACGTGCTTCAGATCCTCCGGCAGGATAGCCGCAACATTGCGCACCGCCAGCAGCTGCCCGACCGTGGCGCCCAGGTAATTGCGCCGGCGCCACTGGAAAGCGAGCGCCCTCCAGTCGACGGGAGCGGGTGGCGGCAGCAACGGCTCCAGGCGCCGCAGCAGGTCTTCGATGCGCTCGATCAGCGACGGGGACATCGACATCGCGGCAATTTCCCCACTGGCACTCAGCTTCGATAGTCCGCGTTGATCGAGACGTACTGGTGCGACAGGTCGCAGGTCCAGACCGAGGCGGCCGCGCTGCCGCGGCCCAGAACGATGCGCACCAGGATCTCGGCGCCGCGCATCGCGCGCTGGCCGTCCTGCTCCCGGTAGTCGGGATGGCGTGCGCCGTCGCGCGCGACCCACACGTCGTTCAGGTACAGCTGCACCGCCGACGGATCCAGATCCTCGATGCCGCTGGCCCCGACGGCCGACAAGATGCGGCCCAGGTTCGGGTCGGACGCGAACATCGCCGTCTTCACCAGCGGCGAGTGCGCCACCGCGTACGCCACCGTCGATGCCTCGTGGCGGCTGCGGGCGTTTTCGACCGTGATCCGGATGAACTTGCTGGCGCCTTCGCCATCGCGCACGATCGCCAGCGCCAGCTCGTGCGCCACCTCGCCGATCGCGCGCTCGAGCGCGCCGCAGCGCGCATCGTCGAGGCGGGCGATGGGCTGCGCATCGCCACGGCCGGTCGCCACCACCACGAACGAATCGTTGGTCGACATGTCGCCGTCGACGGTGATCCGGTTGAACGACGCATCGGCCGCCCGCCGGGTCAGCTCCGGAAGGATCCCCGGCGCGACGTGTGCGTCGGTCGCCACGAAGGCGAGCAGCGTGGCCATGTCGGGCCGGATCATCCCGGCGCCCTTCGCGATCCCGGTCACCGTCACGTTCGCGCCGCCCAGGTCGCAGGATCGGGAGACCGCCTTGGGCACCGTATCCGTCGTCATGATTGTTTCAGCCGCCTCCAGCCAGGCGGCCGGATCCAGGCGCGCCACCGCCTGCGGCAGCGCATCGACGATCGCCTGCACCGGGAGCGGCTCCATGATCACGCCGGTGGAAAACGGCAGCACCTGCGCAGGCTCGCAGCCGATCAGCCTGGCCGCCGCTTCGCAGGTGCGCAGGGCGTCGGCCACCCCGGCGGCACCGGTTCCGGCGTTGGCACACCCGGAATTGATCAGCAGGGCGCGGATCGGAACGCCCGCGCCCAAATGCGCCCGGCAGACCTGAACGGGCGCCGCGCAGAACCGGTTGCGCGTGAACACGCCGGCAGCGGCCGCCCGGTCGGCCAGCCGGATCAGCAACAGGTCCTTGCGGCCGGCCTTGCGGATGCCCGCCTGCGCCCACCCGAGCTCGCAGCCCGCCACCGGCTGCAGGCTGCGCGCCACGGGAGCGTGCAATCCGACCGCCATCCTTACTCAGCCTTCCCTGAATTTGGTGGCACCAGCTTCGACTACATCGCAGCTTGCGAGAGAAAAGCGGGAGGAAGAGAACGAGGGGGTTCGGCTGGCCCCCCCGCTGCGCTCCCCCAGCCGATGTGAAGCAGGAAGATCGGGCATTCGGCGTTCGAAGCGTCAATGGGCTACGCCACTTTGCCGTGGCAGAGCTTGTACTTGCGCCCGCTGCCGCACGGGCACGGGTCGTTGCGGCCGACTTTCTCGCCGAACCGGCGGAACGGCTGCGGTGCCGGCGCCGGCGGAGCGGCCACCGCCACCGCAACGCCTTCCTCCTCGGCCGCTTCGGCCTCGGCCACCGAGGCCGGGCCGAATTCCGCGTGCTGTGCCTGCGCCTGCTCGACACGGCGCTCGGCTTCCTGCTCGATGCGCGTTTCGGTGCGCTCGATCTCCTCGCGCGTCTGGATCTTCACGCTCATCAGAAAGCGCACCACGTCGGCACGGACCCGGTCCAGCAGCAAGCCGAACAGCTCGAAGGCCTCGCGCTTGTACTCCTGCTTGGGCTGCTTCTGGGCATAACCGCGCAGATGGATCCCCTGCCGCAGATGATCGAGCGCGGCCAGGTGCTCGCGCCAGTGCTGATCGAGCATGTTCAGCAGGATCGACCGCTCCAGGCCGACGAACATGGCCGGATCGACGGCGGCGCGCTTCGCCTCATAGGCCTCGTCGGTGACCTTCAGCACCCGCTCCAGCAGGATCGTGTCGTTCAGGTCCTTTTCCTGGTCGAGCCACTGCTTGATCGGCAGCTCGATCTGCCAGTCGTCCTTCAGCGTGCGCTCGAGCGATGCGATATCCCACTGCTCCTCGATCGTTTCCTCGGGAACGAAGGTGCGCACAAGATCCGTGAAGAAACCATGGCGCAGGTTGGTCACCATCTCGGACGGGTCGGTGCTTTCCAGCACATCGCTGCGCAGCCGGTAGATCTCCTTGCGCTGCTCGTTGGCCACATCGTCGTATTCGAGCAGCTGCTTGCGAATGTCGAAGTTGCGCGCCTCGACCTTGCGCTGGGCCGTCTCGATCGAACGCGTGACCATCCCAGCCTCGATCGCCTCGCCTTCCGGCATCTTGAGCCGGTCCATGATCATCCGCATCCGATCGCCCGCGAAAATCCTCAACAGCGGATCTTCCATCGACAGGTAGAAACGCGATTCGCCCGGGTCGCCCTGCCGCCCGGAGCGGCCGCGCAGCTGGTTGTCGATGCGCCTGGACTCGTGCCGCTCGGAACTGACGATCTTCAGCCCTCCGGCCGCCACCACCTGCTCGTGCAGCTGCTGCCATTCGCTGCGCAGTTTCTCGATCCGCTGCCGCTTGTCCTCCTCGGGGACGCTCGCGTCGTCCCGCAGCAGGTCGATCTGCTTCTCCACGTTGCCCCCCAACACGATGTCGGTGCCGCGGCCGGCCATGTTGGTGGCGATCGTGATCACCCCGGGGCGGCCGGCCTGGGCCACGATCTCGGCCTCGCGCGCATGCTGTTTGGCGTTCAGCACCTGGTGCTGCAAGTCGTTCTTGGTCAGCAGCCGGGACAGAACCTCGGAGTTCTCGATCGAGGTGGTGCCCACCAGCACCGGCTGGCTGCGCGCGTGGCACTCGCGGATGTCGTCCAGGATCGCCTCGTACTTCTCGCGCACAGTCCGGTAGATCTTGTCCTGGTGATCGATCCGGACCATCGGCTTGTGGGTCGGAATCACCACCGTTTCGAGCCGGTAGATTTCCTGAAACTCGTAGGCCTCGGTATCGGCCGTTCCGGTCATTCCGGACAGCTTCTGGTACATCCGGAAGTAGTTCTGGAAAGTGATCGATGCCAGCGTCTGGTTCTCCTGCTGGATCTTCACGCCCTCCTTCGCTTCGACCGCCTGGTGCAGTCCTTCCGACCAGCGTCGCCCGGGCATCAGGCGGCCGGTGAACTCGTCCACGATGATGATCTCGTCGTTCTGCACCACGTACTGCTGGTCGCGGTGAAACAGATGATGGGCCCGCAACGCCGCGTTCAGATGGTGCATCAGCACGATGTTCTGCGGCGCGTACAGGCTCTCGCCGCTCGCCAGCAGTCCGCGCCGGGCCAGGATTTCCTCTGTGCGCTCGTGGCCGGACTCCGACACGTGCACCTGGTGCTGCTTCTCGTCGACCCAGAAATCGCCCTCGGCTTCCTCCTGCTCCTGACGTTTCAGAAGCGGCGGGATCTCGTTCATCTTGCGGTACAGCTCGGTGCTGTCCTCGGCCGGCCCCGAAATGATCAGCGGCGTGCGCGCCTCGTCGATCAGGATCGAGTCGACCTCGTCGACGATCGCGTAGTGCAAAGCGCGCTGGCGCCGGTCCTCGGCCCGGTACTCCATGTTGTCGCGCAGGTAGTCGAAGCCGAACTCGTTGTTGGTGCCGTACGTGATGTCGGCCGCGTACGCCTGGCGCTTGTCCTCGGTGGCCTGCTGCGAAAGGATCACGCCCACGCTCATGCCCAGGAAGCGATACACCCGTCCCATCCACTCGGCGTCGCGCGCGGCCAGGTAGTCGTTCACGGTCACCACATGCACGCCCTTGCCGGCCAGCGCGTTCAGGTAGACCGCCAGGGTCGCGGTCAGCGTCTTGCCCTCGCCGGTGCGCATCTCGGCGATCTTGCCGTCGTGCAGGACCATGCCCCCGATCAGCTGCACGTCGAAATGGCGCATCCCGAGCGTGCGCTTGGCCGCCTCGCGCACGACAGCGAAGGCCTCGGGCAGCAACTGGTCCAGCGTCTCGCCGTCCTGGTGGCGGCGCCGCAGCTCGCCGGTGCGTGCCGCCAGCTCAGCGTCGCTCAGTGCGCTGGTCTTCGCCTCCAGCGCGTTCACGCGGACAACGTGGTGTTGGTAATGCCGGATCAGCCGCTGGTTGCGACTGCCGAAAATCTGGGTCAGAAGTTTGGAGATCATGGGGGCGTCGATGCGGCTCGACCGCGGCCGATCCTGACACGCGCGGTCGCAGGTGCGCGATCAGGCGCCGCCGCAGGGCAGGCCCCGCGGCGAGCGCGAGATTATGTCACAGGAGCTGGAAAGGAGCCGGGGTGGCCGCCGAGGGCGACGCGACCCCGCGGGTCAGTGCACTGCTGCGGCCGCAGCCACGGCTGCAGCTGGCGCCAGGGCGGCCAGCGGCGAGCCGGGCTTGGCGTTGGCCAGGTACCTCAGCGGGTTCGTCGGCGCTCCATTGACACGAACCTCGAAGTGCAGGTGCGGGCCGGTCGCTCGACCGGTGGCGCCAACCAGCGCGATCTGCTGGCCCTTGCGCACGATGTCGCCGGCTTTCACGATGAACTTGCTGGCATGCGCGTACAGCGTCGACAGGCCGTTGCCGTGATCGATCCGGACCACGTTGCCGAACTCCGGATGCCTTTCGGCCGAGGCAACCACCCCGCCGGCGGCCGCGAGGACCGGGGTCCCGACCGGAGCTGCGAAGTCGATCCCGGTGTGCATCGTGTATTCGCCGGTGAACGGATCCGTGCGCAGTCCGAAGCCGGAGCCGACGAAGCCCTCGACGATCGGCGTATCGCGCGGCAGCAGCGCGCTGCGGGCGGCACTGGCCACCAGTTCAGACTCGACCACGTTCAGGAAATCGGTGCGTTCTTCCAGTCCCACGCCGACGTTGTGGGCCTGGGCCTGCAGCTCGGCCAGCGTCAGCGGGCGCGAAGCGGTCGGCTCGGCGCCGCCCAGCCCCGGGATCTGACGGAAATTGAATTCCTCGGGCCGGATCCCGGCCAGCTTGGATACGCGCTCGCCCAGCGCATCGAGGCGCATCAGGCGTGCCTGCATCTCGCCGACCATTTTGGCCATCGACGAGACGTTGTCGCGCAGATACTGCTCGTCCTGCGCCAGCCGGTCGCGCATCACGACCGACACCAGCTGTTTGATCAGCGGCATCTCGCGCTGGGCCGCGAGGCGGAACGTCAACACATACAAGCCCGCCAGGGAGGTCACCATCAGCGCGAGAAACAGCAGCGCGACCCAGACGAAGGTCGCGCGCGACACATTCATCGTGCGCGCACGCGCCAGGCGCCGGTCAACCAGAATCAACTGCACCGAAATCCCCTCCAATCTGAGATATCGTCACCGAATCGCTCCAACCTGATCCCCTCGCCGAAGTCCGTTCGGATGACCCCAACCGCCCGCCATTTGCCGGAGGCCCTCGCCCAGTCCGAAGCCGGCTCCGCGCTGCTTCAGCGCTTTCGCGCGTCGCAGCGCGCCGCCGCGGCCATCGAAGCCGAGTGCCACCGCATCCTGCCAGGGTTCTATCCGACTCGATCCGGTAGTTGCGAACTGCGCGGCACCACACTTCGAGTGAATGCCCCCCAGCAAGCGCAGGTCGCCAAGCTACGGCAGGCCATTCCCCGCTTTCTGCGCCTCCTTAAGCAGCACGGTTTCGACGTTATAGAAATCAAAATTGGGGTACAACCACGCGCTTTGAGCTCATCCGTGCAGCCGTCGGCGAACGCTGGGGGGATCGGATCGGGGCAGGGCACCGGAGCCGGCCGCCCGCGACAACCGCAAATGGCGCCCGCTCTTGCGTTTGCGACGAAGCTTGCGCTTACATTGCCGGAGTCGCCGCTGCGCTCGGCAGCCCGCCGACTGGTGACCACACTGACGTCGCGCGTCGCAGAAACACGCGATTCAGACCAGCCGGGAAACGAGCAGGACGGCGAAGAACACGACGCCTGAGGCCAGCGCAACTCCCAGCAACCGCAACGCCCAGCGCAGGTACAGGCGCTGGCCGGTGACGACGTACCTCACGGCCAGAAACGCGACGGCAATCCCGAATACGGCAAGCAGAACCCGAAAGGCAGCCACTCAGAGGGGAGCTAGGCGAACGCCGGACGCAGGAACGCGTCGGGTGCCGGCGCGTCGCGGTCGAAGCTCACCACCTCGTAGGCCGACCGGTCGGCCAGCAGCGCGCGCAGCAGGCGGTTGTTCAACGCGTGGCCCGACTTGTGCGCCCGGTATGCCGCGATCAGCGGACGGCCGAGCAGGTACAGGTCGCCGATCGCATCCAGGATCTTGTGTTTGGCGAATTCGTCGCCGCTGCGCAGGCCCTCGGTATTCAGGACCCGGTACTCGTCCATCACGATCGCGTTCTGGAAGCTTCCGCCCAGCGCCAGCCCGGCTGCGCGCAGCGCCTCCACTTCACTGACGAATCCGAACGTGCGCGCCCGCGCCACCGCGGTCACGTACGGGTCACGCGCGAAATCGACCTCGACGTCCTGCGCGGTGGCGTCGATCGCCGGGTGGTCGAAATCGATCGAGAAGCGCAACTTGAATCCGAAGTGCGGCTCCAGGCGTGCCCAGCGCGCACTGCGACCTTCGCCTTCGCGCACCTCGATCGTACTCAGCACCCGGACGAAACGCCGCGCCACGTTCTGCTCCTGCAGGCCGGCGGAGCGGATCAGGAACACGAAGCTCGCGGCACTGCCGTCCATGATCGGAATTTCCGGTCCATCGACGTCGACATAGCAGTTGTCGACGCCCAAGCCGGCCAGGGCCGACATCAGGTGCTCGACGGTCGATATCCGCACGCCGTCGCGCTCCAGCGTCGAGGCCATTCTGGTGTCGCCGACCGCGTCGGCCGCAGCGGCGATCTGCACCGGCGGATCGGTGTCGGTGCGCCGGAACACGATGCCCGTGTCAGCTGCCGCCGGGCGCAGCACCAGTTCGACCTTGCAGCCGCAGTGAAGGCCGATGCCGACCGTCCGTACCAAGGATTTCAGAGTGCGCTGGCGCAGCATGACCGGCATTCTAGCGGCACTGCAGCAAGCCCGGCCGCGAGCGTCGAGCGTGGCAAAATCCGGCTTTGTCTTTCGGCCCGAAGCGCCTCTGATTTCGATGGGAAGTTTGAACGCGCCGCCCCGCCGGGCGCCCATGGCCTGGCTGGCCTGGTTGATCGCCGCCTGCCTGATCGGCCCCTGGGCCACCGCGCCGGCGGCTGACGCGCCGGCGGACCCGACGCGAGCCGGCACGGCCAATGCCAGCGCCGCACACACGCCGGCCGAACTGACCGCGATTGCGCGCCTGCTGGCGGGCCTCGATCCGCAAGGCAGCGCCAGCCTGCAGGCGGTTGCCCGTACCGACGCGTGGAAGGCCCATCGCAAGGCGAGCCGCTATGGCGATCGCCAGTTGCAGGAGCGCCTGCAGCGGATGGACAGCTGGCAACGCACGACGCTGCCGCCTGCGCAGGCCGGTGCCGCGCTGGTCTACCCGTTCAGCGGGCCGGACTTCGTCAACGCCTTCGCGCTGTTTCCCGACTACAAGACCTACGTGTTCTTCAGCCTGGAGCCGCCCGGCGAGATCCCGGCGCTGGCCGGGATGGACGAGCACCAGCTCGGCGTGCTCTTTTCGGACCTGCGCGGCGCCTTGAACGATCTGGTGGCGCTGAACTTCTTCATCACGCCCAACATGCAGGAGAACCTGCATACCGACAGCCTGCAGGGTACTGCGCCGTTGCTGCTGGCGCAGATGGGCCTGCTTGGGCTGACCGTGCACAGCGTCGAACCTTACGAACCGTGGCCCTCCTCCGCGGCGAGCGCTACGGAGGGCAAGCCCGGCTCCGTGCCGAACGCTACGACGGACAAGCCCGCGACGGACGCCAGCAGCGCTCATCGCTCCGCCGGCCAGCCGCACCAGCCGATGCGGGCGCTGAAGATCGAATTCGACGACCGCAGCAAGACCCGCCGCACGCTGCTGTACCTGTCGCTCGATGTCAGTGACAGTCAGCTGCGCTTCTATCCGGAATTCGTGCCATGGCTGACCACGTTCGAGCAGCCCACCGTGCTGCTGAAATCGGCCTCGTACCTGCTGCACGGTGGCAACTTCCGCAAGGTGCGCGGCGTGGTGCTCGAACGCGCGCGCCTGATCGTGCAGGACGACACCGGGATGCCCTACCACCTGCTGCGCGATGACGGCTTCCGGATTTCGCTGTACGGCCAATACGAACGACCCGTCAAGCTGTTCGAGAACCGGTACCAGAAGGACCTGGACGACGCCTTCACGTCGGCCGGCAACGCGGATCCGGTGCCGTTCCCGTTCGGCTACAACTGGCGCAAGGAGGGGCGTTCGGGTGTGATCGTCGCTCGCCGGCCGGGCGCCGACACCTGAGCGGGCGCCGCGATGCGGGTTTCGCGGTCGCGCCGCCGCCTGATCACGGCCCTGCCGCTGCTAGCTTGCAGCGGCCGGGCCCTTGCCGCGGGCGAGGGGCCCGCGTTGCGCAGCTTCCAGCTCACGACCGGCGACGGCGTCCGGCTGAACGTGCTGGAGGCCGGCCCGTTGCCTCCCGATCCGTCGTTGCCGGTGATCGTGCTCGTGCCCGGCTGGTGCATGCCGGCCACGATCTGGCAGGCGCAGCTGCAGGCGCTCGGGCAGCGCTTTCGAACGCTCGCACCGGACCCTCGCGGACAGGGCGACTCGGACATACCGGCCGCGGGCTACGAGGCCGAGCGGCGCGCCAGTGACCTGCGCGACGTGTTGGCCCCGCTGCCGCGCGTCGTACTGGTCGGGTGGTCGCTCGGGGTGCTCGATGCGCTGACCCTGGTGCATCGCTTCGGCGACTCCCGGCTGGCGGGGCTGGTGCTGGTCGACAACTCGGTCGGGGAGCCGCCCGCGCCGCGCCCGTCGAATTTCATCTCGGACCTGCGCGCCGACCGCAGCGCTACGGTGGATCGTTTCGTGCGGGGGATGTTTGCGCACCCCCGGCCCGAGGCGGAAATCGAGCGGATCAAGCAGGCGGCTCTGAAGATGCCGCTGGACGGCGCCATCGCACTGCTGTCATATCCGTTTCCGCGCGAGCACTGGCGCAACATCGCGCGCTCCTTCGCCAAGCCGCTGTGCTACTGCGTGACCAGCCGCTACCTCGAGCAGGCGCGCAACCTGCAGCGCGAGCGGCCCGCAACGCGGGTCGAATGGTTCGAGCACGCCGGCCATGCGCTGTTCGTCGACGAGCCCGAGCGTTTCAATCGCGTGATCAGCGACTTCGCGCAGTC
>Ga0137363_10002544_pt1 | contig 10876 bp, 18 predicted proteins | sample MadtaG_FD_104800 | JGI IMG/M metagenome (GOLD analysis project Ga0137363, IMG submission 104800) | Vadose zone soil microbial communities from Angelo Coast Range Reserve, California, USA - Mad1_115_16 metaG | ecosystem: Environmental > Terrestrial > Soil > Vadose zone | place: USA: California...
AAAGAGTATCGCGAGGCCGCCGCGGCCGCATCTTCTCCGGAGCAGGCGATCGCGAATCGACGGCGGTTGGCCGAGATCGTGGCTGGCGCCACTTCGCATTTGATATTAGACGCGCCGGCGCAGCCGGCTCTGACCAGGGAAGCGGTACAGAGGTTCTATGCGGGCATGGCGGCACGTAAAAACAAAGGCGCCACCGAAACTTCTGCTGCTGCTTCTTTAAATCCCCAACCCCTTGGGGGGGGGTTACAAAGTTCTCGACATCTTTCTTCTTTCGGCGACTCGCACGACGAGGCGGCCGAGCTCGATAAGTGGCTTCACAGCGGTGCGCCGCCGCCTGAGATGGGCCGCGAGCGGGAGTATGAGGACTGGCTAGACGAACGCTGGAGCGACGGCAGGACGCGCCGCGCGATTATCGAGGCGCGGATGCTCGAGGAGCGCGCAAAGCAGGTCGACCAGGGCAAGTCCAAGTTTGAACTCGAGCGCGCGTCGTGGCTCGAGCGGATGAAGGGAAAGGTCCGCGGAGGGTGAAATGGCAACGATGAAGGTCAAGACCGTGACGCTGTTCGGTTCTATCGACAACGTCGCGTGTCGCCTCGACTGTTCGTTTGCTCCGGACATGCTTACCAGGCTTCTCGAGCGCTACCCGGAAGTACAGCCAGCCGCGGCGGTCGACGCGGCAATAGTGCTCCTCACCATGCAGGGAATCGAAAAATGAGCGAACCAGTCAAGAAAGAGGACGCGCCGGCGGGGGATCCCGCGCTGGTGGCGAAGCTGGCCGAGGTGTTCAGCGCGGAACATCATCTGGACGCGGCGGTCGGGTCGCTGCACATGTGGTTCAATCAGCGCCGGCCGTTCGAAAACTTTGGGCTGCGCTTACTCGACTGTCAACTCTGGGCGGCGAACCTAGAGTGGCTGCTGGTGCAGGCGCAGATCATCGCGAAGGGCGAGGAGAAGTAGCATGAGCTCCTGGGTCGACCTGGAAGACCGTTGGATCGAGCTCGCGGATGAGATCGGAAAGCGGCTCAAGCTCAACCGTGAGAGTGTTGTCGAACAGGCGCTAGTAGCACTGGCGGTGCGGTTGAACCTGCCCGTGATACCGGAGGATGACTAGATGGCCGGTAACATTCGCGTGCTCGACTGCCGAATCGACGAGCTGGAGGCGCACCTCAATGCGATCAAGGAGGACTATGGTCCTGTGGTCTGGAACTTCTACCATCGCGGGGCGGAGCGGCGCGTGACGGTGGTGATGGGGAAGCTCGCGGTCCCGGCAGTGGCGTTCCCGCCCAACTTCGATCCGCGCAAAATACGCCAAAACTGAGGAATCGAAGGTGGGAATGGATATTCTCCTAACAATCGCAATTTGCATCTTGGTGGTACTCCTAGCTGTGTGGCTCACTGAGTTGCGCCGGTGACACTTCGCCGTAAGGGTCTTATGTCAACTAAAAAGCCGGACTGGCATTCCCACCTCGCGCGGCTCGCGCACATTAAAGAGGCCGAGATATCGCTGAATGAAGCCGCCGAATTTTTCCTGGAAGGCGACGACGCCAGCGCCGTCAAGATGCTGATGGGGGCGGCAGGCTATGTAGGCCAGGCGATGGGATTCGAGACCTTTGATGAGCTGTGGGAGCACGTGTGCCGGGAGCGTGAACTCGCTAAGGCGCGACGGGGGGAGTAAGGATCGCCTTGGTGTTCGGGGAGATGTGGGCATTGGCGCCGGCGCGCAGCGCCTGGATATAGCGTGGAGTAATACTTAGTGAAGTCAACTGCGCAACGTACTGAGCATCGGTCAGCAGCTCAATCTCGCGCTGGCGAGTCAGGTCCGCCACCTGCTCCCGGAGCAATGTGGCTTCTTGAGGAGGAAGCTGACGGCCGAATATCCATCGCAAGACTCCTGACCGGGCAAGAATTTGATATGAAACCTCGGCAGCCACCTGGGCGGCGCTTGAGCCCGTCAGAGTCAGCGCTTCTGAGAGACCTGCTGGATCTAGTATCCCGGCCCGATAACCCTCTAGTGCTGTGCGTCTCTCTTGCGCAGCGGTGGCACGGGCTTGTGCTCGAGCGGCTCGCTCAGCTCCTAAAGTCTGAGTGACCAGCAGATGGCTCTCATCGCGAAACATCCGCGCGGCGACGTCGGGCGGTTGAAGGCCGAGCCCCTCGAGTGTCGACTGGTAGCTTGGGGCATCGAGCATTCCGTTCACAAACTCTTGCGAGTAAGCCGCTTCATATTCCTTTGCGAGTGCGATCTGCTTTTCGAGTTGGACGGCGCGAAGGATGAGATCATACCTGTCGGTGTTGTGGTCCGCGGATTTCATACCCTCGACGAAGTTGCTATCCGATATCAGCCCTGCGGCGTAGATGCGCTCGAGGGCGGACTCAAATTTGTGACGCTGTGGCTCTGTACCAAGGAACGCAGCAGCCGCTACAAGACGGTGTTGCGACGACTGGCGCATCCCGCCAAAGGTTAGCTCGTCGGCGACGTCGGCGTCGGAGAATAGGCCGGTGCCGGCGAGACGCAGCAGCATCCGCGCGTTAAGCCCGGATCCTCCCGCCTCTTGCAGCGCCGTGGTGAGATCACCAGGGACGCCGCTGTAGACGTGGAGCAAGTCGAATTGCGCCTGTGTTATAAGGCCGCGTGCGCGCAGCACCGCGAGCGCGCCGATGCCAGGGATCTCCTGACGGAAAGTAGCTTTTGCATTGTTGTGCGCCACCTTCCCGATGCCGTGCTGAACCAGCGGACCGATCTGAACCTCGCTAATCTCCTTGTACCCGGCCGCCGCCGCGACCAGTTCCGCGAGGTGGGCGAGGCACTCGCCCGAATCAATTCCGAGATAACTCATCAGCCACGCCGCTAGTGCGGAAGAGAGTGCTATTCCAGTGGCAGTGGCAAGCGCCAAGTCTGGGTTGACATTTATGATGCCTGTCGAGACAGGCGCAGTGGGTCGGAGCTGAGAACTGAGCGTGTCGATCAACGGTGCAATAATCGGCTGGAGCGTGTTATCGGTCGCGGAGATGTATTGCTTGAACAGATTGGCCGCTTGATCTTTGATGGGCGCGTGCGAGTCGGGATAGTCAGGCAATCCGTACGCATCCGTACCAGCCTCGCCGTGGACGAAACGATGCCACCACGTGGTGCGCTCAGTCGCGGCCACGGCAACCACACCGGGGGCGGTGTCGCCGCCGCTGGCGAGTTGTGCATATTTGGAATTGAGGAAACCGTCTTTTACCAGTTGATCGTAAACCGCCTGGGGCGTGTCGAGCGTTTTGAAAAGCTTCTTGAGCTGCTCAACCACGCCGGAGAGGTCGGTCGGCGGGGCGCTGGCGACGGCGTCTGCGATCGACTTGAGGCCGGGGGCGAGGTCGGTCGCGACGGTTGCGCTCGAGGTGGATATCGCGGTGAGCTTTTCGCATACGCAGGTGAGTTCAGTGACTATCGCAGTGAGGTCGAGCGCCGGCGCACCTGGTGGCGGCGGTGCGCTGATTATTTCCACCGCGGCGGCCATCGCGGTGGCGATAACGCGCAGCTCCTCGACGACCTGGAGGCAGCAGGTGTCGTCGCGCGGCGTCTGGGCGAGGCCCTGAATCGCGAGAGCAATGTTGTACATCTGCAGGGCCGTCTGCGCGCAACATCGCTCGAGCTCGTCGCTGTCGTCGCCTTCGGGGAACGGGCGGATGAGCGGGGTTGGAGTCGGCGGCGGCCCTGGTGGCGGCGGTGGAGTGACAGGGATCGGGACCAGTATGGGTCTGATAAGCGGCTTGCAGAGCTCGGTTGCGGGGTCGTAGAAAGTGCCAGGCGGGCAACTCGTGCCGGGCGGCTGCGTGTCGGCGCATCCGGTGGCGTAATCGTCGGCCGGGCGTGTGTACGCCGGAATGTGAGTTTGACCGTTGCGATAGAGCGCGTCGGCGACGAGCTCGATCGAGACGTCCGTGCCGAAGCGGTTAAGCTGGCTCAGCACCGGAGCGATGATCGGATTCAGGTGCGGGTCGAAAGCGATCGCGTAAGTGCCTGGAGTCGTCGACGGAAGCGGGCCTGGCAGATAGCCCTTCGGGAAAAAACCGCCGGGCGCGACGACGAGCAGCAACCATACGCCGTCAGGCGTGCCGTCCTCGTAGTGGAACCATGCGCCGTAGTTGGTGCAAGTGGCCATCTACTTCATAAGAGGGTCGTTCGGCCCGCCTTCGTGTTTTGCCGAACATTCTTCGAGGTGACTTGCATACACACCCTGGTTAGAGAATACCTTGTGGCACCATCTGCATATCCATCGTTTCATACTACTTAGTATAGCACAGACTATGCCATGTGTCAAGCGGCTTAATAGTAAGTGACTATCTCAGTCGACCATCCACAGGAACTCGATCCAGACGGTAGTATTCACGTCGTCGCTGAAACATACCAGTGAGGTTTTCGCCGCGAGCACCAGCAGGGGCGCAAAGCCTACGCCGTTGTCTTCGAGCCCGAACTGCGCAGAAAAGAAGGGTGTGCCGAAACGGGTCACAGTGTAGCCCGAGAAGATCTGGCCGGCGAGCTGGCCGATGTCGGTAACCATCGACTGGCCGTTCATCGCAAGCGTCCCCTGGGTTCCCTGGAGGAGCGCGATCCCTGGCTGCGCCTGCGGGTTGCCGCCCGAGCTGCTGAATCCGTAGATGCGCAGGCGGCGGCCGAGCGGATCGTTGTTGTAGAGCATGGCGAAGCCGTAATTGTTCGCCACGAAGGGCAGCGTGGCGCCGCCGAGGGCGCATCGTTCGGGCCAGAAATCAACGGGGTGGCGAATGATGACGCCGCGGCGTGCGAGGAACCCGGCGTTCATGGTGGACTGGCTACCAGTCTTGGAAATCGAGCTCGTCAGCTTCGATGGCTTCCCAGAGTATGCTCAGTTGCATCGTCTGAGCGTTGTTCAAGTCCTGAAACACTAAAGACCAGTTTGGCTCGAGCACTTGAAAAGGGAGGACGATTGGCCAGATCGTGGCATCATCGCCAAAATCCAAGTAGTAGTCAGGAGTTATGAGCACGGCTGTGTCCAATGAATAGAGTGCACCAGAAAGCCGTCTCTCGCCGGACACCACAGGTACTATTGCACCACCGGCACTCCCTTGAGCTGTTTGCATCAATGCGACGGCAACTAGCCCATTGCTGCCGCCCGAAACCAGAAACTGGCGCACCACCAACACATCCGTGCTCTTTGAATCATTGAAGAGTGAAAGTGTGGCATGATTTGCCGGCCCTGAGAGTTGAATGGCACCGCGAGCCGCCTGGCGCGGTCGGAACCACTTGTAACGGCGAGTAGGGTTTTCGCCTTCCATCGTAGGATTACGGGCTGGCGCCTTGGCCAAGCATCAAGAGGAACTGCGTACCGACTTTTTTCACAGTGACGGCTTGCGTCGTGGCCTTGCCCCATAGCTCGACGATCGTGCCGGTGGGCCACCATGCGGACTGAGATTCCACGCCGACCAGGGTAAACCCGCGCGTGCGTTCGCCCAGGTTGACCAGGTCGCCGGGCTCGACCGTGTAGGTCGCGATGTCCGCGCCACCGTTAAATCGGAAACTGTAAACGAGCGCACTTGCGGCGGCCGCTCCTTGGAGGTCGACGACGGTACATAGCAGGAGTGGATAATAGCCACCTGAGAGGAGCGCGGCGACGGCAGTCGTGGTGGTCGCGATGAGGACGGCGGTGCCGGCCGTGAGGGTGACGTCGGCCGCGGGTACGTACTGGACCGGGACCAGAGAAGGTTTCGCGACGCCCCAGATGCTCATTTGGTTACGGCTCTGAGCTCCTCGAGGAGTGCTTCGTGAGCCGGCTTGTTGCCCAGGTGCGCGACAAGCTCGCTAAGTAGCTCCATTAGGACCAGGTTCGGCGCGCGCGGCCGCGGCGGTGCGGCCGGCTTCGCGGCGGCTGCGCCGGCTCTCTCGGCGTCGGCTGCCTCGATGATCGTAAGCAGATCGTCAGCTTCCTGGACTTTACCCTCTTTCAGCAGGGCGCGGACGTCGGCGATGTTTTTAGGATCGGGCATGGGCACCTCGTTCGCTTCTACAAAAGAGACAGGCTGAATATCCGAAGCCCTGGCGGTTTGCAAAGTGGGCAGAACAACCGGCTCCACAGGACCCGCGACCAAGAACCCGGGCGATAGACGTACATTGCCATCTATTACGGCGCCCCGATCGCCACCAGGTCAAGCCAGAATTCCTCGGCGGTGTCGGCCGAGGTCGCGAAGCAATTGAAGACCGGGGGCACATTCTGTTGGAACGTGAGCCAGATGCCCCAGGGCTGATAGCCGCCAGAGTACCATCCGTAGCCGCGCTGCCCTGGCGGGTCGAGCTGGTCATACGCCTGCACGCCGATGCCGCCTGGCCGCCAACTCGGTTGCGCCGCTGGCAGCAACTGGAAAAACCCGGCGGTGGCAGAGTAGTAGCGTGCGCCGATGACTGCGTACATACGCGCGCCACCTAGAGACGCTGGAAGCGTTTCATCGAAGACCGGGATAACCGGGGTCATCGCGCCGGCGGTGAGCGTAACCGCGGCGGTCGCGTGGACGGTGAACATGCGGCCGGCCGGGCGCGGCACGTAGATTCCATCGGTAAACAAAATGCCAACATAAGCGGTCTCGGTGTTATTGCCGGCGGCGGCGAAGGCGTCGAGCTCCTCGGTGGGGTCGAGCGTGATCGGATTCGCCATCATGTCGAACACGCGGGGCGGGCTCTCGAAGGCGCTGCCGCGGTTTTGCGGCGACAGGTTTATATACGGCCAGGGCTTCATCGAGGCCGCTTGCATGCGGATTTCGGTCAGGTGCGTCGAGTAGCCGGCGACGAAGCCGAGCTTGGGGAGCTGAGGGGGGACCTGGAAGCCGCTGAGGAGTGGAGGAACCATGCCGTTGTTTACCGAGGTCACCTGCTTGAGCGAGGTGTTGGAGGTGCTGACGATCGACGACGAGTACATTTCAAAGTGGAAAGCCATCTGGGTGTTACCTCAGCTTGTAGATTCTTCGCCCGTGCTTGTCTTTGCCGACGATCGTGGCCTTGCCCTCGACGACCATTTTCATGAGCGTCATTGGAAGGAGCCTAAGCTCCAGATAGGTTCCGCGGCGGCGTTTCAAATTTTGCCGTTGTAAGCGGCCATCCCTGTGGCCTGGGCGACCATGCGAGCGATACGGTCCGACGGGGTCGCATTGGGCATCGCGAGGACGGTCGCGCGCACGGCGGACAATGCACTCGCCAGGGCGGCGGTTTTTGCAGCGTACTTGGCGGCCTTGGCCGTACCCGAATTGCCGTAGTTGACGACACCGAAGGAGGAGGCGTTATTCGCGGCCATCGTGAGGTCGGCGGCGCCGAGTTTAGTCGCGTAGGTGCCCAGCGATATCGCGCGCGACACGCCGGCTTGCCATGCGAGCTGAGCTGAGGCCGGGTTGGCGTTGAAGGCGGCGCGCGGATTTAAGTACTTGTTGAGCCATTTCTGGGCGTTGTTCCGGACGCCTGTGCTCCAGTTCGCCGCCATTGTGGTCGGATTGATTGTGCTGGTAGGGGTGATTGTGGCCATGCGGGCGCTCCTCGGCTTTGGGTGCGTCCCGGCTCGCCACGAAAAAAGCCGCGTAACCAGCCCAGATCGGGCGAGCCGGTTACGCGGCTGTCATACGGGCGTGATAGAAGCAAATCGCGAGGATGTGGTCAAGGTGAACAACAACGAGCGGGCCAACCTGGTTTTGCGGATGGGCGGCGACGTGACAAGTTACGACGCACTGGCGCAGCGCGGCGAGTGGCCGGCGGCGCGGATGTATCTGACGCGGCTGACAGCGGCGATCGGCGCATTGGCGATGGAGGTCGATGAGCACGATCCGGTGGAGCGCGAAAATTGAACTTTCAGCGCGAAGATCCGCGATTTACGCGGTTGGTTGAGCTAGGAATACTTAAGCGAGTAAGCATCCACCCGACCGACCCTGGCAAAAATATGTACAGCATGCCCGATCCCGATCCAGTGCTGCGAGCACTCGAGGAGTTCTTGATAGTTCAGAAATGGCGGAAACGCCTACAATAAAGCCGGGCGGCGTACCTGACGGCAAGCGCCGGCGCACGCCCGCGTCGACGCGGCTGTTGCACGAGTGGTCGCTCATGCAGCAATGGGTCGTACCGCCGACCTATGAGCTACGGCTCGGGCCTACGCCGCTGCTCCCTGGCGCGGCGCAAGTGTCACCCGAAATTGCGCGCATGCTCTCGGTTTTCCACAGGTACAGCGATCTGGTGGGAATCTCGGCGACGGCGATCGAAGTTGTCGAAGCCAAGATGGTCGCGGAGATGGGAGCGCTCAGCCAGCTAGAGCATTACGTCGAGCTGGTGTATGCGATGGGACTGCCTAGTCAATGGCCGGGTAAAATCGTGCAGGGCGTGCTCTTGTGGGCTGTCGATGACCCGATAATCAGTCAGCGGGCGGCGCGCTACGGGTTTCGCGTCGAGGTCTTCGCGCCACCATGGACTCAGGACTACCTCGCCACCAGGTTCTATCATCGGTGAGCCACAAACGGGCCTAGAATCGTGGGTTCGATTCCCACCCGTGGGTCTTCCTTCAAACCTCGCGCTCAAAATCGTCTCCGAAGCGCTTCGGCGCTCTTCCACTTAAGCTACCGAGGATTCTCGGGGAGGGTACTCCCCTACCACGAGAGATCGATAGAAGATTAGACTCTCGCTGCTTACAAAATGGCGGAGCTAGTTTGGGGCACCGCCGGCGGACACACGCACATTAGTGCTTGACAGGTGCATGCGTCGGGCACTAGGGTTCACTGACAAGGAGCCCTGAATCGTGCGAACCCAGCTCAGTAGCAACATGGTGCGGCTTCGGCCGAAGGATCTCGAGGACCTGACGGGTGTACTCGAGAAGCTCACCGTGTTGGCGGCGACGATCGAGGGCGTCAAGTCGCCCTGGGCCGGGACGGCCGTGCAGCAGGTGCGCGATATCTACAACGTCGTCGGCGGGATCCGCGATCGCGGGCTGGTGAAGATGCAGCGCATGCTCGGGAAGATCGGCGACCAGCTCGACAAGGCAGCGCGCGAGAAGGCGGCCGCCGGCGAGGAAGAGTGATGGAATACGAGGTCGTTTCCAAAGTCGCGGTCTCGGACGAGAACGGCCGCATTGTGATCGAGGTGGAGCGGTCAGACGAAAACCCGCCGTTCCGCTTCACGCTCAGTACTGAGTCGGCGAAAAACCTCGCGTGGGCGCTTAATCAGCGCGTGAGGGAGGTCAATCGAAATGCCTGAGAAAGTCGTGATGGTCTCGAGTTGCCCGCTCTGTCTCGGCCCAGACGAGGTGACGAGCATGGTTTCGGTCGAAATCGATCGGGTCTACCCGAAGGGTCGGGTGGCGACACTGATCTGCCGGAGCTGCTGCGGCGCGGTGATAAAGGCGACGGATAAGCTCGATGAACCCCTGGCGGACCCGTTGCACCCTTTTTCTGAGGCGATGACGGAAGCGCCGTGGTCGAGCAAATCGGCGAGCGACCAGGTCGCCTATCCTTGCCCGCCAGGATGCGCTCTACAGCAGCAAGGCGTGGAACACACGCACCACCAGAAGGAGTCCGACGATGATCCAGCTACTGATTAGTATCCTTGTCGTACAACTAGCTATTCTGTGGGCGTTGCGGCCGCTGGTCTGGTGGTACTTTGGTATCAATCGGGCGGTGCGGGCGCTGGAGAATATCGACGTGAGCCTCCGCACCCTGCCGACCGTGCGGGACTATGATGACTATTTCGAGCGCAAGCCGGCGAGGGCCGCGTGAGGTCGACAAGGGTAAGTGAAATTTAGCAGTTTTCCACAGGTTCGCTGTGAATAACTTCGACTGCCGTGCTCGCATCTCGCCGCGGCCACACCTAGCGTTCGGCGATAGGGCGTTCCCGGACTGCCGTAAACCCCGAAGCGGCTGGGCACTACCGGGGACGCCCGACTCGAAGAGGTGTGGCGGTGGCGGTGGGGATCGACAAGGCGGCATTTGCGGCGACCTGGCGCGACGAGGAGACGGGGGAAATCCTCGGGTACACGTTGGGCGATACGATGTGCCGATCGCCGCGGCGCCCCTGGGCGATGACCGGGACCGACGACCAGTGGCAGTTTCCACTACCGTGCGGCGAATGCGATGGATGCCTGGAACGGATCCGGCGCGCGCTCGCAGATCGCCTAAGCCGAAACTATTCGACTGGCGTTGCCCGGTCTGCCTCGCGTTCAACCACTACTGGCGGACAACATGCTGGCGCTGCGGGCACACGACCTACCCAGCTATGGATGATCCGCATCTGGTATCCGAAGGAGCTTCAAGTCGAATTATCCGCGAAATTGCATCGGCGGCGCCATCTCGAGCTCGAGCCTGGGTTTTTTCGACTCGGCACGGACTCGTTCGCGGTTCTTGCTCGATCGAAGGAGTTGTCCCCCCTTCTCTTGAGACGACTGGGACTGCGGCATCGTGTCGAGCCGGTAAGGCTCAGTCGCGGCCGGCGCGCCTGGCGGAAGTTGACTGCGGGAATCCTGGTCGCACGCGCGGTCTACGGCGAGCAAGTGAAGCGGTGGTACATGCGCGGACTTCCTGACGCCGAAAAAATGAGGTGGGACGTCGTGAAGAAGGCGATGGAAAAGCCCTGGCGGAGACGGACCGGCGCGCGGGTCCGGACGGGGAAAAAGATAATTCTGGTTCCGCCGGCGATCTGGAGCATGGACGGGGATCGCTTCAAAGAGTATCGCGAGGCCGCTGCGGCCGCATCTTCGCCCGAGCAGGCGATCGCGAATCAACGGCGGTTGGCCGAGCTCGTGGCTGGCGCATCCGCGCATTTGATATTAGCCGCGCCGGCGCAGCCGGCTCTGACCAGGGAAGCGGTACAGAGGTTCTATGCGGGTATGGCGTCTCGTAAAAA
>Ga0137363_10002549_pt1 | contig 10866 bp, 10 predicted proteins | sample MadtaG_FD_104800 | JGI IMG/M metagenome (GOLD analysis project Ga0137363, IMG submission 104800) | Vadose zone soil microbial communities from Angelo Coast Range Reserve, California, USA - Mad1_115_16 metaG | ecosystem: Environmental > Terrestrial > Soil > Vadose zone | place: USA: California...
CGGGATTTGATGCGACTTACGGACGCTTCAACGAATTCGACGCGGGCGGATTTGTGAGTGGCCCGATCGCTGAGGGGCTGGGCGCGCGATTTGCGTTCAAGAGCGAACAACGCGGCGACTGGCAACGAAGCAATTCCAGGCCTAACGATACACTTGGGCGACGCAAATTTTTTGCAGGCCGCCAGTTGTTGGAGTGGCAAGTCAACGCAGCTACACATTTCGAGCTCAATTTGAATGGCTGGATAAACAAATCTGATACTCAGGCGTTGCAGTATCAGAGCTATCATCCAAATACTCCTGGGGGCCTGCAAACCGGCATTGGATATCCAAACTTTGCCGCCGACTTGATGGCAACGCCCGTATCCGCAAACAACGACCGGGCCGCTGATTGGGATCCGCAACCAGGGAAGTACACACCTAATGGCCTGAAGCGCGACGATCGATTTTATCAGGCCGCACTTCGAGCGAACTTCCAGCTCGCGGACACCCTCGAGCTGATATCGAATTCATCGTACTCGGATCTGCGCGTCGATTCGCCTTCCGACAGCGACGGCACTCGGTTGCCGAATAATCTGGCGATCTTGAATGGAACGCTCCGCTCCTACTCCGAGGAACTGCGTTTGGCACAGACCTTGATCGACAAGGGATTGAATTGGATGCTGGGAGGAAACTATCAACACGATAACACCGTCGATAACCAGAACGTCTACTTCAACGCAACCAACACCTTTGTGGGTCCATTTGTGTTCGACGATATCAAGTTTGACAACGATCAAAGAATTAGGACAAAGGCCGCATTCGGCAGCATAGACTATAAATTGACGCAAGCGCTGACCCTGCAGGCCTCGGCACGTTATACGGACCGGCGCACGAACTTCGACGGCTGCCTATCTGATCCCGGAACCGATGGACTGTTTGGGCAGGCGTTTGGATTTCTCTCCACAATCTTATCGGGCACGCCGACCAGTGTGCCTTTGGGCGGATGCGTAACTTTGGATCCCATCACGAATAAGCCGACCCGCATCTATCGCGATCTGAGTGAACATAACGTCTCCTGGCGCAGCGGTCTCGCGTGGAAGGTGACACCGGACACGTTGCTCTACGGCAATGTCACGCGCGGATTCAAAGCGGGGAGTTTCGGCACGCTGCCGTTCATTCGGCCCGTGCAGGCGACCCCTGTTCCACAGGAGGAACTCACTGCCTACGAGATTGGTTTCAAGGCAACTCTTGCGGACCGAACGTTGGAGCTGTCCGGCGCCATGTTCTACTACAGCTACAATGACAAACAGCTACGTGGATATTTGAACGCAGGGCCACCTTTCGGAAACCTGACGGCGCTGGTCAGCATTCCACACTCCCGTGTCGAAGGGGCGGAAGTGGATATGCATTGGCTTCCGACTTCCGGTTTGTCGATCAATGTCGGTGGCACCTACGTGTCTTCAAAAGTGCAGGGTTCCACCCTGGTACCGACGCCCATCGGGGTGACGATTGATGTGAATGGACTGGCCTTTCCGAATACGCCGAAATGGCAGTTCGTCAGCGATGCGGAGTACAAATTTGCTCCCATTGGACCGGTTGCGGTCTTCGTGGGCGGGAGCGCCACTTATCGCAGCGCGACCACTGCCTTCTTCGAAAACACCCAGGATTTCGACTTGCCGGACTATGCGCTGCTGGATCTGCGGGCGGGAGTCGATACTGCCAATGGCCGGTGGCGAGCCTGGGTCTGGGGCAAGAATGTCACCGACAAGTACTACTGGATCCATGCTGAAAAGATTACCGATACCGTGGCTCGTGTTGCAGGCATGCCGGCCACCTTTGGAATCAGTGTCAGTACCCGATTCTGAGCTGAATCGAGTAGACCCGGGGCGTGCAATTGAGCGCGCGCGGGTGTGGTGAACGTCAATGCCGCTGGGGGGGCGTCAACATGGGAAGTCGAGAGATCGACTCATTGTCGAGAAGAGCATTTATTGCGCTGTCGATTTTCGCATGTCATGCGAGCTACGGCGAAAGAGAGAGTTTCGGCAGCATAGGAGTAGGCCAGATGAAAGTTAAATCGAATGAGCCGCAGATCGTCTTGCTCGTGCGCTTTCGCGCTAAGGCGGGAAAGAAGGAGGAGTTTCGCAAGCATCTATACGGACTCGTCGAGCGTATGCGTACTGAGAAAGCTTGGATTAATACGATTGTGCACGAGGACCATGAGTCCGAGGACATTGTTCTGTATGAGACATGGCGCGGAACGAAGGAGAGTTGGCTTGCCGAGGAATATCCACGCCCTTATCGAGCGCCATACGAAGACCTCGTGAAGGAGCTGTTGGATGATCGACAGGTCAGCTGGCTTGTTCCGATTGCCGCGTGGAGTGGCTAGGGGGCGTGGCAAGGTGGGGCACGAGCTCATGGGCTCGGGACTGCCAGAAGTTCTGTGCGCTGAGCCGGGTTTGCCGCAAGAACGTCTCCATCGGTCTTGCGGACGGGGTAAGTTCGCGCGCCCGTGAATCGTGGATGGCGCGCCGCTCAGCGCAGCCAGGGACGCGGCGAAATTTGCATGGCCTCTATGAGTCCTTTAACCCGAGAGAGCTCCATGGCGCCGAAGCCACCGGCTGCGCGAATTCCCTCGACTTGGTCCGGCGTGATGTCAGGGCGCATCGAATCCGGCAGATCATCACCCCAGGACCACAAGCCGCCGCGAGTCAGTGCGGTGTACCCGGTTTGGTAGTCCGAGTTCATCACGTCGCCATCGGCATAGTGCTCCCACTCATCACCGACAGGATCTTTCCAATAGTCAAATATCTGACTGCCCAACATATGGCGGCCTATGCCCCAGTAATGCGTCCAGCCCCGCGCCCGAAGAAACTGATGTCCCTGTCCGACGGAATCCAGATCAAGCGTTTCGAACGACACGTGCATCAACTTCGTTTCTGGTCCACCGAGCAGAGCCACACTGTGATGATCGGCCGGCGCCGCGCCGCGGTCGAGACGAAAAAATCCGAGCGCCGGCTGCCCATCGGCCAGGCACTGCACGTCGCTCGGAATCATCCCAAAATGATGCATGTACCAGCGGGCGGAGCGGTCAAAGTCCGGTCGCTGTAGAACGACGTGTCCGAGCTTGAATACCGGGCTTGGCGCCAATTCGGGGCGCACGGTCACGTTGAGCCGCGCCTTGTGGTGCGGCGTGTTGACCAATGGTAGCGTCGCGGACATTGGCAGCGGCCGTGCCCGCTTCAAATGATGAATCAGATCCACGCGCAAGCCATCCGGATCCGTGAGCCTGACTCGGAGCCCACCACCCGGACCGTCGGCGCTCTCGACGGCTGTACCCGTTGCACTCGCCAGGGTTCGCAGGTCGTCCGCACTTCGTGCGGCGAAGGCAAAGCCGACGAACGCGTCGCGCGTCGCGGGAGTGAGTGAAACGAGGTAAGGCGCATCGCCGTAGCCGCGTAGGTACACGGTGTCGTCGCTAGAATCGCAGGAAACCAGGCCGAAGTCCTCCAAGAAGGCGCGCATTTGGCCGACATCCCGGCGGTCAAAGGCGATGTTCAGCATTGCATCGGCCCGGACGATCGACTCGGGCCTAACGATTTTTTGAAACGTAAAATCTGTCATGACCAATCCTGCAGGTTATTGCTTGATATTAAAACTGCACGAGTGTAAAGTAAAGATAGAAATCCAAATACGTCACTAGTATCGACACATAGGTGCTACATGCCCAATCCGGTGAATCAACAGGTATGGCTGAAGTCGCGACCGACTGCGATTCCACAAGCTGAGAATTTCGCTATCCGCGACGGCGAGGTGCCGCTCATCTCCGAAGGTGAGGTCCTGGTGCGAAATCACTTTCTTTCGGCCGATCCGGCGATGCGAGGCTGGATCAACGACTCGAGCAATTACTGGCCTCAGGTCTCGATCGGCGAAACGTTGCGGGCGTTTGCGGTCGGCGAGGTCATCGAGTCAAGGCACCCGCATCACCAGGTGGGGGAGCGCCTGATGGGCATCTTCGGTTGGCAGGAATACGCCGCTGCTGCGGATAAGCACATTTTGCTCAAAGTCCCTGAAACCGACCTGTCACTATCGCTGTTTCTCGGCGTTTTTGGCCTAAATGGGCTGACCGCCTATTTTGGGCTGCTCGATGTTGGTCAGCCGAAGGCCGGGGAAACAGTGATCGTTTCCACCGCGGCCGGATCCGTCGGATCTTGTGTTGGGCAAATTGCGAAACTCAAGGGCTGCAGAACCGTTGGAATCGCCGGCGGCCGCGAAAAGGTGCGGCAATGTCTGGAGGAGTTTGGCTACGACAACGCCATCGATTACAAGGGCGTAAGTGATCTGGATGCCGCGATCAAGGCGGCATGCCCCGAGGGAGTTGATGTCTATTACGACAATACCTCCGGACCGATCAGTGATGCGGTGCTGCGCAATCTCAAGCTGGGTGCGCGCATAGTGATCTGCGGTACAGCGACCTATCCGAGCTGGAGCCCCTGGAACGCGGGTCCGCGACCGGAGCGCCATTTGTTGGTGAAGCGCGCCAGGATGCAAGGATTTCTCACGACGGATTTCGTCGGGCGCTTTCCAGCGGCCGTGTCGGACTTATCCAATTGGGTCAGGCGCGGGTCCATTCATTATCGAGAGGAGATGTTTGACGGTATCGAGCATGCGCCGGGGTCGATTCAAAGGCTTTACAGCGGAGAAAATACCGGAAAGCTGGTCATGCGTTTACCTGCCGCCGGCAAGGCGCGATGAACTCCAACCATCGATCCGGTCAAGTGGCGCTAATAACGGGCGGAGCTCGCGGTATCGGATTGGAAACAGCGCGTGGACTTGGGAGACTTGGCATTGGCGTTGTGCTCACCGGACGTGACCCGAATCGGGGCGCTACCGCGGCGAACTCTCTGCGGGCTGAAGGAATCGATGCAGAGTATTTCGGCGGCGATCTCACGGATCCAAAGCATCGCCAAGCCTGCGTCTCGTATTTTGAGCGGCACCATCACGGAAAACTCGACATCCTGGTCAACAATGCGGCTGTCTGGCTCGACAGCGAGAGCGCGTCTCATACGACGCCGAACCGCACGAGTTCACTATCCGCCGAGGTTCTGCGCGCCACATTCGAGGCGAATTTCTTCGCACCGGTGCTTCTCACACAGCTGCTATTGCCGCTTATCCTGAAAGCGCCGGCGGGGCGGATCGTGAACGTTTCGGCTGAGTTAGGATCGCTGTCGTTGCACGCGGACCCTAGTTCGATTGTGTACGGTCTGAAGCCGTTTGCCTATGCGTCCTCGAAGACGGCGCTGAACGCATTCACCGTCCATCTGGCACATGAACTGCGCGATACGCCGGTGAAGGTAAATTCCGTTCATCCGGGTTGGGTCAGGACAGCGATGGGTGGCTCGAAGGCGCCGCTCGACGTGGTCGAAGGCAGTCGAACTAGCGTGCACTTCGCGACGCTGCCTTGGAACGGGCCAACAGGCGGCTACTTTCGTGCGGACGAGGCTATCCCATGGTAAGAAGTTGCGATAGAGCCAGCGCGCGCCGAGAACTCGTCCAGTGGGGGGTCGCTGGTCATGGAGTCGATCTCCTTGGATAGGCAAACGCTCACTGTTAGCCATGATGGGCCGATCGCGACCATCCGATTCACTCAGCCAAAGACTCTGAATGCAATCACGTTGCCGTTTGCAATCGCGCTGACGCCGGCACTGCAGAGCCTGAGCGACAATCCGACGGTTCGAGTCGTGGTTCTATCTGGCGAGGGGAAGGCATTCATGGCCGGCGGCGACCTGCTATACCTCCGAAATGCTGAGGCCGATCAGGCGGCACGGGATGCCGCGCTGCTCATCTCGCAACTGAATAAGTCGATCGAGGTGATCACTGCAATGCCGATTCCGATCGTTGCATCAGCTCATGGCGCCGTCGCCGGTGCGGGTCTCAGCCTGTTGCTGGCCTGTGATTTTGCCATTGCGGCGTCCGACACACGGTTCGTGTTTGCGTATACGGCGATCGCCGCATCGCCGGATGCAGGGCTGAGCTGGACGCTGCCGCGCGTAATCGGTATGCGTAAGGCCATGCAATTCGCATTTCTCGACCAACAGATTGACGCATCGACGGCGCTATCGTTTGGAATCGTCAACGAACTTGCTCCACCGCACGAACTCTCGGCTGCGACTTCGGCAATGGCAACGAAGCTCGCTCGACTGCCGATACACGCATTCGCGCAAACGAAGCAACTCATGCTGGGTTCTTCGAACCGGTCTCTTGGGCAACAGCTAAGGGCTGAGTGCGATGCCTTCACGGCCTGCGCTCGCACCAGCGATTTTCGGGAGGGCGTCGACGCATTCTTTGCTCGGCGTCAGCCGCGTTTCACGGGCGACAATTCGTAAGTGCAGCATTCGTCGTCGACGATACGTGCGAAACCGGGCCGATTTGCAGGAGTAACTTGATGCATAACTCAACTGCCGACGTGACCGTGGCTGGCGTGACCGTGCGGAGCATCGAGAACGAGCTGTCGGCTGCGGAGCGACAGCAGTTCAATCGTCCGAGTGCCGTGGCGGCGATGGTCATGCTGAGCAACGCGGCTGCCCTCGGGATGGTGTGTACGCCGGGAGTCGTGACCGCCTTTATTCATGACGGGGCCGTCACCACTGCGCAAGCCGCGATGCTGGGTTCCACCGAGCTGACCGGAATGACGGCTTCCCTCGTGCTTTGCTCCTTCATCATGGGCAGAGCGAATCGGCGCTGGCTCGGATTCGGTGCAGTGATCGCGGCGGCGCTCGGCCATCTCCTGCTGGCCTATGCCGGGACCTATCCGCACATAGTCGCCTTCCAATTCCTGGCCGGGTTCGGAGAGGGTGCGATGGCCGCCGTAGCGGTGGCAACAATCGCCGGCACGGCAGCGCCAGATCGGATTTACGGTCTGAACATCGCCTCAAATCTGATTGCGTCGTCCGTTTTTTTCTCCTTTCTTCCACGCATGGTCAGTCTTGGGGGAGTGCACTCGGTCGAATGGATCCTATGCCTCAGTTCGGCCAGCTTTGGGCTCGGCCTTCCCTGGATTCCTCGTCGAGCGCAGGTTGTTACTAGCGATCGTGATGTTTCCCAAAAGCGGGTATTGAGGCTTCGTGGATTGCTTCCAGGAGCGCTGGGACTTTGCGGTACATTGGCCTTCCTGACTGGCGTCGGGTCCGTATGGCCGCTTATCGGTGCGATAGGCATCTCCCTTCACGTACCAACCGGAGTCATCTCATCGGCGCTGGCTACGGCGGGGCTCTCCGGCATCGCAACGGCACTCTTCGCCACCTGGCTCGGCCTTCGGTTCGGTCGCGTGGCTCCACTGGTCGTTGGGGCGCTCGGCCTCATGGGTGCGATGGCCGTCCTGCTGACGGAATTTGCGTCGCATGTGTTTTTCATCGACGTCATTGGATTCATGGTCTGCTGGATCTTTGCGGTCCCATACTTCTTCGGAGTGCTGGCGGCGATGGACAAATCGGGTCGCTTGGTCGCATTCAGCGCTGCGATGCAGACCAGCGGCTTAGCGCTCGGTCAGGCCCTGTCGGCGTTCATTCTGGGCCGAGCCGCGTATGCGGTGACTGTTTACGCGGGCATTTCGTTCGGCGTCTTTGCACTCCTCGTAACATTGGCGGCTGTGCGGCTGGACATTCGAAACTCGCGACCGCAGTCGTCGGGCGATGAGTAAGGGATAGGGGCCAGTGTGTTTATGCGTGATAAAGGAACGGATTGTGGATCTACTCCAAAGATTGCGGAGACGCGTTACTTGCGGCGCGGCTTCCTTAGACTTGCGACGGCTCTTAGTACCGTGCTCGCGTACGGTCTCGCGCCTGGTAACACTGCGTTGGCCGCGCGCGAGCGCAAGCGTCCCGTCAGTGTGACCGGGGCCGTCAATCCGTTTCGACTCGCGATTCCCGACGCTGTACTGGAAGATCTGAGGCGTCGCTTGGAGCATGCCCGCTGGCCAGAGAAGGAAACCGTCGACGACTGGTCACAAGGGGTACCAGTTGAAAAGCTGCGTGCGCTCGTCGACCACTGGCGCACCGCTTACGATTGGCGACGTTGCGAAGCGATGCTCAATGCCTTCGGGCAATATCGAACCGACATCGATGGCCTCGGGATTCATTTCCTCCATGTCCGTTCGCGGCACGAATCCGCGCTGCCGCTGCTCATGACTCACGGCTGGCCGGGATCGGTGCTCGAATTTCACAAGGTTATCGCGCCATTGACCGATCCGACCGCACATGGAGGCAGCGCGGCGGATGCATTCCACGTAATCATTCCGAGCTTGCCCGGGTACGGATTTTCCGACAAACCGACCGGGCCCGGATGGGGCCTGCCCAAGATCGCAAGCGCCTGGTCGGAGCTCATGACGCGGCTTGGTTACACGCGCTATGTTGCACAAGGCGGCGATTGGGGAGCCGGCGTAACCACACTGCTCGGCAAACATCGCCCTCCGGGGCTCGCGGGAATTCATCTCAATCTGCCGATTCTTTTTCCACCACCGCTCATCGGCGGTGAACCGACGCCTGCGGAGAAGCAAGCGCTCGAATCGCTTACAAACTTCGCAGCAACCGGATCGGGGTATTCGAAGGAACAGGCGACGCGGCCACAGACCTTGGGCTATGCACTTGCGGATTCCCCGGTGGGTCAGGCGGCCTGGATCTACGAAAAGATTGCCGAGTGGACCGACAGTGGCCATCACCCGGAAAGCATCCTGAGTTTCGACGAAATCCTCGACAACATCATGTTGTACTGGCTTCCGGGCACGGCAGCATCCTCTGCCAGGCTCTACTGGGAAAGCTTCAATACGGATTTTGCGCGAATCGAACTTGACCTTCCGGTCGGATGCAGCATCTTCCACGGCGAGATCTATCGCGCACCCAAGGTCTGGGCGGAGCGAACATATCGCAATTTGTTTTACTGGAACGAGGTCCCGCGCGGGGGTCACTTCGCCGCATTCGAACAACCACGGTTGTTCGTCGATGAACTCAGGTCCTGCTTCCAGCACTTGCGGTAGGCGAAACGAAGGTGCGCACGGCCATAACAGAGATGTTTGGAATCGAGCATCCGATTGTACAGGGCGGAATGCAATGGGTCGCGCGTGCGGAACTCGTGGCCGCCGTGGCAAATGCCGGGGCGTTAGGATTTCTGTCGGCGCTGAGCCTTGGGCCGGCCAGGTTCAGGGTTTGATTCATGACTTACCGACGGTGAAGGAGCTCATCTTGCGAATCGTGGCCGAGGCGCGCAGCATAATCGATGGCCGTTTGAGGGCGACCTTGAGCGTGGCGCAACCGTGAGTCCGCAGGAGCGACTCGACGACCTTGGCTTACTGGTTCGACGCACTGAGGCGTTCATTCGCGATGTCGTCATTCCGCGTGAACGCGAAGCCCAGAATAGCGATCACGGACCGACGGATGCCTTAGTCGCTGAGCTGCAGGCTGAGGCGAGACGCATCGGCCTCATCGCACCGCATTTGCCGGCGCAGTGGGGAGGTCGCGGGCTCTCCCATCTCGAGATGTCGAAATTGTTTCGCGCGGCCGGCTATTCGCCTCTCGGACCGCAGGCCATGAATATCGCGGCACCGGACGAGGGCAACATGCATTTGTTGGAACGCGTCGGGACGGCAGAGCAGAAGGCAAGATTTTTGAGGCCGCTTGCGGAAGGGCGGATTCGTTCTGCGTTCCTCATGACGGAGCCGGACGGCGGTGCTGGGTCTGATCCATCTATGTTGACGACGACGGCAAACCGTAATGGGGATCATTGGATCATCCGGGGTCGAAAGACCTTCGCCACCGGTGTCGTGGGTGCAGGTTTCGCGATCATCATGGCGCGTACAGGCGGCGCTGCGACGATGTTTCTCGCGGACCTGGATGTTCCCGGCATTAGGATCGAGCGGGTCCTGGATACGCTCGATGGGTCGATGCCCGGCGGCCATTCCGTCGTTGCGATCGAAGATCTCCGGCTGGATTCGGACAGCATTCTGGGCGAACTCGACCAAGGGTACAAGTGTGCCCAGGTACGTCTCGCACCAGCGCGTCTGACGCACTGCATGCGCTGGTGGGGCGCGGCGAAGCGGGCACACGATATTGCGGTCGCCTATGCGAGGAAGCGACGGGCATTCGGTAAATCACTGATCGAACACGAAGGCGTCGGTTTCATGCTCGCCGACAACCATATTGACCTGAAGCAGGCGGAGTTGACCATTGACTGGTGTGCGGGGGTGCTCGACAGCGGCGACCTCGGAATCACCGAGAGCTCGATGGCCAAGGTTGCGGTTTCCGAAGCGCTGTGGCGCATCGCGGATCGTTGCGTCCAGATTCTGGGTGGGACCGGCGTAACGCGCGACACCATCGTCGAGCAGGTGTTCCGGGAGATCAGAGCGTTTCGCATCTATGACGGTCCGTCTGAGGTTCATCGCTGGTCGTTGGCGAAAATGATCCGGCGTGAGGCGGAGCGGGTGTCGCCCACATAATGGACAATGGCGCATTGCTCGATTGGTTGGTGACCAAGGTACCCGGGTTTGCCGGGCCACTGCAGATACGCGCGTTCGGGATCGGGCAGTCCAATCCGACTTATCGCCTGACGACCCCGTCGGCGGAGTACGTGCTGCGACGTAGGCCGCCGGGCCATTTGCTGCCGTCCGCGCATGCCGTCGATCGAGAGTTCCGCGTGATATCCGCCCTGGAACGCGCCGGATTCCCGGTTGCACATCCGTTCGCATTTTGCGAGGACAGCGCGGTCATTGGTTCGATTTTCTATGTGATGAGCCTGGTCGAGGGGCGGGTCCTTTCCGTTGGCGCCTTGCCGGACCATTCTCCAGCGGAGCGTCGTGCGACCTACCTGGCGCTCATCGATGCGCTCGGCGCGCTGCACCGC
>Ga0137363_10002550_pt1 | contig 10864 bp, 9 predicted proteins | sample MadtaG_FD_104800 | JGI IMG/M metagenome (GOLD analysis project Ga0137363, IMG submission 104800) | Vadose zone soil microbial communities from Angelo Coast Range Reserve, California, USA - Mad1_115_16 metaG | ecosystem: Environmental > Terrestrial > Soil > Vadose zone | place: USA: California...
GGTGTGCTAAGGATGGGGGACTCATCAGAATTACCTCGCCATCAACCCACTCCGCATTAATGCCGTCCGCCCACTCGAGAAACTCTTCGTAAGTCATTCGGGGCAGGGAAGTCGGAGTGACGGTTGATAGAGGAGTTTGTATTCTGATTTCTTGGGACATGGTTAGTTCCTCTGCAAGCACTTACTGCGGCGCCGACGAAAACCATTTTACGCCAACGCCGAGCGTTCGGCCAATCACCATCTTTATTGGGCAGTAGTGCCACATACTCGCGCCAAACTTCTCAGGCAGATCCAACTTGTAGTCGGCCAGTTGTGTTCTTACTTCTGGTTAGTAGTAGTATTCTTAGCTTGTCTGATTCTGCCCGGAAAGAGTGTTGCCGGGCGACTTGCAATTTAGTTGGGCACTCCGAACAAGCTCACATTGAAGGACACCAAGTGATCTGTCCTTATTGCAATCACGAAGTTCCCGGCGAGTATCGATTCTGCCTGCAATGCGGAGTTGAACTGAAGGAGGATACCATTGTCCAACCTAGCGAGAACACTCTAGTCTTACCTAAAACAGTCGCTTCAGTACGATTAGATCCAACTATAGCCGCGTCGTTAGATCCCAACAGGTCTATTTATGATAAGTCGAGTCAAGAACAAGTATCATCGCCTAAAACGTTTGACAAACGAATCTGGCTGATAGCAATGGCAATCGTCTTAGGAATTGGCGCAATTCTCATTGCAAGCAATCTGGGTTCTAGCGACCAATCACCAAGCAGTCGTTCGGAGCAAACCGTTGCCTTGGCAACTCCGACCTTAGCTCGGCAACCAACGATCGCGCCGTCTGCGCTATCAGCTATGCAAACTCCCGTTGCGTCCAACACGCCGTTGGCAAGCCCAACTGCGTCGCAGGCCGCTGTGGACACTCCTACGAGTGATTGGCAGTTAGTTGGCGCAGCGGATAATCAGACTATGTATTACAGGTCTAATTCAATAAACGCCACTAGCTCCGATTCGTGCGTAGTGTGGGCAAAACTTATTCCTATTGACGGAATCCAGGAACGCAACGACATTATTGAATCCCGGCGCAAGAAAGGTCTAGACGCGGTCAAGTATTATCGTTACAGCTATAGCCGAGTTTTGTTGGCGTTCAGATGTAAAACGTCGGAAATGAGGGTTGCTGAGAACGTAGATATAGATATGTCTGAGAAGATAATAGGGGACGACCAGCCGAGCACTGAAGTTAGCGATTGGAAGCATGTGCCGTCAGACTCAATAATAGGCAAACTGATGAAGTCCGTTTGCCCTACGTTCTGCTGCGAACCTGGACCATAGATTTGTTCGCACGGACGATCAACGGCTGTACTGCCGCTCAACCGCATCGATCTTGCCGACGCGCTTACGATGCCGATCTTCGGTGAGTTCCGTGCTCAGCCAGGCGCGCACAATGTCGCGCATCTCGGCGCTGGAGATCGTCTTGCTGCCCAGCGTCAGGACGTTGGCGCCGTTGTGTTCGCGCGAATTGCGCGCCACCTCGACCGAGTAACAGGCGGCGGCACGCACGCCGGGAACTTTGTTGGCTGTCATCGCCGAGCCCACGCCGGCTCCATCGATCACGATGCCGACATCGGCCGCACCATCAGCGACCGCGCGCGCGACTGCATGGGCAAAGTCGGGATAGTCGACCGCGCTCTCTGAGTTGGTGCCAAAATCATGGACCCGATGACCAAGTTCGGTGAGAAAGGTTTTGAGCTCTTCCTTCATCGGGTAACCGCCGTGATCGGCGCCTACTGCGACCGTCTTAGTTTGGCCTGACCCCGTGCGCGGCACGCGACGAACAACTTCAATGCCGCGTTCGTTGATAATGTCCGCGGCCAGTGGAGTGAGCCGTGCCGCCTCGGCGATGCGCAGAACCGATCCGCGATCGAGCCCACGAACGTCATCTTCGGTGATTACCAGTTTCGCTGATTCATCGCGCGTGACCGTAGGACCGGTCGCGGGCGCGGAGGGTGACGACGCAGCGGACGAGGCCGCTGGTTGCGCTGGAGTTGACGCCTCGAAGTCAGCCGGAGCGGCCTTACTCAGAACGTCGCGCACCAGCGCGCGAACTCGGTCTCTGGTTGCGTCATCCGCCATTTTGTGTCCGACAAACTTCAGGAAGATCTGGTCAAGTGTCTCGAGGCGTATCGTCGTTTAAGTTTAGTCCGGCGTTTCAATGCCGGCATCAGTCGTTCCCCATTACCCTTCGTCGCGTAGCGACGATTAAATGCGCTCAGGTTTCAGGCGTCGCTATGCGATGCGAACCCTGCTGTGGCGTTTTTCCGCGGCCTGAAGAGCCTGTCAGAGAAAAGAACTCTGTGGTTCTCTGTGGTGACCTCTGTCCTCTGTGGTGAGGGTTTTGCTAAGTCATTTCACCAAAGAGACATAGAGGAGCACAGGAGTTTGCACAGAGACATCCGCTTTTTCCGACAGACTCTGAAAGGTGGGGCTAAATTCAGATTGACGCTAGGCGTCGAAACGGCCCGGCAACACCGCCCTTTGCTGGGCATTAACCCCTACTAAAATTCGAACTGGCGCGAATCATCGACCAAACTGAAATCTGTGCTACTAAGCCAGCGACTCGTCGCGCAGATCCAACAGGCGTCCTGCCGACGCGGTCACCTTACCATCTCGAACTGTGAAGTCGACGCGGCCAACATAGATCCCGCTGCGGCCAACCTGGAAGATGATCGTATCCTTGCCCGACGAGGTTCTTTGCAGCACGGGCTTTTCCATGAAGGTGTGCGTATGACCGCTGGCGATAAAGTCGATGCCGTCAACCTGCGCTGCGACCTGCGTGTCGCCCAGCTCGCGCCCCTTCGGTTCAGCGTAATAGCCCAGATGCGACATACCCAAAACCAGAGTGCACTTTTCCTGCTCGCGTAAAAGTTTGGTTACGTCGCGCGCCGCGCGCACCGGATCGAGATACTGCACCGGTTTGAAATTATCGGGGGTGATTAATCCGGTCGGGCTGATTCCCAAACCAAACAAACCGATGCGCACACCGCCAACTTCCTTTACCACATGATTTTTGACTCTACTCTCCAGCGCGCTGCCGCGGACGTCATAGTTGGTTGACACGATGTCGAAGTTGGCGAACTGCATCGCTTTTGCCAGCGACTCAACGCCATTATCAAATTCATGATTTCCGATCGTGCCGGCGTCATATCCGATCAAAGACATTGCCTTGTATTCGACTTCGCCTTTGTAAAAATTAAAGTATGGCGTGCCCTGCAAAACGTCTCCCGCATCGATCAGCAGCGTGTTGGGATTCTCTTTGCGCACTCGCTTGACCAGGGTTGCCCGGCGCGCCACACCGCCCTTGCCCGCGTAGGTCTTGTCATTCTCAAGAATCGGATCGATCTGTGAATGCGTATCGTTCGTGTGCAGAATTGTGATCAGAGTCTCGCCCTTCATGGGCTCGAGCAAAGGCGCCCAGATCGCCGCGCGAGCAGGCGTGTAAAGCGAACGAAGACTTTTCGGAAAAGAAAGCGACAAACCGGCAGCAATAGAAGCGCCTAAGAAGTCTCTACGAGTCGTCATTGAGGACGCACCTCCTCAGGCACTGCTGAATTCGCTTTGTCGAAAACAAACCGGCCGTCCAGGTGAGGCTTTATCTCGCGGCCGGCCGCGGTTTCGGATCTCACGTAATCCATGATCGCATCCCGCAGTGTCACGCCCAGCTCTTTCATGTTCTTGCCCTGTTGCAGAATTCCGTACCGGCTGCCACCAACTTTGTAGAGATAGTCGATGGTGACGATTGTGTAGGTGGCGTTGGGATCGATCTCTTTTTCGCTGGCTGCCTCATGAAGTCTGGCGCTTTCCATCTCTGAGGTTTTATCGGCTTTAGTCTTATAAACGATGCGCGCGCCCGATTGGGCTTCGCGGCCGGCTACAATCATTTGCAGCAGCCTGGTCAATTGCTCTCCGGTGAGATCAACTGTCACCAGCGCGTTTTCAAATGGCAGCAACTCAAAGATGTCGCGGGCTTTCAGTTCGCCTTCGGTGATGGAACTGCGCCGCATTCCACCGCCATTCATCAAAGCAACCGCGATGGGTTTGCCCAACTTCAGACTTGCCTGTGCGCGCATACCATCGGTGACAAAGTTTCCCAGAGAGCCTGAGCCGGTACCGCTTTTTTTCAACTCGCCTTTCAATTTTCCGAGCACCACCTCGAGTTCACGTACCCTGGGGCTGTAGACTGCCAACATCTGATCCACCGGCGGGTCGTCCGGAATCGAAGCGTCAACAGCCGTTTCAGTAACGCGCGCACCCGCGGCGGGCCGGGCCGGAGTTGTGGCCTTGGCCGCCGGTTGTTGCGAGGATGCGCGGGGCACGCTGACCACCAGCAACATAAGCAGCAGCAATGAGATCGATCCGTTGGCCTTTACCTTTCGGGCAGATTTTTTCATTTTCGATTCTTGATTGAAACCTGGCAAAAGCAAATATAACAGGCAAAAGACCATTTGCGAATTGACCTGACGGTGGGAGCTTCAATAGTATCTCGCAGCACTTGAGCGGGAGCAAACGAGGAAGGGTCTGGAGACTCGATCAAGTTTGCTGAGTTGATACCAACATGCGCAATCAGCGAATGGTAGAGAACCGGGAGCGATAGCGACCGGCTCGAGCGCTCAAGGCGAACTCCAGGTTGCTAAAATTGTTTACCCGAGTTTGAGTGTAGGACCCGGTCGCTACCGCTCCCGGTTCTGTAACCGCTTTGACGACAAGCCGCCTCTGAGAGAAACTTGAAATCCTATTGAAGGGAAGAAAAACTCTTGTCCACATCACCAGCAAAAATCATCATGTCAGAATTCACAAATCCGAATCTGGAAGTCCTGATACCAACCGAAAAAATCAAAGAAAGAATCAGCGAGTTGGGCGCGGAGATCGCGCGCGACTATGCTGGACGCAATCCGCTGCTGATAGGCGTGCTTAAAGGAGCGTGCCTGTTCCTGAGCGACCTGATGCGGGCTGCGGATATTCCTCTGAACGTGGAGTTCATCGCAATCTCCAGCTATGGCGCCGAGATGCGCACCTCAGGCGAAGTGCGGATCCTGAAAGATCTGGATGTGGCGATCGAAGGCCGTCATATTCTGGTGGTGGAAGATATCGTCGATACCGGGCTGACGCTTTCCTATCTGCTGGCCAATCTGAAGTCACGCGGCGCGGAGAGCGTTAAACTTGCCGCGCTGCTCGATAAGTTCGAACGACGGGAGAAGGAAGTCCCGATCGATTATCTGGGCTTCAAGATTCCCGACAAGTTCGTCGTCGGTTATGGCCTGGATTTCGCAGAGCGCTATCGCAACCTCCCGTTCATCGCGGTGCTGAAAAATCCGGAAGAGGCGCAGTTGGGTTTGCCCATGAAGGCCCCGGAAATTTAGTCTGACTCGCAAGAAAAAACTTTTCATTCTCACAAACGTATCAGCGCAGGGGCCTACGGGTTTGCTTAGCGGGCTGTCCTTAAAATCATCCTTTAACCGGAGGCTTTTGTATGAAATCGATCATGCGTCTTTTGCTGGCCACCGCATTGGTCTGCGCTGTCTCCTTATCACTCGCTACCGGACAGACTGCGTCAACAAAGATTCTGGGCGATTGTTGGATCCGGTGACGCCGCCGGGTCTGGCGGCGCCGTTGTTGAAATGGTTACCAAACGGCAGGCAGGTCCTGATGCACAACGCCACTCACAGTACCTATGAATGTCAGGAAAAGCTGGCGCGCGATTTCATCGAGTTGGGAGCTGCGAAGGGCTTGGACGCGTCGTGTGTGGAAGGAATCAAACGCTTGCCGTTCGTCACATCATTACCGCCGTTGCCGGCGTCGAAGTGAGCGCGATGCGCTAACGGTGCGGTAGCCCGACCGTAAGGGAGGCCGCGTCCTGGCCGTAGCCGCGGATGAGCCCCCTTACCGTCGGGCTAGTGCGCCGGATGGATCAATTAAGTGAGACACTACTTTAGAAGGTCACTCCGTAGTACGTGAAGAATGCGTTATTCCGGCGGCCCTGATTGCCGATGCTATAGCCCGTATACAGTAGACTGCGTTTCGTCGTGGCAAAAGACACACCGGGTGTCACATACCCAAAACGATTTTTCCCGACGAACCAATCCGTGACGAAGCTAACTCTTGAGACCAGCGGCTGTTCGTATGCGGCGATGGCCCCGGCCCGCGCGCCTGTACCTGCGTTGCGGCCAACCAGAGCATAGCCTCCGCCGGTCAGTCGCGGTCCAAACCTTCCGGCCACTTTCTTACTCATCACGGCATAGAGCATGACAAAGGTGTCGGTCCCTGCTCGATGCGTCAAAGGGGTATAGAGCATCGCGCCCACTGCCGCCGCCACGCCGGCTTGCTCGTTCCGATAGAACTGCCATTTCACGCCCGGTTGAATTTCGAGCGGTTGATTAACGCCGAAACCGTCGGTGTAGACCAGATTTGCTCCGACCTCGATATTGTGACCAACACCAAACACGGCACGCGGGACATAGGATTGAAAACCTGACTCGTGGTGATTTGCGAACTGACTGATGAAATCAAGTTCGAGATAGACCTTCTTTTCAGCGACCGTGTCGGTGGAAGGAACAGTGGCAATCGTTGATTGCCCCAACGCGATCCCAGAGCTCGAGAGAGAAATGCCGATGAGCAAGGCAATGCAAAAAGGTCTGGGGAGAGAAGCTCTCATAGGCGATTATCTCGTTAGTTCAGGACTCGATTGAGCTGGCCGGTCGATACGTTCCACAATACCACCGACGCATTCCCACAGCCGCTGGCGAGTAAACTGCCGTCGGGCGAGAAAGCCAGGGATGTGACCGTTAGATCATGACCCTTCAAAGTACGTCGTGCTTTCCCTTTAGCAATTTCCCAAATGACTACGGTCCGGTCATCTCCCCCGGTTGCCATTAAGTTTCCATCAGGGGAAAAGGCTATAGCATTGACGGCTCCAGAATGCTTCTGAAGATGAGCACTCAAGACGCCAGTGCGCACGTCCCAGAGGTTCACGCCGCCATCTTCGCTGGCGCTCGCCAATAGATGGCTGTCTGCAGCGAAGCGCAACGCCGTCGTCTTGCCGGCGGCGGCTATCGATGGAAAGGCTTGTCCGCTCCCCAGATCCCAGGTTTCTATGGCGCCATTTTCATCCGCCACCGCCAACATTCTTCCGTCAGCGGAAAAGGCTATGCGGCTAACAGTTGCGATCCGGCTCTCGATGGTTCGCAATAGCTTGGCGGTGACAGTACTGAGCAGAACGATGCGGTTGGGATAAGCAACTGCCAGGCTTTCGCCGTCGCCAGAGAGAGTCAACGCCGAAGCTGTGGGGCCGGGCCCGGTAAGATTTGTTTGCTCGCCGGTCATCAGGTCCCGGACATGAATCGCACCATCGTCGCGGATGCCGGCGGCTTTACTCCCGTCTTCCGAAACCTCGACGATTCCGTTGCCGCTTTCCTGATCGCTGAAATGCTTTTTTACTTCTCCGGTCCGGGAATCCCAACGCTTGATGCCGGCCCCCTCGATTTCGCCAGAGATGCTGTTTCCATCGCGAGAAAAACCGAGCGCGGTGACGCGCTTCAGCGTCAGTAAGAAGCGACTGGCGGGTCTTTCGCTATTGGGATCGCTACTTTTGTCGAAGCTGTATTTGACCTTCCATGTTTGTGTATCGATCACTTGCACTACATCTGGTCCGCTTTTGAATGCTACCAGTCTACCGTTCGGCGAAATCGCCAGCGAGTCCACTGCCTGCAAAAAATCCGCACCGCCCGTGTGGAAGCTGGCCGACTTTCCGCTCTGCAGATCCCAAAGCTTCAGACCAGGAGTGGCGTCTTCCTGTTCGTGAATCAAGCCTCCGATTAACAGAAATCTTCCGTCCGGCTCGAAGGCCAGGGAATTAACCATTCCGATGTTCTGCAACTGAAGGCCCATTTGCCAGGTGCGCACATCGAAAACCTGGACCATGCTGCTGCCGATTATCCTGACCAGTCTACCCGCGTTTTCGCGATAGTACTTTGTCACCGACGCCGCCAAATATTTGCCATCGGGCGAGAACGCAAGGGTGTTGGGATCGCCCTTGAAGCCTTTGAGCCGGTGCTCTTCGCGGCCAGTTTGTACATTCCAGACCCTGATTTCCTTGCCATTCACCTTTGCCATGAGCGCGCCATCAGGAGAGAAGACAAAGCTCCCGGATCGGCTGCGGTCCAGTTTGAAAGTCACCGCACCCGTTTGCGCGTCAAGCAGTTTCAAATCGGACTCGAAGAATTGCATCGGCACGATCGCCCGCGACAGCGGGGCCGCGGCCGGATCGGTTGGATCGAAACGTGAATTCGTTCCCAGAAAGCCGTAGCTGTAGGACGACTCAATCAGGCCGATCTGTTTGCCGTCAGGTGAATACGCAGCTTCGAGCGAATAGCTGTGCTCGCCGGGCAAAGTTAGCTTGTGTTTCAAATCTCCGGTTTGCACGTCCCACCATTTCAATTCACCTCTGGTGAGGGTGAGCAAGGCGCGCGTCCTCTGCGGGATCTTGTTAGTAAGGAATTCGCTACTTCCACTTACCAGAGTGCGGCCATCCGGCGAGAAGGAAATTGATCGCACGGGACCATCGAAACCTTTGATAACGCGACGCAGGCTTCCGGTTTGAATGTCCCAGAGTTCGATTCTTCCGTAACGTTGCGCCGGGTCGCTGGCTCCCCGGGCGATGGCCAACGTGCCGCCATCGGGCGAGAACGAGACGGCGAATACTATGTCACTAAGATCGGTGATGATTCGAGGCGTGTCACCGCGCTGGGCAACAGAATGGACGATGAAGGCGTGGAAAAAGAAGATCACCAACGCCAGGTTGGCGTACGTGCTTCGTTTAATGAAGAGGGGAATCATCGCTAAAACACCAGGCAGAAATAAAGATGCCGCATTGCGCGCTAAACCTCAAACAATCTGGCCCAGGAAGCTCTTGCCGGCATTCAGACCCAACCCGAAGTTTTGCGCGATAGTTTGCCCAATGTCCGAGAGTGAATCGCGCGTTCCCAGATTAATTCCGGGTTTAGCCCGCTTGCCGAACGCCAACAGCGGAGCGTATTCGCGCGTGTGATCGGTGCCGGGATAGGTGGGATCGTTGCCGTGATCCGCGGTAATAATCAACAGATCGTCTTCGTTCATCGCGGCCTCGATCTCAGGCCAGCGCGAATCAAAGTGCTCCAGCGCGCACGCATAGCCTTCGGTATCGCGCCGGTGACCGTAAAGCATGTCAAAGTCGACTAAGTTAGAAAAAATCAGGCCACGCGTATGATCGCGCAGCGCTCGAATCGTCTGATCGATCGATTGTTCGTTGTTCTTTGCGGTCAGGTCCTGTGTCACTCCGGTTGAATCATAAATCGAGGCGATCTTGCCAATACATACGACATCCAATCCGTGTGTCTGCAACAGCGGCAGAAGGTTTTCGCGTGGCGGGGGCACGGCATAGTCGTGGCGATTCTCTGTGCGATAGAACCCGCCCGCTGGTCCAAGAAAAGGACGCGCAATTACACGGCCCACCTCGTGCTCGCCGCATAGGAGAGAGCGCGCCGCTTCACAGATTTCATATTGACGTTCAAGCGGTATCACTTCTTCATGAGCAGCAATCTGAAAGACTGAATCGGCTGACGTGTAAACGATTGGTTTGCCCGTCCGCATGTGTTCGGCGCCCAGGTCCTTAATGATTTCAGTGCCACTGGCCGGAATGTTTCCGAGAATCCCCGGCACATTTGTCCGCTCAATAAACTGTCCGATGACTGACTGGGGAAAGCCGTAAGGATAAGTCGGAAAAGCTCGCTCCAGAATAATGCCGGCCATTTCCCAGTGACCAGTGGTCGTGTCTTTGCCGTTTGAAGCCAGCGCGCACTTGCCGTAATCACCACGTGGTTTCTCGATCTCTCCCACGCCGTTTAGCGGGCGAATGTTGCCCAGTCCCAGGCTTTGCAGATTGGGCAGGCGCACTTCGCGCGAGTCACATATATGGCCGAAAGTATCCGACCCGGCGTCACCCCAATCAGGTGCGTCGGGCATTGCGCCGATGCCGGCGCCGTCGAGGACGATTAGAGTAATTCGATTAAAAGGAGAGCCGTGTGTCATCTTTGAATTCCCAGGCGAGAGAATGTATTCGAAACTCCAACGCTAAGTTATAGAATCAGCCGCACGGAATCAAACGGAGCCCGCGTTAGCGCTCCTATATCCGTCGCGTGTCATGGAGTCAGTACCGAGAGCCGTAGCGACCGGGTCTAAGTTATAAAAGCCAAATCAGGATCGCGAATTATTATTACTCGGTCGCTACCTCTCTCGATACTGACCTCATCACCAAATCAGGGCGCTACCGAACTGCCTCTTAGTAGAATTTCGTGAATCATAATTCTCTCTTCCCATGGGATTTCATTCTCGCAAGAGACACCCCGCGTAAGAAGATCCGATTTGCTACTCAGGCTAACTAACAGTTAATCAACACCATGCCCATCAAACAAAATGTTCCTATTTTCCGTCTCGGCTGATCGAATACAATCAGCTCCATCAAAGAATCTCCCGCGATGTACCTTCCTAACTTTTGTGTGGAATGTGGTGAGCGCTTGACGCGTCGAGGTTGGCGCGCGCTGTTGATGAGCACGCGGTTTTGTGGCGTCTGTAATCGGCGGCTGGGCACAATTGGTCGGGCGAAGGGCCTGGCGATTATTTCGATCGTCGTCGTTTCGGCTTTTGCGATGGGAAGATACCTGCGTCCGCCGGCTCCGCCTCTGGTAATTCAACGCGCCGCAAATTCACCCCTCTCAGATTTGCCCCTTAATCTAAATGAATCCACCCGTCCGGCCACTCGTCGGGATTCAACAAAGCCGAACGCGGA
>Ga0137363_10002555_pt1 | contig 10852 bp, 17 predicted proteins | sample MadtaG_FD_104800 | JGI IMG/M metagenome (GOLD analysis project Ga0137363, IMG submission 104800) | Vadose zone soil microbial communities from Angelo Coast Range Reserve, California, USA - Mad1_115_16 metaG | ecosystem: Environmental > Terrestrial > Soil > Vadose zone | place: USA: California...
GTGCTGTCTCTCGCTTGGCAGCCCGCGGCCTAGTCAAGAAAGAATCCGTTCCGTTCGGACGCCGGAAGGTCCGCACCTATGGGTTGGTAGATGCAGAAAATTAACCGGTTGAAAAATCTGTTTGTTGATTCTAGTGGAGTTAGCGAAATAATTAGAGGAACCAAGCAACCGAGTTTCCTTTATATGAGCCCTCCTCACGGGCGAAAGCATTGAGCGGTCCCCTGCCAGGATCGAGATCGTACATTTTTCAAAAATTGGGAAGACCACAATGCAGCCTGCCAGAATTTTAGGTAGACAGTCTCCACGGCGGCACCCGTGGTCTTCCCACAAGGCGGGGCCAGATAACCTCTGGCCTCTGCCTACTCTAAGGGAAGATCACTATGCCACGCGCACAACGAAAGAAAAACCCAGTCAGTTTCCTTGCCGGGGGCAGTTTACCCCGCGCAATACAGAAAGACCCGCAAGTTCCTCCGAAGGAATCCAACGCGGTAGAGGCGATAAAAAGCCGAATGCTGGCTTTCCGTGTTGATACTATATTGCACCCCACGGTCCCTAAATGGAATTGCGACCACGGAATTCGGATTGCCGAGGATGAGATTCGTTTTCAATCACAATGGAAAAGGAAATACCACACCCCAAAAGAACCGCCTATCTCGTTTGAGTGTATTAGATGTTATCCGATTTGTGTTCACGGGCTGGGGCTCACTCCGAAAGAAATCAATTCTGGCAAAAGGTTCTCGGGCACTTGCCCGAAATGTGTAGGGAAGTTTACAAACGTAGCGAGCCTAGCAGCCTATCTGGAAAAGCAACAATTAAGCATAAATCAAGGCATGTCTTTGAACGAAGGGGAGCACCGTACTTCCTACGGGTATCTGATTCCCAAATCAGGAAACAATTTTGTCCAAGCTGGCGGAAGTAAAGAAACTGAGCAGATAGACGCCGCTCAATTTTCGAGCGGACCAGTGGGTAGTTCAGGACACGGCTCGGATGACGATTACGATTTTGATGGAGTAAAAACGGATGACTTGGGAGACCCTGTATCTCTTGTCCCTAGCGAAACTACAAAAGCCTTTGAGCAAGCTCGAACCGAATCCACAAAGGAAGCCCTAGACATTATTTCGTATGAAATCATTCCAGCCGAAAATAACTCGGGTTGGATCATCCTGGGTAACGGAATAGAAATTAGTCGGCATGATTCCCATAAGAGCGCCAAAAAAGCCATCAAAGAGTTGACCGAGTTTGACCGCCTGAATTTCGAAAACGCCCGCAGCAAGGGCGCTACAAACCTCGAACACAAGGAAGAAGACTTGTTAAGCGAGATTGAAATTCCCGAAATAGAATTTGAGGATGAAGAATCCGAGCACGATGCCGATTGAGAGCATCGTTCTTTTTTAAGGTAAACCAACCGAAGATTTTTCTTCCCAAGAAGGATGTTGCGAATGTTTGAAGACAGAAACTCCACGATAGACACAATCAACCGCCTCGATATTCCGAAGGTGTTCGTGTCGAAAGCGACGGCCATTGATACGCGCAAGGTCTCCGACTTTGTAAAGCGCCGTGCGCTACCAGAATCAGACGTTGCCCGGATAAAGAGCGCGGTTGAAAAACTTGAGTTTATCTGGACGGTCTTCGCGCCTTACAAAATCTTTTTCGATTCTCCCGAACTGTTGGAGTCCGCTTACGAATCGGCTAAAGAAACGAAACGAAACCGAGAACTCGCCCCGATGGATCGGGCGCTCGAAGAACTTAAGAAAGCGTTCTCAGTGACTAGTTTTAGTTCATAAAGTGAACAGATTTTTCACCCGGTTTTGAAAATCGGGTCAGGTTCTTTGCTTAGGGTTTCCACCTGCCAATTCCGAGCCCGCCACTAGGTTGTTGTACGCTCCAGTGTAGTTCTCCAAAAGCGACTTCGACGAAGAGAAGAGACACGACATGATGAACGCAGGATTAGTGCATTTTTGGAACGATGAGAGAGGTTTTGGTTTTATCCGCAGAAAAATAGGCGGAGCCGATTTATTTTTTCACCACTCAGAGCTTCCTCAATCCAAAGGACGCCAAACAATTGAGGTGGGCACCTTGGTTGAATTCGACCTCGGTGTGTTTCGAGGCCAACCTTGTGCCCGAGATGTACGGCCCCTAGTTGCCGTTGAGCCGGACGGGGGTAGCGATGCGAAACGCCAGTAAGAAACCGAACAGCTTCAGTGTGTTCAATCTTGCCGGGGATTTGATTCTGCCAGGTTGCGAAAAAACCGCTATTCGGGCAATTGCGAATCACGTCCGAAAGCCAGATGGATATTGCAACGCAGCGAACGCTACTCTTGCCGAAGAGTCCGGCGTTAGTGAACGGCGCATACGGTATGGAATCCACGGACGTACAAAAAAGGATGGATCAAGGTACAACGCGGGTCTTCTTGAACGAGGGCTGATTTTCGTTGATAAACAATTCTCCAATAATCGGGGCGGACGGTCTAACTCCGTAATGTATAAAGTGGACCTGAGAAACTGGCTGGATTACCTACCGGAGCATAAAAAAGAACAGCTAGAAACGCTGCACATAGACGGCACAAACCCGGCACAAACCTGGCACAAAGACTGCACAACTGAGGAAGAAACCCGGCACAACCCAGAAAATGACGCGCCCGTAAATCCTTTAGATGCGTCTAAAGGTGGCACAAACCCGGCAATATTGCCGACAAAGCCTTTAAAGAAAGAAAACCAAAAGATAGAAGCCTCAACCCCAGCTGAGGATGCTGGCGGAGTTATCCGCCTTCAGAGGATTCAGTTTTATTTTCTCGGGAGTGAGAGACCTTCACAGATAAAAAAGACAGACGCAGCCGATGTTCAGCGATTAGAACAACGGTTCGGCCAAAAAACACTCAGCCTAGCGTATGCCCGTTTTCTCAAGAATGATGAGAACACGCAATACGAGAGCGGCGAAAATCGGAAATACCTAATCTCCTACTTTGTCCGGGACAGCGGCCAAGCTGAAATCCTGGCAGAACAGATTAAGCCGTGGGTTGACGCAGGATTCAGCGAGCTTTCGGTTATCGAGTTTCTTGATTCTATGGACACTCTTCCCGAAGTCGGGGCGCTCACGCCCGATGAAGTTGCCCGCCTTGATTCAATGAAAGGCTGTTTGATGGATAAGTACGGCGAATTTTGGGAGCAACACAAATACGGGACGCTGAAGGAGTTTATTTCGTATCTGAACAGCGAGCCCCAGCGAACGAACGAGGAGATTATATGTCAGAAATCTTGAAGCATGTTTTTGATGGGTTGGCCGACAGTAAGCGAGACTTGGCCCGTCTTCGTAAAGACCCGCCTCCGATCACGCCCGGCCACGATGACGGCGTAATGCTTCGAATGCTTGAGAAATCGGTGCATGCGATGGAAATAAACGCAGTCCAGATGTTGCAGAGCACGCCTCCAGTGAGCGGCGAGATTAATTAAGGGGAGTACGCACAGTGAATAATTTCAACGGTAAGGAAGTACGAGCACAGTTAGAGACGCTTTTGAAGCTACGCCGCGAACTTTGGGACGCACAAGCCGAGGTTGGCCGAATTGCCACACTTGGGAGAGCAGAACAAAAAAAGTTCGACCGCCTCCTGTTGGGGAAGTCTAAGTAGACATGGCGACCCAGGACCGCGGCAAGCGCAACAACTTGAACAGCCGAAAAATCAAAGACTACTTGGCCGAGATTGATCGGATCGTATTCGGGGACAAAAAGAGGGGTGTTGAAGCACAGGTGTTGACGCACAAAGAACGGTTGGATTACTTAAACGCAGCGGCCAAGTTCGCCCGCCTGTTGAACGAACGGGATAAGGCTCGATACACAGAATCAAAGCGAAGCATCTTTAGCTAGTTCGGAAAGTGAACGAGTTTGCGGGGGAGTCATACCCCTTGTGAACGGCCTCCCCGGATTGAAGACCCTCAGCCTCGACGCGGAAGCCGCTCCTAGGATTGTGCTGCTAGCTTTAGGGTTACGACTGGAAAACGACTGCTTTCCTTCTTGTTGTTAACAAACCAGGAACAAGCTGCCTCTTCGTTTTCAACGAAATTAACCGTCATCTCTGGGCCACCAGATTTTAATTGAACCACATCCCCAGCTTTTATTTGCCCGTTCATAAAAATTTTCTCCGTTAGAAGAGGGTATCATGTCAAAACAAATAAATATAGGCGACACTGTTCACCTGAATAGAATTTGGAACGTTATCGCACGCAACAACCCGCAGGTCTGGATAGACGGACACGACTACCTCCTTCTCTAGTAACTCTTTGAGGTATTATAGCGAGCATTCATTTGTAATGAGTTGAAACACGATGATAAATATCGGTCATAATGATTGACCACAAGGATGTGATTCTAGGTGTCCTGGGCGCCTCTAGCGCCTTTGCCGGGTTACTGCTAGTTTTCAGTGGACTGACTTTTACTCAAGCCGCCTCTTTTCCCTCTGATACGGACAACAAGATAATTAATAGGGTTAGGAGCGCAGCTCGCTTCGGTATTTATCCTTTCTGGGGATTTTTGATTGTTACTCTTCTATCTCTCGTTTGGATGCTGCATCAATCGAATTGCCTCTATTTGGTTTGCGTAATCTTGTTTATTTGCCTAGTGTTAGGGACAGGTATCTACGGAACAGTTGTCTCCTATCGGTTCTTGTGAGGGATTCATGAGCCTAGATACCTACAAACTGCATAAACTCGTGGGAAAGGAATTCAACAAGCTTTACACAGACAACTCCGCAAAATACAAGAAAATGGTTGAAAAGGCAGTTGAGAGTGTAAGAGCATGCGTTGGAGAGAAAGAACCTATCAAGGCTGGTGATGTTGTTGCCGCTGTCCAGCATGGCATAAAAATTAGTAAGGAATTTGAAGATCATTTGGCAAAGAACAAGCTCATTCAGCAGTATTGGGCCAGTTGGTTCGCAGAATACGTTGTCGAGCAAATTTATCCTCATGCTGAAATCAAAGAGAAGAAGAAAGACGGAGGAAATTAATACTGTGGCTCCCGAACAAGTTAAGAGGCTTGCGCGAGAATTTATTGAAGGTCAGAAACAAATTCTTGAGGAATTTGGCGATTCCGCTATCGCATCAAAGATAAAAGAAGAAATCGAATCCGCTGAGAAAACTTTCCAAGCTCTTTTGTCCAAACCAAAATCCCCGGACCGTAAACTTGCTGCGCGAGTTGGATAAGAGATTAAGCAAAGAACCGAATTGGAGCAGCAACCAGGCTAAGGATGAGAATAAGCGGGTCACAGAACCGGGGATCGTTCGCCAAGAGGACGGCAGACGCGACGGGCGAGCAGAATAGCGCATTGTCCGCTGCTAAAGTCGTTCACATACTGAACAAGCCCTCCGCACAAACCGGCACGAACGAGAATTGCCCCAAAAGAGAAGAACAGATTAGTTGAGTACAGGAAAGCAGAGACCTGCAAAGGATAGGCACAACATCCCACAGAACTCGGGATCGTTCATCCAGCGCGTCCCTAATGCCGCCAAAAGGCATAACACGGTGGCGCATCGGCAAAACTAAATCGCTCGCCGGGAAAAGAACCGGGGAGAGCCGCACGAACAAAAATTAAAACCCTGAAGAGAAAAGAAACCCACCCCCCGAGAGGCAGAAAGCAATTTAGGTATAAACAACTGAATACTGATTCCTGAGAAGCATACAGGGGCAGGAAGAACGAAAGAGACGTGAGATGCACTCAGCGGCATGGAGAGGGAGATCGTTCCTGTAATACGTCGCCAGCGCGAAATGCAGCATTCGTATCGGCACACGCCACAGCAAGCACAGTTAAGACATACCCGAGAATTAGCTAACCTATCGTGAAATCAACGCGAAGGAATCCAATTGACGGGGCGCTTCTTTCTTCCCGACCTAATCCGATTTTTCCTGAAATTTTCGCTTCATTTTCTCCCATCGGTCAACTCTAACAAAATAAATCACTTATTCTTCATTTTTCGGGAGCGGATCGGAGCAAGCAGCCAGTATTCGAACATTGGCCGAGGCAGTTGCAAATCCGATTAAGGCAAAAATTAGGAAAGCCGCTTCTAAGTTGTGTGTTTGCAATGCAGAAAGCAGGGGCAGGAGATTGATGTTCTCCCGAACCACGGCAAACGCGGCAAAGCCCCAAGCCCCAACCGGGTCCAGCTTTGAACAATGCCCGAAATCGGATCAAACTCTCCCGAGCCGAGCGGCGGGATGTAACGATGTGACATTCGTAAATCGCATAAGTCCTTTGTTATCTAGGGGTCCCATTGAGCCCGAGGGGGCCGGGTCTCGGGTCCCCCGCGGGTTTTTCAGCGTGAGGTACCGCTTGCCTCCCCTTTTTACTAGGCTGTTCAGTATGTGAACACATAACGGAGCTTGTCAGTCAGTGAACACCCGCGATAGTCATCTCAAACGTTCTTACGGAATCTCAGAAGCCGAATACGACGCGCAAGCCCAGAGTCAGAACTACCTCTGTTCAGTATGTGAACAACCCAACTGGGTAGGCCACTCTGGAGAGACCAAGAAATTAGTGGTTGACCATTCCCATAGTGGGCCGGGATCGAACCGCGGGCTACTCTGTGACCGCTGCAACAAAGTCTTGGGGTTTATTAGGGACTCTCAGGAGCTTCTTATCCGGCTCCTCGAATACCTCCGCAAGCATGACGGATCGGCCATCCCGTACGTCCCAGACAATCCCTTTACTCGGGCGGCTAAAGAGGCCGCTTGGGAGGCGTCACTTAATCCCGAACCGTTGCCCGCGAATGGCGAGAATAACGGCGAGATTATTGGCGAGATTAGTTCGCATAGTGAACAGGTCCAGCCTTCGGAGTTTTGACTGGAAATCTTGGGTCCCCTATTTTTTGGTCCCATCCGGGGCCGGAAGCGGTACATCCCCCGAGGAAGTAATCAGATATGAGCGAGCCAATCTCAAGCACGTTCCCACCGATGCATCCTTTTGAAGTGAACATAAGGATCGGTGGAGACACGTGGGAATATATTTTGCGCACGGTGAGGGAACTTTCCTACCACCTAGAGGAGCATGGTCCAGATTGCCGGTTGTGCTCTGGAGGGGCGGGCGGTTGTCACTCCGTGGATATTCAGAGGCGCGACATTTCGCCGGAAGACTATCGAAAAGAATTACAGGAATGGCATGAACTCAGTCTCTCCTCAAAGGCAGAGCAAGGGTATCGGCTCACGCCATCCGTTTGCGATAACTTGAGGTAGGTACCCTTTTTTCGGTTCCATCGGGGAGCCTCAAGGTACGGCCAACCCCAAGAGTCCCGCAACGTTCGAAAGGAAATGGATAAAAATGAGTGGACACATTCGGTATATCGGTTGGACGAACGGAAAAAGAGTAAAGCCAGAAATGGCTATTAGCGAGTCTGAGTTTGGGGAAATTCTGAGGAACGCTTCTCCTGAATTCAGAACGGACTGCGAACAACGCTTGGCAGAAGGTCTCACACCGTTCAAACCCGTTTTTGTTGAAACTGAGAGTAATTCTACCTCGGTTTCTTGCCCATGCTGTAAGTGAGAACAGGTCCAGCCTTCGGAGTTGGATTGATATGCCCGACCGGGAGACTGGCTTCAAAGAGGGTACAGAAGCGAGCGCGAAACTAGCCGACAAGTTAGCTCAAGGCGTGCTGTCCGGCAAGGTTCTGCCTTCCTGTGCGAATCCGATTCTAGTCTCCCGAGCGTTCGTGATCCTCGCGGAAGCAATTCGAAAACTGAACCCGAAAACATAGCGGTCCCAAAAGCATTCCTTTTGGTGACTCTCCGGGGGGTGATCCCCCAAAACGGGACCCGCGCTGTACAACGGACCTCTAAGCGTGAGCCAAGTCTTCAGATTCGAGTATTTAGTAGGAGAATTATGAGTATCGCCACAAATCGAGTGACCGCTAATTCCCTTGCCGTTTTATTGGTCTTCCTAACCCTGATGTTCTTTCCATTAATCAGCCGAGGCTCCATGCATTGTGGGGGTGATACTGATGTTGTCGTAAATCTTGGTTTGGGGATCGAAGGCCCCCATACCATTTCGTACGACAAGCTGGACAAATCTAGTCTGGTAATGTTTCTCAGAGTTGAAAGCAGATTGGTAATCAACGCAACCAATGAGATGGAGTCCAATCCAACCTTGGCTCTTGAACGGACCGTTTTTGACCGCTCTTTCGATGGCTTCTGGGCTAACGATCACTGGTCGAGGTTCAGCAATGCTTTGGCCGGGGAACAAAAGATGCCCGTAGTCACTCTTCGCGTTTATCGGGTCCTTCATGATTCCGCAAAGCTTCTCATGCGCCAAGATCAAATCATCACCCAAGACAACCAATTCCATCCAAAGGCTGACATAGTTGGCGACCGAATGTCCGAAGTTTTCCATCGTGACATTAAATGCCAACACGCCCCCTCTAGCATCAAATGTAAGGTGGGAGGCGACATTGACAGTTGCCGCAACCCAAGGCCGTTCGGACAGCTCAAGTTGCTTCTGAATCAAATCAGCTTGCCTACTAGCCTGTTTGACTTGGTCCTGTGTGAGCCCGACACCTTCCCTCATGTGCTTGGCCTGTTTGTAGATGAAAAACAGCGTGAAGCCGGATACGACTACGTAAATGGCATTGATGACTACAGGAATCCAAAAGGATTTGGCGGCGGATTGGTGCTCATAATTGTAGGTTTCATTTCCCTGTTCTGGGGTTGTAATCGAATGTGTGACACCATCACCGATCTGCCTAGGTGGGACTGGATTGGAGTCCTTTTTTTGTTCGGTGCTTTTGTTTGCCTGGTCATGGGGCAGGGCTTGGTTTTCATGGGCAGGCTTCTGCCTTGGCTCTAGGGCACTTGCGAGAATGACCAGCATGAGCAAGAGACGCATAATTATTTCTAGGCTTACACACCCCCCAGCCTTGACCTGATTCTATCCCGCTTTCATGTATCATGTGGGTCAGATGTCCATAAAGTGAACTGCTTTTGGCTCCCTTTTCTTGGTTCCATCCGGGGGGCCTGGACGGAACACCTTCTAGCTGGATTGCGGGAAGAACTCAAAGCGGCAAAGAACGTTGAAGCTCGCCGCTCATGCGAGTTTGACTAGGGACCCCGGACGAAGAACCCGCACAGGGGTAGTACGAGCACCCCCCGCAAGCAGAACGTTCAGGCTGTTGCTTCCTTGGGAGGATGAAATGGGACGCGCACAAACACAGATTGAGACTTCGATCCCATGCAATTCAACGGGTCACATAGAGAAAGCAAAGAAGTTCGATAAGTGTCCCGACTGCCGGAAGCCTCTCATATCACGGCCAACATGGAAGTGCAGTCATGGAGTATATCGAGTGGGTTGCGCGGAGTGTTCGGAGAAAACATCGTGATTCACAAAACCGGAACAGTTTCAAGGTATCGTACTGATCGAAAGTTCGGTTGGATCGAACAGGAAGACGGCTCCGAGATATTTTTTCACGCGGACAATTTTTGGGATGCTCCTCCCGAGGAAATCGAAATTGGCGAGCACGTCATTTACACGCCGGAACTCACTCGGACGGATGGTAAACCATTCGCCAGAGAAATCCGCATCGTTTCCCCGGAGTTAATCGAGAGCATCGGAACCAACATCAGTCTTTTTGGATACGTTAGCTCTTCTGCTAAGGATAAGGGTTTCGGGTACATTTCCCCAACCTACTCGAAAGCCCGGTTGTTTTTTCATCGTGATTTAGTTGTGAATCACGAAGACCTAAAAGCCGGGCAGTTGGTTAGTTTCCGTGTGCGGGAGGACGGCAAAGGTTTAGTCGCGTTCGCCGTTGCTCCCGAAATCGAAGCCGAGCAAGAGTCAGAAGGCTCCAAAGAAGTATCAGCAACCGCATAGAGGGGACTCCCCCACAAAAAGGAAAAATATGAAGACTCAAACGAATTGCACCGTTCTCCAACAGGGAGACAGCGCAGCGAATCATTCGCACGTACAGAAATCTGCGCCGATTGACCTGAAGAAAAAGGAACTCGCCTCCATCCCACGTACTGCCCGAGAAATAGCGACCGCAAAAGCACGCAAGGGTGGTCTTGTCAGGCCGCTGTAGTTTAGAGTCCGAAGACAGCCACAACTATTGATTGGCGCGGGTCTCAGCCTAATGGGGCCGCCTCATCACACAGGAAACCATACTTTAGTCCTCCAGGAACGGTACTAACTTCCTATAGCTCGTTTCCTTTCCTCACGTCATCCTGTGAAGCAGCGAGGAATGGAACAGCGCCCACTGCGGTACGCTGGGCGACGATCTACACGCCAATTATGATTCCATCGTCACGTCTAGCCCTGCCGAACAACAAGACAATCACAATCTCGGTGATCTCTGGCCGGTCGAAAGGGTTGGCGCACCGAATAACCAGCCCCAAAAACAGCATAGGGAACATCGGTAGCGGCGCGAATATCGAAATTGATGATCCGCAAGTTTCTAGCCTGCACTGCGCTGTAGGCGTAACAGAGGATACCGTTAGGCTTTGCGATCTCGACTCAGCGAATGGGACCTACGTGAACGATGAAAAGGTTCAGGCCACAAATCTCGAACATTTGTCCGAGTTCTGCGTCGGCTCAACAGTGCTTCTGGTCACCATTCTCCCCAAACGCTCGACGACATAAGGTGAATTAAAATAATCAGTTTCGGTTTTTGACGGGCGGTTTGATGGGCGTGTCATCGCTTAAGATGTTTTCCAGACTTGCCCAGCGAGTCGGTGTAGCCACGCGTCGATTGTGGATTGCTGCTCGGGAACCATTTCTCCAAACAGCACGCCCATGCCGAAAATTCCAAAGCCGCCGCCAGAATGCATGTAGATCACTTTGCCGGGCAGTTCGCATGTGCTCATGCCATCGCAGATGCGGAGATGTAA
>Ga0137363_10002559_pt1 | contig 10847 bp, 9 predicted proteins | sample MadtaG_FD_104800 | JGI IMG/M metagenome (GOLD analysis project Ga0137363, IMG submission 104800) | Vadose zone soil microbial communities from Angelo Coast Range Reserve, California, USA - Mad1_115_16 metaG | ecosystem: Environmental > Terrestrial > Soil > Vadose zone | place: USA: California...
AAATTCGGCTTGGCCCTCGCCGATGACTACTTGCGCCAAATGCGCAAGCGGCGCGAGGTCGCCAGAAGCGCCGACCGATCCTTGCGAAGGAATTACCGGATGCACCCCGGCGTTGAGCATAGCGCAAAGCGTTTCTACCGTCGCTGGCTTTACTCCGCTGAGACCTTTTGCAAGGGCGTTGGCACGGAGAAGCATGATCGACCGCGTTTCGGATTTACTGAGGGGTTCGCCGACGCCGCAACAGTGCGAGCGGACAAGATTTACTTGCAACTGGCGAACTTGTTCCGCGGAAATACGCACGCTGGCCAGTTTGCCGAATCCGGTGTTGATGCCGTAAGCGGTTTTGCCCGACGCAACTAGTTCATCGACAACGCTGCGCGATGCCTGCATCTTCTCCGAAGCGGCCGCGGCCAGTGAAACTCTCGCTCCCTGAAGCGCGACTTCGTACACCTGATCAAAAGTGAGGTCGTTGCCGTTCAGATCGATCGTAGTTTTGGCGGATGTCATGCCAGCTCGCTCAGCGCCGCGGCATTGGCCGCGAGGGCGCGAAATTTTTCTCGATATTTTTGCGGCAGCTGTTTTGGCTTGCCGTCTTTTCCGCAAATCACGTGAGTGGTTGCTCCTGTAGCGAGGATGCGATGGTCAGAGTCGCGCAAAAGTTCGTAGGAATATCTCACGATGCGATTGCCGGCCTCCGAAATACGCGTTCGCACCCGCAGCAATTCGTCGTAACGCGCTGGAGAAAGATACCGGCAACTGGCTTCGGCTACCACGATGTAGCAGTCATCTTCGGATTCCATCTGCTTGTATTCGAAGCCGAGCGCGCGCATCAGTTCGACGCGGCCGACTTCAAACCAGATCAGGTAGTTGGCGTGATAGACCACGCCCATCTGATCGGTTTCGGCGTACCGCACTCGAATCGCCGCGTCGTGATACGTCTTGCCGGGATCGAAAGTCATTCGTCCTTCCAGACGGGTTTGCGTTTTTCCAGGAATGATGCGACGCCTTCCTTGAAGTCGCCAGTGCAACGGATGCGCGCATTCTCTAGCACGGCTCGTTCCAGGTCGGCGTCAACGCCTGCGGCTTCCGCGCTGACTAGGAGACGCTTTGCGCGGGTGAGGCTGCCCGGGCTGACGTCAATCAGATACTCGGCCAATTCCTCCGCGCGCGCCAATAATTTATCTGGTTCGACGATTTCGGTTACCAGGCCGAGTTGCTGCGCCTCTTTTACGTCGATCTTCCGGCCAGTCAGGAGCAGGTCGCGCGCGCGCTTGTCCCCGATCTGGCGGGTCAGAAACACCGACACGATTGCGGGCAAAAAGCCGATGCGCACTTCGGTGTAGCCGAATTGCGCTTCCGGAACGGCCAGAGTGAAATCACAGAGAGTGGCGATTCCGCAACCGCCGGCCAGTGCGTGGCCGTTGACGGCCGCGATGATCGGCCGCGGAAAACTCCAGATGCGGCGAAAAAGTTTGGCCATGCGACGGGAGTCGTCCTGGTTTTCTTGCGGTGATTGCTTGGAAATCGCAGAGAGCATTTCCAGATCCATGCCGGCGCAGAACGCCGAGCCCGCCGCGCCCATAATCACCACGCGCATTTTCTTTTTTTCGATTTCGTCCAGAGCGGATTGCAGCTCGGCAATCATTTGCGGGTTGATGGCGTTGCGTTTTTCCGGACGATTTAAAGTGATCGTCGCGCGTTCTTTGCTGTAATCGAGAAGAAGTGTTGAGTACATTTTGTTTTGCGCCTCCTTTGCTACTGCTTAACTTGCAAGCGGGCTTACTTGCGTTTTTTCCTAGTTTGCAATCGGGGCGTGGGCATATTTGGTACGAATTTCGTTGGTCATCGCGAGAACTTTGCCGAGACGCGATGCCTCGATGCCAGTGTCGCCACCGGCTTTCTTTACCGCAACCAAAATATCTTCGGTGCGAATGTTGCCGACCAGTTCGTCTGCTGCGAAAGGGCAGCCGCCGAGTCCGGTGAGCGCGCCGTCGAAGCGGCGGCACCCCGCCTGGTAGGCGGCAAGAATCTTTGCTTCTGCGTTTTCGGGATGGCCGTGCAGATGGGCGCCAAGTTCGAGGCCTGCGACGTGTTCGTTCGCTCGTATAAAAACGTCGGCGACGACTTCCGGAGTGGCATTGCCTGCGGTGTCGGCGAGCGAAACGGTTTTGATGCGAATGTCTTTCAGCCACTCGAGAGTTTCTTCGACGAGTTCCGGGCCCCAGGGTTCGTCGTAAGGATTACCGAAGGCCATGGAAATGTAAATAACCAGGCCGCGATTGGCGGCTTTGGTTTCTTTGTTGAGAGTTTCTACTAGAGCGCGGGATTCGCCGCGGGACATGTTGGCGTTGGCGCGGCGAAAATAGGCAGAGATGGAATAAGGGTAGCCTATCGTTGTGACGCCGGGAGTCGCGAGCGCACGTTCCAAACCTTTTTCGTTTACTACGATGCCGATAATTTCTGGAGGCTCGATGTTTGTGGGAAGCGATGCGTTGAACTTTGCCATGACTTCTTCGCTGTCCGCCATTTGCTTGACGTGTTTTGGTGAGACGAAGCTTACGGCGTCAATGTGCCGAAAGCCGGCAAGAACAAGTTCCTTGAGGTATGCGGCTTTGTACGCGGAAGGAATCATCTCCGTTAGGCCCTGCCAGGCGTCGCGAGGGCACTCGATTACACTGACTAGCTCCGCAGCGTTGGCGTGGGCGCTCATAGCAGATGTGTCTCAGCGGGATCTTTGCCACTAACTGGAATCAGTTTCACGGTGGCGGATCCAATCTCAATGATCCGACGGCTTTGAAAGCAGAACAGCAACCGAAAGTGGTCCGAAAAGTCGGAGATGGCACGCAGACGCGGATCCGCGTGTGGAAGGTTCGGATCAACCTTTAGGATGTCGGCAAGGCAGGTGTCTTCTGTCAACGGCCAGGCGGTGTCACGCGCGCTTATTTGTACGAACTGCACACCTTCGAAAAGTAGTTTCACACCGTGGCGACCCAGAAGCCTGGGGGGGGTTGTCGAACTCCAGTTCATGACCGCCGTATTGTCGCTCGGGAGAAGCTGGAGTCCCAGAAAGTTGGCCCCGTTATGAAGGTCCCAGAGCTCTCCTTCAAACGGAAGTTCAAGCGAGGATGCGATTTGAAAGTTCCCTAGTCTCATGTTTGTAGGACGCCGGTCTTAAATTCTTTTATCTCGGAGTTCAGCGCGGCGGATTCGAGCGACCAGATCAGGGCGTCGCGGGTTTGCGCGGGGTCGATGATGGCGTCAACCCACAGGCGGGCGGCGGCGTAGCGCGGGTCTGTTTGCTGCTCGTAGGTGGCGCGGACGGATTCGACTAATTCCTTTTTTGCTTTCTCGTCGACCTTTTTGCCTTCGCGTTCCAGTTGTTTGAGTTTTATTTCAGCTAGCGTGCTGGCCGCGGCGTCGCCGCTCATTACTGCGTAGCGCGCGGTAGGCCAGGCGAAGATGAAGCGGGGGTCGTAGGCCTTACCGCACATGGCATAGTGGCCCGCACCGAAGCTGCCGCCGCAAATGACGGAAATTTTGGGAACGACGCTGTTCGAGACAGCGTTTACCATTTTTGCGCCGGCGCGGATGATGCCGGACCATTCGGCGTCTTTGCCAACCATGAAGCCGTTCACGTCATGGAGAAAAATTAGCGGGATACGGTTCTGATTGCAGTCGAGGATGAAGCGGGCCGCTTTTTCGGCTGACTCGGTGTAGATGACGCCTCCGAATTCGATGCGCCTTTGGTCGGAGCCGGGCGCGGTCGTCTGCACATGTTTTTTCTGGTTGGCGACGATGCCGACGGCCCAGCCGCCAATGCGCGCGTAACCGCACAACAGCGTTTCGCCGTATTCGGCGCGGTATTCTTCGAATTCGCTGGCGTCCACGATGCGCGCGATGACGTCGCGCATGTCGTATTGCTTGCCGGCGTTGTTGGAGAAGATGCCGTAGATTTCTTCGGCGGGGAAGAGCGGCTCGCGGGATGGAGCATGGCTGAAAATTGCAGGATCGGGCGCGCCCATTTTGTCTACAAGAGCGCGGATGCGGGCCAGGCAGGATTCGTCGTTGGGCTCGCGAAAATCTACTGTGCCGCTGATTTGCGAATGCATTTTCGCGCCGCCCAGTTCTTCGGCGGAAGTCTTTTGGCCGATGGCGGCTTGCACCAAAGCGGGGCCAGCTAAAAATAAGCCGGAGCCTTCGGTCATCAGTATGTGGTCGCACATGACAGGAAGATACGCGCCGCCCGCTACGCACATGCCCATGATGGCGGTGAGTTGCGGAATGCCCATGGCGGACATCACGGCGTTGTTGCGAAAGACGCGGCCGAAATCGTCGGTATCAGGGAAGACGTCTTCCTGGAGTGGAAGAAAAATGCCGGCGGAATCGACTAAGTAAATTGTTGGAAGCTTGTTTTCGATAGCGACATTTTGCGCGCGGATTACTTTCTTGGCGGTCATCGGAAAGAATGCGCCGGCTTTGACCGTGGCATCGTTGGCGATAAGCATGAAGAGACGGCCGCAGACTCGCGCCAAACCGGTTACGGTTCCGGCGGAGGGAGCGCCACCCCATTCTTCGTACATTTCGAACGCGGCAAAGACATTGAGTTCGAAAAAAAACGTATTTGGATCGATCAGCTTCGCGATGCGTTCGCGGGCGGTGAGACGGCCCTTTTTATGCTGCGCTTCGATGGCCTTGGCGCCGCCGCCCTGGCGGATGAGCTCTTCCTGATTTTTCATTTCGGTCAGGAGTTCGACGATGTGACGGGAATTTTTTTTGAAGTCAAGAGAATCGCGATTGACAGAAGATTTCAGGGTTGAAGCGGACACTCGAATGCCTCACGAGAGAAGCGGGAATTAGTATACGGGGTTGGAGGATGTGAGGCAAAAGACAGAGTGCAGGGACTTATAGTCTGTGCAAATTCTCGAGCTGAGATTTTTCGGCGATCCTTTATCGGATCGCATCTGCATGACCACGCGTTTTTGTTATGGAAAACCCTAAAGGGTTCGATTCACAGGGTAGTGTGTGCGTACCCTAGAGTTAGGAAGGAAATAGAAAAGACGCGATTAGAACGGTCGGACGCCCGGACGGTCTATGCTGCGTGTTTCTTGTTTATGAATTCGACTATGTCTTGAGTGGATGTTCCGGGGAGAAAAATTTCCGCGATGCCGGCTTGTTTCAGGGCGGGGATGTCGGCTCCGGGGATGATGCCGCCTACCAGGACGGTTACGTCGTCCATGCCTTTTTCTTTGAGCAGGGTCATTAATTGGGGGCAGATGGTGTTGTGGGCGCCGGAGAGGATGGAGAGGCCGATGACGTCAACGTCTTCCTGGACGGCGGCGGAGGCGATCATTTCCGGGGTTTGCCGCAGGCCGGTGTAGATGACTTCCATTCCGGCATCGCGGAGAGCTCGGGCGATGATTTTGGCGCCGCGGTCGTGGCCGTCGAGGCCGGGCTTGGCGATTAGTACGCGAATTCGTTTTTGTGGCATTTCTCTGCGACCTCTGCGTCTCTACGTTCAGTCTTCTTCCTCTTGCCGAGCAGCATCGTAGTTCCAAACATAACGGTGAACGCCGTCTTTCAGAAGCGCAGAATGGAAGTTAATTAACAAGCCGATCTGGCGCCCAGACAGTCTAAGGCAGGTAAGCATTACGGCCTCATGGATTGCTGCGACAGCTGCGCTGGCTTTGATGTCAACTATTATTCTATCAGCGACCACGAGATCGGCTCGGCAGCCGCAATCCAGTTGCGCATTTTTGTAGACAACCGGGATAGGTTGTTGCCTCGCGAACTGGATATGGCGATTCGTTAGTTCGTAACAGAGACATTCTTCGCAAACTGCTTCTAATAGACCTGGGCCTAGCTCGCCGTGGACTGCGATTGCTGCTTCGGTAATTTCGTGGGTGATTTGAGGGTCGGTCATAAGAAAGCTGAACGCAGAGACGCACAAATCGCAGAGAAAACAGAAAGAAGGAAGTACATTTAAGTGATGGCTACTTCTTCGTAGGAGCCAAAGACTTGGCGCAGGGCTTCGCAGATTTCGCCGAGGGTGGCGTAGGCGTTTACGGCGGCGTAGATCGAGGGCATTAGATTTTCTTGGGACTGGGCGGCTTTGCGGAGAGCTGCGAGGGTCCGGGTGACTGCTTCCTGGGAGCGGTCGGCGCGCAGTTTATTCAGGCGAGCGGCTTGGCGGTGTGCAACGGTTTCGTCTATTTGCAGAATGTCCAGAGGCTTTTCTTCGGAGACGAAATCGTTTACGCCTACCATTAATTTTTCTTTTTTGTCTAATTCCATTTGGTAGCGATAGGAGGCTTCGGCGATTTCACGTTGCGGGTAGCTGCGTTCGATGGCCGCGACCATGCCGCCCATGGAATCGATTTTGCGGATGTAATCCCATGCGCCGGCTTCAATTTCGCCGGTGAGAGCTTCGACGAAGTAAGCACCACCAAGCGGGTCGACTGTATTGGTTACGCCAGTCTCGTGGGCGATGATTTGTTGCGTACGCAATGCGATGGTGGCAGCGAATTCTGTTGGTAGGGCCCAAGCTTCATCAAGAGAATTTGTGTGTAGGGATTGCGTGCCGCCCAGAACCGCCGAGAGGGCTTGCAGAGCGGTGCGAACTACGTTGTTGTACGGTTGCTGCGCGGTGAGAGAGCATCCGGCGGTTTGCGCGTGAAAGCGCAACGCCCAGGTGCGAGGATTCGTTGAGCCGTAGCGCTCGATCATCGCTTTATGCCAGATGCGGCGCGCGGCCCGGTACTTGGCGATTTCTTCGAAGAAGTCGCTGTGGGCATTGAAGAAGAAAGAAAGCTGCGGGCCAAATTCGTCGAGATTCATTCCGCGGCGGAGCGCGTACTCGATGTATTCCATGCCGTCACGAAGCGTGAAGGCTAGTTCCTGGATGGCGGTCGATCCGGCTTCGCGGATGTGATAACCGCTAACGGAAATGGGATTGAACTTGGGCGTTTGTTTGACGGCGAATTCGAAAGTGTCGATGACCAGGCGCATGGATGGTTCGGGCGGATAGATGTATTCCTTTTGCGCGATGTATTCCTTGAGGATGTCGTTTTGCAGAGTGCCGGAAATTTTTTTCCAGTCAGCGCCTTGTTTTTCTGCGACGGCCAGATACATCGCCCAGATGACCGCGGCGGGTGAATTGATGGTCATGGAAGTGGTGACGTTGGCGAGGGGAATTTGATCGAAGAGAACTTCCATGTCGGCTAGGGAACTGATGGCTACGCCGCATTTGCCTACTTCGCCTTCGGATAGGGCGTGGTCGGAGTCGTAGCCCATCAATGTGGGGAGATCGAAGGCGGTAGAGAGACCGGTTTGGCCTTGCGAGAGGAGATAGCGGAAACGCTGGTTGGTGTCCTCTGCGGCGCCGAATCCAGCAAACTGGCGCATGGTCCAGAGGCGCCCGCGATGCATGGTGGAGTGGATGCCGCGGGTGTAAGGCGGTTCGCCGGGAAAGCCCAGTTGCGTTGCGGCGTTCCAATCGGGGAGATCGGCTTCAGTGTAAAGCCTGCGAATGGGATGGCCGGAGATGGTAGTGAATTGGGTTTGGCGCTCGGAGTTTTTTTCCAGGACCGGAGCCAAAGTGTTTTGTTCCCACGATTTTTCTTTGCGGGAGGGAGTACGAGTTGTTGAGGATTTTTCCGTGGCGGGAAGCGTAGGTGTGGTGATTTTTTTAGGATCGGTCATGAGAGGCACTCGCAGGCGATGGCACGAAGGATTGCATGCATAACAATTATTTATGCTAAGGCAAAGATGAGTTGGGGGCAACCGGGGTCGTGAAAAGGGCTGGGCGGCGCGGTTCACAGAGTTGGAAAGCGCTGATCGATTTAAAGTTGGAGCAAGGTCTTAAGTTGATGACAGCGTAAAAGAAAAAGAAAGAAGGGCGCAGCATGCTGTGCCCCCGCGGAATAGGACGATTGGTGGCTATTTTTTGGTGTTGGACGTGGTGGCGGAAGAATCGGCCAGGCGTGGATTCTCCGCGTCTAGTTTTTTGAAGAGGGCGTCAGTGCCGACAACTTTGCCGTTCAGGGTGCCAGGGATCAGAGTATCGCGGTCTACGCTGCCGGATTTGCCTTCGGCGATGGTGACGCGGTTTACTTCCAGGGTGCGACCGATGGCGCGTTCGTAATTGGCTTTGGCTTCGACCAAGTCGGCCAAAGCGCGCAATTCGGTGCCCTGAGCGGTGATGAAATCGCGCTGGGTGAGAATTACGTTGTAAACGGTGGATGCGCCCAGCTGATATTTCTTTTGTTCCGCTTCGAAGGTTTGCCGCTGAAGTTCTCTGGCCTTGCCTGCGGCTTCCACACGAGCGCGGTCCTGGACCAGCGCGATGTAGGTATTGCGCACATCGAGAAGAGCGGCGTTCTTAAGCTGTTGCATCACGGCTTGCTGCTGGCGGGCAGTTAGAATCGCGCGCTGATTGTCAGCTTGAGCGGCGCGGTTGCGGATGGGGATCTGCAGATTCATGTAGACCGAGTAGTCGGGAAAAGTGTTGTGAAAGACCTGGCTCTGAGCGGCGCCAAAGCCGTCTTGATGAGTGGTGCCGGCAGTAGAAGTGACATTGGGCACAAAAATTTCCACGGGATTTCCGGCGGAATCCAGAACGGTCACAGGCTGCCCGGTCGAGCCTACGATGGCGCTTCCCGCCGTCGTAATGGGTGCGCCGGCAACCGTAGAGTTGCCCGACAGACCTTGCGAGCCGTAGCGTCCATTGATAGTTGCGATGGGCAAAAGGGCACTGCGCGTGGCGCGAGCATCAATGTCAGCATTTTTCACGTTGTAAAATTGTTCCTGCAGATCGGGGCGCTTGACGAATGCTTCGCGCAGGGCGTCCTCAAATGAGGATGCCTCGATGGCTTCAGGAGGCGTGGGCTTATCGCTGGGAATAATCTGTACGTTGACGAAGTTCGCGGCCAACGGATCTTTTGATATGGCATTTTTGAGATTTTGTTCCTGTTGCAGTTGTGCGGTTCTGGCGACGATCAGGTTTTGATTATCGGTGGCCAGTTCGGATTCCGCACGGGTCACATCCAGCGGGGCCATGGTGCCGATTTCAAGCTGTTTCTTGTTGTCGTTGTAAAGTTTTTCCGCAACCGTGACGGCTTGTTGCTGCACGTCCACGTTAAGCCGGGCATAGACCAGTTCCCAATAAGTGTTGATGGTGTTGGTGACGGTGGTGATGGCCTGCTGAGCAAAAGCCAAGTCGGCGATTTTGCGATTGTTCCTGGAAATAAGAATATTGCGGCGGTTGGCGAAGAAGCCGAAACCGTTGAGCAATTGCTGGGAAATGGTGAGATAAAGCGAAGACTGCACGGCAGGGTTGAAGAAGTTAAGCGCACTAGAAGAGCTGCGGGTGTTATCCCAGGCTAGGTTCACCGTCGTGCCCGAAGAAAAGCCCTGTGAAACAGCGAAATTGTATTCCGCTGTGTGCGCGGACACCGCGGCAACCCCGGCTGTACCGGTGCCGGCGAGGAATGGATTATTCACCGGAACCGCTATCTGGTCGAATAACAGCGTGCCCGTAATAAGCGGATCGAACGAAAGGAACGGAATATTGGCGGTGGAGAAGGGGAATGAGGCCCCCGCGGTTCCACGTCCAGTCCCACCTGCCTCTGTTTTGAGAATATCGGTGTCCGCGAACCAAGGGTTGTAGCGTGCTACGACGATATCCATGTTGTTGGCGAGCGCCAATTCGACGGCGTCTTGCAGAGTCAATTCCAATTTTCCGTCATGGATCATTTGTTCGAGTTTGGGGGTATTGGTGGTGCCAGGCTCGGGGATTGAAATCGGATAGTAAGGCGCAATCAGATTTGGAAAAGCTTTGGGGCCACGCGTGAATTGGTATTTCGAACTGCCCAAGGCGATGGTCGGAGATGGACTATTCGCCGGCTTGGGCTCTCCGCTGGGAGCCTGAACGCCGGGAGCGTCTTGCGCATAAGCCGGGGACAAAGTTCCCACGGCCAGCATTCCGGCCAGCAGGGTAGCCAACAACGGTCGTGCCAACTGCGTCATCATGTGTGCGTATCCCCTCAAGTAAATGTCAGGCGAGACTAAAATTGTTGTTCTGAATGAGCTGCACTATTTAGAACGCTTATCACTTCGCATTTGTTTCATGAAATCAGCCGGCGAAGGCGCTATCCACCGGGGAAAGAAACGAAATGACGCACCGAACGGCGGAAGGGAGAGTCTATCAGCGTCGCACTTCCTTGACAACGCAACCCAGCAGCCACTAAGCTCCTGACATTTCGACGTTTAGGGACGTTCAACGGTTAGCTGAGCGATGGTCGATAGAGAAGATTTGCTGAAGATTTTCGAAACGGCTGGCGCGATCCGGCACGGGCACTTCGAGCTGTCCAGCGGGCTGCACAGCGGGACGTATGTGCAGTGCGCGTTGGCCTTGCAGTATCCACGATTTGCGGAAAAGCTCGGCGAAGAACTGGCCGCGCTGTTCGTAGATGCCGCGATCGAGGCGGTGGTCTCTCCGGCGCTGGGCGGAGTGATTATCGGGCAGGAAGTGGCTCGATCGTTGCCGGAACCTGCTGGCAAACATGCGCTGCCGGAAGGTGGAGTTCCGGCTTTATTTGTGGAACGAGATGGCAGCGGGATGATGGTCATGCGGCGCGGATTTGCGCTGCGACCCGATCAACGGGTGCTGGTCGTAGAGGATGTGTGGACTACGGGCGGCTCGACGCAAGAAACCATTCAAGTGGTGCAAGAAGCGGGCGGATGCGTTGTCGCGGCTGCGGCTTTAATCGATCGCAGCGGCGGGAAGATTGATTTTCCGGTGAAGGCGCAGGCGCTGCTGGATTTGCCGATCACTAGTTATGAGCCAGAGG
>Ga0137363_10002561_pt1 | contig 10845 bp, 13 predicted proteins | sample MadtaG_FD_104800 | JGI IMG/M metagenome (GOLD analysis project Ga0137363, IMG submission 104800) | Vadose zone soil microbial communities from Angelo Coast Range Reserve, California, USA - Mad1_115_16 metaG | ecosystem: Environmental > Terrestrial > Soil > Vadose zone | place: USA: California...
AGAGGCGCGATCCGAAGTTCAAAGTTCGGGGTTCGAAGTTCCGAAAACCTCGAACTTCGGACCTTGAACCCTCGTCTATCTCGCCGTCCCGCCTGTCGCGCGCGCCCATCCTGATGGCTAGGTCGAGAGGGTGATGATGAACCCACCCTGCTCACGGAATTGGCGCTGCTGCTCGGGGGAAAACATCACGAGCGGTTCGGTGTGGCAGAACTGACATTCTTTCACCGTAACCGGTACGTCGCCCTCCCCAATACTGGCCAGATGCTGCTTGGCGAGCGTCAGCGCCGTCGCCTCATCAGTCGTCATCACGTCGAAGTGCAGCAGCCGCTTTGTGCCCTTCACCCACGTGTCGAACACATGTACAGTGTCGGATTGGGAATGAGCCATCATGAAAGATCCTCCTAGAAGCCAAAGATGTAGAATACGGCGATGCCCATAAGGATGCGGTAGTAGGCAAACGGTCGGAGCGTATGTCGTTTCACAAACGAGAGAAAGGCTGCGATCACAATCCAGGCGACGACGAACGACACGAGCATCCCGATCCCGAGTGCCAGATAGTCATCTTGCCGGAAGAAATCCCGTGATTTCCACATTTGATAGCACGTCGCCGAGATCAGGGTCGGGAGGGCGAGAAAAAAAGAGTACTCCGTCGCGACTTTCCGGTCAAGTCCTACGAAGAGCCCTCCGATGATCGTGGAGCCGGATCGGGACATGCCGGGTAGTAACGAGGCACACTGGGCGACCCCGATCCAGAAAGCCGATGCTAGGCTCACCTGTTCGAGCTGGTGAACCCGTGCCTGGTCGCGACGCGCTTCGGCGGCGAGAATAATCAGGCCCCCGACGATGGAGGAGGCAGCCACGGTTTGAGGCGTAAAGAGATGGCTCTTGATCCAGCTGTGCGTGAGGAACCCGATCGCGGCTGCCGGTAAGAACGCAAGCCCGAGTCCGATGAGAAACCAGAGATTCTGGTGAGTCGCCCAGGTGGTTCGCAGGACTGTCAACCATGGGGTCGTCCCACGTGATCGGATCATGGCAGAGATGTGCTGCTGCTCACGGCCGGCTTGTCCGATCATGGACGCAAGTTTGTGTCGTTCGTAGGCGATGACGGCCAGGATGGCACCAAGTTGGATCGAAATCTCGGCGCTGGCAGCGAGGTCTCCCTCGAACCCTAGGACGTGGCCGACGAGAATTAAGTGGCCAGTCGACGAGATGGGTAGAAACTCTGTCAGTCCCTCCACGATACCCAAGATCGTGGCGAGACCAGGACCCCATTCGTTCATGCGATGTCTTTCTTGGACAGGTTGCGTCTAGATGGCGAGTCTCGGGCATATTCACAAAGTCACGACAGTCCGTCAAGCAGGTAGACGAATCGCCGCAACCCCTCATGATGATCTGTGAGGGTGGAGGACCCGTAAATCTGTTGACAAAATGAAAGGCATGGCATACACACAACATTATACGTATAGGTGTCGTATTGCCCTCTTATACCGACAGGCCTGTTGGGTGAGAGCGGTGGCCGACATCTGTTGCAGATACCATGCTCAGTGGGAGGGGAGGTACGCATGAAGTCAGTGTGGATGGGGGCGGTCGTGATGATTGGCGCAGTCTCAATGGTCGGCTGTGTCAGTCAAAAGAAGTATGAAGAAGCGATGGTCGACGTCGATTCGGCCAAGTCCGAGTTGGCCCTGGCCCGCTCACAAAAGAATGCTTTAGAACAGCAAGTAAAGACGCTCAAGGATCTCAATGTGAAATTCGGGAACGAAGCCCAGGTCGCCCACGACGAGCTTGAGCGCATTCAACATGGCCGTGACAAGGAACGCGGCACTGTCGAGGGTCGGACCAAGGAACTCGAAGACCGTGTGAGACAGCTTTCCTTCCAGAATCGGGCTGTGCGTCATGAATACGAGGATGTGAAGCGGCATAACGAAACGCTCAAGTCCCTGGTTGCTCGCTATCAAAAAGAGTTGAAAGATCAGTCTCGTTCCGTGACAGGGGCCCTGGCACCTTCGGGGCCATCCTTGAGTCCCGCGCCTGCAGGTGCGCCTGCTCCCACGGGGATGAAGGCCCCTCAGGCGATGCCTTCCTCCATGAACGTGAACAAGGCATCTTCCGGTGATATGGTGCTCGTGCTTGGTCTCTCCAAAGACGTGGCGGACCGCATTGTGACGAATCGTCCGTACCGGGTAAAGGGCGAATTGGTAGCCAAGAACGTGGTGCCCAAGGAAACCTTCGATATGATCAAGGAGCGCATCAGCGTCAGTCCCTAGTCAGAGCCATAGCTCGGCGAGTCTGACAGGCCGTCCGCCGATCGGCGGACGGCCTGTTTGTTTTTCCGGAGCCGTATAGAGACCGTTTCAGCCAGGTGATTCGCTTCAGCCTTGTTGATACAATGCACTCCAAGTAGGCGAGGGAATTGGAGAACGAGTCGATGCGCCGTGCCATCCTGATCATTGGTATCCTGGTGGTCGGGCTGGCCATTGGAGGCTACGTCTTCTTCAATGGGGAGCGCAAAGCCCCGGTGCGATATCGGAGCGCTGCGGTCGAACGAGGCCCCGTCATTTCGCTCGTGACCGCGACGGGAACGATCAATCCTGTCGTCTTGGTTCAGGTTGGGACACAAGTGTCCGGCATGATCAAAAGCCTGCATGCCGATTTCAACTCGGTGGTCAGGGCCGGCGATATCGTGGCCGTGATCGATCCGGAACCCTTCAGAGCCCGCCGCGATCAAGCAGCCAGCAATCTTGAAATGTCGAAAGCGAATGTGGCACGAGCCAAAACCGATCTGGCTCAGCGCAAGCGCGAACTGGATCGGGTGAAATCGCTGGTGGCGCAGCAGTACGTGTCTCAGAGCGATGTCGACGTCGCAGTGACGAATTCCCAGGGGGCTGAGGCGCAGGTGAACGTGACAGGGGCGCAAGTCAAACAGGCTGAGGCGGCGCTGAATGCCACAGAGCTGGACTTGAAGTACACCGTTATTCGCTCGCCGGTGAACGGGATCGTGGTCGCCAGAAATGTGGAGGTCGGTCAAACGATCGCGGCCAGTTTTGCCACACCGAACCTCTTTTTAATTGCGCTCGATCTGACGAAGATGCAAGTCGACACCAACGTCAGTGAGTCAGATATCGGGGGGATTACCGAAGGGAAAGAGGCGACCTTCACGGTCGATGCGTACCCAGGGTATCAATTTTCCGGCACGATCCGTCAGGTCCGTCTTGCACCGATCAATGTGCAAAATGTCGTAACCTATAACGTCGTGGTCAACGTCGACAATCAGGACCTCCGCCTGAAGCCGGGGATGACCGCCAACGTCTCTATCGTTGTGGCACAACGAGACGCCGTGCTCAAAGTACCGAATGCCGCGTTGCGATTCACACCCCCGACAGCGAGCCTGGCCGATCGCTCCACGCTCGGCGTTAAGCCGACCAAAGGGAAGGGGGCTGAGGAGGCAGCAGTAACCGGCAGGGGGGCCACGGCGCTTAGTCGAACCATTTGGAAGCAGGGACCGGCGGGAGAACTGGAATCTATGCAGGTCCAAACGGGTATTTCTGATGGTTTGGCAACGGAGATCGTGTCGGAGGGGTTGTCTGAAGGCGCGCTGGTGGTCGTGGGGATCGAGCGACCCAAAGGCGATCGGAGTGGAAGCGATCTGCCTCCAGGATTTGGGAGCGGCGGACAACGGGGCTCCTCGCGCAACCGTGGAATGTAGTCACCCGTGAAGCGTAACTTGTCGCACGCGATTCACGCACGACGAGCGAGGGTTCGAGGTACGAAGTTCGAGGTTTTCGGAACTTCGAACCCCGAACTTCGAACCTCGGATTGCGCCTTTCTCGCGTGTCTTGGGCTTCACGCCGCATGCTTCACGCTTCACGAGAAACCCCGATGAGTTCGCTGATCGAATGCGAAGATCTGTGGAAAATCTATCGGGTCGGCGACGTGGAGGTTCAAGCCTTGCGCGGTCTGAGCCTCAAGGTTGAACAGGGTGAGTTCGTCGCCGTCATGGGGTCTTCCGGTTCCGGCAAATCCACTTTGATGAATATTTTTGGCTGCCTCGACCAACCGACGAAGGGGCAGTATCGGTTGAACGGGATAGAGATGGGCAACCTGAAGCCCGATCAGTTGGCCGGGATCCGCAATCAGCAGATCGGGTTTGTCTTTCAGAGCTTCAATCTCATTCCCAGAACCAGCGCGCTCGAAAATGCGCAGCTTCCGCTGTTTTACCGGGGACTCTCGCTCAAAGAGCAACGGGCGCAGGCCGCAGCGGCGTTAGGGCGGGTGGGGTTGCAGGGCAGAGAGCACCATCATCCAACCCAGTTGTCCGGAGGGCAGCAGCAGCGCGTGGCGATTGCGCGGGCGCTGGTCACGTCTCCCGCGTTGCTCCTTGCCGATGAGCCGACAGGCAACCTGGATACCCAGTCGAGCAAGGAAATTATGAGAATTCTGGAAACGCTCAACCGCGATGAAGGGATTACGATTATTTTGGTGACTCACGAGGTGGATGTCGCGGCTTATGCTGCGCGCGAGATCGTCATCAAGGACGGGCAAATCTTGAGCGACCGTAGGACCAAGGCGCGGCCAATGTCCAGCCCAGTCGAGGTATAGATGTCGGCGTTTGTCTGGCTCACGATTCTCACTGCGCTGCGGATCTTGGCGCGAAATCGGCTGCGTGCCGGTCTCACGATGCTCGGGATTGTCATCGGCGTGGCAGCGGTCATTGCGATGGTGAGCATAGGCGAGGGAGCCAAGCGGGCTGTGCAAGCGCAGATCGCGACAATGGGCACGAATGTCATCATCATCTTTCCCGGGGTGACTTCTGCGAGCGGTGTACGAGGAAGTCAGGGGAGTGCCGTGACGCTCACCGTGTCGGACGCCTTGGATCTGAAAAAGCGCATCCCGTTGCTGGCCGATACCGGATGGTCCAGGCGCGATGTCATGCAAATCGTCTATGGGAATCGAAACTGGAACGGACCGATTAACGGGATCTCACCCAGTTACCTCACCATTCGTGACTGGTCCTTTACGAGTGGAGGCCCCTTCACCCAGACGGACTTGGATATTGCCGCCCGAGTCGCGCTTATCGGCCAAACGATCGTGGGGAATCTATTTGAGCCGGGCGAGGAGCCGGTGGAGGCAGTGATTCGCATCAAGAACGTGCCGTTCCGTGTCATTGGAGTCCTTGCGCCTAAAGGCCAGTCTGCGCAAGGGTCCGACCAAGACGATGTGATTTTCATCCCCTTCAGCACGGCGGAACGGAAGGTGTTTGGAACGTCATTTATCGGGTCCGTCGGAGCGATGTTCGGCTCGACCGATCAGGTCGAGGATTTGCCGATGGCTGCTGAGCAGATTCGAGAGGTGTTGCGGGCGCGGCATCGGCTTCAAAAGGAGCAGGACGACGATTTCACGATCCGGACGCAGGTCGATATCGGGAAGATCCAAGAAGGCACCAGTGAGACCTTGACAATCATGTTGTTTGCCATCGCCTCCGTGTCACTGTTAGTCGGTGGGATCGGCATCATGAATATCTTGCTCGTGTCCGTGACGGAACGGACGAGAGAGATCGGGGTCCGCATGGCGGTGGGAGCTAAACGCCACCACATTGTGATGCAGTTCCTGATCGAGGCCATGACGCTGAGCCTGGTGGGAGGCGCGTTGGGTATCGCACTGGGGATTACCGGGGCGAAGCTGACGACGCTGATTGCCGGCTGGCCGACCATCATCTCCGGCAACGTCATCATGCTCGCGTTCTTCTTCTCACTCGTGGTCGGCCTGTTCTTCGGATTGTACCCTGCCAACAAGGCCGCTCGACTGAATCCTATTGAAGCACTACGATACGAATAGGCGCGGATCTTAGCCCGGATTATTCATGAATGCCATCGCGAGGCGTTCGAGACCGAAGCCCGCCGGGGCTTCTTGCAAGTAAGGCCGACGAAGGCGTACGTGTAGTCCGTCGAGGAGGCCGAACGAGAACAGCCCCGCTGGGCGAGAGAATCGGACGACGTAGCAGGTATTCATGAATCGTCCGGGCTAGAGTGGATATCCGGTGGCTGATGTCCTGCACGGGGCGTTAGCAGGCTGCGGAAAAACCATTTCGGCAGAGCAGAACTTCGATGGCCTGCACGTCTGGGACAAGAGGAGACTCCCCTCCGCAGGATAGCCGAGCGAGACTGGCGGGACGAGCGAGCCGGACGGGGGTTCGAAGTCCGAAGTTCGAGGTTTCCGGAACGTCGGACCTGATCGTCACACATTGGCTGATGCCTGACACGATGCTCCCGCCCATCTCGCCCGTCCCGCCTTTCCCGCTCGTCGCGCATCGCTCGCGTCTCGCCCTTCACGCGCCACGGTCTATGGCGCTGGCGGACTATTTCAGCATCCTGCTAGGATCTTGACGCAGGTACTAAACACACTTCGATGCGAGGGTTGTTCTTATCGATGTGTTTGTAGAGGTGGGTTTCGACAATACGGTTGTCGTTGATGCCGAGTCCCTCACAGAGGGCATCCTGCGCGATCTTGAGCCCGCCATCGACGTCTCGTCGTAGGGCCGAAGTAAAATAGAATTGGATGGACAGGGCGAGCCACTCCGACTGGAGTCGTGCAAGTAGGGCAGCCCGGTGAGCGGTCTGTGCCAACTTCAGCCACACGAGCTGTCCCACCTGGGCCTTATAGGCACGACCAGCCGAAGAGATCAATCGTCGGCCGTTCACTGTGGCATATTGATGGTTCACGCTGGGAGGCACAGGGAGGGTCAAGGCTACCGCATGACTCTCAGTCGGTGGGTGTGGTGATGGGGAGGCAGGCATGCGGGAGTTCGGAGCCGTTCTCGGGGTGATACGTGGCATCGCGACCTTCTTGTCAGGGTTCCGGTAGGAGCTCATGCGAACGGCTCGTGTAGGGGAGGGAGGCCGGGTCGGGCGCCGAAACGTAGGCATGCGCTCGAGCTTACAGGAGATTGAGGATCTTGGACATGTTCTGCTCGTACCGCTCTTCAGATTGGGCGATATAACGACGCCATTTACTGGGATTCCAGATCTCCATGCGATGGTACAGGCCGACCAGAATGATTTCCTGGTCCTCATCCAACGGAATAACTTTTCTGAGCCGACTCGGAATCAGGATGCGTCCGGCTTTGTCGATCTCTGATGTGCCGGCTTCTGAAACGACGAAGTGCATGAACAGTCGGCTCTGGTCTTCATCGAGCGTGGCCTTCGTCCGTTCGAGGATTTTTTCCCACTCTTTCATGGAGTAGATGAGCGTCGAGTCCTCGGGGCCTTTGAGGAAGACGACGGCCTGTCCCTCCGACTCGACCTGCTCACGGATCGGCGAGGGGACGATAAACCGCCCCTTCTCATCCACTTTGCAGAGGTATTCACCGGCGAACATCATTGTATCGTGTCCTTTACGATGCCAGCGTGGCTCTGGTGCGATCGCGAATCCACTGTTCCAGATCCGAGCGTACGAAGCGCCATTCTTTCCCAAGCTTGAAGGCGGGAATCCGGCGACTCCGTAAGTAACGATAGAGCGTGCGCGGGGTGATCTTGAGATAGCGGCAGGTCTCTTCCGCCGTCATCAGCTCGCTCTTGGGCTCCTTGGCCATTGAAGAACCTGGTTCGATAGGGACCCATATGCCTCACGAGGCTTCGGATACTGTTGCCAGGGTAGGGAAACTGGAACGATCTGTCAAGTGAAAATACATGACAATGCCTGTCACAGCCTGTCAGTGCTATCCGATTCCATGGAGCCAGTCTCGTCTGACTCCATCGCCTCTGAGAGCTCGTCACCGAGGTCCTCACCCATCTCCTCGCCCATTGTTTCCATGAATCGGGCCATGCTCTGTGGATCATTTTTATCGAGCCCGGCCAGCTTGCTGGGATCCGCCCAGGCTTCAAGGCAAGCCTCTTCGGATTTCGGCGAAGCAAATCGAGATAGGATTCGTTCAACCCGAGCGCTCGTGCAATGGGAGCAGGCTGCCGGTGCCTGATTGGCCAGGTTCAGTACAAGGACGGTACTGCGCTTCTTACAGTCGAGGCAGCGATATTCGTACAACGGCATCGATCATATTCCTATCAGGTTGCGGGAAAACTATTTTGGCACGCCAAAACTTCCCTGGTCCGCACGATTGGGACAACGAGCGGGAAAGGCGAGACGCGCGAGATGGGCGGGACGAGGTGGGAGCCCAATCTGTCCACATCGCGCCTTTCTCGCATCTCTCGCGTTTCACGCGCCACGGTCTGTGGTGCTGGCGGATGTTTTCAGCATCCTGCTATGGTCGTCAGGGGCTGTATAGCTTGTTCGGCAAAGAGGCGATCCGGCACCAGGCCCGTATCGACAGTCCTGGCCAGCGTCAGGGCAAAGACGGGCCCGGTGCCGGCTTTGCGTAGGGTCTTCGCGCATTCGTTCAGTGTCGTACCGGTGGTGAAGACATCATCCACGAGGAGGATGCGTTTCTCCGCGAGGTCCTGTGGCCTACGGATTTCAAACGCTTTCTGTAGATTTCGTAACCGTGCCTGTCGCGTTAATGTGGTTTGGGGATCGGTGGCGGCGACCCGGACGAGGTTTGTGGCTGAAACCGGGCGGGCCAGATGACGGCTGAGCTGATCGGCCAGCAGCAACGACTGGTTAAATTCACGCGCTCGTAAGCGGGTCGGGTGTAAGGGCACAGGGATAATCACGTCGACATCGATCCCGCTTGGCAGGGCACTAATCATAAGGCGAGCGAGTGGCCGTGCCAGTGTATGTTTGCCTCGATACTTGAACGAGCAGATGGCTTCCCGCAGTGGCGGAAGGTAGGGGAAGAGGGTCCAGGCTCGTTGAAAATCCGGTGGCCGCTCCTGACAGTGTTGGCATTGATGGTTCGGTGTATAGCTCGTGGCCGCTGGCGAGACAAAAGGCTGATCGCAGCGGGCACAAACTGGGTGCTGGAACGGGCGGATGGTTTGCCAGCACGCAGTACAGAAGAAGGGCACCGGGTCGGCGCTGAGTGAATGGCCACAGGCGATGCATTCCACCGGCAAGACAAACCGGAGGGCCTGACGGCACCATCCGATGAGTCGATCCTGTGTGTCTTCACGTAACATTGTAGGGGAAGCGTTCCAACTAACGTGCGTATGCGTTTCTTCTATGAGAATATGCCGCGTCTGTCAAGGTTGTTGCTCTGTAAATGGTTGTGATATACGAAGGCAGCAGGATGATGAACAAAGTCCGTTGGCGCTCCCAAGCCCGCGACGGGCACCCCACGCGAGACAGGCGCAACGTGCAAGCCCGGACTCCGAGTGTCTGGCCTTGGCCTTTCCCCCGCCAGTCTCGCGTGGCGATCCTGGTGGCTAGGGTACGGATGGAGAAGCAGATCACCATGGTGACATTCGACCAGGTGTCGAAAATTTATGAGCGGGGTGGCGACACCATCACCGGGCTCGATCGGGTCACGGTCGAAGTGGCGAAAGGAGACTTCTGTGCGTTTATCGGTCCCAGCGGCTGCGGGAAGAGTACGTTGCTCAACCTGGTTGGCGGATTGGATGTGCCGACCTCGGGGGATATCCTCCTCGCCGGGCGCTCGACCAGTCGATTCACGAGCGATGACTGGACGAGGATCAGGCGGGAAACAGTCGGGATTGTCTTCCAAGCATTCCATTTAATTCCCGGGTTGACGGCAGCGGAGAATGTCGCGTTTCCCTTGTTGCTGCGCGGAGAGCGAGGGGCATCGGTCCAAGCCCGTGTCGAGGAGGTGCTCGAGTTGGTCTCGATGACCACACGACGACACCATCGCCCAAGCGAGCTCTCGGGCGGGGAGCAGCAGCGGGTGGCAATTGCGCGAGCGATCGTACATCAGCCCCAGATCATTCTCGCCGACGAGCCGACCGGCAATTTGGATTCTCAGCATGGGGCCGAGATCATCGTCCTCCTTCGGTCGCTCGTTCAGCGCTTTCGCAAAACCGTACTGTTGGTCACCCACAGCACCGCGGCCGCTGAGGCTGCCGATTATGTCTGGGCCATGAAGGATGGGCAGCTCGTGGCACGAACGCAGCACAAGTCTGTCACGGTAGTCGCGTAATGGATCTTTCGACCACTATTGCCGGCGTACAATTTCCCGGTTGCTTCATGAATGCTTCGGGGGCTCTCTGTGTCACGCGTGAAGAACTGCTGGCCCTCGGCCGGTCTCGTGCCGGGGCCATCGTCACCAAGTCGATGACGGTTGAGCCTCGTGACGGCAATCCGGCACCCCGGTACTATGGATTTCCCGGCGGGTCCATCAACTCCATGGGCTTGCCAAATCTCGGGTACAAGGCGTACGCCGCGCTCATTCCTGAATTAAAGAGACTCGGAAAGCCGGTCATCGCCAGTGTGGCGGGTCTCTGTGAAGACGATTTCCCGACGATTGCGGCCACGATCAATGCGGCGAAGCCCGACCTGATCGAAGTCAATCTCTCTTGCCCCAACATTCCAGGCAAACCTCAGATCGGATATGACGCCGAATCCTCCGAGCGACTGCTGAAGCGGGTTCGCAAAGTGATCACGGTTCCGATGGGGGTCAAGTTGCCTCCGTATTTCGATCCGGCCCATCATACCGTGATGGGAGAGGTGATCGGCCGTTGCGGTGTCGATTTTCTCAATTTGATTAACTCGGTCGGCAACGGGCTCGTCGTCGATCCGGAGCGCGAGGTGGTCCTCATCAAGCCCAAGGGTGGGTTCGGCGGCCTGGGTGGCACGATTATCAAGCCGGTCGCGCTGGCCAACGGGCGGGCTTTTTGGAAGATCTTCGAGGGGCGAATGCCGATTATCGGGACCGGCGGCGTGGTCAATGGCGTGGATGCCTTCGAACATGTGCTCTGTGGCGCGTCGGCCGTGCAGATCGGG
>Ga0137363_10002567_pt1 | contig 10836 bp, 9 predicted proteins | sample MadtaG_FD_104800 | JGI IMG/M metagenome (GOLD analysis project Ga0137363, IMG submission 104800) | Vadose zone soil microbial communities from Angelo Coast Range Reserve, California, USA - Mad1_115_16 metaG | ecosystem: Environmental > Terrestrial > Soil > Vadose zone | place: USA: California...
AATTAATTAAGCAGCAAGTGCCAAGTTGTTGTTGGCATTTCTAGTTTCCACCAAGTTACGGGCAGGTGGGTCCCGGCATGCCTTCGGGCCGCGACAGCTTCCGTCGAAACCGTGTCGCCCCCACAGACTCTTCTATTCTACCACTTGGGCCAAGAGGCGGGAGGGTCGTTGGTTTTCGGTAGTCCGTCTCCCGGAAGAATTGCCCATTGGGAGGCTCTGGCCCGCTTCGTCTGACAGCCGAATGCCGCCTACTGCTACTGCTGGTTAAGCAACAATTGGGCACACCGGTACCCGCAGCCCGTTGACTCGCGACCACCTACCTTCCAAAATGCCAAGACGGGGAATTCATGGGCACAGGCACCCCGAAAACCGGTATGGCACAAGAATCTAGCGCCGTAGAACAAGCGATCGTCCGCGCGCTTCGGGACAATCTGGAGCGCATCCAGCGCACGTCTGACGAGCTACATCACGCCGTTAACGACGTTGTTTCCGCCTGCTCCAGCAACAAGCCCAGTAACGCGCTCCCGCCGCTGCTCCGCGCGCAAACTTCGGCGGCCGCTCTTGAGGCCTCCTTCGAAGTTTTATTAAGATTCATCACCGGTTCTTTGCAGATCGGGTCGCACTCGACGCTCGAGTCTCAAATTACTGACTTGGTCGGCAAGTTTTCGGCCGAGCCGCCTGCCGCACCGCAACGTCCACAGCCGGCGCCACGCGAGCCCATGGCCTCAAAAGTTGACGTCGAGCCCGCTGTTGAAGAGCCAGTCACGACCGAGCTTGAGTTGCCCACCGAGCTGGAAACACTCCCGCTAATGGAGCCGACCGCTGCGGTCGCTTCCGAGCCCGAGTTCGCAGGTGAGTTTGACGTCAACCGTCTCACCTCCGAAGAACAGGAATTGCACCGCCGCGCAAACCGGGTAGCCAAGGTTTCGATGCAGGACATTAAAATGCTCCGACCAGAGCAGGTACGCCTCGGCCGCCAAAACAAAGATCTCTGCATGCGATTGAAAGACGACATTGAAAAAGCTCATCGAGAATACGACCGCCGCTTCAAACCGATCATGGATCATCCAGTCGATTATTTCTATCGCTGGATGGTGGAGATCCTTGCCGAAGGGGACGCGCACGCCCTCGGTGACTACCCCTACGCCATGCCTGCACGCCATCACTAATCGAACGCCGGCTTCTCACTTTTGTAGCGCTACTCAAGACGCCGTATTATCCTGTGTTTGTATGTCACGATCTCTCGTCGCGCTGATACTCATTGTCGGCTTGTCCTTTGGCGTTGCGTTTGACACCTTTGCGCAGTCGTCCAAGCACCAGCACAAGTCGAAAAAGCCCAAGTCGCCCCCTTGCCGGACGGGCTGCAAACCAGACACATCCGCGCCTCAAGTTGCCGCCGATACGCCGGACGACGAGGCCGCACAAAAAGTACTTTCCGATCTCGCCCGCGCGCTCCACAATGGCGCGCCCAGTTCAAACGAGAAACTCTCGACCTTCGCTGTCAAGAACACCACGAACGTCTGGGGCGCCCGTGCCGCGCTTGCTCTTGGCTATGACGATTATTCCAAGAACCGAGCTGCGCGGGGTCTCGGGTGGCTAATCAAGGCGCAGAGCGACGCGCTGCTCCGCGAATACGCTTTGTACTGGACCGCTCAGACGCAGCGTGCACTGGGCCGCAGTGCGGACGCCTACAAAGTGCTGCAAACCATCCAGCACGATTACCCCAATACCGCCATGCGCGAGCAACTGCTGGAGGCCTTCGCGCCCACCGCGGTCCAGCTCGGACACGCACAGGAAGCCATCGATGCGCTCGACGCCTATTCTGCTACCACATCAAAGCCGACCCTTCTTTACGAACGCGCCCGTGCCTATCAGGCCGCGCGCCAGCTTCCTCGCGCGGCAAAGGATTATCAGACCGTGTTCTACAAATTCCCTCTGGTGGACGAAGCCAAGCCCGCCGCTTCCGCTTTGTCGCAGCTGATGCACGCCCTGGGAAAAGAGTACGTCTATCCCGGCGTGGAATTACAGGAGCAGCGCGCCCAGGTCTTTTATGACGCACACAAATGGAAGGAAGCGCGCACTGAATTCGAAAAGCTTCTCACCATGCTCCAAGATCCAGCGAATCCCGCGCGCCAGCGCGCGCAGCTTCGCGTCGCGGAATGCCGCGTTCAGTTGAAGGGTTCACCATCCTTGATCGCCGCGGTGAAGACCCCCGACCTCGAAGTGGATGCCGAGCGGCTGTACGCCTTGTCCCAGGCCTACCGTTTCGCGAAAAAGGAAGCGGAGATGTTTTCGGCGCTGAACATGCTGGCGAAGAACTATCCCATGAGCAAATGGAACGAAGAAGGACTGATGGCGGCAGGGAATTACCATTGGGTGGAGCTTGAACGCGAAAAAGCGGTCATCGCTTACCAGCACGTCCTGGACTCCTTTCCGAACGGAAAATACGCCTTCAGCTGCGAATGGCGCATCGCCTGGGTCGCCTACCTGAATCGGCAGCCTGACGCCGATGACCGGCTCACCACATTTCTCTTGAAGTATCCAGTGTCGGCCAACTCCGTCGACGCCCTCTATTGGCTTGGGCGCAACGCCGAGCGCGGTGGCAACCCTACCCACGCGCGCAGCTTTTACAGCAAGGCTGTCGAGCGATTCCCGCAAACGTACTTCGGCAATGCCGCGGCAGCCCGCCTTGCAAAGATTGGTCCCGGCGAAGAAGATGTCGCGGAAGTTCTGGAGAAAATCCCGCCAGCACCCTCGCTTCGCTCTTTTGATGAACCGATCCCGGTTGCGGCCGCGGACCGCTGGGCGCGCGCCCAGGCTCTCCGCGCCATCGCTTTCGATTCCTCCGCCGAACAGGAGTTGAAGAACGCATACTTCGCGACCTCTTCGCCGCGCTTCCTGCTGGAAGCCTCACAGGCGGCTTTCGATCAAGGCCACTACGGGGCGGGCATGGCCTACGCCCGCATCTTCGTGCCCAATTTCGATTCCCGGAAGATCAGCGATCTGCCCGTCGCCGCATGGAAGGCACTCTATCCGCTTCCCTAGGAAGCTGCGTTACGCCGTGAAGCCGCCAAGAATGATTTCGATCCCATGTTTGCTGCTGGCCTCATTCGCCAGGAATCCACGTTTCAGGCGGACGCTGTCTCGCACGCCAACGCGATCGGGTTGATGCAGGTTCTTCCGAAGACAGGGAAACTCCTTGCCAAGCAGCTCAAAGTCCGCTACACGAAGAACAAACTTTTCGAGCCGGACTACAACATTGAACTTGGCATGGTTTATATTGCGAGCCTAGTGCGTCAAACGGGTGCCCTAGAATACGCGGCTGCTGCTTATAACGCCGGAGAAGACCGCATCGCCGCCTGGAAAGCCGAGCGCAACTACGAGGAGATCCCCGAGCTCGTCGAATCCATTCCGTTTACGGAAACCCGCGAATATGTGCAAGTCGTCTTGCGCAACACGCAAGTCTACCGGATGATTTATGGGCAGCCAAGCGTAGCCACGCAGACCGCCAGTGGCCACGCCCGCTGACGAACCGTCCGTATACATTGAGCTTGCCTATCGGAGTGCAGCCTGTCGCGGCGGGCGTCCCTAAGGCTACGATTTCATGGTTCTGAGAAGGTGCAATGACTGCTTCCGACTTCTCGATGGCAAAAATTTCCCGCCGCATGCTTTCGGCAAAGGCCGAACAATTCACGGAATCCGTTATCCGGGAAATGACACGCCTGGCCTTGAAGCATGGGGCCGTCAATCTGTCCCAGGGGTTTCCCGACTTTGCCGCACCCGAGGAAATCAAGGAAGCCGCGCGCCGCGCCATCGCCGATGACATCAATCAGTACGCCATAACCTGGGGGGCGAAGCCGCTGCGCGACGCCATTGTCAAAAAATTTGAGCGCACCCAGGGCGTGAAGTACGACCCCGAGCGCGAGGTCACTATCTGCTGTGGCTCGACCGAAGCGATGATGTCCGCCATGATGGCGATCATCAATCCCGGTGACGAAATTGTCGTCTTCGAGCCTTTCTATGAAAACTATGGACCAGATGCGATTCTGAGCGGCGCCACACCGCGCTTCGTCAAGCTGCGCACTCCCGATTGGTCCTTCGACGAAAAGGAACTCGCCGCCGCTTTTGGCCCGCATACCAAAGCAATCATTCTGAACACGCCCAATAATCCGACTGGCAAAGTCTTCACGCGAGCCGAGCTCGAATTCATCCGCGAGCTCTGCGTCCGGTGGAACGCCTACTGCATCACCGACGAAATCTACGAGCACATCCTTTACGACGGCGCTGAACACATATCCATGGCGCGCATCGATGGCATGCGCGACCGCACCATTGTCATCAATGGTCTGTCGAAAACTTACAGCGTTACAGGATGGCGCGTAGGCTGGGTGCTGGCTCCGCCGGAACCGACGCAACCGATTCGCAAGGTCCATGATTTCCTGACCGTTGGCGCTGCCGCACCGCTCCAGCAAGCAGGCGCCAGTGCTCTTCAATTTCCCCAGGCCTACTATGACAAGCTCGCGGCTTCTTACACAGCCAAACGCGAACGGTTGCTGAAAATTCTCACAAGCACGGGCTTCACCGTCTTTAAGCCTCGCGGGGCGTACTACATCATGACGGACATCGCGCGCTTTGCGGATCCCGATCCTGTTCGATTCCAGGCGGATACGAAAGACGTGCGCTTCGCCAAGTTTCTCGTCGAAACCATCGGAGTCGCCGTCGTACCCGGTTCCAGCTTCTACAACAACGCACAGGACGGCGCCTCCCAGGTTCGCTTCACGTTCTGCAAGAAAGAAGACACCCTTGCTGCGGCTGAAGGGCGTTTGGCAAAACTCTATGCCTAGACATTTTCTCCGTCGATCTCGAGTGACCGGGGCAACGTCGGCAGCAGACGCGGAAACTCTGTGCTAGAATCCCCGTCTGATGAACACCTTACCTGCGAACCTGGATCTTATTCCCGCGAATTCTCTCATGAATGCCAACGGCGATGGCCCCGCGTTTGACATTTCTGCGAGCCGCACGCGCACGTTTCTCTGCTGTCTAACTGTCACGGATCAAATTGAACAGGAATCGCTCGATGTGTCGATTTGGGGTTCTGCCGAGGGTGAGACTTGGACGAAGAGGCCGCTCCTCAAGCTGCCGCAGCAGTTCTATCGCGGGACGACCAAGATGATCCTCGATCTCTCGCTTCGTCCGGAGATAAAATTCATTCGTGCTCGTTGGGAATTAAACCGCTGGGGCCGGGTGGCGCCGACCCCCATGTTTGTAGCCGGCCTAGAGCTCAGGGAGATACCGCCAATGTCCCGGGAGACCCCCACAACACGGATAGCGCTCGCCACCAAGTGACTCGCCTGGCTGGATTTTGGCTTCGGCAGGGAGGCCGCACGACCACGAGGATCAAATCACCGGTTTCTAAATTCTATATAAATTATGTAGTTTCAAGTGATTCAGGGCTTTTTAGGGGTAGGAGACTGACGGTCGGTTGCCCTGTGGTGGTTAGCCCCCTACCCCGCGAGTGGTCTTGCCTGTATAGACGATGTGAGGCCCCAAATAGTTTCCTGACTTCATCAAAATAGTTTGGTTCTCATCCAGACCCTATTCACCCACCGCCACGGTATCCAGATATCTTGCCACCGCTGCCTTCCACTGAAACTTTTCCGAGATGGCTGCCTGTAGAGCCTGCGCCGCCACCGGTTCACCGTGGGTCAGATACGTCTGCTTGGGAGGTGCGGGCAATGCTGTGAGCCAGCGCATCAACTCGCTCTTTCCTGCATGTGCGGAGAACTGCCCCATCTCCGCGATCTCGGCGCACACAGGCACGACCTGTCCATAAAGGCTTAGCGACTTCGCGCCCTCCTGCAAGGCTCTCCCCCGCGTGCCTTCGGCCTGGAACCCTGCCAGGATCACCGCATTGCGTGCATCCGGCAGCCGCTGCACGAGATGATGCAACACCCGGCCACCGCTCACCATCCCGCTGGCCGAAATGATGATGCAGGGTGTCTTGACGTTATTGATCGCCTTGGATTCCTCGACCGACCGGGTTAGATGAAATTCATGCACGTTCAAAGGATCGCCTTTTCCGCCGCTGCCTTCTTCCCGCGCATACTCCAGATCGTGGTCCTCTTTATGCTTCAGGTACAAATCCGTCGCGCTCAGCGCCATCGGGCTGTCCACGTAGACGGGCAAGCGCGGGATTCGCTGCTGGTCCTCGAGTTGCCGCAGGTAGTACATGAACGTCTGTGTTCGTCCGATGGCAAACGAGGGAATCACGATGGATCCACCGCGCTTCGCCACGCGGTTCACGATCTGCGCAAGTAATTCCGCGGGATCACCGTCCGGGTGCTCGCGATTGCCATAGGTCGATTCGCAGACCAGCACATCCGCCTTCGACGGCAGCGTTGTCGGATCTTTCAGAATCGGCTGGTTGTATCGCCCGATATCGCCAGAGAACAACGCAACCGTCTTTCTATTGCCCTCGGTGAGGGTCAGCTCCAGGCTGGAGGATCCAAGGATGTGCCCCGCGTCATAAGAAGCAACGCGAAACTCCGAACTGATATCGAAGCTGCCGCCGCGTGGCATGCTCTTGATCTGCTTCAATGTGGGATCAACATCCTCCGCCGTGTAAAGCGGCTCGGGATTGGCGTGACGACTGTCCTTGTGAATCCGCGCGTGCAGCGTGTCCTCTTGCTGCAGATGCGCGGAGTCCTTCAGCAATATGGTTGTTAGCTCGATCGTCGCTGGATTTGCAAAAATCGGCCCGCGATAGCCCGATTTCACCAGCACCGGCAGCCATCCAGTGTGGTCCAGGTGCGCGTGTGTGAGCACGAGATAGTCGATCGTCTTCGGGTCGACCGGCAGCGGCTTGTAATTTCGGTCCTGCAGTTCCTGCGAGCCTTGGAAAATTCCGCAGTCCACCAGCAGCCGCTTGCCCGCCGCTTCGACCAGATATTTAGAACCCGTAACACATCCCGCCGCGCCCAGAAAAGTGAGTTTTGCCATAGGCTCGTATTCTAAACGAACATTCTTACCAGACAACCCGTTTCGCAGGAGTTAGAATCGCCAGAGCGACAATGCTCTCCAAAACAAACACAATCCAGTCACGATGGATCGCGCTGGCGCTGTTCCCCCTTTCTTCGTTCGCGATCCCCAGCGTCGCGGAATCCTCCCCCAGGGTCGTCCACGTCTTTGTCGCTCTTGCCGACAATCAGCATCAGGGCATCATTCCCGTTCCACCTGCTCTTGGGAATGGGCGGGATCCTCAGCGCAATCTTTATTGGGGTGCGGCCTATGGTGTTAAGACGTACTTCAAGGCCAGTGAGGACTGGGAACTCGCCTGGTCAGGTCGGGGCGCGCATGACGCGATTCTGGAACGTTGCGTTTTCAAGAGCAGCAAGAATGATGTGTATCTGGTCGCTGACGCCTATGAAGGTAGTCAAATCAAGTTGGCCGTAACGGATTTTCTTTCTGCGGCTGCAGGTATCGCCAAACAAAGACTTTCACTCAAGATGCGCTCAGGTGAGTTTCCATCGCCATCGCGGGCGATGCGGATCTGCTTGTTTATGTCGGGCATGACGCTTTCATGGATTTTCAGATCCCGCCAATTGCCGGGGTCGGAGGAGACAAGCTCCGGCAAACGATTGTCCTCGCGTGTGCCAGCAAGTCCTTTTTCGCTCCCTATATCCGTCAAACTGGCGCGGAGCCTCTGTTATGGACGACGGGCCTCATGGCTCCGGAGGCCTACACGTTGAAGGCTGCTCTCGATGGTTGGATGGCCCACGAAGACGACGAAGCGATTCGGCGGCGCGCCGCCCAAGCTTACGACCGCTACCAGAAGTGCGGCGCTCGTGCAGCGCTGAGGCTGTTCGCGACAAAGTGGTGAAATGTGAAGGGGTGCCCGCCGCTGCCGGCGCCCCTTCACATTTGGATCAATCCGCCGCGCTGGCCTGCCTCTTCGCGACGATCGATGCGATGTTCAGCCCCAGCCCCTTCGCCACTCCGGTTCCATACGCTGGATCGGCCTTGAAGAAGTGCTGGATTTGCAGCTCCTGAATGCGCTGCGGCACGCCATTGCCCAAGCTGGAGACGATGTTGTCCATCAGCCGCTGCTTCGCGTCTGCGGGCAGCAACCTGAATAGGTTCCCCGGCTGTGTGTAGTAATCACTGTCGGTGCGGTGATCGTGCCGCGCGACGGCTCCGCTGACGGCATGTGGGCGTTCGACGTACGAACGGTCCTGCGTCGGGCCGCCGAAGCTGTTTGGCTCATAGTTCACTGCTGCCCGGCCGTTTCCGTCGAAGCGCATTGCCCCGTCCTTGTTGTAGGTGTGGAACGGGCACTGCGGTTTGTTCACCGGTAGGGAATCGTAGTTGACGCCCAGCCGGTAGCGGTGCGCATCGGGATAGGAAATCAAGCGTGCCTGCAGCATTTTGTCCGGCGAAAAACCCATGCCCGGTACAACGTTGCGCGGCTCGAACGCGGCCTGCTCCACTTCCGCGAAATAATTTTCCGGATTGCGGTTCAATTCCAACTCGCCGACTTCCACGAGAGGGTAGTCCTTGTGCGGCCACACTTTCGTCAGGTCGAACGGGTTGATATGATACGTCTCTGTATCCTTCTCCGGCATGATCTGCACGCATACGCGCCATTTCGGGAAGTTACCTGTTTTGATGGCGTGAAAAAGATCGCGCTGCGAGTAGTCTGGGTCCGTTCCTTCGAGCGCGCCTGCCTGTTCGCGGAAAAAGTTCTTGATCCCTTGCTTGGTCTTGAAGTGCCATTTCACGTAGAAGAGCTCACTCTTCGCATTGAACAGGCTGAACGTGTGGCTGCTGTAACCGTTCATGTGGCGATAGCCGTCTGGAGTCCCGCGGTCGGAGAAGAGAATCGTCACCTGGTGCAGCGATTCCGGAGAGAGCGACCAGAAATCCCACATCATCGTCGGCGATTTCAGGTTGGTCTCCGGATCGCGCTTTTGTGTATGGATGAAATCGCCGAACTTTAACGGATCGCGAATAAAGAAAACGGGCGTGTTATTTCCCGTCATATCCCAGTTGCCTTCCTCGGTGTAAAACTTCAGCGCAAAACCGCGTGGATCTCGCGCCGTGTCCGCCGAGCCCTTTTCACCACCCACCGTCGAAAACCGAATGAAAGTCGGCGTCTTCTTGCCCACGGCGCCAAAAAGTCTTGCTGTCGTGTATTTGGTGATCTCGGGGCCGGTGCACACGAAATGACCATATGCGCCCGAGCCTTTGGCGTGCACCACGCGCTCCGGGATTCTTTCCCGGTTGAAGTGCGCCATTTTTTCGAAGAGTAGAAAGTCTTCGAAGACCACCGGTCCGCGCGGCCCCACGGTAAGCGAATTCTGGTTGTCGCCCACCGGACGGCCCGCGTCGGTCGTCATGATTTTCTTTTTTTCTTCCGCCATGGATCCTCCTCAGTTCAATGGCGGGGCCCCGCGAAGCGCGCCCCGCTATCGCATCTCGAATCCTAGAGGGTGCCGGCCTATACTTCCAATATATAGTTCGGATACGATGGATAGGCATAGCCTATGGAACTTCACCAGCTTCGTTACTTCTGTGCGGTGGTGGAAACCGGTTCGTTCAGCCGGGCAGCGGAACAATCTCACGTTTCCCAGCCTTCACTTTCCCAGCAGATCCTCAAGCTGGAAGATGAGCTTAGCGCGCGCCTCTTCGACCGCCTCGGTCGCTCTGTTCGGCTTACTGAGCTTGGCAAGACGTTTCTCCCACGCGCCCGCGCCGTCCTACGCGAACTGGAAGCCGCCAAAGGCGACGTCGTCGAAGGCAAAGAGTTCATCGGCGGCCCCATCACCGTCGGCGTTATTCCCACCGTTGCCCCTTACTTCCTCCCGCCGCGTCTTACTACCTTCACGCGCAAATTTTCCCAGGTTCGACTTACCGTCGTCGAAGAGATTACCCCTGTCCTTCTCGACCGTCTCCGATCCGGCACCATTGACGTCGCCCTCCTGGCGCTCCCCATCCGTGGCCGAGAATTTGATGCTTTTCCGCTATTGACCGAGCGGCTCTTCGCCGCGCTCCCCAAGAAACACAAACTCAATTCGCGCCGGTCTCTTTCCCTCAAAGATCTTCGCGCCGAACCTTTCCTGCTCCTGCGCGACGGCCATTGTTTCCGCGATACCGCCGTTGCCGCCTGCGACCGCGCGCGTCTCCACCCGCAGATCGTTTTCGAAAGCGGCCAGTTCAGCAGCCTTCTCAGCATGGTCGGCGCGGGCATGGGCGTTTCCATCGTTCCCGAAATGGCCATCGAGAAAAAATCTCCATGCCGATACATCCGCATTGCGGATGACCAAGCGATTCGCACCATCGGCGCCATCCTCCTTCGCGGCCGCTCTCTCACCCGCGCGCACCGCGCCTTCCTTTCCCATCTTCGCGAGACCTGATCCGCGTCCTCCTCCGTGGATGCTGGATTTTTATCAGATGTCAAGTTCGTTCCGCAGAACAAGACCGCGGAAATGCCAGCGCCGAGCTTATAGACGCATACAATCTTCCGGTGCTAATATTAGAAAGTTGTGACCCGGTGGGGCCGTGGCGCAGTTGGGAGCGCGCCTCGATGGCATCGAGGAGGTCGTGGGTTCGAATCCCATCGGCTCCACCAGCTTTGCTTCTTCTTTTCAATCCGATAGCAACAACTTCAAGGGGCACTAAGGGGCATTAAGCCACCTGCGAAGGCAATACGAGGCGGACGACCTTACCGTGCGCCGCGCGCTTGCTTTCGTCCATGGCCTTGCCGTAGACGTTCATCGTGGTACGGATGTCTGCGTGGCGCATGAGTTCCTGCTGCACCTTCATGGGAGCCCCGGTTTC
>Ga0137363_10002577_pt1 | contig 10819 bp, 8 predicted proteins | sample MadtaG_FD_104800 | JGI IMG/M metagenome (GOLD analysis project Ga0137363, IMG submission 104800) | Vadose zone soil microbial communities from Angelo Coast Range Reserve, California, USA - Mad1_115_16 metaG | ecosystem: Environmental > Terrestrial > Soil > Vadose zone | place: USA: California...
CCCAGCGGCCCGGGAACGCGCAGCCCGGATGCCACTGTCGCGGCATTCGGGAAAAATTGCGCCGAAGTTTGGTGCGCTTCCCAGGCCCGCACGATTGGTGCGCATCCTTCGGCCTGCACGGCGACCATTCGCGGCCGTTCCGCGCCGATCCACCCCATTTCCTGCATCTCGTCAAATGCTTTGCACATGCCGATCAACCCGACCCCGCCTCCGGTCGGATGAAAAATCACGTCCGGCAGCTTTCCTCCGAACTGCTCCCACAGTTCGTAGCCCATCGTTTTTTTGCCCTCGACGCGGTACGGCTCTTTAAGCGTCGAAACGTCGTACCAGCCTTCGCGGTCTTTGTGTTCGGCAACATATTTGCCGCAATCGGAGATCAAGCCGTTCAGCTTCACGACCTTGGCGCCGAACGCCTGGCACTCCATCACGTTGGCCGAGGGCGTGTCCGCAGGCATTACGATGACCGCCGGAATCCCCGCCGCCGCGGCATATGCTGCAAGCGCGCCGCCTGCATTTCCCGCCGTAGGAGCCGCCAAGGCCTTCGCGCCGAGCTTCTTCGCGCGCGATACGGCCGCCGTCATTCCACGCGCTTTGAACGACCCTGTAGGATTCAGCCCCTCATCCTTGATGAACAGTCGCCGCAAGCCCTCGCTTCCACAACGTATGGATGCGCCAAGCCGCTCCGCGTGCACCAGCGGCGTCATCCCTTCCCCGAGCGAAATCGGCGGATCGTTGGGCAATACTTCCGCGTAGCGCCACAGCGTGCGCGGCCGAGTCTTCAGATTTTCAAGGGTCAGCGTGGCCGCCGCCCGCCGCAGATCATACCTCGCGAGCAGCGGCTTCCCGCACGTGCACAGGTGCTGCTCTACGTTCGCATCGTATTTCTTTCCACACGCCGAGCACTCCAATTCAACAACGTTCAACGCTTTTGTCATCACCGTGAAAGTCTAGCACACGCCTTTTTCCCTACCGCCAATATGGCCCCTAACACGCATAAGTCGCATTCGACGCGCGCGACGCATCCGAACCACAACCGCTACAATCAGAATCTCCTCAAGATTGCCGCCCGCGAATTGGAGGCCATGATGGAACACAGCTTGCCGCACACAATTTCGCTTCTCGCTCGCACTCCAGCCGCTCTCAATGCGTTTCTCCGCGATCTGCCGGAAACCTGGACCCTCCGGAATGAAGGGGAAAACACTTGGAGCGCGTTCGACGTCGTCGGCCATCTGATTTTTTGCGACCGCACTGATTGGATGCCGCGAGCGACGATAATCATGCAATTTGGCGAGACCAAGGCTTTTGAGCCACTCGATCGTTGGGGACAGGAACGCGAGAGCAAGGGTAGGTCCCTCGCGCAACTGCTCGATGAATTTGCTCGCGTACGCTCGGAAAGCCTGGACCAGCTGCGCGCTTTGAATCTGCGCCAAGAAGACCTCCAGCGGCGTGGACGTCATCCCGACATCGGACCAGTGACTGTGTCACAGCTCCTGGCAACTTGGGCAACTCATGACCTAACTCATCTCCACCAAATCTCAAGAGTTATGGCCCACCAATACCGCGAAGCCGTCGGCCCGTGGAGCGCCTACCTTGGCGTGCTCCAGTGCGCCGGCCATAGCGCTCCCTAAGCCGCAACATAAAGACCATCACGCCTCTTCGACATCCTGGTTCTGGAGCGCGCAAAAACAAGAAGCTAATCGAAATAGAATGTACAGTTCCCCCCTGATACAACCGCACCCCAAAATAAACGATGCACATTTTTCCACAGTCTTACTACTTACGAGCACCGCTTCGCCGTTTGTAGAATAGGCGAGATGTTACCTCCTTGGGGGAAAAGCCATGCTGGTTGCTAAAGTATCTCGGGGCAAAAAGCGCGGCACCCGTTTGCTTCCCCATCGCTTCAAAGACGAACGCTACCGCGTCCAACTGGGAAAACGAGGCCCCTATATTCCGATCACCGATTATCGCGATATCTCCTCTTACCTTGCCAATGGCTATTCTCTCCACATGAGCGACAGAGCCGAGACCCAAACTCCAAAGCTGATAAAGCCTGAATTCATCCGAGGATGGAGTAGGACTTCCAAGGATCTCTACTTCATCACTCGCTAAAGACTCACTACTCGTCCAATCGCACTGGTTTGCTTACACAAGTGGACATTCCCGCTAGTAGTCTTTGATTTCTATTTTCTATTCCACAGCGAGCGGATAATCCGGGCGCACTCCTCCAGTAGCTTCTCCGTTTCAGCAGAAAACGCATCGAGCGCCTCGCTCTCCACGTCGATCGTTCCCACCACAACCGATCCTTCCGGGTCAATGATGGGCACGATGATCTAGTTTTCCCTCTCTTCCCCGCCCATCCCTATTCTTCAACATTTACTAGTACTAAATTTTACTTGACAAGATTTCCGCGCAAGAGTACAAATCGCCGCACGTAAACTCTCCCTCAATTGGCGACGCGCGCTAGTCGCTCGTGGGAATAGTTCCCCGCTCACCAGTTGACGTGAAGTACATCCAGCCCCAGCCGATGCTGGTATTTGTGTTCCCGGCATTCGCGTGCCCCGCACTTTAGCGGAATAGCACTTTCTCTCGCGGGAGGTCTCAATCAAATGAAAATTCTCTCCTTCTTATCCGCACTCCTTCTTACCTTTTCAAATTCGGGAGCCGCCCAGCAGTCCAGCGCTCCAGCATCTAGCAGCTCCAGCCAGGCGGCCGCAATCCTGCGACAGTCAATCGCCGCGATGGGTAGCAATGCCCCCACAGATTCCTCGGCAAGCGGGAATGTGACGCTTGTGGAAGGCTCGACCACGCAAAGCGGCACCATACAGATTCTTACGCGTGGCACCGCGCAAACAATGGAAACGCTGAACCTTCCGGGCGGTCAGAGAAGTGTCACATTCTCTAACGGAGACGCCAAGGAAATTTACGGCAACCAGACTACCAACCTGCCTCTGGAACTCATCGTCACCGACCAATGCCCGGACTTTCCTCTTCCACTCCTCCTGTCGGCGCTGAACAACTCCGATGAGGCCTTGCTTTATATAGGCTCGGAAACCATTAACGGTATCTCCGTCCAGCACGTCCAGGCGTGGGATACCTTCGCGTCGAAGCCTCAGCTCCAGAAACTTGCGCCGTTCTCAACGAAAGACATTTGGTTCGATCCCTCATCCGGCCTGCCAGTCAAAATCGCCTATTCTCGCCGTGTAGGCGGTGGCGCTGTTCCAAGCATCCCGGTCGAAGTCTTCTTCTCGAACTACACTTATGTCGCCGGGGTGCTGTACCCCTTTCATATCAACAAGTCCTACAACGGCACTCCGTGGCAAACGATCACCATTCAGAGTGTGTCCTTCAACACCGGCTTGACAGACGCACAATTTCAAGTCGAATAGGGGAAAACGATGCGCTTGAAGATCTTATTGTTCGTAACATCGCTTTCCTTTGCCATCGCTGCGAGGGCGCAGAATTCCACTACTGGGTTTCCTTCCTATGGCTCGTTTGGCTTCAACGGATTCGACGGTGTCAATCTCTCGAATTTGAATGTCAATTTTTCGATCCCGATCGTTTCGTCGCCGGGACGAGGGATCGGCTTGTCTCACGCAGTGGTGTATGACTCCCTCATTTGGCAAAAGAACGGGAACGCTTGGAGCCCCGTCGCGGATGCTTACGGCAACCTCACGTTCGGCTGGAAGACCACGCAGGTTGCAGGTTCAATTCCCTTTGTCTTTACAACATGGATGTGTTCTGACATCAACACAGGGAATCCCGTAGTTGTGGACGAATGGAATGAATACAGCTATGTGGACACCCAGGGGACGAGCCACATCTTCCCTGTGGACGTCGTTAGGCAGATTGGGGGTGATTGCGGGCTGTCCAGCGGACCAACAGGTTACGCGGTAGATGCGAGTGGATACTATATTGATGCGACACTTCCGCAAACGCCGATCGTTTACGGCCGTGGGGGAGTGAAGATCAATTCCAGCGGTGCTATGAATGACCGGAACGGGAACAAAATCACTCCTGTTGTCGTCAACTCCACAGAAACGGATTGGACCGATAGTGCGGGGCGCACGGCACTAAAGATCGTCACTGGGTCTTCCTCCATCCAATACAAATTCCTCGACCCCACCGGCGCTTATCAAACCACCACGCTCAATCTTCAAAACCTCAGCGTGAAAACAAACTTCGGCTGCTCCGGCGTGGTGGAGTACACGGGCACGGCTAGCGTGCCCCAATCAATTGTCTTTCCGAATAATCAGCAATATTCATTCACGTATGAGTCCTACGTCCAGAATTCAACGACCTATTACACGGGCCGTTTGCAGAGGGTTACCTTGCCCACGGGCGGCTACTATGAGTACGACTATACGGGATCGAACGGCGGCCTCAACTGCGCGGATGGTACCACGCTAAGCATGAACAAAGTCGTGAGCGACGGCACAAATTCAGCCACGTGGAGTTATGTTCGCAACACGTCAAATCTCACCACGACGGTCACCACTCCCAAGTTGGTCGACACACCGAATGCCAACGACACAGTAATCTCTTTCAACAGTGCTGGGCACGAGACTTCCCGGACAGTCTTTCAGGACTCACCTGGGACTATTGTGCTCCGCACCATCAACACGACATGGGCCGCGAACGGCACACCCGCAACACGAACCACCGTTCTGGAGGCCAACACAGTAGAGTCTGAAATAGACACTACCTACGATTCAAACGGACTGTTAGATTCAGTCGCTGAGTATGATTGGGGCACAGGAACGCGCGGCAGCCTTCTGCGCACAACCACACTCACCTATCAGACCTCAACGAATTACACGAGCAGGAATATCCTGGACCTCGTCACCTCAAAGCAAATCAAAGACGGAAGCGGCGTGGTTCAGTACCGCCAAGATGTCACCTACGACGGGGTCGCGCTCCTCAGCAGCAACTGCGAGACCGGTGCCGCACAACATGACGACGCCGGTTACCCGTGTACGTTTAACTACCGAGGAAATCCGACACAAATCAAGACTTACTTGGCGCCCGCTACACAAGGCAATCCCATTACCAAGAACTTCACATTCGATTGGTTCGGCAACGTGATTACCGCACAATTGAATTGCTGCCAGAATAAGACCTGGGCCTATTCCGCAGCAACGCAGTACTCCCAGCCCGATTCTGTTGTCAGTGGGACGTCGCCGACTTTAACTATTTCTAATACATACAACCAATATACAGGCCTACTCCTCACTTCGACCGATCCCAATAATCTCAAGACAACTGCCACTTACGATTTTCTGCGCCGTCCCCTGACGATTTCGCAGGCCAATGGCTCGACAGGCGGCGCAAGCATTTCTTATGCTTACGACGACACGCACTTTACTTCGACCACGAAGGCGACCATCGACTCCACGAAGTCTGTTCAGCAGATTACCACGCTGGACACCGTGGGCCGCCCCGTCCTATCAACGACCGAAGATGCCAGCAACAACATCGTCTCCAAGGTCAGTGCCCTATATGACCTCGTCGGTCGCACTTACCAATCGAGCAATCCGTACACAGGGTCGACCACCTCCTACTGGTCGACCACGCAATTTGATGTCCTTGGTCGACCTACTTCAGTGACGCGCCCGTCTCCGGATAGCTCGGTCACAACCTATTCCTATGCCACGACTACCACAACCGTGACAGATCCCACGGGCAAGCAGCGCAAATCTCAGTCCGACGCCGTCGGTCGTTTGTCTAGCGTCTGGGAGCCGGATCCCACGACTAATAACAGCCTGACCCTGCAGACTTCTTATACCTACAATGTGCTGAACCAGCTGGCGCAGGTCACGCAGGGAGTACAGACGCGCACTTATGTACACGATGCGTTCGGCCGCCTGCTAAGTGCCACCACTCCGGAGGCTGGCCGAGTCTGTTTTGGTTCCGTGACGGGGAGCACTTGCAACGCGGATGGCTACGATTCTTTTGATAATCTCTTGAAGAGGACGGATGCCCGCGGCGTACTGACCACTTACGGCTATGACGGTCTTAATCGCCTCAACAGTGTCAGCTATAACGTGAGCGGCGCCACAGGTGTTCCCGCCACGCCCACGGTTTCCCTCACTTACGGGCTCGACTCCTCCTGCACCAGCGCGCACGGTGCTGGATGCATTGGGCTGCGCATCACCATGACCGATGGCGTCGGCTCGGAGAATTACACCTATAATTCGCTTGAGCAGATGACCCAGCTTCAAAAAGTCATCGGCACTGCCGCGTACCCTACCAGCTATGTGTACAACCTCGCTGGAAAGCTTACGCAGATCACCTATCCCTCAGGCCGCGCGGTCCAGCAGAGCGTCGACGCCATCGGCCGCCTGTGCGAGATTGCTACCTCAACCACCGGCTGCGGCACTGCCTCCAGCCCCTACGCCACCGGATACGGTTACAACGCGGCGCAACAGGTTACCGGGTTCAGCTACGGCAACGGCGTAACCGCGAGTCTTAGCTATTCCGCTGACCGGCTACAGCTGGCGTCGCTGACCTATCACACCTCAGGAGGGTCGAATCTCTTTCAGCTGAACTACGGTTATACTCAAAACGGTGGCAATAATGGCCAGATCACGAGCGTCGCAAACCCCGGTGAATCAGGTCAAAGCGTCAACTACACCTACGATGCGCTGGGTCGGCTGGGCACTGCGTTATCGGTCGGGTCATCAGGTTACCCGCAGTGGGGCCTCTCCTGGACCTACGATCGCTACGGCAATCGCACAGACCAGAATCACACAGCAGGCAATCCGCCAACCAACCATCTCCTAATCGACGCGGCAACAAATCGCATCTCTGGCGACTGCTATGACGCAAACGGAAACCTCTTGGCCGAATCAGCTCCGCCCTGTCCTTCGCCCACTTATACCTACGACGCCGAAAACCGTATGGTCAGCTATTTAAGTGCGGCGTATACCTATGATGGAAGCGGCCTGCGCGTGAAAAGAATCTCTGGCAGCACCACTACCGTCTACGTCTTCTCTGGCAGCAGAGTCATCGCCGAGTACGATAACGGCGCCCCCGTCAGCTCGCCTTCCCGCGAATACGTCGTTTCGGGCGGCGCCACCATCGCCAAGATCGAAGCTGGTGCCACAACTTACATTCACACGGACCATTTGTCCCAGCGCTTCTCCACAGACTCGAATCAGAACTACTCGGCACACCTCGGACAATATCCGTTCGGAGAAATTTGGTACGACAACGGTGCTGTCACCACCAAGAACAAATTCACCACCTATGAGCGCGATTCCGAGTCCGGCAACGATTACGCCATGGCCCGCTACTACGTCAACCGGCTTGGCCGCTTCTCGTCTCCAGATCGCCTATCCGGGTCCATCGCCAACCCCCAATCCCTGAATCACTACACTTACGTCACCAATTATCCAATTGGCCTGCTCGACCCAATAGGGCTTGGTAGTGATCCAACCCTGGTCTGTATCTTGGGCCTCAGCGACAATTGCGCCGGTCCTAGCGGTGGAGGCGGAGGCGGAGGCAGTTGCACCTTGAATGATGAGGAGACCGCGTGTAGTTTGGTCGCAGGCGTTTTGCAGTCTGGGGCCGGTGCAATCTGCCCAAACAACGACTGCAATGGTGTGACCCTCGGGGGCGATGGCAAATTCTATATAGAGATGCAAGTCATCATCTCCCTCTCGTTTTCTAGGCCGACGTACTGTGATGACACTGGGTGCATTGGCACCACCCTCGAAAGCATGGGATGGCAAGGATTGATGAACGTGCCAATCGCCACCGCATCCGACGGCATGCCATTCTTCGGCATGCCATTCTTTGCGTTCGCAGCACCGCCGTATTTCAATCCCAAAGGCATGAGACCCCCGTATCCGCCAAATGAGGGCCCTACGTTCCAAAAGCCACCTATAAACCCGACGGACCCCCCGCCCCAGCTTCAGTGGATAGACGAAAAATGGAGAGAGATTCTTGGGTTGATCGCTAAAGGGACATTCGAACGAACTGAAGTTAGTCCCTTTATATTCCTTAATCCCTGTGAATCAGGAGCGATGCCGCAGTTAGGACCAGGGGGTATATCCTGTCCCCAAATGTATTAACACTGTAGGGGCAACCAGTTAGAATAAACAGTTACCATGGATGAACAAAGGCTCCTGAATGCGTGCCAACTGCAGGACGAAGGGAAGTTCATGGAAGCCTACAACGAATTCATCCAAATCGCAGAAAACTCGCCAGATCCATTGGACAAAGCAAGAGGGTTGCTTTACGCCGCTAAGTCGCTGGAATTTTCGGGGCAGCGCGAAGCCGCTACGACAAAATTGAGCGCTGTGCGTGCCCTGCTGGAAGACTACCCTAAGTCGGAGAGAGACGAAGAGTTTGCGGCCTTGGAACGCTTCCTCGATTTTGAGGACGCAAACCTGTTCTGGCTACGAGGTGAAAATCCGGAAGCCGCCCTAAATAGATTTGAGGTAGCGCTCAAGAAACACAGACTGCCACTGAAGGACCCTCGTTCTGGCGACTTTTACACGGCTATTCAAACGCGCCGCGCCTTTGTCCTTGCCGATCTTGGCCGATGGAAAGAGGCCCTGCCCCTCTTGGAAGGAATAAAGTCTCCTCAGGAATACGAGGAAGGCATTGCTTTCTACTTGGGTCACTGCTACGCAGAGGCAGGCGACTACCATAGAGCCGAGGAAAAACTGACTGAAGCCCTGAACCTTGGCTTACCCGGCCATCTAGAGTATCGCGCTCACTGCCAATTAGGCACGACTTACTACCACCTTGAAAGCTATTCCAAAGCAAAAGAGGAATTCGAGAAAGGCGTGCAGAAAGCAGATCCTAGCTATATCAAGGAGTCCCAAATCTGGAGGTGGCTGGAAATGACGTGCCGCGCCTTGGGGCTAAGCGCCGAGGCCGACCAGTATGCCCGTATGGCAAGACCTTCCTGAATGCCATCATCTGATTCGCCCAGGGGCTGATTGCTGGACGACGTCGGCCGACATCCAACCACCCTAATAGCCGTTCGGCCCTCAATTTCGACCATCCACTGCAAAACGCTTAACATCCTGATTACTTCGTGCTATCCTTACCCATGTGATTCGCGCTCATCATCCGCGCCGCTCCCTTGCCTCTTTCTTTGCCCTATCCCCCTGCTCCGCTATACCCCTAAGCCTTTTAGAATCCGCACTTGCTGACAAACACCGTGTTTTGTCGGTTTTTAGCCGCAACCGTCCCCCCTCAAGTCCTTTAGATGCAACACTTATGAGGACGCTCCTAAGTGTTGATTTTAAAGCAGTTACATTTGGAGATAAACCCTTTAGATGCAACACTTACAAAAAACATAGGGGGTGGGGGTGCATGGTCATACCCACATTACCGGTACGTTGCTTCGACTTATCTCCTTTATTTGCCACTCATTTCGGAACTCGAGCGCGGAAAGATCACAGCAGGGTTTTGCCTGCTCTTACATTTCAATCGCACATCCCGCCTCGGGCGGGACTTTCAATCGTGGATCCCACCTCGGTCCGGACTGTCGATCCAAGATCCCGATTTGGCGAGGACTACGGACAGAATCTTCAGTCCAGTGTGGGAACTTCCTTCCGTTCCTGCCGCCGCCGATGCAGATAGCGCATGGCAATGTTCAAATGGACGTTGCCGCACGGCGTCTCGATGCAAATCACCAGCGCTTCCGTATCCGCGCTTCCCGCCAGCCCCGTTTCGTCCATGTGAATTTCAGGCGGAAACACTTTGAAGTGAAATCCCTGGTCGTTCAGCAGCGTCACCGAATTTCCGATGACCATGTTGGCCATCTCGCAAACCGTTTCCCGCACCACTTGGTCGCTCGCCTCCACTTCCGTCCCTGCAAGGGTGGTCGCCACCTTCATCGCCACTTCCGGCGACAAATCGAGAATCACGCGCCCTTCAATGTCTCCCTTAATGACGATCAGCGCCGCAACGCCCTTGCGGCGATACGCTTCTTGGTCCATTTCCAGGTCCACGATTTTCGTCGGCGCCTGCAGCGACTCCGCGAAAACCGCATCCGCGGCGCTGATGAACGGCTGGATCAGTTCCATTCTCATGAGCGGTGTTCTCCTGCGAGCGCCACCGGCGCGCCAACGGCGCTGGGATCGTCGCTGAGCACATACCGGAGAATTTCGTATAGCACTTCCGGCTTCACCGGCTTCTGCACGAAGTGCTTCGCGCCTTTCTGCAAGGCCGCCAGGATATTTTCCTGGTACCCCACCGACGAGACCATGACGATGCGCGCGTTGGCGTGCTGCCGCACGATCCGCTCCACCGCCTCGATCCCTTCCATCTGCGGCATAGTGATGTCCATGAGCACGATGTCCGGAGTAATGCGGTTGAATTCCGCGATGGCTGTCAGGCCGTCGCCGGCTTCGCCGGCCACTTCGCCGCCAAACATCTCGATCATTTTGATGAGATTCTTGCGCGCGAAGACGGAGTCGTCCACCACGAGGTAGCGAACCGGCTGATTATCTTTTCGAAGTAGAGCGGCAAACTGTTTCATGGCCTTCTCCTATATCCCCGCACCCGCTTTCACGAGCGCTGGGAAGAAACTGGGGTCCTTTCGATCTTTTCGTTCTTTTCAAACTTATCGGCGGAATTTCGCTCCGAGCCGTAATTGCTCACCAGGTACGCCGCGATTCCATCGAGCGGAATAATTTTGTTGGCATGTCCCTTGAGAATCGCGGCCCGCGGCATGCCGCTGACGACGCAAGTATCTTCGCTCTGCGCGATGGTCATTCCGCCGGCTGCCCTGATCGCGCCGAGTCCTTCGGCGCCGTCATCTCCCATGCCGGTCATCAAAACTCCTACCGCGGTGAGCCCA
>Ga0137363_10002578_pt1 | contig 10816 bp, 9 predicted proteins | sample MadtaG_FD_104800 | JGI IMG/M metagenome (GOLD analysis project Ga0137363, IMG submission 104800) | Vadose zone soil microbial communities from Angelo Coast Range Reserve, California, USA - Mad1_115_16 metaG | ecosystem: Environmental > Terrestrial > Soil > Vadose zone | place: USA: California...
CAGATGGAGGCTGTCGGGCCGGCTCGCCGCCGTGCTGGAGCGCCTGGTGCGCCAACATCTCCGCCCCATGCACCTGGCCATAGCCGGCGCGGTGACGCGCCGGGCCCGCTATCGCTTCTTCCGCGATCTCGGCGACGAGGCGCTCGATCTCCTGCTTCTGTCTTTGGCCGACGCGGCGGCGCTGCGCGGCGATTCGCCGGTGAGCATATGGCAGGGGTCCGGCGGGCGCATCGTGCGCGAGCTGATGGCCGGTCACACCGACGAGGCCCGAGCGATTGCCGCGCCGCCGCTGCTCGACGGCCGCGACGCGATGGAAGCGCTCGGGCTGGGGCCGGGGCCCGAGCTCGGCAGGCTCCTGGGTCTCCTTCGCGAGGCCCAGGCCCTGGGGGCCGTCGCCACGCGAGAGGCGGCCATCGCCTACCTGCGCCGGCTGCAGTCCGGAAACCTTGACACCCCCGAAGCCACCCCATAAAGTAAGCGCTGCTCCTCGCATCGAATCGGCCCGCTCTTCAAGGAGGAACACATGGTGTGGACACGTCTCTGCGCGGCGCTCGCCGTCGCGCTCGGCGCCCTCGCGTCGCCCGTATCGGGCTGGGCCGCTCCTGAAGGCAAGGTGGTGATCGCCCAGGGCGTGGATCCCTCTTCGCTCGACGCCATGAACCAGCAGGAGACGCCGGCCTCGGTGGTAGCGACACACATCTACGACACCTTGGTCGAGCGGGACCAGAGCCTCAAGCTGGTTCCCGCGCTGGCCGCCGAGCTGCCGAAGCTCCTCGCCCCCACGGTGTGGGAGATCAAGCTCCGCAAGGGCGTCAAGTTTCACAACGGAGAGGACTTCAACGCGGACGCCGTGAAGTACAGCCTGGAGCGCGTGAAGGAGCCGTCGATGCGCGGCAGCTCCAACTTCAAGCCCATCGACCGCGTGGAGATCGTGGACCCCTATACCGTGAAGGTGCACACGAGCAAGCCGTGGCCGATCTTCGTGGTGGCCCTGACCCAGCGCCAAGCCTCCATGTATCCTCCCAAGGCCTACGCGGGCAAGGACTCGCCCTTCATCTCGAAGAATCCCATCGGCACCGGTCCCTACCGCCTCGTGCGCTGGAGCAAGGACGAAGAGATCGTGCTGGAGGCGTGGCCGCAGTACTGGCGGGGAGCGGCGAAGATCAAGAACGTCGTCTTCCGTCCCATTCCCGACGACGCCGTGCGCGTGGCCGCGCTGCAGAACGGCGAGGTGGACGTGGCCGTGAACATTCCGCCCCACATGGCCAATATCATCGCGAATCACCCGAAGATCTATCTCACCACCGCGCCGAGCATCCGGACCATCCAGCTCATGTTCTACACCGCGCAGTTCGACACGCAGAACAAGCTGGTCGGGGTGTATCAGGGTCCCACCGCGGACAAGCGCGTGCGTCAGGCCATCACCCTCGCCCTCGACGCGGACGAGATCATCAAGGGCGTGCTCGACGGGAAGGCCCAGCGCGTGGCCACCATGCTTCCCAGCATGCACTTCGGCTACGATCCCTCGCTCAAGCCCGTCAAGCAGGACGTGGCCAAGGCGAAGAAGCTCCTGGCCGAGGCGGGCTTCCCCAATGGCGTCGAGATCCAGCTCAACTCTCCGCAGGGCCGCTACGTGCGCGACAAGGAAGTGGCGGAGGCGGCGGCCGGGCAGCTGACCAAGGCGGGCATCAAGACCACCCTGAAGACCTTCGAGTTTGTGAACTACCTGAACAACATGGTCTACGTGCACAAGGCCGGCCCCGTCTGGCTCATCGGCTGGGGCCAGCCCATGATGGACGCCGAGGGCATCTACGTCCCGCTCTTCCATACGGGCAGCCTGCTCAGCAACTACCACAACCCGGATTTCGACGGAATGGTCGACCAGGCGCAGACGATGATGGACGAGAAGCAGCGGCAGGCCCAATACTTCCGCATCAACAAGCTCTGGCTCGACGATCAGCCGGCCGCGCCACTCTACCAGCAGATCGATCTCTACGGCGCGAGCAAGCGGGTCAACTGGAAGGCCCGGAGCGATGAGCTGATCAAAGCCTACGATATGTCGCTCAAGTAAGATCGGGCAGGCGCCCCGGGCCGTCGTCGCGCAGCCCCGGGGCGTGCCGGCCACCGCAACGTCGCGCGAGAGTGGAAGCCCTCAGGAGGAGATCTCCATGACCTGGACTCGCATCGCACTCGTCGCCGCGCTCGTCACCGCGCTCCCCCTCGCGGCCTCGGCCGTCCCCCAGGGCAAGGTGGTCATCGCCCAAGGTGTCGACCCGACGACCCTCGATCCCATGAACCACCAGGAGTCGCCGGCGGGGAATGTTTGCCGGAACATCTTCGACACCCTCCTCGAGCGCGACCCCGAGCTCAAGATGCAGCCCGCCCTCGCGCGCGAGATGCCCAAGCTGGTGGCCCCCACGGTGTGGGAGTTTAAGCTCCGGCCCGGCGTGAAGTTCCATAACGGCGAGTTGGTAGACGCGGAAGCGATCAAATTCAGCCTCGAGCGCCTCGTCGACCCCAAGAACAAGATGCGCGGCGCTCCGCCCTTCGCTCCCCTCAGCCACGTGGAGATCGTGGACCCGCTCACCGTGCGCATCCACACCAAAGCGCCCTGGCCCATCCTCGACACGCTCATGAACGCGGGGGGGGCCTCGATCGTGCCGCCCAAGTACTATCGCGACAAGGACACCGTCGCGGTGTCCCGCGCGCCGGTGGGGTCTGGCCCGTACCGGTTCGTTCGGTGGATCAAAGACGACCGTATCGAGCTCGAGGCCAATGAGCAGTACTGGCGGGGAACGCCCAGGGTCAAGACGCTCGTGTTTCGCCCCATTCCCGACGACGCGGTCCGGGTGGCCGCCCTTCAGAACGGCGAAGTCGACGTGGCCGTGAACATTCCCCCGCACATGGCCAACATCATCGCCAATCACCCCAAGCTCTTCCTGACCACGGCCCCGAGCGTCCGGACCATCCAGCTCATGTACTACACGCACCAGTACGACGCCCAACACAAGCTGGTCGGCCCCTACCCGGGCCCGACCGCCGACAAGCGGGTGCGCTGGGCCATGAACTATGCCGTGGACGTGGACGACATCATCAAGAACGTGCTCGACGGCAAGGCCCAGCGCGTGGGACTGATGCTGACCGACCGCCACTTCGGCTTCGATCCCGCCATCAAGCCCATCAAGCAGGATCTGGCCAAGAGCAAGCAGCTCCTCGCCGAGGCGGGATTCCCGGGCGGCCTCGAGATCACCCTCAACTCGCCCCAGGGGCGCTACGTGCGCGACAAGGAAGTGGCCGAGGCCATCGCGGGGCAGCTGGGCAAGGCGGGGATCCGCACCACCGTGCGGACCCACGAGTGGGTGCACTACTTCGGGAACCTCGCCTACAATCACAAGACGCCGCCCGTGTGGCTCATCGGGTGGGGCACGGCAACCTACGATGCCGAGACCGTCTACGTGCCCCTCTTCCGCTCCGGGCGCTTTCTCAGCAACTACTACAACGCCGACTTCGAGGGCATGATCGAGCAGGCGCAATCGACCATGGACGCGAAGAAGCGCTACGAGCTGTACCAGCGCATCAACCGTCTCTGGGTCGACGACGCCGCGGCCATGCCGCTCTATCAGCAGCTCGATCTCTACGGTGCGACCAAGCGCATGGTGTGGAAGGCGCGCGGCGACGAGGCCATCAAGGGCTACGACATGGGTCTCAAGTAGCGCGCATGTGGCGGGACTCGGAGTGCCAGGACCATTTCGGGGACCCCGCCGCCGAAAAGATGGGCTAGAATAACTTCCGGATGTGGTGGCAGAATCGCTTCGACTCTGCCGTATACAACTTTGCTGTATACAAAGGCTCGATGCGGGCGTAGCCGAGTGGTAAGGCGTCAGCTTCCCAAGCTGAAGACCACGGGTTCGATCCCCGTCGCCCGCTCCAGAAACGAAGACCCCCGGGATGGTGCCTCGGGGGTCTTCCACTTTGAGGGGAGGCAGCCACATGCCGAAGCCCGAGCTCGAGTTCTTCAAGCCCGATCACATCGCCTGGGAGCCGGTGACCGGCTCGGCCACCGGCGGCGCGGGCGGAACCGGGGTGAGTCAGAAGATCCTCAGCAAGAGTGAGGATGGCGACGTGACGCGCCTCCTCCAGTTCGATGCCGGGGTCGAGACCTCGGAGACGATCACTCACGATTTCTGGGAGGAAGTCTGGATCCTCGAGGGTGAGCTGATCGACCTCGGCAAGCGTCAGACCTTCACCGCAGGCATGTATGCGTGCCGGCCCCCCGGCATGGTGCACGGGCCGTACCGGGTGCCGAAGAGATGCGTGACGTTCGAAGTGCGCTACTTCAAGCGCTGAGACTCAGACGGGTCCGAAGCCGAGGGCCGTCTCCTCTCCCTTGACGAGCGGCCGGAAGCGCACGGGCAGGCCGGAGCGAAGCGCGTCGAACGGAATGTCCACGATGCGCCCGAGCAGGGAGACGCCTTCGTCCAGCCGCACCACCGCCACCGCATAGGGGGCCTCGTCCGCCCGCCCCCGCGGCGCGACGCGGATGACGGTGAACGACGTGATGGCGCCCTTACCCGCGAGCGGCACGGGTGTCCAGTTTCGTTCCTGACACCCGGGGCAGAACTGCTTGGGCGGGATGGAGAGCTCGCTGCACTTGCCGCAGCGGATGCCGGTGAGCCGGCCGGCGCGGGCCTCTTCGAAGAAGTGCTTCAGGGTCAGCCCGTTCTCAGTCACGGCCGAAGAGGCTCACGAGCACGGTGGCGGTGTTGCCCCCGAGCGTGTGGGTGAGGCCCGTGCGGGCGCCTTCCACCTGACGCGCTCCGGCCTCTCCACGGAGCTGGGTGACGATCTCCGCGATCTGGGCGGCGCCCGTGGCGCCGATGGGATGGCCCTTGGCCTTGAGACCACCGGAGGGATTGACGGGAATCTTGCCCCCGAGGCTCGTCCATCCTTTCTCCGCGGCCACGCCTCCCGCGCCGGGCTCGAAGAAGCCCAGTCCTTCGGTGGCCACGATCTCAGCGATGGTGAAGCAGTCGTGAAGCTCGACCACGTCTACGTCGGCCGGCGTCTTTCCCGCCTGGCGGTACGCGGCGACCGCGGCCCGCTCGGTGGCCATCACGCGCGCGAGATCGCGCTTCTCGTGCATGAACATGGTGTCGGTGGCCGCCTGGCTGGCGAGGGCCCACACCGCGCGCGGCCGCTTGCGTGCCACCTCCTCGGCGGCGAGGACGAGGGCCGCGCCGCCGTCCGTGAAGGGGCAGCAGTCGAAGAGCTTGAGGGGGTCGGCGACATAGGCGCTCTTGAGCACGGTCTCGAGCGTGATCTCCTTCCGGAACTGGGCCTTGGGATTGAGGACGCCGTGACGGTGGTTCTTCACCGCGACGTGGGCCATCTGCTCCTCGCTGGTGCCGTACTTCTCCATATGGGCGCGCGCGATCAGCGCGAAGACGCCGGGAAAGGTCAGGCCCGCCGTCTGCTCCATGGAGGCGTCCGAGCAATACGCGAAATACTCCGTGGCCGCGTCGGTCGGGATATTGAGCACGCGCTCGGCGCCACCCACGAGGACCACGTCGGAGATGCCGGAGGCCACTTCCATCATGGCGTGCCGAAACGCGGCGTGGCTGGTGGCGCAGGCATTTTCGAAGCGGGTGGTGGGGATCGTGGGCAGTCCGAGCAGCGTGGCGGCGAGCGGCCCCATGTGCAGCTGCTTCTCACCTTCGCCGCCCGTGACGTTGCCGTAGTAGAGAGCCTGGATGGCCGCCGGGGACACATCGGCGTCGCCGATCGCATCGGCGGCGGCCTCGGCGAAGAGCTCGGCGCTCGTGCGATCGTGCTTCCCGAATTTGGTGACGCCCACTCCGATGACGGCGACGCGGCGCATTGACCCTCCAAGGCACTGGATTGATGTCTCGACGCATCATGATACCCGGGCGCGAGAGGAGTCAAGTGCTACTGGCCGGGCTCCCGGACACCGTGATAGGGTTCGTGGTCATGAAGGGAGTGCCGGCGTGACCCTCGAGGAAGGACTGTTGGCGCTCCTCGCGGCGGCGGCCGGCATCCTCCTCTTCGTGGGTCTGGCCCAAGCCCTCGGGTCCCCCCCGCCTCCTCGACGACGTCGCCGGACCAGCCCTCCGTCGGACGCTTCGCAAGGCTCGGCGGGTCCCATCAAAGAGACGGTGGTGATGGAGCTGCCGCCACGCGCGCCGTATACGGGGCCGGAGCGCAGGCGCTCGCCTCGCCCGGGATCGCGACCGCGCGCGCGCATCGTGCCTCCCACTCCCGCCGCTCCCGCGGTGACGGTGGAAGCGGGCCTGCCCGATCCGCCGCCCGCGGGTTCCGCCCGGCCCGATTCCGCCTTGAGCGATGGTCCGCCCGTCGCTCCGTCGGCACTGGACATGGATCCGGCCGTCGCCCTCGATCCGGTGGTCGAAGCGGTCGAGCACGCGCTCGCGCGAGAGCGTGACGGGCGGCACGCGGAAGCCATCGACGTGGCCTTGCCCCATCTGGAATCGGCGGTGGATGCCGATGCCGACCAGCCGGGCTTCTCACGAGCAGCGCTGTGGGTTCTCGTGGGAGTGTCACGACACGCGCTCGGAGACGTCGAGGGGACGCAGGAAGCCCTCGAGGCTGCCGTACGCGCGGCGCCCGACGGGGTCTCCGAAGGCTGCCCGGAGCGGATCGTCGCGGTGGCCGCACCCGCGGCGCAGCAGCTTCTCGCTGCCGCGGATCGGATGTCGCCCACGTCGGCGGAGCGAGTGGCGCTGCTGCGCATGGCCGTGCTCTGGCTCGAATGGCGCATCGTGGCCGCGGCGGCCACCAAGGAGGTCTCCGAGCTGCTCGACAAGGCGCGCGAGACGCTGTGGGAAGGCTATGCGCTGGCCGGCCGCGGCCTGCTCCAGCGGCGGCAGTTCGCCCACGCCCGCCGTCTCGTCCGCGAGGCCCTCGATTCCGAGGATCTGCCGGCGATCCGGCGCGCGCCCCTCGTGGCCCTCGCGGCTGAGGGCGTGGTGAGACAGATCGGTCGGCTCGTCGCCACCGCGCGCGGGAGGGAAACGCCCGAGCCCGACGCGCTCGACGCGCTGGAGCGGGCGCGCGAGATCCTCGTGGCGACATCGGTCGAGTCCATAGCGCCGCGACGCTGGCATGCGGCCAACCGGCGCATCTGGAACGGCTACATGCGGCTGGCCCGTCGCCAGATCGAGGGCTTCGAGCTCGAGGAAGCGGTGCGCCCGCTCTTGAGGGCGCTCCTCATCAGGGACCTCGACCCCGGCCTGGAGAGGAGGACCCGCGAGCTTCTCGCCCGCACCATCGAGCGGATCGCGGACAGAGCCGGAGAGAGCATCGGCCGTCTGCTCAAAGCCGGCGACCGGGACGCGGCCATGCAGCGCTGGCAGGACGTGCGCGGTCTCATCCAGAAGGCGCGCGACCAGGGCATGTCGCACGAGGAGCTGGCGCAGGCGTTCAGCCGCGCCCGACAAATGCTCGAGCAGATCGAGGCGATGAAGCGATGAGGGGCGGGCTGCGTCCCGAAGCTCGACCTGAAAGAGCCTGCCTGATTCGCCCTAGTGCTCGCGGGTGAGGGGAACGCCCGCCGTCCCCTGCGCCGGGTCCAGCGATCCACTCCGGATCGATTCCAGGAGCTCCAAGGGGACGTTGAGGAAAGCCTCGACCACCGCCGGATCGAAGTGCGTCCCCGCGGAGCGCTGGATCTCGATGCGCGCGGCCTCGAAAGAGATGGCCACGGAATACGGCCGGTCGCAGGTCATGGCATCGAAGGCGTCGGCCACCGCGAAGACGCGCGCGCCCAGGGGGATCAGCTCGCCCGTGAGCGCGGATGGGTAACCGGTGCCGTCCCAGCGTTCGTGGTGGTGGTAGACGATGGGCACGGCGCCCCGGAGGAAGGGGATGCGCTCGACGAGGCGGCGACCAAGCTCCGGGTGCGTGCGCATGATCTTCCATTCGTCCGGGCTGAGCCGGCCGGGCTTGAGCAGGATGCCGTCGGGGATGCCGATCTTGCCGATATCGTGGAGGAGGACGCCGTGCTCGAGATCCCGCATCTGGCCGGCGGGCACCCCGAAGGCGCGCGCGATGGCGAGGGAATAGCCGACCACGCGCCTCGAGTGCGCATGCGTGCCGATGTCACGGGTGTCGAGCGCCGACCCCAACGCCTCGAGAGTGGTCAGGTACGTCTCTTCGAGCTCGGCGAGGGCGGCGGCCAGACTACGGGTGGCTTCCGTCACGCGGCGCTCCAGCATCACCTGGTATTCCCGCCGCTCCGTCAAGAGCTGTCGACGCTCGAGGGCCCGTTCCGCGGCGATGAGGACCTCCTCCACGTTGACGGGCTTGGTGATGAAATCGTAGGCGCCGGCCTTGAGGCTTTCGATGGCCGTCTTGATGTCGCCCATTCCCGTAATGACGATGATGGCGGCGTCTCCGTCCACCGCGCGGGCGCACCTGAGGAATTCGAGACCGTCCATCACGGGCATTCTGATGTCGGTGAGGGTCAGAGGCGGGCGCTCGCGCTGAAAGGCTTCGAGTCCTTCGCGCCCGTTGCTCGCCACGCGGGTCTGGTAGCCGTCGGCGATGAAGACTTCACGGAGGGCGCCTCTGACCTGCGCGTCGTCCTCCACGATGAGCACCTGCCTCTGCACCGGTAGCTGGCTCATTGGCCCTCGGTATCTGCGCCCATGGGCTGCGCCACCCCCACGTCCTCGTGGACGGAGACGCGGTTCTTGCCCGCCCGCTTGGCCGCGTACAGCGCCTCGTCGGCGGCCCGGATGAGATCGTCGGCGGTGGGCGCGACATCCTCGGGCAGGGAGGCGATGCCGAAGCTCGCGGTGATGCGGCGGCGATGGGCGAATTGTGAGGAGGACAGCACGTAGCGGATGCGGTCCGCGTAGAGACGGGCGCCCGCTTTGGAGGTCTCGACGAGCAGGATGGCGAACTCGTCGCCTCCGTAGCGGCAGATGACGTTGATGCCGCGCGAATGCCGCATGAGGATCTCCGCCATGCCGCGGAGCGTCTCGTCCCCCGCGGCGTGACCGAGATCGTCATTCACGGCCTTGAAGCCGTCGAGGTCGAGGAGCACCACCGACACGGGGTGATTGAATCGGCGGTATCGGGATACTTCCTCCTCGAGCCGTATGGAGAAGAAGCGGCGGTTGTAGAGCCCGGTGACCTCGTCCTTGAAGGAGAACTCCTTCAGCCGGGCGTTCGTGGATTCCAGCTCCTGGTATGCCGCGTCCAGCCGCGTGGCATAGCGGTCGAGGGCGGCCGCCTGCTGTTCGATGGGCGCGAGCATGCGGGAGAAGGCGTGGAGCAGGGTGTCGGCGTCGTCGGCGTTCTCCCCCACCACGGGAGGGAAGGGCTCGGGCAGCGGCGGAGGGGCGGGGGTGGGCACCTCAGGCCGCGGGAGCGTCCGCGTGAGATCCCTGATCAAGAGACCGCCCACCGCCATGAGAAGACCGGTGAAGACGAGGAGCGCCTGGAGCCAGGGCAGATCGCGGATGCGACGCGTGTGGTCGAGCAATGGGTAGAGATAGGCGTAGAAGCTGTAGGCGAGCACGATCAAGGGAATGAACGAGGTGAGCCAGAGCGCCAGCATGATCGTGCGGCGCGCACCACCCGGAACGAGGGTGGGCTCTTCGGGCGCTGCCTTGGTCGCGCGTTTGAGCTGAGCCATCAAAAAGTGCCCGCGGGCGCCCCAGGGAGCCTCTCACCGTCGCCCCGCCGCCTTGACGCCGCTACGAGGGCTAGGATACCGTATCGGGGCATGGCCGCCGAATCAAAAGTGCTCATTCCCGACAAGGAGATCGACTGCATCGGTCTCTTCTGCCCCATGCCCATCGTGAAGACCCGGGAGGCGATCCAGCAGATGCGCGTCGGAGAGCTCCTGGCCATGCTGTCGGACGATCCGGCCTCCGATGCGGACATGCGGAGTTGGTGTCAGGGCACCGGCCACGAGCTGATGGAGGTTACTCGGGAGGGCGGTGTCTTCCGCTTCCTCGTCAGGAAGACCCGGTAGTCGCGTGGAGAGCGGGGGCGCCGCTCCCGACCGGGTCTATTTCGACTATGCCGGCTTCGCTCCCGTAGATCCTCGCGTGCTCGCCGTGATGCGGCCGTTTCTCGAGGCCGGCATTGGCAATCCTTCCGCTCCCCACTCCCTCGGCTCCGAGGCTCGCGAATCGCTCGAGGCCGCCCGCGCCAAGGTCGCCCGTCTCGTCGGCGGGTCGGGCACCGGGGTCATCTTCACCTCGGGGGCCACCGAGGCCAACAATCTCGCCATTCGAGGCGTGGTTATGCGGGCCGGAACGGGAGCCCGCCACGTGATCACGTCGGCGGTGGAGCATATCTCCGTGCTCAATGCCTGCCGCGATCTCGAGAAGGCGGGCGCCGCGGTGACGATTTTGCCGGTGGATGGGGAGGGTCGCGTCAGCCCCGAAGAAGTCCGGCGCGCCCTCCGGCCGGAAACCGCCCTCGTGTCGATCGGGGCGGCGTGCACGGAGATCGGCACTATGCAGTCGTTGACGGACATCGCCCGCATCACCCGCACCGCGGGCATACCACTCCATGTGGATGCCGTAGGCGCTCTCGGCCGCATGCCGTTCGCCGCCGCAGCCATGGGATTCGACCTCGTGACCGTGTCGAGCAATGACCTCTATGGCCCGCCGGGAGCGGGCGCGCTGTGGGTGCGGCCGGGCCTCAAGATCTCGCCGCTGATCCTCGGCGGTGGGCAGGAGGGAGGTTACCGCTCCGGGACCGAGAATCTGCCCGCGCTGGTCGGCCTCGGGGTGGCCGCGGAGCTGATGCGCGCGGAGGC
>Ga0137363_10002579_pt1 | contig 10813 bp, 15 predicted proteins | sample MadtaG_FD_104800 | JGI IMG/M metagenome (GOLD analysis project Ga0137363, IMG submission 104800) | Vadose zone soil microbial communities from Angelo Coast Range Reserve, California, USA - Mad1_115_16 metaG | ecosystem: Environmental > Terrestrial > Soil > Vadose zone | place: USA: California...
CTGAGCCAGCAGATCGTTCTGCAGGAAATCGTTCACCGCCCGGGCCACGGCAGCTTCGCGGCGGGCGCGAATGCTCTGCAGAACACTCACGACGGCCGCCACGATGAGCACCAGCGCGAACGCCGAAACGGCGACGAGGCCCGCGCGGTGGCGGCGCGCGTATTTGCGCATGCGATAGGCAGTGCTTGCCGGTCGCGCCACCACCGGCTCATGGTTGAGATACCGGGTGATGTCCGCGGCCATTTCCGAAGGCGTTCCGTAGCGCCGGGTGCGGTCTTTTTCCAGCGCCTTCATGGTGATCCAGTCCAAATCGCCACGAAGCAATTTCGCAAGCTGCCTCGGCTCGCTCCCCCGATTCTGTGCGCTGCCCGTGGACGACTTCTTGCCCGTTGCGATCTTGGTGCTGGGCCGCGGCGGTTCGTCTTCGCGCACCTGCCGCAGTACTTCATGGACGTTTTTCTTCGAATCAAAGGGCAACGAGCCGGTCAGCAGGACGTACAACACCACGCCTAATGAATACACATCTGTGCGCGTGTCCACGTCCTGCAGGCTGGTATCTGCTTGCTCGGGGCTCATGTACCCCGGCGTGCCGACAAATGATCCCAGCCGTGTCAGCATGGATTCATCTGGAGTCTGCCGGGCAGTTGCTTTGGCCAGGCCGAAGTCAATGATGCGCGGTAACGGCTTGCCATCCACCTCGGTCACCAGGATGTTCGCTGGCTTTAGGTCGCGGTGAATGATGGCCTTCGTGTGCGCGTGCTGCACCCCGTCGCACACCTTGATGAAAAGCCCCATCCGTTCCCGAATGTTCAGCCGTTTCTGATCGCAATAATCGGTGATGGGGACGCCCGGCACGTACTCCATCACAAAGTACGGCTGTCCGTCGGGAGTCGTGCCCGCATCGAACACCTTGGCAATCGAAGGATGGTCCATAATGGCCAGCGATTGCCGCTCGGATGCGAAACGCTTCAGCACCGCATCGTCATACATGCCGGCCTTGATTAATTTCACCGCCACTCACCGCCGCACCGGAGCAGTCTGCTCCGCCAGCCACACTCTGCCCATGCCGCCTTCGCCGAGCTTTTGCAGCAGCCGATACGGCCCCAGGGACTTTTGTTCTACGGAAGTGAGTTCAGCCGCAGTGTTAGCGGAAGGATAGGTCGCGTCCAATCCGGATGTATCAGGATCTGCCTCGGCCAGAGGATCGGAGAACACCGCGTCGGCCTGGCGCGCCAGGTATTCGGCCGCGACTTCCATCGCTGGAACTTCGAGGAAGTTGTCGTCTTTCTCGTGTTGCGCGAGGAGCAACTGCACGTGCCCGGCGCAGGGCTTCATCCCCGCAGCAGGCTTGCTCCAGAAAGGCAGTCCTGGCGCTCTTTTCCTCGTTCAGCGCGGAATCATATAAGCGCTCGATTTTCTGCCAACGCTCAGGCTCCATCCAAGCTCTCCCCGCTCAGCTCGCAACGCAGCCAATTCTTGGCCAACTTCCAGTCGCGCATCACCGTGTCGCTGGAAACCTTCAGGACTTGAGCCGTTTCCTCCAGATTGAGACCACCGAAAAAACGCAGCTCCACCACTTGGCTCTTGCGCGGATCCACCTTAGCCAAAGCTTTAAGCGCCTCATCCAAGTCGGCGAAATCCAAACCCGGCGCTTCCCCTCCGTCCAGAGCCTCGTCCAGGCGAAGCAGAGGGATCTTTCCGCCTCGCTTTAAGGTCCGGCGCGACCGCCCCCAATCCGCCAAAATCCGCCTCATGGCTTGGGCGCACACGGCCAGAAAATGGATCCGATTTTGAAAACTGGTATGCTCGGCATCCACCAGGCGCACATAAGCCTCATTCACTAAAGCGGTGGTCTGAAGTGTGTGGTCGGGCGACTCGCGAGCCATGTAGTACCGCGCCATGCGTGCAGTTCCTCGTAAACCAACGGCATCAGTTTTTCGAGCGCGGTTTCGTCCCCATCGTTCCAGGCTTGAAGAAGCAGCGAGACTTCGCTAGACGAGGGTCTTCCCATTGGGCACTTGCCTGACCTTGTTGTTCCCCTCGGGGAGTGGGGAGGAGCTGTCTGGGATGTTTCCCAGTGACGGTGCAAGAGGTTAACCCCTTTGGGCGTCTCTGACCAATTATTCTTTTTGGCTTATGCGGTTTTTGATCCGCCGTTTCCGCTTATCTCAGTAGGGACAGATATCGGGCCAGCCCAGGGTCGGAATCGTCGTCTAACGCTTGACTCCTGCGGCATAATCAGAGTTCGGTTCGCGGCACACAACTGTCCCTTTCTCCTAAGCAGACCTGAACCCAGCTCCGCTTACTAGAAAATCTGAAAATTAGGAGACTTATATGAAGTCTAGAACCATGCTTCGGACTGGGGCGGGTGTGTTGTTTGCCTTGCTCGCAATTGCCGCACAACCTTCTGCTTGGGGCCAAACCTTTACGACGTTTGATCCCCCGGGATCCCAAGGCACGTCGCCCGTCAGCATCAATCCGGCGGGTCAGATCACCGGGAATTATTTCGATGCGAACTTTACAACCCACGGCTTCCTGCGCGCCTCGGACGGCACCCTCACCTCGTTCGACGCTCCAGCCGCGAGCCACGGAACATTTCCTGCCTTCATAACGCCACAAGGGTTGATTGTGGGAACCTACTTTGATGCGAACTTCATTACTCAACCCTTCCTGCGCACCAAGGACGGCACCTTCAGCAGCTTTGCCACACCTCAGCTTGGGAACTTCGGTGCTGCCGCGTCCATCAATTCGTCGGGAGCGGTCGCGGGTAACGTGCAAAACTTCAATTGCTCTAACTTCCCTTGTACCGTCGTGCTGACAAGCTTCCTGCGTGCTGCCAACGGCACCGTCAAGCAGGTGAATGATCCGGTGGCGGTGCAGGGTACCCAGGTCATTGGCATTAACCCGGCAGGAGGAATCATCGGGGTGTACTCTGACGCAAATAACGTGCAGCATGGCTTCCTCGAGAAACCATAAGACCCTAAATGAGCCGCTCTGTCTGGCTGCCTTCCTCCCTGGTTTCGGAGCGGCAGCCGGGCAGCGGAGAAAGTGATGACTATGCGCAGCCTTTTCCGAACAATAGTTGCGGTCTTAAATGTCACGCTGGTTGTAGCGCCGATCTTGACCCTGTTTCTTGGCGCCGCTCCGCTCAACGCCCAGAATCCCGCTCCCGAGTACACGGTCCTGGTGGCTTCGGGTTTTGTTTGTGAATCCGGCGGCTGCCAAATCCGTAAACGGCGATACTTACGAGATCACCGGCGCGGGCACGTTCAACGCGCAAACCAAGTCAGTAAGCGCCGCCGGCACTTTTACCCACAAAATCCCGAATGGCACCGTAATCGAATCTGGTGTCTGGACCTCGAATCAGCTCATTAGTTTTGATTCATACGGCGCTGCGCCCAATGCGCTTCGGCAACGAGGCATTGTCGCAGGAGTTCCAGGTTTCCGCCCCAATCCAATGCCGATGTCCTTGAATCCTGTACCCATTGGCGGCCTGGCGGTATTCCGTATTCGCCTGCTGCCCGCTTCGGGAATGCCAATGAGCGCCCTGCTGCAGGTAAACTGCTCTTTGGGAGACGCGCCGCGCGATCGCTCCGCGGACGGGATCCGCCTCAAACTGGAAAAGAGTCCCACCGAGTTCTCCGAAGAATTGGGCGGAAGCGTGATGTTCCTGGCGATGCCTCCGCAGCCCAACACGCCTGGCAAGAGTAAACAGCAGGAACCCGGTTCGGATGCGGCACCGACTCCAAATAATTAGAAGCTGTCTCGAATGGACTTCGACAAAGGGATCTTGCCGAGGATTTGGGGGGTGAAAATATCGTTTCCCTGATCCTACAAGAAAGGCGCAAGCTGAACAGACAACAGATGGAAAAACTCAGTCGGCGCTTTCATGTCTCACGGGCAGATTTCTTCGATGCTGTCAAGGCCCCATTTGCGGTTTTTTGGCTAGAACCCAATTTCGCGGAAATACCTCGGGAAACAAGGGGTGAATTTTGCGGAAGTTTTCGATGTTTGGTCTTTAATTTTGCGGAAGGCCTGTTTCTCTTCGTTGGTCGTGGCACCAGTGGTTCCTGAAACCCATGAGAAAATATATTTAGTAAATAGGAATCTTCGCTTTGAAAGTATAGAGCATTCGAGGGAGCGGGGCACACGATGAAACCACTGGAATTGAAACCTGAAGAGCTGCCGCTTATGGTCAAGCTCAAGACTCAGGACGGAACGAAAGACTACGTTCTGATCGGGACGAAACAGGGAAAGCTTCTCCTGAACAAACCGATGGGGGGCGCGAGAGCATAGCCAAAAAACAGAATCGGTAGCCAGCTAGCCCCACGGCCAGCGAGTTTGGGACGCGGGGTAAAGCCAGCCATCTGAAAGATGTTCGAGTGAGGTGGCGAAAGCCAGAAATTGCGTGCCGTTAGGGCAGGCGAAGAAGCCAATTCCGACCGCACAAGCTGAAATAAAGCAACGATGTATCAAATGAAATCCTTTGGTACAGCCATTAGCACCGTTGTTGGGGATTAAAGAATAAGCACTTAGGCAAGCAAGTTCCGGGGACCATTTGATACGGCCACTGGGGATTCCGCCAGCGCTCGAGCTGACATCAATTTAAGGAATGGACTCAATGAGCTTACCTGGCCGCACTCTCAGAGCGTGCGCCAGTGCGACGATATTTAGAAGAGCTATGTTCCGTTCGCCACGCTCGACACCGCCCACGTAGTTTCGATGCAGGTCCGCAAGCTCAGCGAGCTTTTCTTGAGAGTAGCCCCGCTCGCGGCGGAGCGCCCTCAGGCGTCTACCGAACAAGACCCGTGGATCCGATCCTCGCACCACGGCATCATGCGAAGCTTGACCACGATGAGTCTACACACTATAAGTGTGATGCTGATTTCGGCAAGAGTACCGTTAAAGTTGTTCATCGGAACCCAAGGAAGGAGCTGCTGTGATTGGCTTCTCGATTCTCGCGGGGATCATAGCATTTGTGCTTTGGTGCATAACGGACACGAGCCTGCATGAGGATCATATGCGGGACTCCAAGGGCAGAATCACCTTCTTGGGAGTTCTTTCACTCGTGATCGTGCAGATCGTTCTGTGGATGATTTTGGGCTTCTTCAGTGTTTGGGCTGTTCCACACCTGCCTCGCGTTCTTCTAACAGGGTGGAGGGCCCCCATTGTAATTTTGGCTTCTGCAATATTGCAGTGGTTCGCATTGCTCATGGTCTTGCAGTACGTGTGGATGATTCTGCGTGCAACTGTGAGTACGGCTTTTGTGAGGATAATGGCGGTTCTAGGATTTCAGCGGGCGAGAGACTCGCTCCCGAATAACACCCGGGAGTATAAATAGAACCTGAGAAAGAAGTGACCAATGGCGAAGCAATTGAGCCCCTGGGCCGAAGAAGCGATCGAGCACTGGAGGAAGTACCGTCCAAAGCTGTACGCACAACTGTTCCGGAGCGGACAACTCCACGAGAGGGCGGAGAAAGCGGCGCAGCAAACGAACAAGGAACAAGGAGTATCAGGACGGGATAACGAACGGGATGTTGCCGCACGAGAGTTGGGAAGCCGTGAGGGAGAGACACCTCTTTCTGCCAAGCGAAGAGGACGTTCCAAGCCTGGGCGAGAGCCAGGACAGCTCTCAGGATCCAACCAATCTGGAAACGACTACCGTACTACCGAAGCAGACCAGATCGAGAAAGCGGCGCATCGTGGGAATACATTGAGAAATGCGCAGTGGCGCTCACAGCCTACGAAGACAGGTGAGGACGGCTACGGAGATGCCGGTGTCTCACGAGACACCGGGGATTGGAGCAACGATCTTGCCAGCCAGGGCTATTCAGTCCCGGAAGTGCCATGGAGGGTTCTTAAACTGCCCCAGCGTCTATTTGAGGTCGGCGAGTGGATCGACCTAATCGGCGTTGCCTTGCGCTCCATTCGATAGTTGCCGTCGACTGGTCTGAGATTGCCACTCTCTGCAGCGATGGGCTGTCCTGTGTGCTAGTCCTTCCCTCTTCAATTTCTGTTCTGCCGCCTCCGCTTCTCTGAGCGCAGTTGTGACGATCTTCCAGGCGCGTTGCCGCGATACGGCTGGATTCAAGGATTTTCCAACGAGCGCAAAGGAAACACCGGTCGCCCGAATATGGAGCGCCTCAGTCATCTTCCGAATTCGCTAAGAGCCGGCATGAAGACCGCCAGGGCGAAGGGGCGTCAAATTGGAAGGCTGGCGCTCCTTGCCGCGCCCTCCATTCACCGAAGAGGAAACCGAACATCCAGAACGAGCTTGACTGCCACCTTGAAATGAAATTGCTCTTCGATGAGTGTGTCCCCAGGAACAGCTTGAGTGTTTCTGGCAACCGTTTCATCCCCTGGAATTCCTCCTGGGTGGTAGCTGGGTTCCTGAGGATTTTAACCTTTATAGGCGCGCATCATCTCGAATTCCAAAGTACCTGGCATGCTCGTTTCGCCAGCGGCTGAGTCAGGCATGACACGTCGACCGGGTGACGCTGTTGAAACTCCTCCAGCCACCGAAACCAGTCGTTACTTCCGACTATGGGCGCTTCCGCCTGTGGAATGAGGAAGTACTCGTCAAACAGTGATTGATCAATCGATCTGTCGTTCGACATGGAAGCACTATATCTGCCCTCCGCGGCGGGCACTTCGCTCAGTTTCTGTTCTCCCGCAGAAGGCTCATCATGCACAGTTCCCTGTCCCACTGCCGGGAAAAGGGTCAAGCATTGCTCGCACCTTCCTTCATTCAGGAACTTCACAAAGGCCTCTATGACTGCGTTGCGGGACTCTAGTGTAGCGATTTCTGATGGTACGACTTCAGTACCCAACGCAGTTCTGGCGCCGGTGTGCCGCATCTCACTCATGTCAAGTCGTTCACAGTTTCAGCCTTACTGGTCGCGCCGGCCGTCTTTTATGTGTTTTCTGAGATTGTGCGCGATCTGATGCGCGATCTGATTGTCGCAAGCGGCTTCGGTAACCGTCTTTTCTATTTCCGAGCCCGACAGATATTTGAGGCTTGGTTTTAGCTCCGCCTTAGCGTCAAACGCCAACTTGGATGCCGGACGTGTGAGTTGGCCATCAGCATCAGCGTTCATACTATTCATGGCCCAGAGGCGCACCAGAAGTTGTTCCTGGTCCCTTTCGGGACCGTGCCGCCACCGTCTAATAAAGTTCATGGCGCAATTTCGTCCTTCGATTGACGCTAAACCAGGTAGGCGCGACGTGCGCGAACTCCAGACTTAAAGCCATGCACGAATGGCGTCAACTGTACTGAAGGATAGAATTGCAAACTGGCCGGAGGGACAGGTGGAGAAAGGAATTCAGAAGCCGACGCATCAGTTAGATATCAGGGACGTTCGTCTCCTGGAACGAATCTTCAAATGCGATCACCCTGTCGCCGTCAGATCCATCCTAGCGCTCGTGGCGCTAGCCGGAATCGATCCACGTTTCGGCTGCGGCTTTGATGCTATGTCGTTCTTACCGTTCATGCCGTGGCATTTCTTGTATTTCTTCCCACTCCCACAGGGACACGGTTCATTTCTTCCGACCTTTCGAGCCATACTTCCTGTTCCCCGCACCGCTCGGTCAGATTTTTCAGGATGCAAACGCGTAGTTCGCTCTATCACGCGACACCAACTCTCAGAGCGTCGAAATCGAACGGCGAGCCCGTTACCTCCTGGAGCTGCCTTGCTCGACGAGATCAAGTTCTCCGTCATCGACTTCTGGCAGTCGTCACGGAGCACGCGTCGTCACCAAGAGGCGCTGGAGCCCGAACGACAGCGTTCTAGTTAAACTTCCCCAAGAGTCCCTCCCCTCCCGTGCGCGAATTACTTACTGTCAGCCCTTGAAGGGAGATGAGTTCGCAATGGGCATGCAGTTTTCCTTAGCGGTTTACGATTGGATACGCTCCTTGTAGGGCGCAATCCAATTGGATTCGGGAAGCCTCGGCTTCAGGCAGCAACTGGACGAAAGATTTCGAAAGAGAAAGGAATTGCTGGAATTTTGAGTACGTTGCGGCCCCCCGGTACCATCCGAGCGTACGCCCGAGAAATCCCATTCTTACCTGGCTGGGTGAGTTTCCTAAGTAGAAAGAACCGCGGCAGGTGAATCGCGAAGCTGCGTGGAAGCTTTCCGATACTCCGAGAATCGCAGAGCCCTCTTCGTGGCCAGTTCTGCCCGGTATTTCCTCTTAGCCTGCCAGACGCTCTCAAGGGCTGCGTTAATGCCCTCTCTTTCGGATACCGTGTCGCCCAATTTTCGACGATCTCGCCAAAGTGCATGTCCAACCCGTATGAGTTGCGCTTCGCCTCTCTCAAGGTCTCTGTAGTCGTATTTCTGCCTGGCGTGTAATTTCATTGTAGTCCTCACTTGGCACGCGTGGTTTTTCGCGTCCAATTCAAAAAAGCAGCGTCCAATTGGATCTGACAGCGTCCATCGGGCGTCGAAAACCGGCCATTCTTGTGGGGAATTTCAGTAACTTAGCCGCGTAAGGGTAATTGAATCATCGAGACTTATGGAGCGGGCGATGGGAATCGAACCCACGTCCGAAGCTTGGGAAGCTTCTATACTGCCATTGTACGACGCCCGCTCTGCTCTCTAGCTTGTTGATCATACACGACTAAGCGACTGCACGCACCTGCCTGACATTTTTGTTGCCAAACCGAACGGAAAATGCGGCCCGAACGTCCTCCAGTGGAATTTGTCCCGTGTATCGCGCCGTCATCGCCGCGGAACTGTGTCCCATTTGTTGGCGAAGAACAGCAGCATTCATACCGGCCAACTCCCACCTTCGATTGCAGCCGTGACGAAATGTATGCATTCCTGCCTTCTGAAGCCCGAGGGCTTTCAACACCGGATGCAAGAACTCTGGCAGCACATTGGTCTCGCGCCGTGGCGATCCACGCCTCGACTGAAAGACCAGTGAATTAGAAAGGTGAGGTCCTTTGAGGAAGCGCTTTAAAGCTGACAACGCTTCCCTGCCCTCCGCATCCGCGAGAAGAACCGTCCGATAGGCTGCTGCATTTTTGCATGGTCCAATTTTGTACGTCCGTTGATCGGCTGATTCATCTACACGAATCGTTCCCGCCTTGAAGTCAATGTCATTGACTCGCAAGGCGAACAACTCCCCGCAACGCAATCCTGTCGCAGCAGCAAGAAGGAAAACCGTCGCATACCGTCTCTTTCGCGCTTCATCCACATCCAGCTTGTACACTTGCGCTGCGATGCGTTTCGCTTCCGACCACGAGAACGATAGGGCTTCACAGCTTTCCGATTTTCATTTGCAACTTGTGACGTTCGGGAATGGCGAGACCTTCCTGAGAGAATGGCGGCTTTTTGTCCTTCGAGCTGCAAGAAAGAACTCTTTGCATCGTACGCAAAATGTTCTTAATCGTGACCCAGGACAAACCTGCTTGCCGCTTCTTCCAGATCCATTCATTCACCGCGTCTATGTCGATGTGCTCTACCGGAATATCGTTCCAATCTGGTTCGAGATGATTCCTAAGATGCCCATCTGCGACATCAAAGGTGGAGTCCCGAAGGATTCTTGGCGGCGAAAATTCGGTAATGCTGCACTGCATGAGCAAAAACACGAGAGGAAGGAATCCGATGCTCATTTGAATTCACTTTCAAATTCATCATGAACTCGAGCTTCTTTCGCTCCGCTTCGCTTTCGTCATGGTCTTAACTGGCCCGATTACTTTTGTTTCCCTTCGACGCTCTTCCTGTCCTGGCACATCCACCCAGTACTGGAAGAAATACTCTTCCACCCCTTTCGTTCGGTTGAACCGCGTCCGAACGGAAGGATTCTGCCCAGCCCGGCGACTCAGGCATTTTCCTCTCTTTCGAGTCGCTGAAAACTGGCGGCAGTTGCATGGTATCGCAAGAGGCGAATCGTGCTAAACAAAAGGTTGCGACACACCCGTCCCGGTCGCGTTCATGGGACGACTCCTGGCGCTCAGAAATCGATTCGTCCGACAAATGCAAGCGTGACTGTAGGAGGAGAGGCCCTACCCGTCTAACACTTTGCAAATCGAGCCTTATAGCCAGCGGTTATATCTCGAGGACGGCCAGAACCCAAAAGCGTTCTCTTTCTGTTATTTTTACAGCTCGCTACCTATCCCGACCTAGGAGATCCCATGCCAGGTGCTCTTTTCTCGCGGCTGAATCGCTCCTTCGGACCACCGCCGTCCATTCCTGAGCGACGAACCGGCACCCTCCAAAAAATAGAGACCGCAGCCGAGCACTATCCTCTTCGACTTGAATCCGTCGCAGAAATTGCGCCGAAGATGTCTGACAAAACTGTAATTGTCATAGGCGCCGGGTTCGCCGGTCTTACAGCGGGCTGGTGGCTTGCGACGCACGGATTCGATGTCACCGTCCTCGAAGCCAGAAACCGCATCGGTGGGCGTGTACACACCAAGAGAGAAAATCAACGGATCTTGGAATGCGGGGGAGAGCTCATTGGCCGAAATCACGCCAATTGGCTTCGGCTTGCAAGCTATTTCGGTTTGGGCTTGAGTCCAATCACCACCGAAGAGAACTATGCCGCCGCAAGTCTGAAGAGTCCCATGCTGCTGGCCGGGAAACAAATCAACGTCGGCGACCAAGAGACCTTGTACGACGAAATGAAGCAAGCCCTGAAAACATTAGATCCTCTGGCCGCCAACGTCGAGCCGCTGACACCGTGGGGATCGAAGCTCAAGGACAAAGATAAGAAAAACGTGGCGGGTTGGATCAAGACTCTCAAGCGAGTTAGCGATCGGACGAAGGCGGCTCTACGTTTTCAGCTCGCATGCGATCAGACAATTCC
>Ga0137363_10002584_pt1 | contig 10809 bp, 12 predicted proteins | sample MadtaG_FD_104800 | JGI IMG/M metagenome (GOLD analysis project Ga0137363, IMG submission 104800) | Vadose zone soil microbial communities from Angelo Coast Range Reserve, California, USA - Mad1_115_16 metaG | ecosystem: Environmental > Terrestrial > Soil > Vadose zone | place: USA: California...
CACGTGGTTAGGCCAGGCAACGGCCTATGGAAACCAGCGGACACGGTCCGTATCGGTCCGGGCGAAGACAAAATCGTCCGCGATTGTGATATCCCGGCAGAAAATTGAAGCGATGATCAAGGAAGACCCGCTCTGCCTGAGATATTTCGCGCTTCTCAGCGAGCTCCATTTGCACGAATGCTTGAGGGCCATCGCCGAATTGTCGCAACGCGATTCCTTCTGCAAGGTGTGCGCGCGACTTATTTCCCTCGGTGTATCGCTTGTACGCGGCAGCAATGCCAAGACCATCGAAATTCCCGTTACTCACGACGAATTTGCCAGTCTCTGCGGCATTTCGCGGAAGACCTTGGAGCGAGTGCTAGTTGAGCTCAAGCAGATGGGTGTTATCAATATCCACTACCGCGCGATCACGATTCTGGATTTGAGAGGATTGAGCGCGATTGCAGCAGGCGATGCGTTGGCGGAGGCAAACGGCAAACTCCGAGCCGCCAGGCATCTGAAGGCAGGATAGATAACCCGAACCAACAATGCGGCCAACGCAATGGACGTTCGCTGCAGTACCGTTTTCGCCGTGCAGTACCGACAATGGAGCGCTTGGCCATGGGGACGGTCATACCACGCAAGCTCGGCGATGGCTCAACACGATATCAGGCCCAGCTTCTCATTAAGCGCAGCGGCAAGATCGTTCACCGCGAGGGGCGGACCTTCGAGCGGAAGCAGGCAGCGTCGGCCTGGCTCGAGAAGCGCGAGACGGAACTTGCCAAGCCGGGCGCACTTGAACGACTGAAAGAACAAGATCCGCCACTCGCCTTGGTCATTGACCGCTATGTGGATGAGTCGATCAAAGAGATTGGTCGGACAAAGGCCCAAGTCCTGCGAGCGATCAAGTCGTACGATATCGCCAACAAAAACTGTTCCAAAATCGGCAGCGAGGATATCGTTGCTTTCGCCAACCAGCTTGTCGCCAAGGTAACGCCGCAGACAGTGGCAAATTATCTTTCTCATCTGGGTGCAGTTTTCGCTATCGCCAGGCCCGCTTGGGGATATCCGCTCGATCAGAGCGCGATGAAGGATGCCTTCGTCGTCACCAATCGCCTCGGCGTTTCGTCGAAGAGCCGCGAGCGCGACCGAAGGCCGACCCTCGACGAACTCGACAAACTCATGGAGCATTTCGGTGCCCGGTTAAAGCGGCGCCCCTCGTCCGCTCCCATGCAGAAGATTATCGCGTTCGCGATTTTCTCAACGCGACGGCAGGAGGAAATGACGCGCATCGGCTGGGTCAATCTCGACACGGAAGGAAGTCGGGTGCTGGTCCGCGACATGAAGAATCCGGGTGAAAAGATTGGAAACGACACCTGGTGCGATCTGCCACCGGAGGCGCTTCAAATTATCCTGTCGATGCCAAGAACCTCTGACGAGATATTTCCATATAGCACTGACGCGATCGGAGCGGCCTTTACCCGAGCAGTACAATTCCTGGAAATCGACGATCTTCATTTTCATGACCTGCGCCATGATGGCGTCTCTCGCCTGTTTGAAATTGGTCTCAACATACCGCGCGTGGCGTCAGTGTCCGGTCATCGCTCGTGGACCAGCCTCAAGCGCTACACGCACCTTCGCCAGACCGGCGATAAATACGCGAATTGGAAGTGGCTTCCACTCGTGACGTGAGGCTTTCGGGGCGCTCCTGAATGAAACCCAGCGCGATGTGTTTTTTCGATTTCACCTCGACGTGTGCCTTTCACTCGAAAACATAAGACTTAATCAGGTCCACCCAGTCGAGACCGCGCCGATCGACAACGTACTCTGGACGTCTGTCATCGCCCTCCAGAATACCAGTCTCGTCGTAGATGGTATGAAGATTGTATCCCCGGCCAATCAGGTATTCCGCTATTCGACGACAAGACCAATGGATATCCATAGGAACGCCGGCGTCGAAGCGGCAGGCAAATCCAATGCACGCTCGACGCCAATGATGACCTCTCAACCTCGCGCGTCGCTCGCGAACGCGAGGAACGCGCGTCACTTCGACCGGCGCTTCGCCATTGTGCTCGCGCGCAGACACGCGATCACCGCGCTCACTTGGACACGACCGGCGGGCGATCATCCTCAGTGGCAGTGGCTTCCCGACGGACTGGTATCAATCTTGCAATTAACGTATGGTCTCAATGCTGTGCATGTCGATTCACGGCGTGCGCATGCTCATCGAGCGAATTTTTTCGACAGGGGACGACATGGCCAAGAAAGCAAAGAAGGCAAAGAAAACCGCGAAGGCAGCCACCAAGAAGGTGGCAAAGAAGACTTCCAAGAAAAAGAAGTGATCTCGTCCACGACGAACGGATTGCCGCCCCCGGGTCCCCCGAGGCAAGCGAGACCTCTCCAAAGGATCTGAAATCCGGGTTGCGGCCATCCAAGTGTCGCGGCAGCAGATAGCAAAGCCGGTCCTTTGTGCAGGCGACTGCTGCTCGAAGGTCCGGTTTTTGTTTGAACTTGACCCATAGCCCGAACCGGTCAGCAGACCCTCAAGTCGATGTCCAGTTGCCTTCCGCGCTTTTGCCCAGCGAATACCATGAGAATCCATAGAGGTAACGCGAACCAGGAAACGACCATCTCCCCAGCGCAGCGTTGCTCAGGGATAGCCAACCGCGCAGCAGGCCTGGGTCAACAGAACTAAAGTTCCCAAAAACGCCGAGGCTCCGACAACGAACAGCACGAAACAACGCTTCGCAACCGCGTTGCTGTCAACGATGATCTCGAATGAATTCGGCATCGCCCGTCTCCACCCCTGATCCCGTCAAAGACACTCTGAGCTATAATCCGAGTCGCAACCCGCCGCCTCAAGCTTATTTCGCCCCAAATTAAGGACTCGTTTACGACTCAGGGACTGCCGACGTCGGGATCGCCCCCGCCCGAATCGGTTTCAACCGGCGACAAGCAGAAGGTTAGGAAGGCCTTTGTGGGCGGCGTCGCAGGTTACGAGCGGAAGCTTATTTGTCGGCCGCCATCTTCCTAATGAACGCCGTCAGGTGTTCAAGTCGGGAGAGCCCTACCGCTTTTCCGCCTGGCGCGACCAGGAAATCATACCCGCGCACCGTCTCGCCCGGCTTCGGCAGCTTGGGCATCGCAATCATAAGATCCGCATTCGCGCTGCCGACGACCAATATCTTGCTCATAAGTGACATCTCGTTGCCTATTCTGGAGGCGGACAACGACAGGTTCTGTGAAGTCCCGCGCGGCTTGAGGATACTAAGCCTCTGCTCCTTGGCAGAAACTTCGAAGAAGGCATTCACGGAGAAGCTGCAGACTTCGTCGTCGAGAAGGCGTTCGCCGAGCCTTCGTAGCGCGGCCCTGGCGTCAGGCTACTTATCTCTTTGATTCTGAAACCAAGCAACGACGATTTCGCCAGCTTCGAGAATGTGCTCAACCATTGTCGTCCGGCTGCGCGCAGGATCCCGCTTCTCGAGGGCGGAGAGGATCATTTCATGATGCCGGATATTCGCCTCCATGCGAAAGGTATCCATCCCGACCGACGATGTGGACATCACCTCACTGGTGTATCCGGAGCGGATTTCGCCGAGCATTCGCTCGAGGTTCCTGTTGTTCGACGCCGCCGCAATCGTGGAATGGAATTCGGAATTGGTAGCAATCCAGACGGCCGATGCCCGGGACCGCATCGCCTTGTCCGCGGACTTGGGCTTGGCCGGCGTCCTATTACGTTTGCGCAACGCTGTCACGGCTCGCACGAACCGGTCGTGCGAATTGCGCAGGCTCGCGAGTTGGTCGTCGGTGATCCAACGGGCGGCGAGTTGGGCAGCTAACCCCTCCAGTTCGGCGCGGATTTGGTACATCTCGCCAATGTCGCGAGACGACGGCGTCGAGACTACCGCGCTGCGCCGTTGTTCCTGGGCAACGATCCCCTGGGCCTCCAGACGGGACAACGCTTCGCGGATCGGCGTTCGGCTGACGGCGAATTCTTCAGCCAGCGTTTCCTGCTTGAGGCGAATTCCCGGCGCATATTCGCCCGAGGCAATCTTCGCCCGTATCTTGGCCGCAATTTCTTCAATCAACTTGGCTGAGCGAGCGTTCGCCATAGCCTCACACTGTTTCCCTTTGGCGAGCTGTGCCAGCCAAAACAACCGTCGGCGGAAGCGTACACAGAAAATCTTCAGCGCTGCATAGCGAAAGGCGGGCCCCACAATCAAGCCGCTTGAGAGAGATCGCGCGGTGACGCCTCATTAGGATGGGCCCGCTAGACGTCGCGCTATCGCCGACCCGCTCGCAATCCACAGGATTTTCGGCCTTGGCGGCGCTCACTTGGGCGTTGCTAGCGTCCTGAAGCCCCACTCAACGGCCCGTGAATTGCCCATTTAGGAAGTAGCGAAATTTCTGGATTTATAATTCACTTTTTTGGATACACGAACTGATATTTGGGCTATATTCGTGAATGACTGATGCCCCGCGGGCGCAAAGCGAGTTCGGCCGCCGCCGAGACGGAGGCTCCGATGAAGAGGTCGTCTATCCACATTATCGGCCGACGTAGTGCCGCGCAGGCAAGATTTTCTCCCAGGAGCTAAGGGAGTTCAGCACCGTTTCGGCATGCCGGATCGCCACGGATGATGGACTCGCGCCGGACGCCGCCAGCGAGGTCGAGGCCGCGAACAAGATGAATCGCAACGTCCGCCCAATATCGACATTTTGAAAGCTTCTGTCTGCCGGCCTCCCGGTCCGGCCGCAGGCGTTGCCATTTCCATTTTTTGAGAGCCCCGGCTCACTTGGCGGGTTCTAACCGTGTGCGAGGCATCGATCTTGCTCATATGCAGCTGCGCGGCGAGCTGTTCGACCAATCGACCGTTGCAACGGGTCTCACCGAACGGCTCGACTGCGACCTGCTGTTCCGCGCGGTAGGCTGTCGTGGGCTACCCGTTGCGGGACTGCGCTGTTGCCACGTGGTCGTTCAACTCAACTCCGGTCTTAAATGGCGAGATAGTTTCGGCGGATATCATCGTTCGATCGAAGACTATCGATGGTACCGGAGAACTTAATCTGGCCCTTCTCGATCACATAGGCGCGCTCCGAGACCAAACTGGCGAAATGCATATTCTGCTCCGACAGCAAAACCGTAATGCCGGACGCAGTGACGTGAATTATTGCTTGCGCGACCTGCTCGACGATTTTGGGCGAGAGGCCTTCGGAGGGCTCGTCCAGAAGAATGAGAGAGGGGTTTCCCATGAGTGTGCGCGCGACGGTTAGCATCTGCTGCTCGCCGCCACTCATATGGGCGGCTAGGCGCCCGCGCATTTCAGCGAGATTGGGGAAAATTGAGTAGAGCTTTTCGCGCGTCCAGGGTTCGCGCCCCATCGGGGCGTGGCGACGTCCCACCTCAAGATTTTCCTCGACAGTTAGACTTACAAAAATCCGTCGATCTTCTGGAACGAAGCCGACCCCCCGCCGCGCGATCACGAAAGGATCGAGCCCGCTCACTTCCTTCCCTTCGAACATGATATTGCCCGAACGCGGCGGGACAATTCCGATGATTGATTTCATCAGCGTCGATTTTCCCGCGCCGTTACGACCCAACAATGCGACGGCCTCGCCCTGGCTAATGGTAAGCGACACGTCGTGCAGGATATGCGCGGCGCCGTAGAAACTATTGATGTTGCTAACTGTCAGCATTATGCCGCCCCGTACATCGTACCGCCGCCCAGATACACATCTTGCACGTGCTTTTCTTCGCGAATGGCGGCGGGCAGCCCGCTAGCGATGACTTGGCCGCGATTGAGCACAATAACGCGGTCCGCATGGCCGAAGACCACGTCCATATCGTGTTCCGTAAACAGGATGGAGACCCCTTCGCTCTCCATGAGGTTACGTACCAGCTTCATCATGGCGATACGCTCGGTCGGCGCCATGCCTGCCGTTGGTTCATCCATCAGCAGCAGCCTAGGGCTATTACCGAGCGCCATGGCAAGATCTAGGCGCTTTAGATCGCCATAGGAGAGCACACCGCAAGGCCGGCGGGCCTGGGCGCGCAAGCCCGTGCGATCGAGCAGACGATCCGCATGATCGAGAAAGTAAGATGGAGCAGGTCGCCACGAACTACTGAGCTTTTTGTTGTGCGACAGCAGTACCATCTGCAAATTCTCGCGCACGCTCATGGATGGGAACGTAGCGGTGATTTGGAATGTCCGGCCAATGCCGAGCCGCCAGATCTTAGACGGGCCAAGGCCGTTGATGAGGTGGCCGTCGAAACGTATCTCGCCCGCGTCCGGCGTGATCTGGCCACCCAGCATATTGAAGCAGGTCGACTTTCCGGCGCCGTTGGGGCCAATGATTGCAACCATCTCGCCCGGATTAACGAAGAAGGAGACGTCGTCCACCGCTTTCACGCCACCAAAGGCCTTCCGGATGGATCGAACAGTGAGTTCGCCGGCGACACTCATGGCGCGTCCCCCACCGAAACGCGTTTGGAAATCGGCATGCGGCGCCACACCAAAGGCCAGATTTTCTGAAGCATCCCGACAATGCCACGCGGAAAGAACATGATGGCAAGCACGATCACGACGCCGAGAGGCGCGCGCCAGAATTCTGTGGTGCGCTGAAGCTCCGCCAAAAGCCAATGATAACCGGCGGCGCCGACGATGGGACCGGCCATGCTCTCTAACCCGCCAAGCAGCAGCATGACGAGGCCATCAACAGACAAAGAAATCGACACGACATCCGGGAACACACTGCCTTTGGCGAAAGCGTAAAGAGCTCCAGCGAGTCCGGCGGCCGCGCCGGCGAGAATGAAGCCAAACCATTGAGTTCGTCGAATATTGATGCCGACGGCATCTGCCCGGGGCGATGAATCCCGCGTCGCTCTTAAGGCGTAGCCGAAAGGTGAGAAAACCACCTTGCGCAAGACAAAGATTGCAGCCGCCACGATGGCGAAGGTGAGATAGAGATAGACGATGTGATTGCGCGCCCAAGTTTCCGGCCACACCTTCAAAATGCCGTTGTCGCCTCCTGTCACGCTGATCCACTGCCAAGCCACTGACCAAACGATTTGCGCAAGTGCAAGCGTAAGCATCGCGCGGTAGACGCCGCTGAGCCGCACGCACAGCCAGCCAAACAGAGCCGCGCCCAGTCCGGCCGCTATCGGCGCACCGATCAGCGCCGGGATAAACGGTAGGTGGAAATACTTCACGCCGAGTGCAACGAAATACGCGCCGAGTCCGAAATAAGCGGCATGACCAAAGCTAAGTATGCCGGCCGGCCCCACGAGGAAATGTAGGCTGGCGGCAAACAGGATGAATATGAGAGCTTCGATCACCAGTGTGACGCCGTAGTCGCCGAGCAGCAACGGCGCAAGCACTACGAAGGCGATGCCCAATCCCCAGTAGGTCCATTGCTCCCGGCCGCCGGGCGACAGCACTGTATCGTCAGCCTGCCGCGGATCGCGTACCAGCACTTGGGGCTTTCCGGCAAGACCGTGGGGCCGAAACACGAGCACCACGGTCATGACTATGAAAATTGTGACCAAGGTCATGGATGGCATCAGCAGCGTGCCGAACGATTGGACGACGCCGATCATCAGCGCCGCTGCAAAGGCACCGGGGATGCTGCCGAGCCCACCCACAACGACTACAACGAAGGCTTCAGTAAGCAGATTAAAGTCCATGCCCAAGTTAGCGGCATCCCGCGGTAACTGCACCGCGCCGCCAAGACCGGCTAAGGCGCAGCCGAGAACAAAAACGGAAGTGAACAGCCAACGCTGGTTTACACCGAGGGACCCTACCATTTCCCGATCCTCGGTCGCAGCGCGTACGAGCGTGCCCCATCGAGTGCGATGAAACGTAAGCCATAACAGGCCCAGAATCGCAGGCCCTAGCAACATCAGGAACAAATTATAGGACGGGAAACGGACGCCGAAGAATTCAACTGCTGCAGCAAGACCCGGCACGCGCGGCCCTATGAGGTCTTCATTGCCCCAGACGTAACGTGTGACGTCTTGCACCACGAGTACAACGCCGAACGTAGCAAGTAATTGAAGTAGTTCCGGCGCCTTATAGAGGCGCCGGAGGATAATGATTTCGACGAGCCCGCCGATCACCCCCGTTAGTGCAGCCGATACGGCTACGCCAGTCCAAAAACCAAACCCGCTTCCGCCCCAATGGCGCGTCAGCGTGTAGGCGATGTAGGCGCCCAACATGTAGAACGAGCCGTGGGCGAAATTGACGATCTGTGTCACCCCAAAGATAAGGGACAGACCGCAAGCGACGATGAAGAGCATCGAACCGCTGGCCAATCCGTTCATAAGCAGTGAGAAGAAGGTCTGCGCATCGAGGTGCATAAGCAAAACGCCTTCAATGTTGCGGTGACGTCGCGGCCTGCCTGGGCGTCGCCGGAGGAAGGGTGAGGCCCCAGCGCAGTGAGACAGGCTTCAAAATTTTGGCGACCATGGCGTTTCCGTCTTCTGCCTAGGTTCCATTGAAGGACAAGGTCCTAGAAAAATCGAGTCCAAAATTAAAGCATTTGTATCCAAAAAATAGTCGTATGCATCCCGTTCAAGGGTGCCGACCTGGCCGGCTTATTCAAATTGGTATCTGTGTCAGCTACGCGCTTCGCACCGGACTCGCTAAGCCATCGGCAAGCAGTGCTAACCTGGTCAAATCCGGCAACGCCTACCGGACTAGGGCTCGTTCGGATCCGAAAGGTGGGCGTCGCATTGGACACTCCGTAAGGGCCTGTTCGATATTGTCGAGGTCGAATGCCGACCCACGCCGTCCCGATCATGACCCGTCACCCAGGCGATGGGTCTCGGAACGACGATGCTGTTGATGAGGCGCGCACAATCCAGCGGTGCCAGCCGGGCAACGTCGTAATCCGTATCTACCCCTGCCTCGGTACATGGGCCGGTCATCATCGCATCAACATGCCGCCGCTGCTCACGACTGTCTCCCCGGTCATCAACTGGGCCCCCTCACCTTCGACCAGCCAGAGCACCAGAGCAGCCATCTCCGAGGGAGACGCGGTTCTGCCGAGCGGTATCTGAGCGGAAATTTTTTCGAGTCGTCCGGGTATTGCGCGCAAGCCTTCGGTATCGACGGGGCCGGGCGCAACAGCGTTGACCCGTATACGACGTTCGGCAAGATCCGCAGCCATACCCCGCGTCAGGCTCACAACCGCAGCTTTGGACGCGTTGTAAAGCAATTGATCCGGCTTGGCCATGAACGCGTTGATCGACGCGAAATGAACAATCGCGCCGCCGGCGGGCATCGTTCGCGCGATGGCCTGACTGAGCAACACTGTTCCAAGCACGTTGATATCAAAGATGCGCCGGTAGGTTGCGACGTCGGCAGTCGCCAGTGACGAAAGAGGAAAAATGCCTGCGGCATTGACGAGGGCCCGCGCTGGCTGCGTCAGTTGCCTCGTTGCGGCCTCAACCGATGCCGGATCGGCAACGTCTGTCACGATTGGAGAGACATTGCTTTTTCCAGCCGCGAAGGTGCTCAACGACTCGGCATCGTAATCAAGCGCCGCAACGTGCCAGCCAGTCGCCAGGAATGTCTCCGCACAGGCCCGGCCGATTCCTTTCGCTGCTCCCGAGATAACGACAACAGGCCTTTCGGTGGAGGGCATTGGCATGTCTTTCCGATTGAATCAAATAGAACAGAAGCGAATAAGGTTTAGGCAGCAGCGGTCCAGCCGCCATCGCACATCAACACGACACCGGTGATGTAAGCTGCATCCTGACTACACAAGAACGCCACGGCGTTTCCGATATCTTCCGGCTGGCCAACTCGACCGGCAGGTACGCGCTGCAGCGTCCATCGCAATTGTTCCGGATCCGAGAGGCGACCCCGGGTCATCTGGCTCTCGATCGTTCCCGGCCCGACGGCGTTGACGCGAATACCCCGTGGCGCGAGATCTATCGCTGCGTGCTTTGTAAACGCGACGACCGCGCCCTTGGATGCGCCATAATGGCTTCGGTGAGGAAACGCAATGAAAGAGGACACGCTTGCAAGGTTCACGATAGCTCCGCCGCTCTGCATTCGTCTCGCAGCCGCTCGCGTGCCGAGAAAGACACCGCGGACGTTGACGCTCATCATGTGGTCCCAGGCCTCGACGGACATGTCGGTCAGCGGAATGACCTCGGAAATCCCAGCATTGTTGACCCAGCCGACAAGATTGCCGAGCCGTACGGTCACATCTCCCAGTGCTTCAACCGAAGTCTCTTCAGTGACGTCAACATGTCCGGCCTGCGCTCGGTGTCCATCGCCGCACAGGCGCGCCGCCGTCTCCTCCGCCGCCGCGAGATCGAGGTCCGCGACGATCACACAAGCGCCTCGCTCGCAGAGGCGTCGCGCGATGCCTGCGCCTATGCCCCTGCCAGCGCCGGTGACGACGATCCAGCCCTCGATCTGTTCCGATTGAATCGTCACGTATTCGTCCCCCCGAGCGATTGGCGATCAATCTGATCTGCAAAAGCGACCGCGTTTGTGTACCTCACGCCCGCTTCCACCGAACCAGGTCCGGCGAGAACGGCGCAGAGATCGGATATGTCCGTAAGAATTCCGATCTTGATCTGATCGTAAGAGAACCGGGTCTGAGCGAAGGTTTGGTTTCCACCAAGGGCGAGCCCAACCAATGCTGCCGTCAGCGAACCCCGCTTATGGCTTGCGATCATGAAAACCTTCTCCTTTGAGCTTCTGTGACCTCGGTGTCCTGATAATTTTCGGATGCAAAATCGAATTTACTGGATACAAGTTTTTTTGCATAAAGTGCATATGCCGTCAACCCTCAGACAATTGTTTTTGCATGCTCGCC
>Ga0137363_10002585_pt1 | contig 10809 bp, 10 predicted proteins | sample MadtaG_FD_104800 | JGI IMG/M metagenome (GOLD analysis project Ga0137363, IMG submission 104800) | Vadose zone soil microbial communities from Angelo Coast Range Reserve, California, USA - Mad1_115_16 metaG | ecosystem: Environmental > Terrestrial > Soil > Vadose zone | place: USA: California...
GCAAGTGGAGGCGCCGGCCGGTTCGATTCGCTATGAGGCGCGGCGCTCCGGAGAACACCCCGCGGCAGGAGCGGCCGCCGGCCGCGGCCGCCCCATCCCTCGCGGCGGGGCCGGTTCAGGGCCGCCTGGTTCAGGTGCCGCTGCCGTCACGCTCAAGCTTGATCGTGATCGCCGCCTCTACTAAAGGGTCCTCGGCCACCCCGTACAGCATGTTCCCGGAGTGAATGAGCGTGACCCACGGACCCTGCGAAGCGCGGAGAGTGACACGGTTTCCGCGCGTGACGACGGTTCCCGACCACTTCCACCTCTTCGCAAGGTTGTTCGAGGCCGGTGCGGGCGTGACCGTCTCTGTGAACGTGCCGTCTTCCCTAATCTGCAGGACGCAGTTGGCATCGTCCAGGTAGAAGCCACCACCACCACCGGCCCAGCCGAAGGAGCCGTGCCAGGTGCCGGTGAGCTCGCTTGCGGGAGCGAGCGCTGCCCGTACCGGACCTGAGCCAGATCCGGCACTAGGCCCGGCGCAACCAGCTACGATCGCCATCAATACCGTAAGAACTGCGACGAACGCTCTCTGTCGCATATGACCGTACCTCCCTGCTCTTTTGGATGCGGCATGCAGGCAAGGAGGTGCACTCTTCAATTCTTCTCATCGAAAGCGCTGGCTGACGACAGTCACCTCATCGTTGAAGGCTATTGACCAGGTGGGGTCGTCTGCGGGACGACCTGCCGCCAGCCCGAAGGACATTCGCGCACGTAGGGGTAGTAGGCCTTGGTGTCGTCGCAGTAGTACCAGGAGGGTGCTTGCTCGGACTGCGGCGCGGTCTGAGCCGATGCCAGGGAGATCCCCAGCAGCTCGACCTCGAAGACGAGGGTCGCGCCCGGCTTGATGAGCGGGGGCCAGCCCTGGTCGCCGTACGCGAGGTCGGCAGGGCAGACGAGCCGGCTCTTGCCTCCGACCTTGACGAGCTGGAGGGCTTCGGTCCAGCACTTGATCACGCCATTCAGCGGCACCGTCGCGGGCCCGCCGCGCTGGTTGGAGGTGTCGAAGACCGTGCCGTCGGTGAGCCGTCCTTCGTAGTTGACGGTGACCGTATCGGTGGGCTTGGGCGCCGCTCCGGTCCCCGATGTGATCGGGATCATGATCAGGCCGGAGGCGGTTTTTGTCGCGCCCGGCTCTCGGGCTGCCTGGTCGACAAAGGCCTGGCTCGTCTTCTTTTCGGCGGCCGCCACCGCGGCCGCGCGAGCCTCCTGGAGCTGTATGATCTTCGGGCCATAGGTCTCGAGGTCGACCTTCGCCGCCTTGTGGAGGCTCCCATCGGCCAGACCCGCCTCAACCAGTTCGAGCTCCGACGCGCTCAGATTGAACGGGCTCAAGCTGCGATTGATGGTGAGACCGAGAGCGTAGAGGGTCTTTTGCTCTTCGGTCTCGAGCTTGGGTTCAGCCGCCCCCGCGTTGACCGCGGTGGCAAGGACGAGGACCGTCGACCAGATCACGAGCGTGCGCATGGGATTCCTTTCTTGGTAGTTCAAGCTGGCGCAGTGGCCACCAGGGCCCGGTATGGCACCGACGATGCGACAGAACATGGTGCCGTTAGCCGACCGGAGTGGGGGCGACCTTGAGCCACCCGCCGGGGCACTCTTGCGTGTAGGGGTAGTACGACTTGGCGTCGACGCAGTAATACCAGTACGTCGACGTCGTCGCGGAGGACGGCTGCTGGATGTACTCCTGGGACTCCGGCTGGATCACCAACGGTGGCGCGTAGGTGTACGCAGGGTACGGCGACGGGAACCAGAAGGGATCCCAGAAGAAGGGAAAGACCCCGAAGCTGAATGCAGGCCCCACGAAGCCGAACCGGTGGAAGTGGTCAAAGCGCTCGAACCGATCGTGGCCGTCACGGAACGCGCGTCCGTGGAACTCGCCCCGACCGTCGCCGTGGAACCCATCCCTACCGCCGCCATGGAACCCCCGCTCACCACCGCCACGGAAACCGCCCGTAGCGCCACCACGGAACCCGCCCGTAGCGCCATCATGGAACCCGCCCATACCGCCGCCGTGGAATCCACCCATACCGCCGCCGTGGAATCCACCCATACCGCCACCGTGGAATCCACCCGTACCGCCACCATGGAATCCGCCCGTACCGCCACCGTGGAATCCGCCCCCGCCACCGCGGGCAAGAGCGGGAGTCGTTGTCAGAGTCAGAATGGCCAATGCGAGAATCAACTTGCGGATCATAGGGCACCTCCTCGATGCCACGTTCTCACTTCACTTGTTAGATGCGCGAAGCTCGGCTGGCGGAGCGGAGCCGTCACTTCTCATCGCTATCTCATCCGTCTCTCACCATCGGCGCTCGTGGGCCCAACGGTTCCGCAAGAGTACGAAACGCGCGGAGCGACCACTTGCGGAATGTTGCGAAAAGCTCCGGGCTCGCTCCTCCCCGACCGGTCCGGATCTCTTCTAAAGTGTGGCATCAGAGGAGAAGAGATCGTGAGATACCGTCTCGCTGACGTCCTGGCAATTCTCGGAGTCACGTTGCTCTTCGCTGCATTCGCTGGCGTCACGCAAGCCACGGACCCAGATTGGAAGGCCGTCGAGCAGGCGCTTGGAAACTCGGGGCAGTTGCAGGCCGGGGACGTTTTCCGGGTGGGCATGCCGCGCACCGACCTCTCCGTCACCGTCAAAGGGGTCCCGGTCAAGGCCGGTTTCGCGCTCGGCTCTTACGCCGCCTTAGCGGCGGACTCGAAGTGACGGCCCTCCTATCCTGGCATTCTCCGCCTCCAGGATGCGGAGGGCGGCCAGGTGCCCATTCCGGCTCAGCGCGGATCCTGGCTCACCCGCGCCGTGTCGGCCTTCAGGACCTCGATCTCCGCTTCCCCGGCCGCGTCCGCGAGCAGGATGAACAGGTAGATCCGATCGCCGACGAGCTTTGCCTCCTGAAGCGATACCATGGTCGGTCTGAACGCGATGGCGTGGGACGTGACGTCGGCGACGGCCGCCCGGACCGCCTTCTCCAGGGTCGGCTCGTCCGTGGCCTCGCCGGCTGGGATCGAGGTCACCGCCTCGATTAGATATGCGCCGGCGGGCCCGGCCGTCGTGATGAGAGTAAGGCCCATGGTTGCCACGATCGGGAGCACGCGAATCTTCCTCATGTAGTCCTCCATCGATCATTCGGTGCGGCTCACAACGCTTTTATGACGATGTGCGGCGGATCGCTGGCGGTTGGTGCTCTGGTGTCGTTGCTCGTGAGACTGGCATGGGCCCATCCCGCTGCCGGCCAGCGTCTCGGCCAGTCCGCGCGCATCGCACCAGAGCATGTAGCCGCTCGCTGACGTGTTATGAAGCCGGTACCGGCACCCACGCCTCCGGGCAGCTCGCCACGTACGGGTAGTACGCCCCATAGCTTGGGCAGTAGTACCAGTAGTAGACCTGAGGATAGTATCCGTAATACGGGTAGACGAACCCGGACCCGAACCCGAAGCGGCCGCGTCGGTCGTGATCATGGTGTCCGTCGAAGCCATGGTGTCCGTCGAAGCCATGGTGTCCATCGGAGCCATGGTGTCCATCGGAGCCATGGTGTATCTGCGCCACGCTTGAATGACCGCCCCCGAAGCCGTGACCGGCCATTCCTCGCGCCTGACCGGGCGCGTTGAACACGAGCACGATCGCCAGTGCGGCGAGCGCCACAACTGCCAACTTTGTATTTCGTGTGATCTTGTCCACGATGATTCCTCGCTTTCTCCTTCCATACCTTTAGACGACACCGTGTCACCGGAGATTCAGCCCGCTCGACACGGTTGAAACGCTCGAGCCCTGCAGTGCCAGAGATTTCCGCAAGAATCCGCTAGCCCATGCCCGAACCTTTCCTGCTCGCGTTCCCGTCGAGAAGGAGGAGCCAATCTTAGGCCGAGCTCAGGCGAAAGGTGAGTTGACCAGGGTATGTGGATCGTCAGGTTAGCGCTCAACCGTCCCTATACCTTCGTCGTCCTCGCCCTCTTGATCCTCATCGCGAGCCCGGTGGTCATCCTTCGCACCCCTACGGACATCTTCCCGAACGTCGACATCCCGGTCATCGCGGTCGCCTGGCAGTTCACCGGCCTCAACCCGGAAGAAATGGAAGGGCGGATCACCAACCAGTACGAGCGGGTCCTCACGACGACGGTGGACAACATCGAGCATCTCGAATCCACGACGGTAAACGGGCAGGCGATGGTGAAGATCTTCTTGCAGCCGAATGCGCGCCTCGATACCGCAAACGCGCAGGTGACGGCGGTGTCCCAGACCATCCTGCGGTCGCTTCCAGCGGGCACCCAGCCTCCTCTGATCATCAACTACAGCGCGTCGACGGTGCCGATTCTCCAGCTCGCCCTCTCCGGTCTCTCCGAGTCCGAGCTCTTCGACTCCGGTTTCTACTTCTTGAGGACCCAGCTCGTGACCGTTCCGGGCGCGTCCATTCCGTATCCGTACGGGGGCAAGCAGCGCCAGGTGATGGTCGACCTGGATCAGGGCCTGCTCCAGTCGAAGGGGCTCTCCCCGGCCGACATCGTCACCGCCATCGGCCAGCAGAACGTCGTGCTGCCGTCCGGCACCGCGAAGATCGGGGAGTTCGAATATGACGTCACGATGAACGCGAGCCCCCGGACGGTGGCCGAGCTGAACGACCTCCCGGTCAAGGTGGTCGGCAACTCGACGGTCTATCTCCGGGACGTCGCCAACGTGCGGGACGGGTTCACGCCCCAGACGAACGTGGTCCGCCAGGATGGCCGCCGGGGCACGCTGATCACGATCCTGAAGACAGGCACGGCGTCCACCCTCGACGTAGTGGGGGGCATCCGCAAGGTCCTACCCAGGGTGATTCCGACACTCCCGCCGCAGCTGAAGATCCAGCCGCTGGCCGACCAGTCCATCTTCGTGCGGGCAGCGGTGAGCGGGGTGATCCGGGAAGCTGTGATCGCCGCCTGCCTCAGCGCGGTGATGATCGTGATATTACTCGGGAGCTGGCGGAGCACGCTCATCATTGCCGTCTCGATCCCCCTCTCGATCCTGACTTCGCTCATCGTCCTGGGCCTGCTCGGCGAGACCATCAACATCATGACGCTCGGCGGCCTCGCGCTCGCTGTGGGCATTCTCGTCGACGACGCCACCGTGGAGATCGAGAACATCAACCGGAACCTCGACATGGGGAAGCCCGTCGTCCAGGCGATCCTGGACGGGGCCCAGCAGATCGCGGTGCCGGCGCTCGTCTCGACGCTGTGCATCTGCATCGTGTTCCTGCCCATGTTCCTCCTCGGTGGAGTCGCCCGCTACCTCTTCGTCCCGCTCGCCGAGGCGGTGATCTTCGCGATGCTGGCGTCGTATCTCCTGTCACGAACGCTCGTGCCGACTATCGCCAGGTACCTGCTCCCGCAGGTGGTCGAGGACGCGGCGCCGTCGAGAAACCCGCTGGCGCGCGCGCAGCAGGCGTTCGAGCACGGATTCGAGCGGGTCCGGCTCGCCTATCGGGAGGTGCTTGCCCGGCTGGTCGACCGGCGCGTCATCTTCATCCCGGTGTTCCTGGCCATCTGTCTCTGCGCCTTCCTGCTCGCGCCGCGGCTCGGCGAGAACTTCTTCCCGGACACCGACAGCGGGCAGTTCACCCTCCACCTGCGAGCCCAGACGGGGACGCGCATCGAGGAGACGGCGCGGCTGACCGACCTCGTGGAGGCGGCGATCCGGCGCGAGATCCCCGCCCGCGAGATGGAAGTGATCCTCGACAATATCGGGCTCCCCTACAGCGCCATCAACTGGATGCACAGCGCGTCCGGCGTCATCGGGGCCGCCGACGCGGACATCCTCGTCTCGCTGAAGGCAGACCACCGGCCCACCGCCGACTACGTCCGGGCGCTCCGCCAGAAGTTGCCGTCGGAGTTCCCCGGCGTGACCTTTTACTTCTTGCCCGCCGACATCGTGACGCAGATCATCAACTTCGGGCTGCCCGCGCCGATCGATGTCCAGATCGAGGGGGCGGACGTCGAAGGCAATCGCCGCTCCGCCGACAAGATGCTGAACGAGCTCCGACGGGTGCCGGGTCTCGTCGACCTCCGGCTCCAGCAGCGTTTCGACTACCCGAAGTTCGACGTCGCCATCGACCGCACGAAGGCGGGACAGGCCGGATTCACCGCGCGGGACGTCGCGAGCAGCCTACTCGTCTCGCTGAGCGGGAGCTTCCAGACCACCCCAACCTTCTTCCTGAACTTCCAGAACGGGGTCAACTACAACCTCGCGACCCAGACGCCGCAATACCGGATCCAGTCCCTGCAGGACATCCAGAACATTCCGATCACCACGCCGACCACGACTCGGCCCGGCATCCTCGCCAACGTCGCGTCGATCACGCGCTCGAGCGAGACGGCGGTGCTGTCGCACTACAACATCCGCCGGGTCGTGGACATCTACGGCGCCGTTCAGGACCGCGACCTCGGCGCCGTGGGCCGCGACATCACGCGGATCGTCGACGCGAACCGGCCGCTCCTGCCCCGGGGCAGCTTCCTCACCGTGCGCGGGCAGCTCGCAACCATGCGGACGTCGTACCTCGGGCTGCTCGCGGGGCTCGGCTTCGCCATCGTCCTCGTCTACCTGCTGATCGTCGTGAACTTCCAGTCCTGGCTCGATCCCTTCATCATCATCACCGCGCTGCCGGCGGCGCTCGCCGGCATCGTGGTCTTCCTCTTCCTGACCGGGACCACGCTCAGCGTCCCCGCCCTGATGGGCGCCATCATGTCGATCGGTGTCGCGACCGCCAACAGCATCCTCGTCGTGTCCTTCGCCAAGGAGCGCCTCCGCGAGCACGGGAACGCGGCGACGGCCGCCGTCGAGGCCGGCTTCACCCGGTTCCGCCCCGTCCTGATGACCGCCCTTGCCATGATCATCGGCATGGTGCCCCTGGCGCTCGGGCTCGGCGAAGGCGGCGAGCAGAATGCTCCGCTCGGGCGGGCCGTGATCGGCGGCCTCTTGTGCGCCACCGTCGCCACCCTCGTCTTCGTGCCCGCGGTGTTCGCGCTCCTGCATGGACAGCGGTCTTCCGGAGACTCGCGATGACAGATGATCCGACCGGAGAAACCGAGACTGAGTCCAAGGCGAGGGCGGCGGATGAGCCCCGGCGATCGCAGAGCCCCGTTCTCTTCCTCGCCCTCGGGGTGTTGGTGGGTGCCCTCGGTCTCGCCCTCTACTCGGGGATCAGCGCCCGCAGCGCGGCCGACGCGAGGGTGAAGCGGGCCACCGATGAAGCGGACGTCGCGGTCGTGAAGGTCGTGTCGCCAACACCGGGCGCGCCGACGCAGGAGATCCTGCTCCCGGGCACCACCCAGGCCTTCACGGACGCGCCGATCTTCGCCCGCACGAACGGCTATGTAAAGAGCTGGTACTTCGACATCGGCGCGCACGTGAAGCAAGGGCAGCTCCTCGCCGAGATCGAGACCCCCGAGGTTGACCAGCAGCTCGAACAGGCCCGGGCCGACCTCGAGACGGCCCGGGCCAATCTGCGGCAGGCCCAGATCACCGCCGACCGCTGGCGGGCGCTTTTGGAGACCGACTCGGTCTCCAAGCAGGAGACGGACCAAGCGGTGAGCGCTCTCAGCGCGACGAAAGCCACCGTGGATTCGAATGCCGCGAACGTCCGCCGGCTCGAGCAGCTGCAAGGGTTCGAGAAGATCTACGCTCCCTTCGAGGGGGTCATCACGGCGCGCAACGTGGACATCGGGGTCTTGATCAATGCGGGATCGAATACCTCGGGCCGTGAGCTCTTCCACATGACGGCCATCCACACGCTCCGCGTCTTCGTGGCCGTGCCCGAGGTCTACTCGCGAGCGGCCCGCCCCGGAAGCACCGCGACCCTCACCCTCGATGAGTTCCCCGGGCGGTTGTTCAAGGGCGCCCTCGTGAGGAACGCCAACGCGATCGACCTTGCCTCCCGCACGCTGCTCGTCGAGGTGGACGTCGACAATCCGGGCGGAGAGCTGCTGCCCGGAGCCTACGTCTTCGTTCACCTCAAGCTACCCGAGCAGATCGCGTCAGCCACGGTTCCCGCCAACGCACTGCTTTTCCGCGCCGAGGGACTCCAGGTCGCGATGGTCCGGGACGGCCGGGCGCAGCTCGTTCCGGTCACGATCGGGCGTGACTATGGCACCACCGTGGAGATCGTCGCCGGGCTTCAGCCTACCGATCAGGTCATTGTGGCGCCATCGGACTCGCTCACCAGCGGCACCCGCGTGCGAATCGCGGGCGCGCCCGCCGGAGCCCTGCCATGAGGGCATGAGCCGCCGGCCTAGCCGGGCTCGCCGCGCTCTTGCTCGGCGGCTGCATGGTCGGCCCGGAGTACACGAAACCGTCGGCGCCCATGACGCCCGCCTACAAGGAGGCGGACGGCTGGAAGGCCGCGGAGCCGAGCGACAACCTGCCGCGGGGTCAGTGGTGGGCGATCCTCGGGGATCCCGAGCTCCAGGCGCTGGAGGAGCAAGTCGCCGAGGCGAACCAGAATCTAAAGATCGCCGAGTCGAGGCTGCGCGAGGCCCGGGCCATGGTCCGTTTTAACCGGGCCGCGCTCTTTCCCACGATCTCGACGAGCTTCGGCGCCAGCTCCATCCGCGACTCGGCCAATCGCCCTTTCGTGCCGCCGGGCGTGAACACGGGCAGCAGCGGCGACCTCCTCTTCTCGCTCGACATGTCCTACGAGATAGACTTGTGGGGCCGGGTGCGGCGGACGGTAGCGGCGGCCCGGCAGGAGGCCCAGGCCACCGCCGCCGATCTCGAGACCGCCCGGCTCAGCCTTCAGGCCGAGCTGGCGATGGACTACTTCGCGCTGCGGGCCGCCGACGCCCAGAAGCAGCTCCTGGACGAGACGGTGAAGGCGTTCGAAGCGGCGCTTCGGCTCACGACGAATCGCTTCGAGGGCGGCGCGGCCCCGAAGTCCGACGTCGCTCAGGCGCAGACGCAGCTCGACACCACGCGGGCGCAGGCCACCGACGTCACGGTGCAACGGGCGCAGCTCGAGCACGCCATCGCAACGCTGATCGGCAAGCCGCCCGCTGCCTTCAGCCTGCCCTCTCGTCCGCTCGACACCCGGCCGCCGGACATCCCGGTGGGCCTCCCGTCCCAGCTGCTGGAGCGGCGCCCGGACATTGCGGCCGCCGAGCGCCGCGTCGCCGAGGCCAACGAGCAGATCGGCATCGCCAAGGCCGCGTACTATCCGACCGTGATGCTGAACGCCTCGGTCGGATTCGAGGGAAGCTCGTTCGGGAACCTCCTGAACGCGTCAAGTCTCCTGTGGGCGGTGGGGGCGTCGATCACGCAGACGATCTTCGACGGCGGACGTCGCCGCGCCACGTCCGACACCGCGCGGGCGGCCTACGATGCAACCGTGGCCGCCTACCGTCAGACCACGCTGACCGCCTTCCAGCAGGTCGAGGACAACCTGGCCGCGCTTCGCATCCTCGAGCAGGAGGCTCAGCAGCAGCGGCGCGCCGTGGAATCTGCACAGCAATCGCTCCAGCTCTTCGCCAATCGTTACCGGGGCGGGGTCGACAACTACCTGCAGGTCATCACCGCCCAGACCGCGACGCTCGCGAACCAACGCACCGAGATCGACATCCTCGGGCGTCGCATGGCCGCGAGCGTGCTGCTGGTGAAGGCACTCGGAGGCGGCTGGGACGTGACGGAACTGCCTACTCCCTAGGAGGAGGTCGGTGACATTTCCGCACGGACACGCAATCCATCCCGCGTGATTGATCGACTGCGGCGTATCGCTCTTGGAAACCTTTTGAGAGGAAGCTGAGGTCTGTCGGAAGGTCGGGACGGCGGTTACGCGAGGGACTGGGCGAACTCGTTCAAGGGCGTCAGCGGGAACCCGCGTTCATGCCATCCCTGCAAGCCGCCCGCGAGCGGACGCACGCGGGTGACGCCGTGCCGGCGAAGGTCGAGCGCCACCCGGGCGCTGGTTGCCTCGTTGGGTCACGTGCAATAGAGCACGATCTCGATGTCTCGCCGAATCTCTTTGTGGCGCCGTTCGAGCTCATCAGGGCTGATCCGCAGCGCCCCGGGGATGACGTAAGGCATGGCCCCCACGTCGAGCTCCGTCCGGAGGTCCACGACCATGGTCTCCTTCTTCTCCTCCAGCCTCCGCTTCAGATCTTCCGGGCTGATTCGAGCCGTACGCAGGGACCGAAGGAAGCGTTGGCGTTGAACATACTTGACTCCCAGGTAGCCTGCCAGGAGCCCGAGAAGCACAAGGAGCGACCTGCCGCCGAGCCGAGATGCCTCGGCCACGACCTGCTCGATCAGATCGGTGAAGACGTATCCCAGGCAAATCCATCCCGCCGACCACGCGAGGGCGCCTCCGGCCTCGTAGAGGACGAATCGCCCAAGATGGACCTTGGCCACACCCGCCAGCGCGGCAGCGAGAGGATTCAACCCGGGTAGGAACTTGGCGGCCAGGAGAGCACGGAGTCCGTACGCCGTGAACAGGTCGTCGACCCGGCGCACGCAGGAGTCCGGCTCAAGCGTGATCCGGCACAGGGAGCCCAGGACCCGGGCGCCGCGCCGCCGGCCGAATGTATACCAGAGCAGATCAGCGGCGAGGCAGCCGGCGATGGCGGTTCCAAGCGCCACCAACAGGCTGAATCGAGCGGCGCCCACGAGCGCCCCCATGACGAGCAGGAGCGGGACGGCAGGTACCGGGATGCCAGCCTGATCGGCGAGCACCCACGCGAACAGCACCAGCGGACCTTGCCGGACCACTACGTCGAGGGTCTCACTCATGTGATGGGCTCACGAGTCGC
>Ga0137363_10002589_pt1 | contig 10797 bp, 10 predicted proteins | sample MadtaG_FD_104800 | JGI IMG/M metagenome (GOLD analysis project Ga0137363, IMG submission 104800) | Vadose zone soil microbial communities from Angelo Coast Range Reserve, California, USA - Mad1_115_16 metaG | ecosystem: Environmental > Terrestrial > Soil > Vadose zone | place: USA: California...
ATAAGGCCACAATGTTTTACGCGAACGGGCGTCCGGACTGTGCTTGGTTCGTGGAGCAAGTCCTGCCGGGAACCAGTGAGAGTAAGGCCGCGACTGAGAACTTGAAGTTGATCGCAGCGGCCCTTTAAGCCTGCTGCTTTAGCTAACGAATCAGTATGCCGGTCCCGAAGGTTTTCGGGACTGGCCATGTTGTCGGCTGGCGCCGCTACCAGCCAGCGTATTGAGACAACAAAAGCGGCGCGCTTATCCCGCCGCCGCAGGGCTACTCGTGCTCAACGATCTCTTATTGATCGTTTGGACAACCGGCTAATCTCCGAGCGAATTTTCATTTGCCGGCGAATCGCGCGAATTGACGCAAATAAAGCTGCGCTGAAATAACGAAGCCCGAAGGAATGACCAAATAACGACCGGCCATCAGGCCACTTCTTCGTCATTCTAGTTATTCGCGTTCATTCGCGCTTTGCAACGCCGAAGGTTTTGCAGAGGCGGGCTATTTGGCGGTAAAAACAATCGCCGAAGACGCAAAATGCCCCTACCGTTAAGGAGATGATTTCCAAGCGCATTTACGCTGCCTGGTTCGTCGTCCATTTCTTCCTCATAACAGCAGTTTGTTTTGCCGGAATATTCTCGGTGGTCGCCGAGGGCAAGACCATGTTGCCGTCAGCGCTGGATAAATACGCGCGCAAGGCTGAGCTGATTGCGGCATCCGTTCTGTGGAAGGAAGCGGCTGCGGCCAGTCCTGTGCGGCAAGGTATCGCCACCTACCTGCACGCTGCGGGTAGCCAATCGGGATACACCTTTTTTGCGCCGAATGTCCCAGGTTACAACAAGTTAACCCTGGAACTCTATTACCAGGACGGACGAGTAGAATATGAGTCGCCGCGCGTGAGCGGAAAAGCAGCCGCTCTCCGCTTGGACAGTCTGTTAAACCGGTTGGCAGACAATCGCTACGAGCCAATACGGGAAGTGGTCGTCAAAATGCTCGCGTTCTCCGTCTGGCGGGAGCACCCTGGCGTTAAAAAAATTCGGGCCATTTTTGGGTCGGTTACCCCGCCGAGCATCAGCGACTTTGAACAAGGAAAAAAAGAATCGTTCCAACCTCTGTTCAGTTACGATTTCAGCCTTCGTAACGAAGAAAAGGAGCCAACAACGCGATGACGCGGCTACGACGATGGCGAAAACGATTGATGGAATTTCTGTTTCCGGCAGAAACCGACAAGTGGCTTGCCGTTTTGCGTATCGGCCTGGGTCTCCAAGTAACCGTTTACGCGCTGTTCTTAAAGAGTGACTGGCACTACTTGTTCGCCGGGACTGGCAAGGGTCTGGTCAGTCGTGAATTGGGAGAGGCCATTATCTCTTTCGACAGTCCTTTCATTCCGAAACTTGGCTGGCTTGTTGCTGTCGGCGGTTACGTCAACATGGGCGAAGAAACAGTACTTTCCGTTGCCTGGGCCTGCCTGCTTGTGGCGGGATGTTGTTTGTTGCTGGGACTCTTCTGCCGCGCGGCAGCCATAGTTGGCTGGTTCGTTCATCTTTGCGCAGCTCAAAGTGGGGGATTGCTGTCATATGGCGCCGATAACTTTATGACGATGGGACTCTTTTATTTGATGTTGTCACCACTGCCCGATCGGTTCTCCCTTGATTACCGGCTGGTAAAAACAAAACCGAAGGATCCACAACTCTTGGGCTTTTGGCGGCGCGTATTACAGGTGCACCTCTGCCTCGTTTACTTTTTCGGGGGCCTGGGAAAATCCCTTGGCAGCGGTTGGTGGGACGGATCGAATCTCTGGCGATCGCTGACACGACCGCCCTTTGACATCATTTCAGCAGATATTCTTATTCGATTCAAATACCTTCTGCCAATCCTCGGAATTTCAATCGTTTTGATCGAACTTGGCTATGTATTTTTCATCTGGATGAAAAAGACCCGGTTCATTTGGCTAGTTTGCATTGTGGGGATGCATATCGCCATCGGGCTGACAATGGGAATGTACCTTTTCGCGCTGGTCATGATCGTATTGAATCTTGCCGCGTTCGGCGCCGATCCTGGATTTGCAGAGCGAAGTTCTCGAAAGATTCGGCAAAAATTCGAACGATCAAAACAAACGCAGTATCGATGTCTGGCCTAAGTCGCGGAGGCGTACCCCGAATGGAGGCGCGCAGACGCGGGACTGCCGAGCTAAGACCAGGTGATCAGGCGCAGTTCGTGCGCTTGCATTAAACAGGGATGGGTCGGCACGACGCGCACGCTGAAACCGTAGGTGCCGCTCTCGGTTGCGGGGACTGTTCCCTGGTAAATGTAGTTCCCGTTCCCATCAGGCTGGCTGCTTTGATTTAGAACTGTGGCAGTGGGATTGCGGATGTCGCCATTGTCCATTTCGCCGTGATACGCTTCCACGCGCACATGTCGGGGATCGACTGCGCCGAGATGCACGCGCGCTCTGATCTGCAGGGCCTCACCAACCAAAATGCTTTGTCGATCTTTGTTGGTTACCTGCACGTCTGAAATCTGGACTTGCGGCCAGTCCTTTCGCATCTGTGTTTTCCACCGGCTCAGTTGCGTTGCGGCGCCGCAGCCGTCACAGGAGAAATTCTGGTACGCCTGGGCTGCTCGGATGTAAAGGTGCTCAGTGTATTCCTTCACCATCCGTTGTGTGTTGAACACCGGCGTGACGCTGCGAATCGATTCGCGCATCAATTGCAGCCAGGCGAGGGGAAGTTTGCCGTCCGGTTTCGCGTAATAAAGCGGAACGATTTGATTCTCGAGCAACTGATAAAGACTGCTCCTGTCCACTTCATTCTGAAATTCAGTCGTGCCATTGTTGATCTCGGCGCCGATGGCCCAGCCGTTGCTGCCGTTGTAGCCTTCGCGCCACCAGCCATCGAGCACGCTCAGGTTAATCCCGCCGTTGGGCGCCGCTTTCATTCCGCTGGTGCCGCTTGCTTCAAGAGGACGCAGCGGATGGTTCAGCCAGAGATCGACTCCCTGCACGAGGCGACGCGCGATGTAGCTGTCGTAGTCCTCAAGGAAAACGACGCGATTCTCCAGACCGGCTTCACGGCTAAATTTGTAAACTTCCTGGATGAATGCCTTGCCCGCTTCATCGCGCGGATGTGCTTTGCCTGCGAAGATGAATTGCACAGGGCGAGTGGTGTCGTTCACCAATCGTTTTAATCGCTCCTTATCGCTGAACAAAAGCGTGGCGCGCTTGTAAGTGGCGAAACGGCGCGCAAAACCCACCGTCAAAATTTCCGGGTCAAGAATGCGATTAACTTTGCGAATGGATTCCGGGGATTCGCCTAGTCGTTCACGACGGTGTCGTTCCCGATCGCGGATAAAGTCAATCAAGCGGCCTTTGAGTTGTTGATGTGTCTCCCAAAGTTGCGCGTCGTGAATATCAATGACGCCCCGCCAAAATTCCGGTTCGGTCAGGTGTTCCTCCCAGTCGCCTAAATGCTTGCGGTAAAGCGCCGCAAATTCCGGCGCCATCCACGTCTTCGTATGAACACCGTTTGTGATGCTGGTGATCGGCACTTCTTGGACCGGAACCCCGGACCAGACATCTTTCCAAAGCGATCGAGTGACTTCACCGTGCAATTTACTGACGCCGTTCGCGTGCCGGCTGAGACGCAGTGCCAGGATAGTCATGCTGAACGGATCGTCCGGATTGAGTCGTGTGTGGCCGAACGAGAACAGTTCGTCGAACGGAATGTTTAGTTCCTTCGCGAAATTGCCGAAATATTTTCGCATCATCTCGCGCGGGAATGAGTCATTGCCGGCGGGAACTGGAGTGTGCGTAGTGAAAACATTAGCCGCCGCTACGACCTGGAGTGCCGAATAAAAATCGAGCTTCTTCTCCACGACATTGAGACGGATGCGCTCCAGCGCGAGGAATGCGGAGTGCCCCTCGTTCATGTGAAACACGTCCGGCTGGATACCGAGTGCGCTGAGCGCTTTCACGCCGCCGATCCCGAGCATGATCTCCTGGCGCATCCGCATCTCAAGGTCGCCGCCATAAAGCTCGGCAGTAATCAATCGATCCTCGGTCCTGTTTTCCGGAATGTCGGTGTCGAGGAGGTAAACGTTTACCCGCCCCACGCGCAATTCCCAAAGTCTGGCAAAGACTTCTCGGTCCAGAATCCGAACTGAGATAAGAAATTTGGTGTCGCCCCTGCGAACTTCGCGGATCGGCAGGTGATAGAAGTTTTGATTGAGGTTAATTGCCTGCTGAACGCCATCCTTGTCGATCTGCTGCCGGAAATAGCCGTGCCGATAGAGCAGACCGATTGCAACGAAATTTAGATCAAGATCGCTTGCCGATTTGCAATGGTCGCTCGCGAGAATGCCCAGGCCACCGGAGTAATTCGGGATCGACTCGTGGAAACCAAATTCGGCGGAAAAATAAGCGATGGGATTTTTGATTGCGCTGCCGGCTCCGGTTTTTCCGTAAGTGTCGTGTCGTCCGAGATACTTTTCGAAATCCTCAAAAACTTGCTTTAGCTCCCGCAGAAAATTTTTGTCCTGCGCGAGTTCTTCTAGCCGTGATTGCCGCGAAAGTTGCAGCATGCGCACTGGATTATGGTTGGTCCGGTTCCACAGCTCCGGGTCCAGATGCCGGAACAAGCGGCGCGCGGCCGGCTCCCACGTCCACCAGAGATTGAAACTCATCTCCCGCAGCGGCTCCAGCGTCGCCGGCAGGATGGGCGTCACATTGTAAGTTTGAAAAGTCGGCATGCGGATTCCTGTAGCCGCCTCCCTGTGCGAGGCGAGCCAGCCCAATTATAGATTAAAGCGTCTCACGCGAACACCCCAGCGAACAGAACCGCAGTTAATCAAGAAAACCTGATCCGGCAAGTCTCCCATGAAGCAGACACGAATAGTATTGGGTTTCAGACAACTAGTCCCCTCCTGCGGAGTTATAAACGCCGGCTAGAGAGCGCGGAGCGAGAACTAGCCCAAGGATAAATCCGGCGGTTAGTCCGCACAGATGCGCCGCCATACTGACCTGTGGCGTCGAAAGATCGAACGCGATTTGGATCACAACGATCATTACGACGTTTCCTAATCGTTGCCTGGCATGTGGTGCGTGGCGATGTCGCATCAGAAATCCCGCCCACGCGCCGACGATGCCCATGATCGAGCCCGACGCGCCGATCAGCTGAGCCGGTTGCACCCAACCCATTAAGGTCAAACCCATAACGCCTGCGCCGGAGGCCAGGCCTGAAATCAGATAACACACGACGAAACGCATCGTGCCGATGGATCGTTCAAGGGGCGGGCCAAGAATATAAAGCGCGAAAACATTAAAAAGCAGATGTATAAAACCTCCGTGCAAGAATAGCGCAGTGAAAAAACGCCAATATTCGTGCTGCACGACGACCGAATAGGGCTCGAGCGCTCCGAGCCGATGCAGGACTTCTGGATCGTTCCAATCGCCCACCGAAATCTCAACGAGGAATGCAACCGCGTTGAGCAAAATAAAAATGAGAACAGCAGGCGCGTGCCGGAACTGACTATGACGCGTGCGACGTTCAGTTTCGTACTCGATAGGAACTGAACTGAAAGCCGCTCCGTGCTTCGCTTGGGTTTCCAAGTGGTGAAACAATCGGACCTGCTCCCGCAATTCACCCGTGGGATGCAGAATTTGAAGAGCCGCCCCGAGTTTTCTGGCCGATCTGTAATTTCTCTGGGCGGCAAGCTCGGTCATTTTGCGCAACCCAATTGCCGGAACAAACAGAAGGACGAACCACGCACAGGCGCCGATGTATCCGGCGGCGTCGCGCAAAAAAAGCCAGGCGAAAGCTGTAATTGCCAGAACGATGAGCGCAGCAATGCGCCAGCCATGGTACGGGGCGCTGGGGCGCCATGCCCGCCCCAACACCAGCAGCGGTGAAATCACCGCAATAAAAAGAAAAATATGATTTAGATTCACAATCAAAGTTGGGGCAAGCCGACGTGATTCGTTACAACGTTACAACGTAAGCCGATTTGATGATTCAACGATGCAGCCTTGTAACCTTTTCAAGCTTGTAACTTTTTTAACCTTTTTAACATTCAGGCATGTCCATCACTGTCACTGATTATCTCGACGTCGTCTCGTCGTGGTGTTTTTGGTCCGAGCCGACATGGGCTGAATTGAAAAAGCGATACGAAGGGCGGATTCAATTTCAGTGGAAGATCGCGTTGATGGATCCGAGCGGTTTGCCTACTTCGCGCGAGCAGGAGCAATGGTTCTACCGGCGTAGCGGCATGATGATGCGCTCGCCATTCATGCTAAATACTGACTGGTACGATCCGAGCCTCCCCGAGTGGCTCGGGCCGAATTGCGTGGCCGAAGCGGCGAAGGACTTTGGTTTTGCCGATGATCGCGTTCGCCTTGCGCTGGCTCGTGCGGCGTTGCGCGAAGGAAGAAAAATCGGTGACTGGGTTGTGGCCGCTCAAATCGGCGCTAAAGCGGGTGGAATCGATGCCGGAAAATTGTTGGAGCGCGCGAAATCGGCGGACATCGAACAGCACGTTCGTGCGGCGACGGCGGAATTCCATGCGCTCCAGGTCACGCAGCGCCCAGCTTTTGTGATCGATACTGAGATTGGCGACCGCGCGGTCTTTTCCGGTGTAGTCAAACTCGAGCCGTTGGCAGCTACAATCGATTCGATGCTTGACGACGCAACTGCGTACGCGGCGCACAAGGCCCATTTTGGCGACCCGCCGGCAAAGTGATCCTTACGGTCGCTGACCCAAATGCGAGATTCCTGCTCATTACAATTCGGTGTCGCTCCTGGATATGTGCGGATCGAACCGCTGCCGGCGGCATGATCGTTGCCAGATCGACATTGGATTGTAACGAGATTCATCTTGCCACCGCAAAATTGTTGCCTACAACTTCCCTTCGGCTCGCGATAGGGCGGGCACTTCGTCGCGGTGAATCGCAGCCGCAGCGAAGCCAGAGTGCCCCGGCGTATGCGAATGCTAAGGCTGGGAATTGCGATGAACGGAAATACGGCGGCGCGGCGCACTCCCGTTTCGCTGGTCAGGAGCTTGATCTAATCTGCAACCACAAATTCGTGTAAACGGTCGGATTCGCGCCCGCGAAGTCCGGGTCATTCTGGGATCCACCAGCGAACAGCTTGGCGTCATGAAATTGAATGAGGCCTTGCGCAGAGCTCAAACCCTTGGGCTCGACCTGGTTGAAGTCGCGCCAACTGCTAACCCGCCGGTGTGCAAGATCATCGATTTTGGAAAGTTCCGATACGACATTTCCAAACACACGAAGGACAAAAAGCCGGCCAGCTCAAGACTAAAGGAAATCAAGTTTCGCGTTAACATCGACGAGCACGATTATCTGACCAAAATCCGGCACGGCGAAGAATTCCTGGATCGCGGAAACAAAGTGCGTGTGCAGCTGCAATTTCGCGGCCGCGAAATGGCACATCAGGAATTTGGAATGCAGCTTGTAGAGAAGGTGCGCGACGACCTTTCCGGTATGTCGCAGGTAGAAATGGATCCCAAGATCACCGGGCGCAATATCACCATGACCCTGGCGCCTCTGCCGGCAAACCGCCGCAAACGAAAATTCACGGCAGCGCCTCAAACATCTGAGGAAAGCGAGAAGGCCAGCGCACCAGCGGGCACCTGATCGCAAAAGCTAAAAACTCAGGGCTTCTTCTTGCCTTGTGGTGAAGTTTTAGGAGCGCTGGGGGCTGATGGAGGAGGAGTCAACAAGGGCTCGGCTGCCGCCAGCTTCTGCTCTATTCGTTGCTTCCGCGCTTTCGCCTCCTGATTGTTAGCGTCGAGCTTCAAAACTTTGTCGGTATCCGCCATAGAGTTCTTCAAGTCGTTCTTTAACTCATAAATATAGGCGCGGTAGTTGTAATAACGGAGTTCATTCGGTTTGACCTTGATGGCTTCGGAGTAATCGGCGAGCGCCTTATCGTAATCATTTATTTTCATTTCAACCGCTGCGCGTTGCTCGTAGATGCGCACATCTTGCGGAGTAAGTTTGAGCGCTTCGCCATATTCAGTGATGGCGTCTTGGTACTTCTGTTCGCTGGCGTCTGCGTATCCGCGCCGTTGATAAACAGCCGAGAGTTCATCCGTGTATTTGTGGTCGAGAGCGGTAGCTTTCCGAAGTAGCTCAACGGCTTTGTCCCAGTCCTGGTTCTTCGCGGCCTCCGCGCCTTCGCGGGCCAGCTTGTTTGCTTCATTCGAAGTTTTCTTCGCCTGTCCGTGGCACACCTGCGAAACGCAGAGAGCCAGAGCAGTGATGAGAGTAAAGGCAAAAGATTTTTTCATGGTTTCTATTGGACGTTAATCTTCTTAGACAATTCGAAACTGCGGAGGTCAATAGTTGGCTGTAACCTCAACAGTTTCAAGCCTGTTCCGGAGAATGCGCCTGTTCGATATCGATCTTTGGCTCGGGCTCGGCGGGAGCAGGCCCGCCAGGACCAGGCTCATCCACGCGCATGATGCGCATCGCACGTCCCGTGGTCTCATCAATTTCAATTAGCGCTCCGCGCAAGCGCACCTCGCCCCCGGCAACCGGGAATGATGCCGGCAGATTCGAGATGAATCGGTTCATAATCGGATCGATGGCGCGGCCCAAAATCGAATTCACCGGTCCGCACATGCCGGCATCGCACATGAAAGCAGTGCCGCCGCGGAAGATTTGCTCGTCCGCTGTCTGAACATGAGTGTGAGTGCCGATGACAGCGGAGACTTTTCCGTCGAGAAAACGGCCCATGGCGATTTTCTCACTTGTGGTTTCGCCGTGGACGTCGACGAGGATGTTCGCGGTCTCCTCGCGCATCTTCGTCACAGCGGTTTCGACAGCACGAAACGGGTTTTCCAAAATCGGCTGCATAAACGTGCGTGCCTGCACATTGATGACGCCGATTTTGCCCTTGGCGGTTTCCAGCACGATTGATCCGCTTCCCGGCGCCCCGTCGGGATAATTCACAGGACGCAATAAGCGCGGTTCAGTGTCGATGAATGAAAGAATCTCCTTCTGATCCCAAATATGATCGCCTGTCGTGATGACTGAGACGCCTGCTCGTAAAAGATCGATCGTGATTCTTCCGGTTATTCCGCGGCCGCCTGCCGCGTTCTCGCCGTTCACGATGACGAAATCCAAAGCGTGCTTCGACTTCAACTCCGGCAGTCGGGCGATGACTGCTGTGCGTCCCGGCTCACCGACGACATCGCCAAGAAAAAGAAGGGTTAGCATTCTGCGAGCATCGTATTAGAGCGGTTTGAAACGTCGATGTGAAAATTAATAACGAAATCCAAGTCACGAACGACGAATCAATGACAAATGACGACGGTCGAAGGATGCCGTTTCGCCATTCACGCTTCGTCATTCTTTCGTCATTCGTCATCCGAGCTTCGTCCTTTCTTATTTTCTTTCCCTCGATGTTTCCCGCCGGCAGTCGCGCCGGTGATAATCTCGGCATTCTCGGCGCGAATCCGCGATGGAGCGTGCTGGAGAAATATCAGGGAACGATTACGCATGATGACTTCAGTCGGCTGATTCCAAACGTTTATTGCACTCACGGGTTCGCGCCCGATTTGATCGAAATAAACGAGAAAACAGCTCGCATCTTGATGAACCGTGAGTCACAGAAATTTTTTACGCTGCGATTTGCGGAAGACGACACGACGCGCAAACCCGTTCCGCGGCTTTGGCGGCCAGCGAAGACCTTACCGCCAGCGAAAGCGGACAAACCTCTTGTTGGTTTGAAGATCGCGCTCGATCCGGGGCATCTTGGTGGCAAATGGGCAAAGATGGAGGAGCGCTGGTTTCAGGTGGATAGCAGCCAGCCAGTCCAGGAAGGCGATCTGACTTTGCGGGTGGCGCGACTGTTGGCCCCGCGATTGCGTGAACTCGGCGCAAAAGTTTCGTTCATTCGAAATAGAAATGAACCGATCACCGCTAAACGGCCGGATGATTTTCGAGAGCTTGCAAGAAAAATTCTGATCAAGAACGGTGTTCCACAGCCGCGTGCCGACGTCCTTGATCCAAACGATCCGGCCAAGGAGCAAACCATTCGCTGGCAGAGCCAAATTTTATTTTACCGCTACAGCGAGATTCGACGCAGGGCGGCGCTGGTAAACTTCAAATTGCACCCCGATCTTGTGCTTTGTTTGCATTTCAATGCGGAAGGGTGGGGCGATGCCAACAATCCGACCTTGACCGACACCAACCATCTTCACGTGCTTGTGAACGGCTCCTATTTGGCAGAGGAGCTGGAATTTGATGATGAACGTTTCGAGATGATTCGGCGGGTTCTGAGCCGCGTTTACGATGAGGAATTGCCGCTGGCGGACACAATCGCGGTGGCAATAGCTCACACGACCGGCCTCCCGCCTTATCAATATCCCACGACGAACAGCACGACCAAGGTTGGCAGCAGCGGTTACGTGTATGCACGCAATCTGCTCGCCACACGACTTTATCGCTGTCCGGTAGTTTACTGCGAGCCCTACGTCATGAACAGCAAGGACGTGTTCGCTCGGATTCAGGCCGGAGATTACGAAGGAATGCGGAACGTCAATGGCGTCGAACGCAAAAGTATCTTCCGCGAATACGCCGACAGCGTGGCAGACGGATTGGTCCAATATTATTCGAAAGCGTGTTGTAGCCGGGATCGTTGATCCCGGCCGCCGGAGTCGCCGGCTCCGGCTACAGTTGTGCAATCGCCTCGCAAATTTCGTCGCACGTTACGTCATCGGTTACATGCGCGGTGCCGGTGCAAGGGGTGACCACCAACCGCACTTTTCCGCCTTCGATTTTTTTATCG
>Ga0137363_10002590_pt1 | contig 10796 bp, 14 predicted proteins | sample MadtaG_FD_104800 | JGI IMG/M metagenome (GOLD analysis project Ga0137363, IMG submission 104800) | Vadose zone soil microbial communities from Angelo Coast Range Reserve, California, USA - Mad1_115_16 metaG | ecosystem: Environmental > Terrestrial > Soil > Vadose zone | place: USA: California...
CAGCACAAGAGCGAGCTTTATAGCAGCTAGCCCTTGTTTCCCGAGGGGAGCAGAACATGTTTGTCGGAGGTCATCCCATCACCGCCTGGCGAATGACTTCGCTACCAGGTAAACCAATCCTCCCAGCAGGGCAACCACTGCAGTTGCTCCCGGGAGCAGTCGAAGAGGTGAACTCGCAGTCGGTTGCGGTGGTGCAGGCATACGCACAAGTTCCTCCTGGTTAAGTCCTGTAGGGAGCAACGGAACGGAAAAACACGTTAAGCAAGGAGATCCTGGTCGGTAGGCGTGGTTGAAACCTTGAGCTTTGTTGCTGCGTGTTCATAACTATGAGGAACGACATGTCCCAAGCGACAGCGGAACTGCCGCATGGTCGATCAGGACATGTCACACTCGAGTGCTTCAGAGCAGAAAGGAGCTTGAAACATGAACCGTATTGTCACAGGACTCCTCATTGGAGTCGGTATGGTGAGCGGCCTGGTCGTCCTTCTCATGCGAGGGGAAAAGACGCAGCGCTTCTTGAACGAACGCTGGCAGCAACTGCGGAGCGCTCTGCCGGAACCTGAACACGTCCAGCAGTATGCCCAGCACGTGGCTGAGCGGATTTCACAGGCAACCAGTGAGGTGAAAGACACGGCACAGCAGGCCATGAAGCAGGTGAGGGTTGCCGGAAACGGTCTGGGCGATTTGGCACAGCAGACAGCCACGACGATGAAGCAAACTGGCCAGGACATCGCCGAAAAAACGAAGCAGATGGCAAAGCAGGGATAAAAGAGAGCGAGTGCTCGGATGAATGTCGATGTGACGCTCGTCCTCTGACCTGTAGTGGTTCATTTCGACAAGAGAGCGGAGTGAACCATCGTGTGAATACGGAAATTCGCATCGAGAGCAGAAAATCTGACGGTTTTCTGGTAAGCGGGTGGGTGATATTACCGATCGCTTGTGAAGCGTGTTACTACTGGGCAGGAGGTTTCTTGTCATCACTTCCATCCTGGCTGCGGCAGTCTTAGTGCTTCTCTGGAGCGCTTTCGCGTATCGTCACGCGTACGGGTATTATGCTCGCTCCTCTCGACGTGGAGGCTACGTCGGTCGGCCTCGCCGTCGTTACCGCTGGTTTTAGGGGCAACTGACCGCCGTATGGGCGCTTTGCCCAAAAGGTTGGCTGTACCCAGCACCTGGTCGGTCATCGACGGCACCACACCTCCCTGCTCTGTATGGGACGAGCACCTACAGCGATGCTGACAGGGAGCGATGGGAGAAGAACCGCGTCCTGCACCGCGGCCGTCCTGTGCGACACGCGCCACTGCTGCTCGTACGGCTGGTGAGGACCGATGCAGTTTCTGCTGTGCTGCCACCGCGGAAGGAGCGTGAGCGGCCCTCACGCGATCAGGGCTCCCCAGCAGAGATTCCACACGCAAGGAGGCTGCGCCATAACAAAGCGGGGACCTTTCTTCGGGCTAGACCAGGTTCGCAGAAAGGCTGGATGCTCCTTACTCGGCTTAAACATTTTTTTGTACACCATTCAAACAGGCTCATCACAGCAGAAGGAGGCACTACCATGGTTCGACAAATCTTTCTCGATGCGGCACAGTGTACAGATGTTGGTCGTAAACGTCAAGTCAATGAAGATAATATGATCTCCATTGTCCCGGAAGATCCACAGGTGATGGCAAAGAAGGGCGCGTTGTTTGTCGTCGCTGATGGGTTGGGAGGTCGCGCAGCGGGAGATATCGCAAGTGAGATGGCTGTGAGCGCGATGAGCACTACGTATTATCGGAACGAAGATGAAGACGTGGCCGCTTCCTTACTGCAAGCGGTTCAACGAGCAAACGCCTTGATCTATCAACGAGCAACAGAGAACGCTGTATGGAATGGGATGGGGACGACATGTGTTGCGGCGGTACTACAAGGTGGCATGGCCTACATTGCGAATGTTGGCGATAGCCGTGCGTACATTGCTCGCGATGGTCACATCAAGCAAGTATCGCAAGATCACTCCTGGGTAGCTGAGCAGGTCCGCGTAGGCTCCCTCACGAAAGAGGCAGCTCGTGCTCATCCACAAAGGAATGTGATCTATCGTTGTTTAGGGGAGAAAGCTGACGTCGAGGTGGATCTGTTCTCTGAACAGGTGCAGGAAGGCGATTTGCTGGTTCTTTGCACTGATGGTCTCTCAAACCAGGTAAGCGACGAGGAGTTACGAGAGATTGTGCAGCGGTTTGGGCCGCGGGAGAGTGTGTATCACCTGATAGAGCAGGCAAACCAGAACGGTGGTCCAGACAACATTACGGCCATTGTTGTACGAGTGTCCCCTGGGCAGCGCAGGAGCTTCAGACTGGCCCGTCCACCTCTTACGAAGGGGCTGTAATGGCACAGGTCAAGCGCATGGAGGAGATGGGAGAGAAATGACAGTTTATTGACAGTTTATCTGCATTACTTTTCTGAACAGATGTGAACAAATCTGAAGAGGGAGTGTACCGCGCCCTATGCGTGAAGGCAGGTAAGAAGCGGCGACAGTGCCCTTATAGAAGGACTGGTGCCGCTCGATTTTTTAGGGAAACATGCAGTTTTTGGAGGGGGTGCCGAAGGGGGGATTCCTGCCAAACTGCTGTGATGCAGTACATCTCTATCCAATGCTGGTGTGAGCCGTCTTATCTTGAGCAAAGATGCAGGCCTTCATCGAAGCAGCATCCATAGCGACAAGGATGATATAATGCCAGTACGCACACGTGTTGCATCTGACGCAAAGCAACGCAGGGAGAGAGCAGGAGAAGGCGGAGATGCTACAGACCAAATGACCTGTTTGTGGAGCCTCGAGAGCCAGTTGAGCCCCCTCACAGGGTGGCGAAATCTGACACCGATGTGTACAGCAAGTCAAGTGGACAAAAAACCAGTCCATTTTTTTGCCTTTGAATCAGGCGTAAGAACCCCAAACCGCGCACGCTGAGCCGTGTCAAGATCTGCGAAGTGCAGCGGAGCAGCCTGTTGGGCTCGGCCTTGACAGGGAGAAGCGGCGTGGTACACTCACCAGAGCCTGATTGAAAAGCCGTTCTTAGGGAGCCTCTTCGTCGCGATGCATGACCGCGAGGCGATAGACCCGTACACTGTAGTGGATTTCCTGAACTGCTTGTGCTGGCCCTAACTGCTGCAAATACTGCCGCAAGAGCGCAACCTGTGAGCGGCGCTTGCCAGCCACGGTGCCGCAGCGCGCCGTCCAGCGGAGCAGTTTACGAGCGATGGCCTGGACATCGGCATGCACATCAGCACGCTCGCGGGTCAGGACGTGCCAGATGGCAACCAATAACTTGTGAGCAATGGCGACAATGGCCTTTTGCCTGCCGATGCGACTACTCAGCCGTTCAAATTGCCCTTTCCAATAGGGATGGTGTTCGACGGCCACCCAGGCAGCTTCCACCATGACCGTGCGCAGTCGACTCGGGCCCTCCTTGGTAATCCCCCCACTGCGTTGCACCTGCCCAGAGGCATGAATACGAGCTCCCAGACCCGCATAGCCCACTAACTGCTTGGACGTCGGGAAACGAGAGATATCGCCTATGGCGGCCAAAATCGTCATCGCACAGACCATGCCCAGGCCAGGCAGGTGCAGCAGAAACAGCACCTGCTGGTTCCACGGCTGGGTGACACTCAATTGACCCAGATGCGTCTCGACTGGAGCCTCCAAGGGATCGAGCGCTTCCAGCAAGGCCAGATCTTGTCGCACGCGCAGCTGCTCGGCCATGGCAAGCGGTAGCGAGCACCACCAGTCGCGGGCTCCCCGTGCGAAAGCCTTGCCCTCTGTGGCCTGCAGGTTATGCCGTTCCAGCACGCCCTGCAAGCGATTGCGCGCTTGGATCCGTTGCTGCACCAGGCGTTTGCGGTGGATAACCAGCGCACGTAATTCACGAACAGGCAGAGGCGGAACCCATACCGCCGGGATGAGGTTGGCGGCGAGCAGATGGGCGAGCTTGATCGTCTCACGCGCATCGGTCTTGACTCGTGCCGCGCTGATCAGCTTCACGGAAAGGCGGATGAGCTACGCTGACCTGGCCCACCAGCGGTTCCAGTTGATCGTAGAGCACCCAGGCATTGGTGCTGGCTTCCAGGACCACCGCGTCTGCCTCACTCAAATGGGTGCAAGCTCGGGCGGCAAAACTTTCGAAGCCAAAGCGACGTGGGGAGATGGTAATTTACCCGAAGTTGTGCTCATTTCCCCGAAGTTGTGAATAGCCTTGAGAAACGCTTGACAACTCCGCGAGCAGAGGTTATATTCTAGGATGGAAGAGTTATTTCCTTTGTCTCGTGTTGTCTCCCTCGTTGTTCGTTTCGTGCGGCTTTCGTAGTGCTCTGGTGCAGCTGGTTGCCCTTTTGACTTCCTCACAGTCGGCAGCCCAACCACCAGGTGTGAGCGCATCCGGGAAGTCGACTCATACGTCCTCTCCCCTGCACGCCAGTTCCAGACCTCCCAGAGGTGATTCTTCCTGAGAAGCGCGCAGGCATGAAGACACGCGTCAACTCCATGAGCAGTCGGACTATTCTTTTCAGCTCATCGACAGGTGCAGACCTGTTTAGAAAGGCAGAACCGCAATGTACGCCTATGTCAACTTTGTCCGCAACGAGCAACCCAGACCCGAATATGGCGAAGAGGCCCTCAAGCTGCACAAAGAGCTGCTGCCCAGCCGGCAGCAGCATGCCGGCTACCAGGGTACGCTGCTGCTGGTAGATCTGGTCAAGGGCCAGGCGTTTGACATCGATCTGTATGAGTCGCCAGCTCAAATCCAGGCCGCCCACCAGCAAGGCCACTATCAGGGGGAGCAGGCCCAATATGAGCATCTGATTAGCGAACCGCCTGTCCAGGAAGTCTATGAGGTCGCTGTGCATGAGATTGAGATGGGTAGTACGCTTACCCACGCCGCCGTCCACATTGCCCAACTCCCCCCTGACAAACTGGACGAGGGGATCACGATCTTCCGCGACTCGGTTGTGCCTGAGTTGAGGCAGTTCAAGGGCTTCAAAGGGGCGCTGCTGCTGGTCAATCGGCAGACAGGCAAGTCTCTGACGATTGGCGTGTATGACACAGAGGACGAGGTGAAAGCGGTTGAGCACAGTGGCGAATATCGCAGGCAGGTTGCCAAATTCGCACAGCTGTTTAGCGCCCCACCTAGCCGGGAAGTCTATGAGGTCGCTTATTATGGTCTCACTAAGTGAGGTCTGGTCATAAAGAGGAAGCCAAGCTGGAGGCTTCCTCCAGCCAGCCATTGCTCCTCTCCTTGTGGTAGACAGCTGCTACAAGGAGAGGAGGCTCCTCTCGGACGAGCTGACCCTGGAACGATCATTCACTGTCTGGAGCCTCAGAACAGCCTTCTCCTGCCAGCATGGCACGAGAAAGGACAGGCGCTCCTGCCTCCTGTACCTTTTCTCCTGTTCCTCAGTGCTTGAGCACACTTCGAGCAAACCTTGGGGTAAAAATTTTTCCCTCACTTGTTGCTCACTGAGGAGGATTTACGCTCAGTGGGTGGACAAACCTTCGAGTTAACTACCAGGAGAGCACGATGTGTTGCTAGTTATCCACCGCTCTCACGACGAGATAACTGCGATGGACATCCAGGGCCACATACCGGCTGACCTGCGTCGAAGCGTGTGCGGTTGACATGTCAGTCCTCCTGCGAGCAGAATGAACGAATGATCAGTGAGGCACGTTCTTCGGGCAGCACGGGGAAGAGACACCTAGAGAGCTTGACGCTTCTCCGTCATCTCAGTTGAGGATCCGGCGGGCGACCAAATAGCAAAAGCGGGCTCATGTGTCCCATGTCAACGGTACGGCCGGCCCTAACACCACGCGCCCCGGCAGTGTCCCCGCCAACTCGACGTGGTTAGGGTAGCACGCCACATGCCTCTCTGACAACATCCTAACAGCAAAACCGACAGTGTTGGCGAATTCGACTTTCGAAGGGATGTTCTATTTTTCTCAAGCACCCAAAGCGGTTGATATTCCCCACCAAGAAGAGAAAAACGACCTTTTTTGTGGTATCTTTCCCCACTTTTTGAATTCGCCAACGCTGTCAAAACCGACAGCAAAACCCGCGATGAGGAGCGAACACAGCGAATCCCAGCAAACAAGAATGGTCCTGTTTGAGCGGCATCGTGGCTTTCGTACAAGACCATATATCCTCCCTTGCGCTCTATGTATTGTTAACGTACAATACTTGCCTCTTAAAACAGGCTCTTTGCTGAGCGTTTGTGCACTTTACTGTACCTTTCATATGTATCGCTTTGTCTCACCAGGGAAGAGGGTGGTCTGCAATGTGACCCAGGGAGCACGCTTGAGAGCCTCGCGCATCATCGCTTCATTCGAGAACGTTTCGACCAGGTAGCGCCCTTCATATACAAGGGTGACCTGTTGGCGGCGAAATGGCCAGGGCGTGACTATGAGTTTGGTGGGATCGTCATTGTGCGCAGTGAGCGTCAGCGTCGTGGAACTCGTGGCAGTAGGAATATGCTGCCATGACTGCGGAGGCTTTCGACTGAAGCAAATGGCCAGGGAAAGCGCATCCCAAATCCCGACGAGCCGTCGGTTGCGCCCCACTACCTCTTCAGTCGCGTACGGTCCGTAGTGTGGATCGGTACGCAAGCTCGCGAGCAGCTCCTCCTGGAATGCACGTTCCTGTGTCAGGTAGCGCTGGACGGCCTGGGCGTTTTCGGGGAGATCGTTGGCCGCATCGTAGCGCTCATAGAGGCCAGTGCCATGGAGTGAGACCAGGAGTGCAGCATAGCGTCCCTGTGGGAGGACGCATCGGGCGGCTTCTGACCAGAGCTGAACATGTACATGCCTGGGCATCTCAAGAAAGCTGTAGGGAAGACCCGTCTGGGGATTGAGCGTGGGCGCTTGCTCCCATGCAGAGTGGCCAACGTCATGTTGTTCTGCTCCCAGACAAACCTCTTCCCAAGGTGCCACTTCACCAAAGCGTTCGTTTCCCCAGGCGCGTGCCAATTGACCCGAGAGCCAGGCATGCGTCGGTTGCGTGATGGCGATCCGTCCTTGCTTCTCTTGGCGATACAACATTGCAAGGCTCCTTTCTCCTTCACAGGCAGAATCAGCATTCCTCTGTTCTGTCATAGTGTACCTCAAGCTAGCAACTGCGGAAAGGTCCTTCGCTCGTGGTACTCGCCCATACTGTTTCATGTGCCATGCATAGTTTCGTTTGACTGGGAAGCCCGACAATGAGTTATGGACAAAACTGAACTGGGAGCTCCCTTGTCTCCACACCAAAAGCGGGGTACTATAGAGAGGGGAGGGAGTCGTCACGAAGCCCACTCACCGCTCTCCAACTTGACAGCATACTTGACAGCTTCATGGGTGAAGCAAATTGAAGAAATCTGAACGCATCTGAATATATAAAACGGCTCGTCTTAGGAAAGAAGCCGAACGAGCACGCTCGTTCACCTGGCGGAGACAGCCAAAAAGGAGGAAAAAGCGGGCATGGAAGAAGCGGTTATCCTCTCTAAACCGCGTTTTTCAATTGCCCCTAAATAGGCTCCGCACCTGGCTCTAGGTACGTCAATACTGCCGTCAATTGTGTGGTTGACAGCTTGAAGCTCTTTTTAGTGAGTCGTCAAAGGGTTTGATTCTTGGCCCATTGTCACGCAAGGGTTCTCGGACCCGTTTGGTGAGAAGAAAGAGAACCGGATCAGCCTGGGAACGAGAGACAGTGGCTCTGGTCGGAGCAAATGCTCTCGAGGTGATGCAAGAGCCTGAGACCTTCTCCAATGCACCATCTGCATCACTAAACCGGTCCGAGAACCTACAATCTCGTCAAACCACAGTTTCATTGCTTAACGTGTTTTTCCGTACCGTTGCTCCCCACAGGCCTTAACCAGGAGGAACTTGTGCGTATGCCTACACCACCGCAACCGACTGCGGGTTCACCTCTTCGACTGCTCCCGTGAGCAACTGCAGTGGTTGCCCTGCTGGGAGGATTGGTTTACCTGGTAGCGAAGTCATTCGCCAGGCGGTGATGGGATGACCTCCGACAAGCATGTTCTGCTCCCCTTGGGAAACAAGGGCTAGCTGCTATAAAGCTCGCTCCTGTGCTGTTGTATCCCACCATACTCATTCACGCGTGTACATGGATAAGATGGCTTAGCTTTCTGTGAAAGAAGCAAGCCGGGTACCTGACAGTCAGTTCTAAAGGAGGTCTACACCTATGGTGATTCCTTTTGGAAATCTGCTCATCTGGTCGCTGATTGCGGGTCTGGTAGGATTTGTTGGCGAACTGCTGGCCAGGAGGCGTACACCTTTTGGCATCGTGGGGGCCATGATTGTCGGCTTTCTCGCCATTGTGCTGGTGGTGGGAGTCCTGCACTGGCACATCGATGGCGAGCCGTACCTGAATGGCGTACCGCTGATCACGTCTATCCTGGCAGCGGCGGTGCTCGTTGCTCTGTGGAGCGCTTTTGCCTATCGCCATGCCTATGGTTACTACTACCGGCGTGGCAGCGATGTGCGCAGGCCTCGCCGGTACTGGTAGGTGATCTCGTGCCATGGTGGGGAACGTGTTTCAGACCGTTGAGGGATCATCTCGTCGCCAGAGCATGGACAAGCTGTGGTGCTAGCACATGCCCTGCGCTGGAAGGCACGGCGTAGGCGTGCGTCTTGAGATCACAGGGTCAATCATTCTGTACGTACAGCATACACGAGATAGAAAGGACACCGCTTTATGGATGCATTGCTCTTCATACTAGTAGTGAGCCTGCTCATTATTGCGGGCGTTGTCAGCAGTGTGCGTCTCTATACGCGCGGTGCACTGGGAACAGGGCGTTTCAGGCGGATACGACGGGTGCGCTCTCTCAAACCTCTGCCCGATGGCACGGTGATGGAAGAGAAAGTTGAAGAGGTAATCGACGAGGAAGCGCCTGTTGAAGAGGGAATCGTTGTCTCCCCCCTTGAAGAACTGGTCTAGTGCGTGAGCTGGGCTGTGGACATTGTTGAGGAAAGTCATAGAAACCTGCCTGCATCAAAAACTTGGCGAAACCAACGAGAGAGCACGCAGAGCCGTGCTCGCCAATGAAGTCGCACAGGCGTGGAGTGTTCACCCCTCCTGGTGGGAGTGAACACTCCGTTCCCGCTCTGTCCCTGACCGTCGCTGCTCAGGAACGGCTCCGCGTACTCTTCAAGAGCTAGGTGAGATGGCTTGAGGCAGGGGCAGAGAGCAACGTGCTTGCGCTCTGCCATGCAGTGACGACCCTCACTTATGCTACAACGCGACGCGCGTAATACGGACGACGGTGGTGTGTAAATCGTTTGATTCAGTGGCGGCAAATTTTTACAAGTATCTGAGCGTCCAGGCGGCACTGCCATTCGCTTTCAGAAACCATGCAAAGAGCGAGGCCTCGCCGATTCAAAGCCTTTCACGGATGGCGAAGACATACCGTGATGTCCGCCAGATACGTATCAAAAAAGTACCTCATCGAGTGAAACAATTTACACCGTAATTTACACCGTATGGAAGAAGCGAACAGGGAGCCTCCATTGGACATCGGGGCACTCCATACGGGGATAGTAGGAGACGTGCGAAGTCAATGCGACTCTCACATCTGGTCAATATCGGGGCGAAAACCGAACACCTCCTTCAAGAGGTGGGTGTCTCCACGCAGCAGGAGCTTCAGGCACTTGGGTCAGTAGAGGCGTGGAGACGTCTCAAACGACTCTATCCTGAACAAGCGACACTCACCTCTTTGTACAGGTTGCAAGGGGCGCTTCTTGGTGTCCCGTGGAACACGCTCCCAGAAGAGATCATGGAGCAACTCCTGGATGAAGTACAAGCCGACGTGTAGTGCTATCTCTACCAAAAAGCCTTTTGCTTCAACAATTTCTGCCCATTCGTAATCGCTTTCGTTACTTCGTCACTACCTCTACAGCGTTACATTACTAGAAGAGCGACCTCGTGTTTGTACCTGCAAGTAGTTTGTCATAGGTAGGTCTCCCCCTGTTGTAAATTAGAAGAGTCTCCGAGCGGAAGCTGTCTACGTATTCGGGTGGGCGCGGACATGCTCTTTTGCTAAAGGAAAGGTTTGCATTGGCTTGGTGAGCGCTGAGAGACGCATTGGAAGCGCAGATGCAGATCAGCGAAAAGCACCCAGAGCATGGTACAGATTCCGCTCGTGGCATGAAAAAATTTATAGCCAGGGAGACTCGGAGTCGTGTGTGGCACCCTCTCTTTACACCACTGTAAGCGTAACCGGCACGGTGAGCGCTCCTCCTGAACTGAGGTTGATAGTGATTTTGCCCGTGTAGATTCCTGCTACAAGCGTGGTTGGCTTGACCGTCACAGTGATCAACTGCGTCTGGCCAGGGTTGAGTGTCCCACTCATCACATCCAAGTTCAACCACTGCAAACCACCTGTTTGCGCTGACCAGGATTCCGCCTGGCTGCCACCGGAAAGCTGTAGTGGTTGCGTTGACGATCCACTCAGGGGCGTCAAGTTAAAGTTGAGGGTGCTCGGATTCACACCTGGCGACCTGGATGGACCAGCTGTCGGGGATGGTGCAGGCGTCGCCGACGGATTTGATGTTGGTGTGAATGGTGACGCCGACTTTGAGGTAGGCGATCGCAAAGACGAGGTTAACGAACTAGTACCACTATGAGCGCTTTTTGACGCGCCTGGAGAGAGTATAAAGGGAAGCGCGGCAAGAGCAGCGAGCATGACTGCACATAGGACTGCTGCGATGAACCACCCCAATCGACGACGGCGTCGCAGAGGCGCGGGTGGTGGCTCGTTCGGTAAAACATAGGTAGGCGCAGTTA
>Ga0137363_10002592_pt1 | contig 10794 bp, 9 predicted proteins | sample MadtaG_FD_104800 | JGI IMG/M metagenome (GOLD analysis project Ga0137363, IMG submission 104800) | Vadose zone soil microbial communities from Angelo Coast Range Reserve, California, USA - Mad1_115_16 metaG | ecosystem: Environmental > Terrestrial > Soil > Vadose zone | place: USA: California...
CTATGTGGCTGGAGGACAAAATGAAATCTTTGCCGTCCCCGGCAGCGCCGGATTTCTTGAGATATCAGCAAACCGCTCATCAGCGGCACGGCTTGCGGGTGCAGACAAAGGTAGTGAGATTTCGCTGGTAATCGGCTAGCCTTTTCTGAAATCCCGAAGCACTTCGGGATTTCAGAAAAGTCCGTTTATACTTCCAACATGCGCCCGCTCATCCGTTTCCTCTGGCACGCCACTCGCGGACACCGCCTGGCGCCCTGGCGCAGTCCTTATCTCCGCTGGCGCATGGAAACGTATGCCGGATTAAAGATGGACCAGATCGGTTTTCTTGAATTCTGGGGATTTATGTTCAGGGAGAGAAAGCAACTGGCGCACTTTCTCGCATGGACGGCCGAGATGCAGAACTATGCGCGTCCCAAACCTAAAAATCCATAGCTACATCCCATATTTCTTCAGCAAGTGCCGCAGGGAGCGGTACGAAACTCCGAGCATCTCCGCCGCGCGGGTCTGGACGCCGCCCGACTGATTGAGCGCCGACGCGATCAGGGAACGCTCAATATCGGCAACGTAGCGTTCCAGGTCCATGCCGGTGGCGGGAAGATTGTGATGGTTGTTGGAGCCGTCGGCATTCGCGGCCGCCGCCCGGGCAAGCGGACGCTCCGACTCCATGTCAATCCTGAGCTCTTCGCTCGTCTCCATGGCCACCGCTCTTTCAATCGCGTTCTCCAACTGGCGGACATTGCCCGGCCACTCCTGACTGTGCAGCGCCTTCAAAGACTCTTCCCTGATTCGCAGAATGCTCTTCTGCGCCGCGACGGCATATTTCTTGAGGAAGTGGTTTGCCAGCAACTCGATGTCTTCACGGCGCTCGCGTAACGGCGGGACCTGAATGGGGATCACGCTTACGCGATAGTAAAGATCTTCGCGAAACGTGTTGTCCGCCACCATTTGCTTCAACTCTTTGTTGGTTGCGGCGATGACGCGAACGTCAACCGCGGTCTCCTGCGTTCCGCCTACGGGACGCAGGCTGCGCTCCTGCAGCACGCGCAGCAGCTTGACCTGCATGGAGACGCTCATCTCGCTGATTTCATCCAGGAAGATCGTCCCGCCGCTGGCGACTTCAAACAGGCCGCGCCGGTTCTGTGTGGCCCCCGTAAACGCGCCTTTTACATAGCCGAAGAGTTCGCTCTCCAGCAGCGTCTCCGGAAACGCTCCGCAGTTCACTGAAACAAACGGCTCCGAGGCGCGCGGCGAACACGCATGCAGGGCCCGGGCCACCAGCTCTTTTCCGGTTCCGCTTTCGCCGTAAATAAGGACCGTGCTGCCGGTCGAGGCCACTGTCCGGATAACATTTTTTAGTTTGACGACGGCGGTGCTGGCGCCAATCATGTTTTCCAGCGAATTGCGGCTGGCAGCATCGCGCTTGTAGGCGAAGTTTTGCCGCCGCAACGCCAGCGTTTCCACGGCCCGGCCCACGGAGATCTTCAACTCCTCGAGCAGTCCCGGCCCCTTGTGGATGTAATCAAACGCCCCGCCTTTCACCGCCTGCACCGCAGCCTCATAATCTTCGACAGCGGTAATCAGGATGACCGAAGTTTCCGGCGACTCTTGTCTCGCGAAGCGCAGCACCTCAATGCCGTCAGTCTGCGGCATCTTGATGTCGGTAATCAGGACTTCGTAGTTGGCCGAGCCGAGTTTCTTTTTGGCCGCATCGCCGGCATTCACCGTCTCTACGCGGTGGCCTTCCTTGCGCAGAGAGATGTCGAGCATCTCGCAGATGGAGCGCTGGTCGTCGCAAACCAGAATACTAGCCATGTGCGACACCAACCCCCGCCGTAAGCGTGGCTGAATCTTCCGCAGCCTTGGCGTGAAGGACCTCGATTACAAACTCCGCGCCATTGCCGGCTTCAGACGTTACGTAAATCTTGGCGCCGTGCGCCTGCACGATCTGGTAGACAATTGCCAGGCCCAGACCCGTGCCCCCCTCAAACTGCGATTGAAACGGCTCAAAGATCTTTTCGATAAACTGCCGCGGGATTCCCGGACCGGTGTCTCGAATTCCGATGCGCCAGGAATCTCCCGCGGGCTGCACCGAGACGGTGATGGTCCCATTTTGACCAACCGCCGTGACGGCGTTGGTCAGCAGGTTCCAGAAAACCTGCTTGATGCGGTCTGCGTCCACTACGGCAAAAGCCGCCGGCGCGTCAAACTTCCGTACGATCCTGATTTCCTTGTTCGGCGGGCGGTTCTCCAGCAGGACCAGAGCGTCTTCCAGCATGGGAATCAGGTCGAGACGCGCAAACTTGTAACTCTTTTCCCGCGAGTAGGCGAGAAAGTCGGTCACAATGGAGTTCAGTCGCGTCGACTCGCGCGTCACAATATCAATCAGCAGCTTTTGCTCATCGTTAAAAGGCGAGATGCGTGACAGCACATTGACCGACCCGGAAATCGAAGCCAGGGGATTGCGGATCTCATGCGCTATGCCGGCGGCCAGACGCCCGACGGCTGCAAGCCGGTCGCGCATACGAATCTCGCGTTCCAGACGCCGTATCTCCGTGAGATCCTCAAAGGTGTAAACGTAGCCGATGATTCCCTGGCCGGGAACGCTCAAAGCAGTTACCGTGATGCCGAAAGTTTTTTCTTTACCTTCGGGAGTCAACCCCCGGACTTCACCCTGGGCCGACGTTTCTTCCAGGTGCGGCAGGCGGTCGAGAAAAAGATCGGAGATGTGACGGCCGTGCACCGAGGCAGCCTCACGGTGCAACAATACTTCGCCCGGCGAATTCAGAAGCGTGATGCAGCCTTCCAGGTCGGTGGTAATCAGTCCGCTGCGAATGGAGTGCACCACGTTCTCATGCAATGCCTGGAGACTCACGAGGGCGCCGCTCTTGTCCTGCAGTTCGAGTCCGGTCTGCCGCAGTTTGGCGGCCAGAGCGCTGGAAAGATACGCCACCGCCAGATAAGCAAAGAAGTTGGTCAGCACCACTGCTTGCAGCGACTTGAGGTCGCCGCGCGCGGTCATCTGGAATGAAGGTATCTTTTCAAAATATGAGAACTCCAGCAGCGATCCGAACAGAATGAACGAGATTGCGGCAGTGAGGTAGGCCCAATAGCGCGGCAGCAGTATGCTGGCGACAATAATGACCAGCGGATAGAGGAAATTGAAGAAGGTATCAATTCCCCCGGTCACGTAGACGATGGCCGTGGCAAATGCCAGGTCAGTGAAGATCTGGGTGATCGCCTGCAGCTTGTATTCCTGCCACAGCGAGAACAGCACAATAAAAAAGAACGAAACCGCGTACCAACCGACAATCAGCGTGGTGAAAAGACGCGCTGGTACGACATTGGGCGTGAGATTGATGATCAGCAGTTCAATGGCGAGCAGAAAAGTAATGATGACGACGCGGGCCTTAACAAGCCACGCCAGCCATGCCCGTTCGTTGAATCTGGTGTCCGCCATTTTTTTCGCCCTGCCGCCGCTTCTATCCGGACAGCTTGGCGATCATCGAGAACATCGGGAGGTAGAGCGAAATCACGATTCCGCCAACCACAAAGCCGAGAAAGCCAATCAGCATTGGCTCCATCAACGTCAGCAGGTTCTTGGTGGCGGCATCCACTTCATCTTCGTAGAAGTCGGCGATTTTTTGCAGCATCGCGTCCATGGCGCCGGTGGCTTCGCCCACGCCGATCATCTGCGTGACCATGTTGGGAAACACGCCGCTCTCGCGCAGCGGATCGACAATCGTGCGGCCCTCTTCCACGGCCTTCCGGACTTTCATCAAGGCCTGTTCCAGCACGGCGTTTCCTGAAGTGCGCGCGGTAATGGAGAGACCTTCCAGGATGGGAACGCCTGATGTAATCAGGGTACCGAGCGTACGCGTGAACCTGGCCACCGCGATTTTGCGCAATACCTGGCCCAGCACGGGAAGGTTCAGTAGAAATTTGTCGAAGTAGTATTTGCCTTTGGGGTTCTTGCGGAGCTGCCATATAAACACAACGATCAAGATGATCGCCAGAAACAACACCCACCAGAAATGACCGACAAAGTTGCTCAGTCCGACCACGATCTTTGTGGGCAATGGCAAGTCTACTCCCATGCTGGTGAACATGTTGGCGAAGATCGGCACCACGAATTTCAACAAGGCGCCGACGATCAACGTGGCAATCGTAATCACGGACACCGGATAGATCAGCGCCGATTTCACCGCCGCCTTCATCTTCACGGCTTTTTCCACGTACGTCGCCAGGCGTTGCAGGATGGTGTCGAGGATACCGCCGGTTTCTCCGGCCTCAATCATGTTGTTGGTGAGGTCGTTAAAAATCTTGGGATGCTGGCGCATGGCGTTCGACAAAGTGGCGCCGCCTTCCACCGTGGTGCGCACCGCCGTCAGCGTCTTCTGGAAGGTGACATTCTCCTGGTTGCTGGCGAGAATCTCCAGACATTGCACGAGCGGCAGGCCGGCATCGATCATGACGGAAAACTGGCGAAAGAAGATGGCAACGTCCTTGGTGGCGACGCGGCCGGTGCCGAACTTGGGCATGGCAAATTCTTTGCCCTTTTCTTTGATCGCACTGGGAACGATGCGTTCGCGCCGCAATTGCACCTGCACCTTGGCCTTGCTCTCGCCCAGGCGCTCGCCTGATATCTTCTTGCCCTGCGCGTCTGTTCCTGTAAATGTGAATAGCGGCATTTTTGAAACTCCTCTCGTCTTTGCGGCTTACGCCATGACTGAGAACGCTTACCTGCGCGGACCGGCTGCTGCCGTCCCGGTTGCTTTGGCGGCTCCCACGCCGCGGTTGATAATGTCCTGCAATTCGTCCGGCATGGACGAACGCAGCAATGCCATTTCCAGCGTGATCTGACGCTGGAAGTACAGCGCCGCCAGGGATTGGTTAAACGTCTGCATGCCGAACTTGTCCTGCCCCGACTGCATGGCGGAATAGATTTGATGGATCTTGTCTTCGCGGATCAGGTTGCGCACAGCGGCGTTAGGGACCAGGATCTCCATGGCCATCACGCGGCCGCTGCCGCCGACTTTCGGCAGCAAGGTTTGGCACAGGATCCCTTCCAGCACGAGTGAAAGCTGGGCGCGTATCTGCGATTGCTGGTGCGAAGGAAAAACGTCAATCACACGGTTAATAGTGGATATTGCGGAGTTGGTGTGCAAGGTGCCGAAGGTCAGGTGGCCTGTTTCCGCGATTCGTAACGCGGATTCTATGGTTTCCAGGTCGCGCATTTCGCCGATCAGCACCACGTCCGGGTCTTCGCGGAGCGCGGCGCGCAAGGCGTTGCTGAAGGACTGCGTGTCCGCGTGCACTTCCCGCTGGTTGACCAGGCAGTTTTTGTTCTGGTGCACGAATTCGATAGGATCTTCAATCGTAATGATGTGGTCGTGGCGGTCAACGTTGATCTTGTCCAGCATGGCCGCGAGCGTGGTGGATTTTCCCGAGCCCGTAGGGCCGGTCACCAGGACCAGCCCGCGCGGCTTCTCGCACAGCTTGGAGACGATCGAAGGAAGACTCAACTGCTGAAACGACTTGATCTCGAACGGAATTACGCGGTAGACCGCGCCCACCGCGCCGCGCTGATTGAAGCAGTTGCCGCGGAAGCGCGCCAGCCCTTTGAGTCCGAAGGAGAAGTCGAGTTCCAGGTTCTCTTCAAACCGGTGCTTCTGTGCGTCCGTGAGCACGCTGTAAGCCAGCTGCTTGGTCTCTGACGGCGTCAGCGGCGGCATATCCAGCGGCTGCAGATGCCCATGGACCCGCACCTGCGGCGGAGAATTCGTGGTGATATGCAGGTCGCTGCCCGACAGGTCCAGCATCTTCTTTAGCAATTCACTTAGAGTTACGCTCATTGTCTCCGGCTTTCTGCTGACGAATTAGTGGACCGTTTCACGCGCCACCTCCTCCAGCGTGGTCACGCCCTCTTTTATTTTGGCCAGTCCGCTGCGGCGCAGCGTCATCATGCCCTGCTCCATGGCTTTTTTCTTCAACTCAACCGCCGACGCGCCAATCAGGATCAGCTCGCGGATATCGTCATCTATGTCCATGACTTCATACAAGCCGACGCGGCCTTTGTATCCCGTACCGTTGCAAGTTGCGCAACCCTTGCCCTTGTAAATCTTGACTACTTTCGATTCCGCCGGAGTGTAGCCCGCTTCCAGCAGGGCTTGCGGCGGAAGGTTGACCTCTTCTTTGCACTCCGAACAGATCCGCCGGATCAAACGTTGCGCGCAGATCAAATGAACGGCGGTAGCCACCAGGAAAGGTTCAATGCCCATGTTCATCAGACGGCTGATGGTTTCCGGCGCGCCGTTGGTGTGCAGCGTGGACAGCACCAGGTGTCCCGTGAGCGCGGCTTTGATGGCGATTTCAGCAGTCTCGAAATCGCGGATCTCGCCCACCAGAATGATGTTCGGGTCCTGGCGCAGAAAGGCGCGAAGCGCGGCGGCAAAGTTCAGGCCGATGGAATCCTTCATCTGCACCTGGTTTACGCCGTGCAACTGGAACTCAACCGGATCTTCCGCGGTGATGATGTTGGTGTCAGGCTTGTTGAGCAGCGAAATGGAAGAATAAAGAGTGTTCGTCTTGCCCGAGCCCGTTGGCCCGGTGACCAGCACCATGCCGTAAGGCTTCAAGACCGCGCGCTGGAACTTTTCCAGCGAGTCCTGCTCGAAACCGAGCTTGGTCATGTCCAGGCGCAGGTTCTCTTTGTCCAGCAGCCGAAGGACGATCTTCTCTCCCCACAGCGTCGGCAGCGAGTTCACGCGATAGTCGAGCGTTTTTTTGCGTCCGCCAAGCTGCATTTTCAACATGATGCGTCCGTCCTGCGGCAGGCGCTTTTCGCTGATGTCGAGCTTGGCCATGATCTTGATGCGGGAGATGATTGCGTCTTTGAGCTTGAGCGGGGGCGACATGATGTGCTGCAGCACACCGTCAATGCGGAAGCGCACGCGGTACTCTTTTTCGTAGGGCTCCACGTGGATGTCGCTGGCGCCGCGCTTCACCGCGTCAGTAAGAATAATGTTCACCAGCTTCACGATCGGAGCTTCTTCGGCGGACCGCTCCAGTTCCGAGAGGTCCATTTCACTCTGGTCGGCCTGAAGCTCAACGTCCGCATCTTCGCCCATCGATGCGAGCAGTTCATCTACGTTGCTGCCCTCTTGTCCTTCCACCTGGCCGTAGGCTTTTTCAATCGCGTCCATGATGGCCGACTCTGACGCCACCACCGGCTCAATGTTGAACCCGGTCATGAACTTGATATCGTCCATGGCAAAGACGTTGGTAGGATCGACCATGGCGATGGTCAAAGACGCTCCCACGCGGCTCAAGGGCAGGATCTGGTATCGCTTGGCCGTCTCTTCCGGGACAAGCTTTACCACCGATGAATCTAATTCAAAGTATTGAAGATTGATGGCGGGGACGCCGTATTGGCGGGAAAGAAAATTGGTGACTTCTTCGTCGGTGATGAAGCCCAGATGGACCAGCGTTGACCCCAAACGGGCCTGTGGACCGGCCTCTTTTTGCGCCTTGAGGGCCTTTTCCAGCTGGTCTGCTGTAATGATCTTCTCCCTAACCAGAAGATCGCCAAGTCTTTGAGACATATCCCGCTGATCCTGAAACGCAAATTAACTCAAACGTGTCTTTCGAGGGGCTCGGGGGACCGCCAGAACGGTAGAAAACTTTGAGTAAGGCCGAATCGTAAGCTGAGTGACACAAATTGTCAATCGGGTTACTGTTGCCTAGGAAGTAACACTAAATGCCATAAGGTCATGTACTTCTGATAAATAGGGCGAATGATGGACGCCTGACGCCTCTAAATGACGACAGTTTCCTGGTATTCGCCAAAAACTTTGCGCAGTGCGTCTGAAATCTCGCCGACCGTGCAGTAGCTGTCCACCGCGTGAACGATGTGAGGCATGAGGTTGGCGCCGCTGCGGGCCGCATCTTCTATACTCTTGATGGCAGACTCCCACGAGCCGCGGTCGCGACGAGCGCGCAAGCTGCGTAAGCGCTCGACCTGTTTGCGCTCCAACGCTTCATCGATGCGCTGCACCGGGACGGCTTTTTCATCTTCAATCTGGAACCGGTTCACGCCGACCACCACCGTCTCCAGCCGGTCAACCGCTTGCTGGAAATCGTAAGCCGCGTTCTGGATTTCCTGCTGGATGTAGCCGTGTTCAATCGCCTTCAAAGTCCCGCCGAGCGCTTCGATCTTGTCGAGATAGAGTTGTGCGCGCGTCTCGATTTCATTGGTCAGCGACTCTATATAGTACGATCCGGCCAGGGGATCAATCGTGTTCGCGGCGCCGGTTTCATGTCCGATGATCTGCTGTGTGCGCAGCGCGATACGCGCGGCTTCTTCGGTCGGCAGGCCGAGCGCTTCGTCGAAAGAATTGGTGTGCAGCGACTGCGTTCCGCCCAACACTGCCGCCAGGGCTTGCACGGCCGTACGCACGATGTTGTTCTCCGGCTGCTGTGCGGTCAGCGTGGAACCGGCGGTCTGGGTGTGGAAGCGCAGCATCAGCGAGCGCGGATTCCGCGCCCCAAAGCGCTCTTTCATAATGCGCGCCCACATGCGGCGGGCAGCGCGGAACTTGGCTACTTCTTCCAGAAAATTGTTGTGCGCGTTAAAGAAGAACGAAATGCGCGGCGCAAAGCGGTCAATCTCCAGCCCGGCCTTGCGCGCCGCCTCAATGTAAGCGATGGCATTGCCCAGCGTGAACGCCACTTCCTGAACGGCCGTGCTTCCCGCTTCGCGCATGTGGTATCCGGAGATGGATATCGTGTTCCACTCCGGCACGTGCTCATTGGCGTAGGCAAACATGTCGGTGATGATCCGCATGGCCTGATGCGGCGGATAGATGTAGGTCCCGCGCGCAATGTATTCCTTGAGAATGTCATTCTGCACCGTGCCGCTCAGTTTGCGAATGTCAGCGCCGGACCTTTTTGCGACGGCAATATACAGCGCCAGCAGAATGGAGGCCGTGGCATTGATGGTCATGGACGTCGAGATCTTCTCCAGATCAATGCCGGCGAAAAGACGCTCCATGTCTTCCACGGAATCTATGGCAACGCCGACTTTGCCTACCTCTCCCGCAGCCATAGCATGGTCAGAGTCCAGCCCAATCTGCGTCGGTAGATCAAACGCAACGGAAAGCCCCGTGGTCCCATGCGCAAGGAGGTACTTGTAGCGCTTGTTGGACTCCTCGGCATCGCCCATGCCGGCATACTGGCGCATGGTCCAGAGGCGTCCGCGATACATGGTGGTCTGGACACCGCGGGTGTAAGGAAATTCGCCGGGATATCCGACATCGCGATCGTAATCCCAGCCCTGAAGATTGGCCGGTATATATAGAGGATGAGAATCGATGGTCTTGAGGTCCCCGATTTCGGGCTCGACTTTGCTGTCGCCTGCCATCTTTATTTCTTGTTGGTGCGCTGGGCACGAACGAATGAAACCAGTGTAAACCATCCGCAAATCAGCGTGAACGCCAGGGTCAGCCACATGCGCTGATGGTCGGTCCAAAACGTTCCCGACTTGTACAGCCGGACCAGAGCAAAAACACCCAGCGCGGTAAACACGGCAAACATGAATCCGGTAACTTGCAGCCAAAGCACATAGAGCGTACGGAAAAACGAAACCACCGCAGTCCGCGCTCCCACAAACAGTGCTTTCCCCAGACGGCTCTTGAACATAGCCCGGCTTAATTTGAGAGCGGGAGAATCCGGCATTCGATTGATTGTAACGCGGCGACATCTTAATGTTATCCGTCCAGCAGGAGTGACACTCTCTCCCCGCAACCAATCCACCAGAATTTTGCGGCCCGATTACTAATTTCATTTTCTCCTTGACAGCTTAGGAGTAGCCGTATTACCCTCCTAATCATCTTAGGAGGGATTAGTGGCCGACCAAGCTCAGCTTCTTCCTGGCACTCTCGATCTCCTCATCTTGCGAGCGGTTTCACTCGGTCCGCTGCATGGCTATGGCATCCTTCTGCGCATCGGCCAAATCTCAGGCAACGCGCTGCTGATCGAACAAGGTGCGCTCTATCCCGGTCTGTTTCGTCTTGTCCGGCAGGGACTGCTTAAGGCAAGCTGGTGCACATCGGACAACAATCGCCGGGCAAAGTTTTACGAACTCACCGCACCGGGACGCAAGCGTCTGCGCGATGCGACCGACAGTTGGAACCGGCTCGCCACTGCCATCGGTTCTGCGCTCGCCGCACAACCGGAGGAAACATGAAACTCCTGGCCTACTTCCGTTCCCTTGCCGCCAAATTTTTCCATCATTCAGAGATCGAGAATGAAATGGAGCAGGAGCTCCGCTCCCACATCCAGCACCGCGCCGACGATCTTGAACGCTCCGGTCTGAATCGTGCCGAGGCAGTACGCCGTGCGCACATCGAGTTCGGCGGCCAGGAACGATACAAAGAGGAAAGCTATGCAGCGCTCGGCGGCAGTTTTATGGAGATTCTTATCCAAGATGTGGTCTACAGTCTGCGCCTGTTGCGCAAGTCGCCCGGATTCACTGCTGCCGCGGTTCTGACACTGGCCCTCGCGATCGGTGCGAACTCCGTGGTATTCGGACTATTGAATGCCCTGATACTGCGCCCTCTGCATCTGCCGCAGGAACAGAGCCTCTACGCGATTGATCGCAACGGCATCGGCTTCGAGTCGTATCTCAACTATCTCGATCTGCGCGATCGCAACCACAGCTTTGAGAGCCTCGCGGCGTATAACCTCGCCCAAGCAGGGCTGGACACAGGTACTGGTCCCTCTTCGGTCTGGGGCGTA